>Ga0256406_1005589_pt1 | contig 13331 bp, 14 predicted proteins | sample RumenRJG_03DNA_FD_185986 | JGI IMG/M metagenome (GOLD analysis project Ga0256406, IMG submission 185986) | Bovine rumen microbial communities from Lethbridge, Alberta, Canada - RJG_03 | ecosystem: Host-associated > Mammals > Digestive system > Stomach > Rumen | place: Canada: Alberta | collected...
AAAAAGTTTTTGGGAAATGTCGGCGTCAACGCGCCCCTACTTTCTCCCGCGAAAATGCCAAAATTAACCAGAGGGGGTGAACAAAATGCCACGAACTAGAAAAATCATCGCCATGTCGACGGGTAAGATCGGGAAGGCGAAGCGGGCGGCACGCGCCGAGGGTGAAAAGAAACTCAAGGTCGACGCGGACGAGCTGACGCCGCCGGACTGGCTTTCTGATGAAGCGGCCATCGAATTTGAGCGCGTCGTAAGAGAGGCGTCAAAAATCGGGTTGCTCGACAATCTCGATTTGGCGTTCCTCGCGAAATATGCGGACAACTACGCGCGCTACATCAAAGCGGCGACGCAGCTCAACCTGCACGGCGCGACAGTGAAGATGAAAAGCGGATATGAAGCACCGTCTCCGTGGATGACCGTGCTCAACCAGTCGGCGAAACAGATGGACACTTGCAGTACGAAGCTCGGACTAGCTGCAACGGATCGGCTCAAGCTCATCCAGCCAGTGAAGGATGAGAAGCCCGAAAATAAGTTCCTGAAGTTTGTCCGTAATGACTGACCGGACAACCGCTTACGCGAAACTTGTCGTGAGCGGTGAGAAGCTGGCGGGACAGTCCGAGATACAAGCCTGCCAGCGCCACCTCGACGACATGAAGCGCGGGAGGGATTTCCCGTATATCTTCGATGCGGCCGAGGCGGAACGGCATATCGAACTCGCGGACACGCTGCGAATCGGCGAGGGCGAGCAGCAGAGGCCACTTCATACGCGCGGCTTCCAGCAGTTCATCCTCGGATCCATCTTTGGATGGAGAAAGAAGCGCTCGAATATCCGGCGTTTCCGCGAAGCTTATATCCAAGTGGGCAGGCAGAACGGCAAGTCTTTCCTTGCTGGCGAGATGTGCAACGACTTCGCGACCTTTTCCGGCTATCGCATGGGCCGCATATTCTGTACGGCAACAAAGCAGGAGCAGGCGAACATTGTATGGGGAGAGGTCAACAAATTCATCAAGTCGGACCCGGATCTCGCGGAGCTCTACAGCGTGCGTGAGTACGACCACACGATAAAGAGCCTTGTCACGGAGAACACCATAAAGGCAATCGGGCGCGACACGAAGAGCGCGGACGGCTTCCGCTCGATCCTCGCCGTGATCGATGAGTATCACGCGCATCCGACGGATCAGATGTATAAGCTCATGCTCGACGGCCAGATTACCGTCGACAACGCGCTGACGCTCGCCATTACAACCGCGGGATTCAACCTCAACTCTCCGTGCTACGAGCAGTATCAGTTCTGCAAGAAGGTCCTTTCCGGCGCAATCGAAAAGGATTCCCTGTTCATTTTCATCGCGGAGCTCGATGATGATGATGACATATGGAAGCCGCAGAACTGGGCGAAGGCGAATCCTCTACACCTATGGAACGAGGACAACACGATCAACGAGGAAATGCTCGCGCGCATGGCGGAAAAGGCCATCGACGCGAGAGAGAAGCAGGGGCAGGACCTTGTCAATTTTCTCACAAAGAGCCTAAACCGCTGGGTTACATACGCGGGCGGCGCGTTCGTCGACGCGAAGGCGTGGCAAGCGTGCGCGTCGGATATGAAGCTAGAGGATATGCGCGGACGCGACTGCATCCTCGGTATCGACCTCTCTAGTGGCGGGGACCTTACCTCTATCGCGCTGGTCTTTCCGAGCGATGACGGGGAACGCGCGTATGTATGGAGCCATTCGTACATGCCGGAGCTGCGTCTCGCGGAGCATATCCGCACGGATGACGCGCCATATGGCATATGGAAGGAACAGGGGCTCATCACGCTGACGAGCGGAATGTACGGGATAAAGACCAATTATCACTACATTACGTCCGATTTGAAAAGAATTTTGTCGGAATACTCGATACAGGTTATAGGATGCGGATACGATGCGCACAATGCCGGCGCTTTCCTCTCGGACTTGGAGGAAATACTGGACTGCGACATCACGGAAGTCAAGCAATCCGCCCGCAGCCTAAACGACCCGACAAAGGATTTTCAGCTTTCCGTCAAGGCGGGATTAATTTCCTACGACAAAGGGAACGCGCTCTTGACATGGAGCATGGTCAACGCGATTATTTCCGAGCCGAACAGTTTCGGGGAAATCAAGATCGACAAGATGACGCAGACGAACAGGATCGACCCGTGCGATTCGATTCTCGATGCGTGGAAGATATGGACGATGCACAAGCAGTCGGGCGTGATGTCGACGGACGCAGCGCTCGACGATTGGCTAGGTATCACAAGATCCGATGAGGAAGGAGGGAAAGCATGAGATTCTACACAAGGGCGAAACACGGACTGTTGCGGTTCAAGAACGCGCTGACGGGCGGCGGCTCGACCGTCTCCCTTTCGGAACTTGGTACGTGGTTTTCGGCGAACAACCCGGGCGGGACGGACCTGTCGGAAATCACATATTTCACATGCCTCAAGACGCTCTCGGAAAGCGTCGGAAAAATGCCGGTATACCTGATGGATGAAGACAAGAACCGGATACATGGGCATGAAACAGGGCGGATCCTGCGTATCCAGCCGAACCCCTACATGACGCCGACGCAGTTCTTCACGATGCTCGAGTACAACCGGAACCACTACGGAAACGGCTATGCCTACATCGCGAGGGACAGGAGCGGGCGGCTCACGGGGCTCTATATCCTCGATCCGCGCATGATGCAGATCTGGGTGAACAACACGAACGAGTTCACGAACCGCCCATACTGGTATTACTATACGGATTCCACGACGGGAAAGAGCTACTGGCTCAACCCGGAGGACGTGATTCACGTCAAGTCGTGGATTACGGACGCAAGCGGGCTTGCAGGAAAGAGCGTGCGCGAGATTCTAGCCTCGAACATGGCCGCAAACAAAGCGTCGCAGGACTTCCTGACGAACCTCTATCAGAAGGGACTGACCGCCAATGCGGTCGTCAAGTACGTCGGGAACCTGTCGAAGGAGCGACAGAAAGTTTTCCTCGACGGCATTGTCGAGCAGGCGAAGGACAACAGCCGACGCCTAATCGCGCTGCCGGTCGGCACGGATATCCAGACGCTTGACATGAAGCTCACCGATTCCCAGTTCTACGAGCTGACGAAATACAATGCGCTCAAGATTGCCGCCGCGTTTGGCGTCGAGCCGAATTACCTGAACGACTATTCCAAGTCGAGCTATGCGAACAGCGCCGCGCAGAACTTGAGTTTCTACGTCAATACGCTGCTTTACAACATCACGATCTACGAGCAGGAACTCAACCGCAAGCTGCTCACCTCTCGCGAGCAGGACGCCGGGATGGGCTTCAAGTTCAACGTCGCGGTCATTCTGCGTGGGGACCCGACGCAGCAAGCCGACGTTATACAGAAGCTTGTGCAGGCGGGCATCTATTCACCAAATGACGCGCTTGCCCTGCTGGACCGCCCGCCGTGCGCGAACGGGGATGTCCACATGGTCAACGGATCCTATGTCAAGCTCGAGGATATCGGGAAGGCGTACGCGGCGAATACCGGACAGAATGGCGAATCGGAGGAAGGAGAGGAATAGGACAATGATTCGGGTAGTAAACAAGACGGAAAAGGCAGCGGAAATCTACATCACCGGCGATATCGTCGATGATGCGGCTGGCAACCTCTTCACGGAATGGCACGATGGCGACAATGTCGGTTTCGACTTTCCTGAGAACTTGAAGAACGAGCTCGCGGCCATCGAAAAGAAGGACGTGACAATCTACATCAATTCTGACGGCGGGAGCATCCCCGCTGGCGTTGCGATGGCGAATATGGTACGTCGGCACGATGGCCATACAACCGCCGTCGTCGACGGATGGTGCTGTAGCATTGCGACGCAGATCTTCTTTGCGGCGGACACGCGCCGGATTCCGGCCAACGCATATCTGATGATCCATAAACCAGCGACGACGCTCTTCTACGGAAATTCTGACGACCTGCGAAAGGCTGCGGAGACGCTCGACGTTCTGCAGGACGGGCTTGAATCGACGTACCGGACCGCCGCGAAAGACGGCGTCACGCCACAGATGATTACGGACATGGTCAATCAAGAGACCTGGCTGACGGGGAGTGAAGCGGCCGACGTCTTCGATGTCGAGGTCCTCGAGCCGATGAAAGCCGTAGCATGCGCACCGGGACTTGCGAAAGATGCGTTCTCGCACATCCCGAATCCCGTGCAATACCAGAATATCGCTGAGACGAAACCGGAGCCCATTGCGGCGCCTGTGGAACCTCATGTAGATAAAGTAGATAATCACAACAAGGAGAAAGCCAAGATTTCGCTTTCTCTCGCAAACGCAATTATGTAAGGAGGATTCAGAAGATGAAGAAATCGGTAGAACTCAAGAAGACCGTGGACGAGCTGAAAGCGAAGGTCGAGGCTCTCCAGGCAAACGAGCAGTACGACGATGCGGCGAAGGAGGCGGAAACGCTCAACGAAGCCGTTCGCGACTACAAGACCGCCATCGCTATCGAGTCGGCGGAGCTCGAGAACATGCAGCAGCAGGCGGCACCGGTCGGCGCGCGCAAGGACGACAAGAAGATCCTGAACCGCGCATTTAACAAAGCTGTGCTCGGCTGGGCGATGACCGACGAAGAGAAGGACATCATCAACCGCGCCGGGCTCAAAGTCGTCGACGCGGCTGGAACGCCGGGGCAGGTCGGCGCGACGCCGGCAAAGGGCGGCTACCTCGTACCGGAGGAACAGATGATGACGCTCCGCGAGTACCGCCGCGCCTACACCTCGCTCAAAGACCTTTGCAACGTGCAGACGGCGAACTCTACGTCGGGCAAAATGCCGACCATCGGGCAGGAGACTGGCAAGCTCATCGCTTTCGAGGAGCTCAATGAGATCAATCAGGACGATCTCGATTTTGGTCAGCTCACCTACTCGATCGCGGACTACGGCGACATCATCCCCGTTTCGAATCAGCTTCTGCAGGATGCAGACATCAACATCATGCAGCTGATCGGTCAGCGCTTCGCGCGCAAGTCCATCAATACCGAGAATGAGAAGATCCTCGAGATTCTCAAGGCGCTTGAGTCGCAGAGTGTATCGAACTGGAAGGGTATCATGAAAGCGCTTAACGTTTCGCTCGACCCGGCAATTTCTGCAGGCGCGCGCATTCTGACGAATCAGGACGGCCTCGAGTATCTCGATGAGCTGACGGATTCGCAGGGCCGCCCGCTTCTCACGCAGTCGCTTGCTGACCCGACTGGCTATGTGTTCCGCGGCCGTCCGATTACGGTCGTCTCGAATGCGCTGCTCGCATCGGGCGAGAAGAAGATCCCGTTCTACGTCGGCGCATTCTCGGATATGCTCGCTTTCTTCCAGCGTCTCGGCGTCGAGGTCGCTGTATCCACGGATGCGGGCTTCACCAAGTATGCAACGTATCTCCGCGCGGTCGAGCGTTTCGGTGTCGTCAAGGACGATCCGGATGCAGTGATCTCGCTGAGTGTAGCATCCGCATAAGGAGGCCGGGAAATGTCCCTCACGATTCAAGACGTAAAGAACTTCTTGCGTGTGGACAGCGACCGGACCGATGAGGACGCGATCGTCCAGAGCTGCATGAATGCAGCAGAAGCCTACATGGTTGGCGCGGTATCGGGCTATGCGACGTATTACGCCGATGACGCGGGCTTTGCCGCTGTGGCAGACCGTACGAAACTCTCGCTGATTGCCGAGATGTATACGAACCGCGACGCGCGCAACGACACCCGCTCGAATTGGAGCTATATGACGCAGGCGATGATTTCGCAGCTACAGAACTATGTGAAGGGGGCGGGCGCATGATTACGACGGGCAATCTCATCAATACATCCTTTGATGACCTAAAGGAGCGCGTCGAAATCGTGCGCAAGACGGAAACGAGAGATACGGAGGGTAACATCATCCGTGGCTCGCCGTCCGTCCTCGCGTCCTGTTACGCGAAGGTGCTGCCGATGGCGTCCGTCATTCGCGACGGCTACTCCGAGACGGTGAATCAAGTCACATACCGCGTCATCATCCGGTATCGGGAAGGCGTGAGGCCAACCGACTATCTGAGATGGCGGGGCAAGACACTCGTCATGACCGCGCCGCCATACGATGCGGAAAGCGGGCACGTCTATACCGTCATGGAGTGCAAGGAGCTGATTGAGAATGTCTAGACGCAGCGGAGGTGGCCGCAGGGGCTTCGAGCGCGGGTATATCCGCGATAACGGGGCCGTCAAGAAGATTCGGGAGCTCGGCGAGAACGTCCTCACAGCTGCGAAAGAAGCGCTCAAAGAGGGCGCGGATCTCGTCGTCGATGATGCAAAGACGCGGTGCCCCGTCGATACCGGCAAACTGCGTGATAGCATTCAGGCGAACGCGAAGCGTGGAGGTGCAGCCTATACGATATCCGCGAATGCGGAGACCGATAAGGGCGTAGCCTACGGGCAGTTTGTCGAGTTCGACCCGCGCATCAACAAGCCGTTCCTCTATCCAGCACTCTACGCGAACAGCGCCGAGGTGCATGAGAAGATTGCTGATGCGATTCGGCGGGCAACAAGGGGGAGGTAGCTTATGAGTGTTCTTTCGGAACTTTACAAGGCGCTGACCTCGGACGTGGCGCTGACCGCGCTACTCTCGCAGGGCGCATCGTCGATCTATCACAACTGGAGCGAGGACGCGGGAACCTATCCGGTGCTCATCTACACGGTCCCGTCCGATGTTCCTTTTTTCGGCGGAGACAATGAAGAACTGTATCACAAGGTCACGGTGCGGATTTCCATCTGCACGGAGGATGCGGCGTACACCAACATCTACAAGGAGCTCCAGCGCGTGATGAAGGGCCTCGGCTACATGCGCAAGATGACGAATGAGATTCAGAACGACGGGCTCAAGATTCTCGTCGTGGATTATTCGATAACAGAGAAACAGGAGGTATGATTCAATGGCTACTGTAAAAAGCGGTATCACGAACTCGCCTTTCGTAGGCGTTACGAACGTGCACCTCGCGGAAATGCAGACGGATCCGGCGGACGGAACGGCCACCTATGAAGAGGCGTTCGCTTATCCGTGGATTATCGAGGTAAAGATTCAGCCGCAGAACAATCAGGAAACGCTCTATGCGGATAATATGTCCGTCGCGGTCGCGAACGCTACATCGCGCTACGACCTGAGTATCAATATGGCGGGTGTCCCGCTCGAGTATCGCGCGAAGCTGCTCGGACACAAGTTCGAGAATGGCAAGATGGTCGTCTCGAAAGAGGATGCAGCGCCGTACTTCGCTTTTTGCTTCGAATCGACGAAGCAGAACGGCAAGAAGCGTTTCGTTCGCTTTACGAAAGTCCAGTTCACTGAGCCGGATGAGACGTCGCACACGAAGGAGGAGAAGATCTCATACAACACGCCGACGATGACCGCAACGGCAGTCTATCGCACGTCGGACGGTATCTCTCTCGAGCAGGCCGACGAGGAATCCGATGGCTACACGGCGACGATTGGCGATGAGTGGTATGATTCCACGAAGTTCGTTACTGCGAAGAGCCAGGGCTCTGGCTCGGGCACTCCCTGATTGACGGGACAACAGAAGATTTTTTGATAGGGCGAGCGCGAGGCTTGCCCTAATTTTGTAAGGAGATGTAAGTCATGGAAAAGCCAATGATCCATTTGCACGATAAGGAACTCACGCCGCCGAAAAATCCGACGATGAAGATGTGGCGTATGATCGTCAAGCTCGACGAGGATGCGGCAAAGCAGGATTCCCCGATGGTGATGATTGACAAGTATCTCGAGGTCCTTGCCATTGTTTTCGGCGTGAAGAAGGAGGACCTTGAGGATCTGGACATTTCCGAGGTCCTGCCAGCGTATTGCGATGCAGGGAAATGGATTTCAGAGCTTGTCTATTCCGGGCTCAAGAAGTTGCCGGAGGGCGAGGGAAAAAACTCGGAAACGGCGAAAGCGTAGTCTTATCGCCGTATGAACAAGTGCTTTCGTGGTATTGCCAGTATCATGAGGCCTACGGGTGGACGGTGAAGGAGGTCGACGAATCCGACCTTTCCCTGCTCATCGACGAGCTAGTGATGCTCGCGAAGAAGAACAACCCGAAGGCAAAGAAAGCGTATATTGAGAATGTATTACCGTTCTAGGAGGTGCGACGATGGCAAAAGGAGAGAATGCAGATTTCAGTCTGACGATCGGCCTGAATCTGGATGACCTGTTCCAGGGGATGGACGAGGCCAATACGACAATCTCGCAGGCGATCAGCCGCATCAACAGCGAGAACAAGCAGGTCAAGCTCAAGGCGGATATTTCGGAGCTCAAGGCGGGAAGCGATGAGGCGAAGCGTCAGGCCATCCAGATGCAGGCGCTCACGCGTCAGATCGAGCTGCAGACGGCAAAGCTCCGTCTGCTCGGTCAGGCACGCCAGTCTGCATACAGGGACACGGGGAAGAACAGTAGACTTTCCCGCGCGGCGGATACGCGCTATCTGCAGCAAGCGAAATACCTTGCACAGCTTCAGGCACAGCTGACGAAACTCCAAGCGACTGCCGACAAGGGCAGCATATTCGGCAAGCTCAACGAGGAAGCAAGCAAGGCGAAGGCGAGTATTACGAGCCTGTCCGGCGCATACAGCAAGTTCACTGGAATGTTCGCGGCGGGCATGGGTATAGCGATGACGGGCGCGGGCCTGTTCAACATCACGAACAGCGCGATGCAGGCTGGCGAAAGCATCTATAAGCTTTCCACGCGCCTTCATCTATCGACAGCCGAGGCATCGAAGCTAAACACCGTCTTCAAGCTCGCTGGAACGGATATTCAGTCTATCATCCCGTATTTTTCCCAGCTCGACAAGTCGGTCATGTCCTCGGCGAACGGGCTAAACACGCAGACCATCGCACTCATGAAATACGGGATCCAGCTCAAGGACGCGCAGGGGAATCTCCTGCCGCTTAATGAGCAGCTTGACCAGCTTGCGAAGGGCTACCAGAAGGCCGCAAATTCCGGCAATCTTGAGGAATTCCAGGCGGAGGTGCTCGGGCGGCGCGGCGCGTCCCTCGTTCCGCTTCTCGACAACTACTCTGCTTATATGGAAGCGGCGAACAGCGTCGCAAATACGGGACTTCTCGACCCGAAAGAAGCGCACGAGCTCAACGTCGAATTGTACAAGATGCAGATTCAGGCGACTAAGCTTGAAATGGCGTTCGGCTCTGCCATGATTCCGATAGCGAAAGAAATCATGCCGGAAGTCACAAAATCCATCGCCGATATGGTTGGATACATCAAAAACAACAAGGATGAAATCAAAAGCAGTATTGCTGGTTGGGCTACTGCAATCAAAGGCATTGTGTCAGCGGCGACTGATGCCGCTGGAGCGGTAGGGAAACTTGTCAATGCTATAGAGAATAGCTCGATAGGCAAGAACACGCGAAAAGACGCGAATGAACTTGACTATGAGCAAAAGGTACTTGACGCAAATGGCGGCGAACCATGGAGGCATGCCGGAGCTGCGACTGTTGCCGCCGTTGGTGCATGGCTCGGACGTGTCGGTGGCTGGAAAGGCTCTTTATATGGCGGCGCGGTTGGCGGATGGATTGGAAACGGTCTTTTTGAAAACGGCGATGTAGCGGCAATGAAAGCCCTCGGATATTGGGAGGGCATGAAAGACCGCTACAATGACAAACGCTATTTGAACGGTGAGAATGTAGAGATTGGTGCAATGGGCGACCTTGCGAGCAAGGCACTCAATGGCGGCAAGCTCGATACCTCTGCATGGGACAAGTACAAACTCAGCACCGACAATGTCAAGAAATCCTTGACCGACCTAAACCATGTTTCCTCTATGTTCGACCAAAAGCAGAAGGACACCTCACAATCCCTAGGCAAGAACACAGAAGCGCAGAACGCGAACTCTCAAGCCGCAAAGGAGAACGCAAACGCTCAGCAACAGGCCGCAGAAGCTATGAAGTGGCGTTCGTCGGCGGCAGGGCAGTTGTCGGAGGTCATCTACGCGCTTACGCATAACGACGTCGAGAACGCGCAGCACGCAATGTGGACCGAGGTTGAGAAGGCGCAGGCGAACGGTGTTCCGCAGGACCTTATCAATAAGTACATCGGCGCACAGTCGGCAAAAATCGACGCAGACAAATTCCGAAACGTCACCGCTCCTATGGCAGAAGCGTTTCAGAATGACTTTCAGAAACAGCTCTCACAAATTGACTTGCAGAAGAAAGCGTTCGAGAAGGCAGGTGCTACTGTCGAAGAAGCCGAAGCATGGGCCGCACAGAGAACTCAACAGGCATATCAAGACCGCGAGGACAATGTGCTGGCACCTATGGGACAGGCTTTCAAGACCGACCTGCAGAACCAGCTTGACGATATTGACCGTCAGAGACGGAACTACATCAAGCAGGGTGCTTCTGAGGAGTATGCAGACGCGTGGGCGCAGAAGCGCAAGGAGCAGGTCAATGCGGAGTGGGATAACCAAGTAGCGAGCCAGATTGATTCGATTTGGCAATCATCCATACAGAAGCGGCTTTCGGAAATCGACCGCGAGAAGAAAGCATGGGTACAGAAGGGCCTTGATGAAGTCAAGGCAACGAAATGGGCCGAGGAAAGCAAGCGACAGGCTATGCAGGAAACGGCTCAGAATATGTTCACCTCGCAGAAGAAGTACTATGATGTATGGAAGAAAGCTGGCGGCATGAATAGCGGACAGGCCGGCGTCAACGCTATCATGGACGAAATGCGGAAAGAGAAAGGGATCCCGAAGGACGCTTTCACGACACCTGGCGAAATCAAGGCGTTTGAAGCGGCTATGAAAGCGGCGAATGATAACCTTATCCCGATTATTTCAGATGGAACATACAAGGGCGTCAAGGCCGCTATGGTGGAAGTCCTTAGGGGGAATGATGCGGCACATGTGCTACCACAAGAGTATCAAGAAAAACTGTTTGAAGGAGCAGGGAATTTTGGGAATGTAGTTACGAATAGCGGAGAACAGTTTGCACAGTCCGTAGACTCGTCAGCCGATACCATTCACGGAGCTATTGAATCTTCTGCTAATTTAGTATCTGCAACCGGAAATCAACTTACTCAACAGGCACAGAACGTTATTGAGGTCATTCGTGGCGTACAGTCAGAAATGGTTAATACTGCAAATGGAGCCAGCGGTGAGCTGTATAACTATCGCGAATGGAGCAGAGAAGAAGCTACTGATGCTATGCGAAAAGCCGCACGTGAAAATTATGGTTGGGATCCTTCTTCCGCGCAGACTAATTTTACAGAGTCGCCGTGGATTATTAATGGCAATGCTGGGTATGAAATTAACCCGACGTATGACCCGGCTAGTCCTTTTTACGACTCGTCTGCTAGGCAGGATCTTGACATAGCCGCAACAATTAGTCCAGCGTTGCAACGGGCCGTTGACCTTTTAGACAACAAACTCGCTATGCGTTCTGCTAATGTTGAGCAATCAACACAACCTGCCAACTTGACCGTGAATGCGACCGTTAACTTAAATGGGAGCGTTGTTACAAATGATGCCGCAGAGAATATTGCAGAACAGGCGGCAGGGAAACTTGTAGATAGATTGCAGCCTGTTCTTGCGGCTAGTAGCAATACTGGATATAGCAATTCTTATTGATTGGGAGGTGCAAGATGGTAAGGCTTGGCGAAGCAGTTTCAATGAATAATCCGGAGAACGAGAAAATAAAGCCAGACGACAGGCAACAGATGCTTGAGGTCTTAGGCGGCGTTGTTGTGCAGGATTATGGACATATTGAGACTGGAGACAAAATATCATGGACGCTTCAATTTGATAAAAAGAATTGGGAGATTGTCAAGGGATACTGGCAAAATCGAACAGTTGTGAATGTACAAGACTCTGGAGGAGACATATTTCAAGTGCGAGTAGTCGTGCAGAGCTATTCTCACGTAAAAGGATTTGAGTCAGAAGCCTATACCGTGACAATGGAATTGTGGAGGGTGTGAGTTATGGCAACGAACAAGTATATCAACATTTACATGGGAAACCCGACTGCCGATGGTGCGGATGGAATTGAGGTTTCTACAGATGGGAAGAATACCGCACCGATAGATGTGACGCTCGATGCTTCTAAGGCTGAGTCGAAAACGGTAAAACTTGCGGTACGATGCGAAAGCGGGTACAAGACAAACGATGACGGCTTGACACTTTCGTTAAGTGGAACAAATGCCTCAAAGTGGGCACTTGCTTATGATGCCTCTTACACTGGAGATACACCACCAGCAGATAGTGCGTTTTCTTCAAGTATAAGCAAACTTCCTGTTGCGGAGAAGAATATCATTTTTTGGGTTCGCGCGACTTCTTCAACAAACGAGGATCCGCAAAATGATACTAGCGTCAAGATTGTTGCAAGTGGATACATTGTCGCCGCAACGTAATGACTTGAGAGATGGGTGAAACGTATGAACGCTACTTCTTTGGAACTTGATACGTGCAGGATAGTGAAACAACCCTGCGAGCTTTCATTTGATTCAAAGAGACAGATAGAACGACCTGTCAATATTTCCCTAGACTCTAAGAGATACGTCATACGGAGCGTTGAGCTTGACGGCGACATTATTCGTCGCCTGCCGTACGATTGGGATGCGTATATCCCTGCCAATGTAAAGCCGCAACCACAAGAGAGGTTTACACCGTTCCCTGCAAATGTACAGAAGCCGTTGAAAAGTGGACTGATTTCTCTGTCACTCTCGCTTAGTGAGAACACGTTGTCTGATAGCATGACAGGGACGTTTTACGGAACGGATTACAAAGTGAAAGATGCCGTAAAGGGGCATTTTCTCGACTATGCTTATCAGTATCGCGTAGAACAGATACAGGCACAAGGGAAGAAGCAGACGGTGAAAACAATGAACTATGTTGACCGTATGCTTTATGTTCCTGTTATTTGGGGCGGCAAGAAAGATAGTAACCTTACTGTAGACGGGCATAAAAACAGTAGAACAACACATTACACATTCAAGACGTATGCTGGATGGATTGCCAAAAGGCTCGGATATGAACTACATTTTCAAGCAGAGGATTATTTCTTGGATAAGAATTATGCTGGACTGTCTGTAACGTACCAGAGTATGCTTTCGAATATTGTTGGCTGGCTATCTGTAATGCCGTGGCGGCTGGTAAATGTGTTCGTAAGGAACGGTACAATGTATTTCCTTCAGCGCGGTAAGGAAATAAATATCTATGACATTTCTTCTTTGCAACATACCGAGCCGAATATTGTGTCAACTATTTTCCGGAGCAGATTTTCACCAAACAATAAACAAAGTGCTACAACGAAGGAAAAGCACACAA
>Ga0256406_1005590_pt1 | contig 13330 bp, 7 predicted proteins | sample RumenRJG_03DNA_FD_185986 | JGI IMG/M metagenome (GOLD analysis project Ga0256406, IMG submission 185986) | Bovine rumen microbial communities from Lethbridge, Alberta, Canada - RJG_03 | ecosystem: Host-associated > Mammals > Digestive system > Stomach > Rumen | place: Canada: Alberta | collected...
ACTGCTCAATTTCAGGTGTCAGCACTTTTCGCCTGTATTTGACACACCAGACAATGTGATAATGAATGTTGTACACGCAAGTGCGTGCATGAATGTATCTGTCGTCTTTCATACATATAGTATAGCACATCTTTATAATAATGCATTATGATAAAGCGTTATTTCTTCGCTACATATAATATAAAAAACCGATTCATCTCCCATACAAGTAAGGGAGAATTCTCGGTTGTTTTTCTTAAAAAGAAAGACTCCCTTTCAAGGAGCCTTATTCATACGTGTATGCCGTTATTGTATAGGTATCTGTTTCCAGATTATGATCTGTCCTCTTCACTATCATTGATGATTCATACTGATCTGTAATCTGCTGATATCTTTTGCCTGCTGAATCGGTATACCAGCTTACTGCCGTATCATCAACGCGATCGCCTCGGTTCAGAAGTCTGGTTTCTGTGCCGGATGCAGTTGTTCTTACTATTTCATCTGCCAGTTCATCATTAGAATAGCGATGCCAGATTGTATCGGATACTTCTGTTCCCTGTGCATCCAGTACTTTTTCTTCCAGCAGCCATCCGTTCACATCATATGTGCGCTGCAGTGTGGAGCCGTCTTTCTGATCTGCCAGAAGGATGATATTTCCCCATTCATCACGCCGCAAAGATTCATTTAAAGCTGTTCCATTGGCATCAGTATCAGTCCAGGCACCGTCCTTTAATACAGATATGACAGTGACATTGCCATTCTCATCAAGAATATCCGCCTCTTTGATTGCATCGCCATCATATTTATATTTTGCATTCAGGGTCAGTACGAGCTTGCCATTCTGCTTTTCATATACCTGCTGCTCTGTCCGCTGTGCATCATAATTGAAGCTGACAACCGTTTTCTGATCCGGCGTCAATTTCTTCAGATCCGGTGATTCTTCTTTCTGATCTGAATAGACTTCCTCTGTTACTGTTTGGTAGCCAGCATTAATCACCTTTCGGCCTAGATTTTTTTCAACAGTAACACCAGGTGTCGGTATTGCCGTCACCTGAGCAGCCTCCTTTTCTGCTGAACCGCATCCAGCCAGCAGAAAAGCGGAAAGAATAAATACTGCTGCTTTTCTCATTCTACTGTTACCGACTTAGCCAGATTGCGCGGCTTATCCACATTTAGGCCTTTAGCCACAGACAGATAATACGCTAACAGCTGCAGCGGGATAATTGCCAGTGATGTCGCAAAGTGCGGATCTGTACGTGGAATATACACAGTAAAGTCTGCTGTATCCTCAATGTTGTAATTGCCATAAGTTGTCAGCCCCATCAGATAAGCACCGCGGGATTTGACCTCCACCATATTGGATCTGGTCTTTTCAAACAGATTCTGCTGTGTGCAGACACCAATTACCAGCGTACCATCTTCAATCAGAGAGATCGTACCATGTTTCAGTTCGCCTGCCGCATACGCCTCGGAATGAATATAGGAAATTTCCTTCAGCTTCAGAGAACCTTCCATGGAAATGGCATAATCCAGACCTCTTCCAATAAAGAAAGCATCCTTTGCATTTGCAAACTTTGCCGCAAACCATTGAATTCTTTCCTTATCTTCCAGAATTTTCTGAATCTGATCCGGCAGAGCAAGAATAGCATCAATCATCTTCTTTTCTTTTTCTTCATCCAGCTTTCCATTTACTTCCGCCAGCTTGATAGCCAGAACATAAACCGCTGCCAGCTGTGCGCTGTAGGCTTTTGTAGTCGCCACAGCGATTTCCGGTCCTGCCAATGTATAAAGAACATGTTCTGCTTCTCTTGCAATGGATGAACCGACGACGTTGACAATGCCAAGTGTGTCTGCCCCAAGATCTTTCGCCTCTCTTAAAGCTGCCAGAGAGTCAGCCGTTTCACCAGACTGAGATACGATAATCACAAGTGTATGTGCCGCATCCATCAGCGGACGGCGATACCGGAATTCACTCGCCAATTCTACTCTGACCGGAACTCTGGCAAGATCTTCAATCACATACTGTCCTGCCATGCCGACGTGATATGCACTGCCGCAGGCAACGATTTCAACTGCTGTGTATTTCTTCAGAGTTTCATCGTCCAGACCGCAGTCTGTCAGCGATATAACGCCATCCTTGATCAGACTGTTTAATGTATCTTTGACTGCCTTTGGCTGTTCATGGATCTCCTTCATCATGAAGTGCTCAAAGCCGCCTCTTTCTGCCGCCTGGGCATCCCATTTCACTTCCTGTGGTTCGATAAATGTCTCTTCCTGATCAATGTCGTAGAAATGCACTTCACCAGGCTTTATATCTGCAATCTGCTGGTTGCCAATATAATAGACACTTCTTGTATGTTCCAGAATGGCGGTTACATCGGATGCCAGGAAAGATTCATCTTCCAGCGTGGCAATAATCAAAGGTGCATCCTTTCTTGCCGCAAAGATTTCATCCGGATAGTCCTTGAACATGATAGCCAGTGCATAGGATCCGCGGATAGCTGTCATAGCTCTGGACAGAGCGTCAATCGGACCGCTGTTATACTTCTTGATATAATAATCAATCAGCTTGATCGCAACCTCCGTATCAGTTTCGGTATGGAAAACATAATTATGACGCAGAAGTTTTTCTTTCAATTCCTGATAGTTTTCAATGATGCCGTTATGTACACCGACAACATTCCGATCATCGCTGCAGTGCGGATGCGCATTAACTTCACTCGGTTCACCGTGAGTTGCCCATCTTGTATGACCTATGCCGCAGGTGCCAGCCATTGCCTTGCCGTCATTTGTTTTTTCAGCCAGAGCTCTGAGTCTGCCTTTCGCCTTTACAATTTCAATATCATCACTGCCATTGCGTACAGCAAGACCAGCAGAATCATAGCCTCTGTATTCAAGCTTTTCCAATCCTTCCAGAAGAATCGGTGCAGCCTGCCTCTTGCCGACGTATCCAGTTATTCCACACATATGCAATCACCTCGATAGTTGCATTTTATCATCACTGTTTCTTTTTGAAAATATTACCTGGCCGCATGGCCAATAAGAAAAGACCGCAGATCATTTGATCTTACGGTCTTGAGATTCAGTCTTCAGAATCGTCGCCATCCGCACTGTTGGGAACAATGCCCTCTTCAGAACGTCTGGTGGCTTCCTCTAAAGCAGCCTTGGCTTCCGCATTGCGCTCTTCACGTTCATGCTTCAGCTGAGCAGCTCTGGCAGCGATACGGCGGTTGGTTTCCCGGTCGAAGTCACGTCCAGTGCCAGCCGGAATCAGCTTACCAATCATGACATTTTCCTTTAAGCCCTGCAGATAATCGATCTTGCCTTTGATTGCTGCATCAGTGAGGACACGGATGGTCTCCTGGAAGGAAGCAGCAGACAGGAAGGAGTCTGTTTCAACAGCAGCTTTGGAAATACCAAGCAGAATCGGTTCGAACTTTGCAGGTGTCTTGCCTTCATCCAGCAGGTTGTCGTTGATATCGTTCATATGTGCAAGAGACAGTGTCTGACCTGCTGTCAGACCGGAATCATTGCCCTGAACAACGATGACACGCTTCAGCATCTGTTTGATCATAACTTCCAGATGCTTATCGGAAATATCAATGGATTGAGAGGAATAAACCTTCTTAACTTCTTTCAGAATATATTCCTGTACGGCTCTGACACCGGCAACATCCAGCAGTTCCTTAGGTGCAATCTGACCTTCAGTGAGCTTTTCACCAGCCTTGACATGCGTACCGACTTTCACGTCAGATACAACGATCTGGGTCAGGTCAGCCTTATGTGCAACGGCTTCCTTCTCACCCTGAACTGTAATAACTTTACCTGTTCCGTCTTTGTTATCTTCAATAGATGTGACGACTCCGTCAATCTTGGAGATAACAGCAACGCCCTTAGGTGTTCTAGCTTCGAACAATTCTTCAACACGAGGAAGACCCTGTGTGATATCACCATTCTTAGTCGCAACACCGCCGGTATGGAAGTTACGCATAGTCAGCTGAGTACCAGGCTCACCAATAGCCTGTGCCGCCATGACACCGACTGCTTCACCCTCTTCAACAAGGTTGCCTGTTGCCATATTGCGGCCATAGCACTTGCGGCAGATGCCTGTCTTGGATTCACATGTAAATACGTTACGGATATATGCCTTGGTTACACCGCGCTTGACACACTCTTCAGCCAGAGCATCCGTAATATACGTGTCGCCATCCACAATCACTTCACCTGTCTCAGGATCTGTAATCGGCTGCTGAGTATACCGGCCGACAATACGGTCGAAGAAAGATTCAATCTTTGTGTTGTCCTTCTCATCTCTGAGCTCTTCAACAAGATATCCCTTATCTGTACCACAGTCATCTTCTGAAATAATAACTTCCTGGGCAACATCGACCAGTCGTCTTGTCAGATAGCCAGAAGATGCTGTCTTCAGAGCAGTATCAGTCAGACCCTTACGTACACCATGCGTGGATATGAAGAATTCAGATACACTCATGCCTTCACGGAAGCAGGATGTGATCGGGACTTCGATAATGGAAGGCTGATATTCCTTTTTGGACTTGGCCTGAGTCGGACGCGCCATCAGACCACGCAGACCAGCAAGCTGAGTGAAATGGTTCTTGTTACCACGGGCACCGGATACAGCCATCATGTTGATCGGATTCATACGCTTGAATGAAGCCATCAGGTCATTACCGACACGTTCCTTGATACCAGGATGTTCTTTGTTATCACCATTCCAGAGATCGTTGAACTTAGCTTCCCATTCCTGATCGGTTAAGAGACCTCTGTCTCTTAAATTGTTCAGGATATCGGACTGCTTCTGTCCTTCAGCAACCAGCTGTGCCTTATGCGGCGCAACTGTAATATCACTTAAGGCAACGGTCATACCTGCAACAGTAGAATACAGATAGCCCATATCCTTCAGGTTATCGAGGGTATCACTTGTACCATTGATGCCGTACTTATCGAATACAGCAGCGATCGTATTACCTAGGTCCTTCTTCTTGAATTCGCCATGAATCGGACGATTCACAATTTCCTTATGGATATCTGTTCCCATCGGAACAAAATCATCATCCGGTGTAACGCGCAGATTATTTCCGCTTGCTTCATTGATGTAAGGGAAATCATCCGGGAATGCCTGGTTGAAGATGATCTTGCCGACAGAAGTCAGCAGATAGCAGCTGTTCTGGTAATCTGTAAAGCATGTCTTATGAAGAGTCTTTGCAGGCAGAGCAATACGTGTATGCAGATGAACAACACCTGTCTGGTAGGCAACCAGAACTTCATCCGGATTCATGAAGACATGGCCTTCGTTATCACCATATCTTCTCCATCTCAGAGATTCAGCTTCCTCACCGAGTTTCTCAAGTGTATCAGCTTTGTCATAGAACTCCTGAGCTGTTTCTTCCATGTTCAGATAGAAGTTTCCAAGTACAAGGTCCTGTCCAGGCGTAACAATCGGTTTGCCATCCTTAGGACCCAGGATGTTATGAGAACCGAGCATCAGGATTTCCGTCTCAGCTCTTGCTTCTTCACTTAACGGAAGATGGACAGCCATCTGGTCACCATCGAAGTCGGCGTTGAAAGCCGGACATACCAGCGGATGGACACGGATTGCTCTTCCCTCAACCAGAATCGGGAAGAAGGACTGAATACCTAATCTATGCAGAGTAGGCGCACGGTTAAGGAATACAGGATGATCGGCAATTACCTTTTCAACCGTATCCCAGATACGAGGATCCTGACGTGCAATCAGCTTTTCAGCAGACTTTGTTGTCTGTGCAATATCATGTTCGTTAACCAGTTCATGAATAATGAACGGCTTGTAGAGCTGCAGTGCCATTTCCTTAGGCAGACCGCACTGATACATCTTCAGAGTAGGTCCGATGGCAATAACAGAACGGCCGGAGAAGTCAGTACGCTTACCTAACAGGTTCTGACGGAAACGGCCCTGCTTACCTTTCAGAGAGTGAGAAAGAGACTTCAGCTCACGGCCGCCGGCACCAGTAGCCCCCTTGAACTTACGGCCATTATCGATCAGAGAGTCTACTGCTTCCTGCAGCATTCTCTTTTCGTTCTGAACGATGATGGTAGGTGTAGCCATAGCCAGCAGCTTCTTCAAACGGTTGTTACGGATAATAACACGTCTGTAGAGATCGTTTAAATCACTGGTGGCGTAACGGCCGCCATCCAGCTGCAGCATAGGTCTCAGATCCGGCGGAATAACCGGCAGGACAGTCAGAACCATCCACTCCGGCTTCTGGTTGGAGTTAAGGAATGCCTCAACTGTATCCAGACGCTTGATCAGCTTCTTGGCCTTATCACTCTTGACCGTGCGCTTATTCTTGGCACTCTTCTCATTGATTTCCTTGAGCTGTGCCTGAATATCATCATATTCCTTCTGCAGGTCAACCTGCTCCAGCAGTGTCTTGACAGCACCTGCACCGGTTTCTGCCTTGAAGCTGCCAGGTGTGAACTTGGCATTTGCCTCACGCAGTTCACGCTCAGAAATAATCTGCTTGTATGTGAAGTCAGAATCACCCGGATCTGTTACAACCCAGGAAATGTAATAAACAACATTGGACAGCTGCTTGGGCGGAATGTCCAGCAGAACACTCATACGGCTCGGAATACCGTTGAGATACCAGGTATGTGTAACCGGAGCAGCCAGCTGAATATGACCCATACGCTGACGACGGACAATACTCTTTGTTACCTCAACACCGCATCTGTCGCAGATCTTGCCTTTGTAACGTACTTTCTTGTACTTTCCACAGGCACATTCCCAGTCCTTGGTAGGACCGAAGATTCTTTCACAGAACAGACCGTCTTTCTCAGGCTTCTGAGAACGATAGTTGATTGTTTCGTTATTGAGGACTTCACCATAAGACCATTCAAGGATCTTCTCAGGTGAAGCGAGGCCGATCTTAATCGCTTTGATTTTATTAATGTTCATTACTCGTCCTCCTCAGAGCTGTCTTCATCCCCGACACCAACAGCTGCCGGACCATCGACTTCCTGCAGTTCACCGCTGGAATCGACTTCATTGATGGCAAGACCGCTTGACTGTGCTTCAATGTCGCTCAGACTGGACAGGAACTGGGCATGTGTCTCACGGACATCACGCTCTGTCTGCTGATCAAGCTCTTCCTTTTCCAGCTGCTTGAGGTCTTTTTCATTGCCTTCTGTATCAACCATACGTACATCCAGTGCCAGAGCCATTAATTCATGAACAAGGACACGGAAGGATTCCGGAACGCCAGGTTCAGGCAGATCCTTACCATTCAGGATTGCACTGTATGTATTAGTGCGTCCGTCAATATCATCAGACTTGATGGTCAGGATTTCCTGCAGTGTATGCGCAGCACCGTAAGCTTCCAGAGCCCAGACTTCCATTTCGCCGAATCTCTGGCCGCCATTCTGTGCTTTACCGCCTAAAGGCTGCTGAGTAACCAGACTGTAAGGACCGGTAGCACGGGCATGCAGTTTATCATCAACCATGTGAGCCAGCTTGATCATATACATGACGCCGACTGCAATTCTTTCATCGAATGCTTCACCTGTCTGGCCGTCGTACAGAACATACTTTCCATCCGGAGAAACTTTGGCTTCAGCCATAATATCCTTCAGATCCTGGTTGGATACACCATCGAATACAGGTGTAGCAAACTTGACGTTCAGCGCACGGGCAGCCATACCAAGATGGAGCTCGAGTACCTGTCCGATATTCATACGGGAAGGAACACCGAACGGGTTCAGCATGATATCAATCGGTGTACCATCGGCCATGAACGGCATATCCTCAACCGGATTGATCCGGGAAATAACACCCTTATTACCATGACGGCCGGCCATCTTATCACCTTCAGAAATCTTTCTCTTCTGAGCAACATAGACTTTGATGACTTCTTTTACACCAGCCGGCAAATCGTGATTCTGCTCTTTGGTAAAGCGTCTGATGGACTGGACAATACCAGCACCGCCGTGCGGAACCTTCAGAGAGTTATCTCTGACTTCCTTACTCTTTTCACCGAAGATAGCAAGCAGCAGCTTCTCCTGCGGAGAAACTTCGCTCTGTCCCTTAGGTGTAACTTTACCTACCAGAATGTCTCCTTCTTTTACTTCAGCACCAACCCGGACAACACCTCTTGCGTCCAGATTGATCTTGGCATTTTCACCGACATTCGGAATATCACGTGTAATCTTTTCATCACCGAGCTTTGTCTCACGCACTTCAATGCTGTACTCTTCAATATGTACTGAAGTATAGACATCATCGTACTGCATTCTTTCACTCATGATGATCGCATCTTCGTAGTTGTAGCCATGCCACGTCATGAAGGCTACCAGTACATTCTGACCCAGGGCAAGCTCGCCATTGTACATGGCAGGACCATCAGCCAGAATATCACCACGGTCAATCTTTTCACCGTCCCAGACAATCGGTCTCTGGTTCAGGCATGTAGAAGAGTTGGAACGCTGGAACTTGACCAGGTTGTATACATCTTCCTTGCCGTTTTCTTCGGTTACAACTACCTTGCTGGCATCAACGAATGTGACAACACCAGGTGCAGTAGCAACACACGCAGCACCGGAGTCATGCGCAATGGCATGTTCCATACCAGTACCTACATAAGCACTGTGCGGATTGAGCAGCGGTACAGCCTGACGCTGCATGTTGGCACCCATCAGAGCACGTGTACAGTCATCGTTTTCAAGGAAAGGAACACATGCTGTAGCGACAGATACAATCTGACGTGGAGAAACGTCGGCGTAATCAACGGTAGAAGCGTCAACCATGACTGTTTCACCTTTAACACGGGCTACGACTTTCTTGCCGGCAAGATGATCGCCTTTGATTTCGTTTGCCTGTGCAATGATATGGTCATATTCTTCATCGACCGCCATGTACTTGACATCATTTGTTACATGTCCATCAACTACCTTACGGTACGGTGTTTCAATAAAACCGTATTCATTGATCTTGGCATAGCTTGTCAGATAGGAAATCAGACCGATGTTCGGACCTTCAGGTGTCTCAATAGGACAGATACGTCCATAATGGGAGTTATGAATATCACGGACTTCGAATCCGGCTCTTTCACGTGTCAGACCGCCAGGACCCAGAGCGGAAATACGTCTCTTATTGGAGAGCATTGCCAGCGGGTTTTCCTGGTCCATGAACTGAGACAGCTGGGAAGAAGAGAAGAACTCTTTGATCGCTGCCTGCAGCGGACGGATATTGGTCAGAGACTTAGGATTGAGGTTATCATCTGTACTCATCTTGTCACGGATGCCTCTTTCACATCTGACTAAGCCCATTCTGAACTGATTCTGCAGCAGTTCACCTACCGTTCTGATACGACGGTTGGACAGCATATCGATATCATCCTGTGTGCCGACACCATCCAGCATAGTCAGTTCATAGTTATATAAGGCATACATATCAGGCATGGTGATAGTGTGCTTTTCATTCAGCGGATCAATACCGATCAGCTTTACCGGCTCACCATCTTCATCCTTGATATAGATTACCTGAACGGCGGCGCCGATGAGCCACATTGTGACATCGTCACCGTGCATAACCGCATTTGTAACGAACTTTCTGTCTTCAGCAGAAAGCTTGACTGCTTCATCACCATCATCGATCGGACGATAGCCGTCAACCAGCAATTCGCCGTCATCGTTATACAGATCAGTTCCATTGACTGTAACACGTCCCGGTACATACATACGGCTGCCAAGGTTAAGAACAGCAGATACATTATCGTTATTCAGCTTTACGCCCTTTGCATAAACACCGCTGTAAACCGTAACTGTGTCGAATTCCCGGGCAATTGCATCAACATCTTCCGGGGTCAGTACAGTGCCCTTGCGCAGAGAAGCTCTTTCATCGGACGCATCCAGATCAACAGCCAGCACACGGCCTGCCAGAGCATTCTTCCATGATGTCTTCATCTCGGCTGTTACCGGATGAGAGAAACGATGTGTGAAAGGCAGAGCAGTCATGCAGATGCCCTTGTTTATTTCATCACGCAGGCTGTTGCGGATATCTCTGTCAATAAGAACATCCTTCTTTAAAAGTACAGTGCCATCAGCACCGACCAGATCCTCACAGAGCATATGATGTTCCATACGATCGAGGATATTCAGCTTCTTTCTTACCTTATAACGGCCTGCTTTTGTCAGATCATAGCGTCTGTAGTCAAAGAACTTCTGATCCATCAGAGTCAGAGCACCTTCAACTGTCGCTACTTCATCTGTACGCTGGTTCTGATATACGGCAATCAGAGCATCATTGCGAGTTGTAATACGGCTGTCCGCATCCTTTCCCCCGCTGTCCAGAGACAATGTATTGAGAACCTCTTCATACTTGCCGAATACGCCTGTATAAAGCAGCCTGTAATCATTGAGGAAAGGGCTTTCTTCCTTATCATCAACAACATCATCATAAACTTCGAAGTCCATCGCCTTGAGGAACTTCTTCATATTGGCCGTATTGAAACCATCATCATCCTTTTCCTCATTCAGAGACATACCGATTGCCTTGAACAGAATCGAGCTGATGATCTTATGTTTACGGTCAATAGAAACATTCAGGAACTTCTGATTGGATCCCTTCTTGGTATCCGTCATGAACTCCAGCCATGTTCCACGGCTTGGAATCAGTTCACATGTATAGGTATCCCGGCCGGTCTTCTCATCCGATACAATATCGAAATAAGCACCCGGCGAACGAACGATCTGAGAGACAATAACACGTTCAGCACCGTTAATGATAAAGGTGCCTGTAGGAGTCATCATCGGGAAATCGCCGAAGAACACTTCATCACTGACATCTGAAGCTTCCCCGTCTTCATCCTTGACTGTCAGACACATCTTGGCTTTAAGTGAAGCACAGTAGCTCTTCTCCTGTGCCTTGCACTCTTCAATCGACTCAGCCGGATCATCAAAACTGTAATCCAGCAGCCGCAGCGTGATATTCCCGTTATAGCTTTTAATCGGATAGATATCGTTGAATACTTCACGGATACCTTCCTTCAGGAACCATTCAAAAGATGCAGTCTGCACCTCTGTCAGATCAGGCAGCGGCAGATTGCTGCTGACTTTGGAATAGTCCCGGCGGGATGCTTTCTTGCCGTACTGCACAACGTGATATGTTTCCTTATTTTCCATGTACGCCGTCCTTTCACACGCATCTCGTAACGCCAAAAAAGGCACAAAAAGCCCTTACCCTTTTTGGAATCTTGTACAATTTACTATATTATCATTGGCCCTTCAACAAGTCAATGAACCAAATTTGTCCGGTTGACACATTTCAATACCCAATAGCCCCGGTCTCTGTTGACGACTTCGCAATTGCCGAAAAGTCCGTTCAGTTCTTTCACAGCGCTTTCCGCACCCTGCTGTCGTCTGATCACAGCGAACAGTATACCATTATTGTACAGATGATCCCTGCTTTCTGCAAACAGCCGGTAGATCACTTTCTTGCCAGCCCGGATCGGCGGATTTGTCAGGATGACATCAAACTTCCTGTCATCAATCTCACTGAATCCATCTGACACCAGTGCCTGCACGGAAGTATGGTTCTGCTGTGCATTAAGGTCAGTCAGCTCTACCGCCCGCGGATTTGTATCCACACAGGTAACGCTGCCCTGCGGATTCAGTGAAGCAGCCACAATGCCGATTACACCGTACCCGCACCCAAGATCAAGCACAGAGCCATGTATTTCATTCACCGCTGTCTCAAGCAGTACCATTGAGCCATAATCCACACCTTCTTTGGAAAACACCCCATTATCCGTCGTAAAGACGTACTCATGGCCGAAAAACCGGAAAGAATGCTCCTTCCGGTTCTTCTCAAGACTGCGGTTGTCGGTAAAGTAATGTGTCATTTATCGCACCCTTCTTCTTGCGCGAAAAGCCGGTGCAGTGCACCGGCTTTCCGGATCGTTACAATTTGATTGAATTACTTGAATTCAACTGTACCACCAGCGTCGGTGATCTGAGTCTTGATCTTCTCAGCTTCTTCAGCCGGAACATCCTTCTTCAGTTCGGACGGTACGCCATCGACCAGCTTCTTGGCATCGACCAGACCTAAGCCTGTGATTTCCTTGACAGCCTTGATAACAGCAACCTTCTTGTCGCCGAAGCCTGTCAGCATGATTGTAACATTTGCCGGAGCAGCATCAGCAGCAGCTTCAGCCGGAGCAGCTGCAGCAGCTACAGGAGCAGCAGCTGTAACGCCGTACTTGTCTTCAATAGCCTTGACCAGTTCATTCAGTTCAAGGATAGTAGCTTCATCGAGATATGCAAGAATATCTTCCTGTGTTAACTTTGCCATAGGTATTATTTTCCTCCTTATCCATTAGGCAGCTGCTTCATCAGCAGACTTCTCTTCAGCAGGTTTTGCCTGCTCTGCATCCGCTCCATCAGCAGGTTTTGCATCGGCAACAGCCTTAACAACACGAGCAAATGAAGATACCGGAGCATTTAATACGGAAAGCAGCATAGACAGCATGCCTTCACGGTTCGGCAGTGCAGACAGTTCCTTGATTGTCGCTTCGTCGACAACTTTTCCTTCGACGATACCGCCTTTGAGAACCAGAGCCTTGTGCTTCTTGGCAAACTTTGCCATCACACGGGCAGCTGCAGTCTCATCAGAACCAAATGCCAGAGCATTCGGACCAGTTAATACATTCTTCAGATCACCATAACCGACCTCATCAGCAGCCTTGGATGCCAGAGTGTTCTTGTAGACTTTCATCTCAACACCCTCAGCTCTCAGAGCTCTTCTGAGTTCAGTAACTTCGGCAACACTGAGTCCACGATACTCAGCGACCACGGTGGAAGAAGAATTCTTGAACTTGTCTTCGATTTCGCTGACAACGTTCTGCTTGGACTTCAATACGTCCTGATTCATCTCTTCACCTCCATATATTCCGTTATCGCCTTCACATAACAAATAAGTCCTCGCGGAATGCGAGGACTCAAAAAGTTTTCCTGTAACTTTTTTACCTCGGTAACATCATTAAGCTTCCGCCGTTACTGTCTGTGGTAAGTGATAACGTTCACTATATTAACATGAACCATTCTGATGTCAAGGAAGTTTTTTATCTATGCCAGTCTTTTGTGTTTATTCCATGATAATGTCTCAAATGTTGGAAAGGGAAAATGTCCCAGGCAGATACAGCCTGAAACTGACAGTTTTTATTGCCAGATTGGCTTCCTTCTGAGACGCTGTTGCTATGCGCATATAACAGCCAGGAGGACTGAATGAGAAAGGTAGAACTACGCATGAATGAACAGTTGAAGTATGAGACCATTAAGGAACTTGTTGATCACCATG
>Ga0256406_1005591_pt1 | contig 13330 bp, 11 predicted proteins | sample RumenRJG_03DNA_FD_185986 | JGI IMG/M metagenome (GOLD analysis project Ga0256406, IMG submission 185986) | Bovine rumen microbial communities from Lethbridge, Alberta, Canada - RJG_03 | ecosystem: Host-associated > Mammals > Digestive system > Stomach > Rumen | place: Canada: Alberta | collected...
CCAAGTCTCAAGAAGGAAAACGCTCGCCAAAAGGCTCTTTCAATAGAATTGCGCCACAGTTTAGTGTGGCGCCAATGTTATACCAATTCTGATGCTGATTTATCCCTCACGTGCACTATAGAGTTTTTTCAGGATTTTCTCTTGACAACCCTGGCGGGCTCCGAAAAAGAGCTTCCTTCTTGAGAAGAAAACAAGAAAAAACACTCCTTTTCCCTTGGGGTATTCCCCTCATCTAGCTTTGGAGCGGCCGTCGTCCCGAAAAGGAATCGATAGGGGTTTCGCCTCCGTTGCCCTTCGGGAGCGCTTCATCAGCCGAAGTCCCTCCTTGAGGCGGGAAGATTCTGTCCCTCCGCTCGCATTCTCCTTCTTTCCCGGGCTAAAGGAGCCCTACAATAGAGCCGAGGAAAAACGACATGGAGAAAAACAGCGAAGTGCTCAAGAAGAGCGTCATCTACCAGATGTTCATCCGGAACGAGACGAAGGAAGGAACCCTGAAGGCCGCCAAGCAGAAGCTGGCCGAGGTCCAGGCCCTCGGAGTCAACATCCTTCAGCTTCTCCCCGTCCACCCGATTGGGAAGCTGGGACGGAAGGGAACCTACGGCTCCCCTTATAGCATCCAGGACTACGAGGCCGTGAGTCCCGACCTCGGAACGAAGGAGGACCTAAAGGACTTTATCCAAGAGGCGCACCGCCTCGGGATGAAGGTGATCCTCGACATGGTCTTCAACCATACCTCGAGGGACAGCGTCCTTCTCGACCGTCATCCGGAGTGGTACTACCGGGACAAGGAAGGGAACATCGGAAACAAGGCCGGCTGCTGGAGCGACGTTGCGGACCTCGACCACGAGAAGCCCGGCCTCGACGAGTACCTCGTCCACACGGTGATGAAGGAGTACCTGCGGCTCGGCGCGGACGGCTTCCGCTTCGACGTCGCCTCCTTCTTACCGTCCCGTCTCTACCGGCTGGCCCGAAAGAGCTTCGGGGCTGAGCCGATCTTTGTCGGAGAGGCCGTCGACAGCGGCTTCCTTCTCTACGCCCGGGCCAAGGGGATCCCGGCCCTCTCAAACGGGGAGCTCTTTGCCTCCGGCGTCGACTGCGTCTACCACTATGCCTCCTGGAAGCCCCTAAAAGAATTCCTGGAGGAGAAGGACGAGAGGAAGCTTCTCGCTTACCGCTCGGCCTTCGAGGTCGAAAGCGCGTCCCGGAGCCAGAACGGCCTGATCCTAAGAGCCGTCGAGAACCACGACCAACCGAGGATTGCAAGCTACTCCAGCTCCGATTCCTTCGTCCGGAACGTCTTAGCCTTCTCCTTCTTCACCATGGGGCCGGCCTTCCTTTACGCCGGGGAAGAGAACAAGGAGACGGAGACGGTCCCGCTCTTCGAAAAGAAGGCCATCTCAGACCATAGCCTCGACCCGGACTATACCGCCTTCGTCAAGACGCTCGTCGCCTGGAAGAGGGAGAAGAACCAGGGCCTCCGGGAGACGCTCCTTTTACCTTCGGAAGGAAAGACCCTTCTCTTAAAGAACCGGTTCGACGACGGACGGGAAGTCCTGGGCCTCTTCAACCTTGCGGAGAAGCCACTTACGCTCACCCTTGGAAAGGAGGAAGACGGCCGCTATCTCGACCTCCTAAGCCAGGACACGGTCGAAATCCAAGACGGCACCGTCCTCCTCGACTGTCCTCGTTTCCTCGTGAAGAAGGAAGACTAGACGCGGAACAAGAAAAGAGAGCCGCCGAAGGTCCGGCGGCTCTCTCTTTTTTGTCGTTAACGTCCGTATTTCTCGACCTGACGGGCCAAGGCCCCGGCTAAGGCCGGAGAGAAGTCCTCCTTCCGGCTCCGGTAGACCCAGTTGTCGGACGAGAGCTTCGACGGCGTGTTCATCCGTGCCTGATTGCCCAGAAGAAGGATGTCCCAGATCGGGAGGACGGAGAGGAAGGTCCGCCCGGCGAGGCAGAGCTCGTCGGTCGTCGCCCCGAGATCCTCGACGGTCTCGTCCCTATAGGGAACCTGGAAGAGCGCGCACTCCTTCCTCACGTCGGACTTGTAGGCGGCCATCTCCCGCTCATTGAGGTGGGAGAGATAGCCGACGATGGTCTCGTTGTCGTGGGTGCCGGTATAGCAGACGTAGTTCTCCGTGCTGTTGCTGGGCTTATGGGCATTGCTGGGGTCGCCGTCGAAGGCAAACTCCAGAACCTTCATGCCCGGATAGCCGGTCTCCCGAAGGAGGTTCTTCACGGCGTCGTCCAGGAATCCTAGGTCCTCGGCGATAATCGGAAGGTCCGTCTTGTCCCGGAAAAAGTCGAAGCCCGGGCCGACTTCCCACTTCCCGTTCCGGGCGGTCTGATCCCCGTAAGGGATGGTGTAGTAGCCGGCAAAGCCCCGGAAGTGGTCGATCCTCAGGATATCGAAAATGCTGAGATTCTGCTTAATCCGGGCGTCAAACCAGGCGTAGCCGGTCTTCTTCTGGTAGGCCCAGTCGTAGATCGGGTTTCCCCAGAGCTGGCCGTCCGGAGAGAAGGCGTCCGGCGGGCAACCGGCGACCTTGACCGGCCGTCGGTCCGAATCGAGAAGGAAGAGCTCCGGATGCTTGTAGCACTCCACGGAGTCGTAGGCGAGGTAAAGCGGCATGTCGCCCAAAAGCTGGATGCCCTTGGAATGGGCGTAGTCCTTAAGCTTCGTAAACTGCTTCAGGAAAACGTACTGGGTAAAGAGGAAGAAGAGGTAGTCTTCCCGGTTTTCCCGGAGGACGCGCTCCTCAAGCTCCGGGGTGTAGTTCCTCAGCTCCTCGGGCCAGGCATACCACGGGGCGAAGTGCTCCTTGGTCTTAAGGGTCATGAAGAAGGCGAAGTCCTTATAGGTCCCTTCCTGGACGAACGCGGCAAAGGAAGGATCGTTCTGGTCGAAGCGGCCGAAGGCCTTCCTCAGAAGCGGGAGCCGGTTCTCAAACAGCTTCCCGTAGTCGACACGGGAAGGATTCCTCCCGAAGTCACAGGAATCGATTTCCTCCTGGGTGAGGAGGCCTTCCTCCTTCAGCGCGTCCAGGTCGATGAAGTAGTAATTCAGGCCGTTCGCGGACGGGGACTGGTACGGGCTGTCGCCGTAGCTCGTGACGCCTAAAGGGAGGATCTGCCAGACCTTGGCCTTAGCGGCCGAGAGGAAGTCGACGAAGGCAAAGGCCTCCTTGCCGAAGGTTCCGATCCCGTAGGGGGAAGGAAGGCTCGAAATCGGCATCAGGATGCCGAAGCTGCGTGCTTTATTCATCGGTAGTGACACCTTTCCGACATCCTGGATGGAGGATGTCCGAGGAGAGAGTATAACAAAACCGGAACGAACAGGCCAATCGACTCTCGCCGGTAAGAACCATCACGAACTCCGACCGTAGAAATCGTTTTCCCGACGGAGCGACCGGGAGAGGCTCTTCGACAGATCCTCCTCCGTAATCCGGTACCGCCAGTTCCCGGAGGACTTGGACGGATCGTTGATCCGTCCCTCCGCCCCCTGGTCGAGCAGATCCGGCATATTCTGAATGGCGACCTCGCTGAGGCTCGCCAGGTTCAGCTCCAGGACCGCGCGCCGCATCTCCGAGGGAATCTCCGTGCTTGGCCTCACGCCGAAGTGAAAGCAGAGCCCGTTGAGTTCCTCTAGCGCCTTTCCCCGCTCCTCAGTGGACAAAGATTCGAAGTAGCCTCTCAGCGGGAGGCAGTCATGGGTAGAGGAGAAGGAGTAGCAGGGGTAAGGGTAGTTGCTTGGCTTGTTGAAGTTTCCCTTTTCCCGCGGGAAGGCGAACTCCAGGACACGCATGTCGGCGTAGTGGTACTTCAGAAGGATTTCCTGCATGCGGTCGCTCCGGAAGTCGACGTCCTCGCAGACGATGCGCTCGTTCGGAAGCCGCAGGGTGTCGAGGAAGTCTTCCCCGGGTCCCTCCTCCCAGGTCCCGTTGAGGCCGTCTTGACTACCCGCCGGAAGGCGGTAGTTCTCTAGGACGCCCCGGAAATGGTCGAACACGACGACGTCGTAGAGGGAGAGCGCAAGGTCGAGCCGACCCTTCAGGAACCGGTACCCGCTCTTCTTCAGGTAGTCGAAGTCGTAGAGCGGGAAGCCCCAGGCCTGTCCCCGGTCATAGAAGACATCCGGGGGATAGCCGGCGGACTCCGTCATCCGGAAGTCCTTCCCCAGACGGAAGTTCTTCGGATGCCGGTAGACGTCGACCGAGTCGTAGGCGACGTGGAACGGGATGTCGCCGACCAGGACGATTCCTTTCTTCTTCGCATAATCCCTCAGGGCGTCCCACTGCCTCAGGAAGATGTACTGGGTCCAGAGATGGAAGTGGACGTCGGAAAGGTTCTCCTTCTTCGTCCTCCGGAACAGCGACGGGGTGTAGAGGTTGTACGGCTTCGGGAAGTCGTACCAGGCCACGCCGCCGAAGCGTTCCTTCAGGGAGAGGTAGCAGGAGTAGTCGTAGAAGGCGTTCGACTGCCGGATGAAGGAAGTGTAGCCTCGCTGGTAGCCTTCCCCCTTTCCCTTGAGGAACCGTTTATAGGCGATCCTCAGGACGTTCATCCGGTTTTCGTAGATCTTCCCGTAGTCGACCCTTCTCGGATCCGCACCCCAGTCCAGGGAGTTCAGCTCCCTCGGCTCCAAAAGCCCACGCTCCTTCAGGTCGACGAGATCGATGAAGTAAGGGTTCAGGGCCTTAGAAGCCGTCGACTGGTAGGGCGAGTCGAGGTAGGAAGTAGGGCCTAAAGGTAATAGGCTCCAGTAGCGGAATCCGGCGTCGGAGAGGAAGTCGATGAATTCCCTCGCCCCCTGTCCGATTGTTCCGATTCCGTAAGGATCCGGAAGGGAGAAGATGGGGAGGGCGACACCGCTAGACTTGAAGTTTGACATTGCTTTAAACCGCTTACAACTATACCACTTTTCCGGCCGTGAAAAGAAAAAACGGAAATTTTTGTGAAACCTTTTGGGGGCGTCATTACAGATGACAAAAGTGCCCATATTCCGCCGTTTTTTCTATTTTAATCCGAACGATTTAACCTCGCTTACGGACGCATAAAATGCTCGTTTTCGTCTTCACAAAGAATTTTTTCGGAAATTTTGCGTTTCCGATTAAAAAAGAAATTCCCCATGATTTCCGGCGTTTTTCTTTTCTTGGACTCGTTCTCCTTTCTAGCGTTTCCTCCTTTCCCCGACTTTTCCCGGTTCTCCCTGTTTTTTCTTTTCCAACCCCTTGACAGACTGGATTACGGAACTTTTTCCTCCTCCTCGAACCGGAACGACGAAAAGTCAAAGGACTTTCTCCATCCTGAAAGGGATTCCGAGTCCCGGAAAACGGAAGATTCTTTCCGGCCGGTTCTTACCGGCAACGGCATTCTCCCCGTATAATACCCAAGAGCCGAGGACATCGTTTCCCTTCTTCTCTTCCGCGTCCTTCCTTTTCTCCTCTCGTTCCGTCCCGGCATTACCAATCCAAGGAGTCCAATCTCATATGACGAATATTGCTAAAAACAGCGGGGAGGAGAACCTCCTCCCGGACAAGGACATCGCCTTCTCCGACGACGAAGGAAGAATCTATCCGGTCTACTTTGCCCTCTCCCATATCCGCCTTTCGACCGTCTGGACCGGCTTTGCCAAGAAGACCCTCTACCTCGGGACCAAGGCTTTCCCGGTTTCTTCCTATCTATCCTGCTTCTCCCACGACCGCAAGGGGGTCTACCTCGACCTCGCCTCTCTTTTAGGCTTCCAGGACGTCTCTGGCCATCTCGCCTCCCAGGTCCTGACACTGGTCCTGAAGGACCGGGAAGGAAAGGAAGAGGAGACAAGACTCGTCTATCTCTCCCGCTACTCCCTATTGAAGGATCCCCGAAAGAAGGAGAACCAGGGGCATATCTCCCTCCTCTTAGACACCCTCACCCTGGACTTCCCCTACCAGCGGACGGGAAACCGGTCGAACCTGAAGGTCAAGATCGACTCTCAGCCCCTCTACTTCCTTCTTGCCGACTCGAAGGCGTAGAATTCTTTCGGTAATACCAAGGAGCAGAAACATGGAACACACATCGCCTCAGTGGCTGAGGAAAGCGATCTTCTACGAGGTCTATCCTCAGTCTTTTCAGGATTCAAACGGCGACGGCATCGGCGACCTTCCCGGACTGACGAGACGGCTCGGCTACCTTCAAGAGCTCGGGGTGAACGCCTTGTGGCTCAACCCGATCTTCTGCTCGACCTTCTTTGACGCCGGCTACGACGTCACGGACTATCGGAAGGTCGACCCCCGCTACGGCGGGAACGAGGCCTTCTTCGCTTTCCTGAAGGAGGCCCACGCTCTCGGCTTCAAGGTCCTTCTCGACCTCGTCCCGGGCCATACTTCCTTCCGTCACCCCTGGTTCCTCTCTTCGAGCGAAGGGAAGGACTCCCCGTACGCGGACCGGTACATCTGGACCGACTCGGTTTGGAAGTCCCCGAAGAACTATGGTTGCCTGAGAGGCTGCTTTACCCGGGACGGGGCCGCCTTAGTCAACTTCTTCTCGATCCAGCCGGCCCTCAACTACGGCTTCTATGAAATCGACGACCCGGCCTACCAGGAGTCCTACACCGGGAAAGGCCCGCAGAAGACCATTCAGGCCATGGAAGAGGTGATCCGCTTCTGGCTGGACCAGGGGGTGGACGGCTTCCGGGTCGACATGGCCGGCTGGCTCGTCAAGAACGACCCGGAGTCGAAGGGGACTTCCGAGGTCTGGAAGAAGGTCTTCCATGACCTCAGCGAAGACTACCCCGAGGCGGCCTTCGTCTCGGAGTGGGCGAACCCGGAATTGTCCCTGACGAGCGGCTTTGACATGGACTTCCTCCTCTGCGACGAATTCCATCCCGAGACCTACTCCTCCTTAACCCGGTACGATCCCTACTTCTCCTTCCACGGTGGAAGGAAGAGCCCGAAAGGATACCTGGATGCCTATCGGAAGGCGAAGGACGTCGCCGATAAGACCCACCACTATGCGGCCTTGATCAGCGGCAACCACGACGAGCGGCGCATGTCGACCCTTCTTTCGAGGGAGGAGGCCAAGTTCAGCTTCACCCTGGACGCGACCCTCCCCGGCGTCTTCTTCCTCTATTACGGGGACGAGCTCGGCCTGAAGCATGTCGAGGGCCTAAAGAGCGTCGAAGGCGGCTATAACCGGACGGGGGACCGGACTCCGATGCCCTGGGACTCCTCGCACCAGGCCGGCTTCACGACGAGCGCCCATCCCTACATCCCGCTTTCGCCGGAAAGTAGCGTCCTCAACGTGGAAGCCGAGGAGAAGGATCCCGACTCGCTTCTGAACTTCACCCGGAAGCTTCTTTCCGTCAAGAAGGAACATGTGGCCTTAGAAAACGACGCCGCCGTCCGCTTCCTTCCGGTCCCGGAAGGAGAGGGCAAAGAGCCCCTTCTCTACGTCGTCTCAAAGGCGGACGAGAGCATCCTAATCGCCCTGAACCCGGACGAGGTCGGAAAGACAGTTTCTATCCCCGGGAAGCTTGGAGAAGTCCTCCTTTGCCTAGGTTCCTTTTCCTCTGAGGAAGGAACCCTCACCTTGGCGCCAGAGAGCCTGCTTCTGGCCGTCCTGAAGTAAATCCAGCTTCCAGAGAAGAAGAAAGGATCGGAGAGGCAAAGTCTTTCCTAGCCTTCCGATCCTTTTTTACTGGTTTCGCCCGTGGCGACGAAAAAAGCCGCCCGAAGGCAGCTTTTCTTTCGATGGTGCGCCTGAAGAGATTCGAACTCTTGACCCTCTGATTCGTAGTCAGATACTCTATCCAGCTGAGCTACAGGCGCATTTCTGGAGCTTCCAGTGAGATTCGAACTCGCGGTCAAGGATTTGCAGTCCTTTGCCTTGCCAACTTGGCTATGGAAGCAGCGGAAAGAATTCTAACACAACCGAATCCGGTTCTCAATGGGTTCCTTTTCTTTTTCCGGGGTCCGAAGGAAAAAAGAGTTGAAAAGGGAAACCGCCTTTGGTAAGATATCCCTCGCATGTTGTAGCACGCAAGGGACGTTCCGTCCGATGATGCCGAGAAAAGTAGCCTTGCTACGAGGTGAACGGTACTCATCCGGGGACGATGCCTTACGCCTTACTTATGCATTCCAGCATAATGAAAGGAGAAACACAATGTCTCGTTACACTGGACCGGTCTGGAAGGTCTCCAGACGATTAGGCTATTCGATTCTCGGCAACGGCCAGGAGCTGGCCCGCCGGCAGACGATCCCTGGGCAGCACGGCCAGGCCCGTCAGAAGAAGAAGACTGAGTACGGCCTCCAGATGGCCGAGAAGCAGAAGCTCCGGTTCACCTACGGCGTCGGCGAACGGCAGTTCCAGCGCTTCTTCAAGATCGCGAAGGCCGACAAGCACACCGCGACCGGCCTGAAGCTCCTCCAGCTTCTCGAAAGCCGTCTCGACAACCTCGTCTACCGGATGGGATTCGCCGTCACGCGCCGTCAGGCCCGTCAGCTCGTCACGCACGGCCATGTCACGGTCAACGGCAAGAAGGTCGACATTCCGTCCTACCTCTGCTCCGTCAATGACGTCATCTCCTTCAAGGAGAGCAGCAAGAACCTGAAGGTCGTCAAGGAAGCCATCGCCGCCAAGCCGGCGCTCCTTGGCTTCGTGAAGGTCGATCCGAACAAGGTCGAAGGCACGTTCGTCCGGCTTCCGGAGCGCAGCGAGCTTCCGTCCGACGTCGACGAAGCGCAGGTCATCGAATTCTACAACCGTAAGATCTAGTCTTCTCCCTTCGCCCCTCCTGCTGAGGGGCGATACATGGCGGATATGGTGAAGTGGTTAACACAAGCGGCTGTGAACCGCCCATGCATGGGTTCAAGTCCCATTATCCGCCCCATCGAATGAAAAGAGGCCAGGGCTCGAAAGAGTCCTGGCCTTTTCCTTGTTCCTTCTCTTCCCGTCCCCTTAAAAAGAGAGTCCGCTATTCCTTCTTCGGGCTTAGGACGGAGGAGAGAGGCTTCCTCTCCTTGGCCTCGTAAAGGAGGAAGGCCTTCATGGTCTCTAAGGAGAGGTAAGGCCAGGAGAAGGAGAGAGCGACCGGAACGCCCTTGCCCCGGATTTTCTGGACGAGGGAGAAGTCCTCGGTCTTCAGCACGTAAAGGTAGTACTCCTCCCGGGAAGGAACTTGGGAAAGAAGGAAGAGCAGCCCGTCGGGGCGGTCGAAGGAGAGGTCCTTCACGGTCTCCTCGACGTCCGTCCGTCGAGTGGGCCTTTTCTCAAGCCGGGAGAGCAGCTGAGCCTCCTCCTCCCCGTTCTTGGGTGCCTCCTCCGGGGAGAGCGGCGAAGGTAAAAGGAAGCGGAACTCCTGGATCTTTCGTCCGTTCCTCGAGAAAAGCCTCAGGCCGAGGTCCGTGTCGGTTAGGAACTCCCCGTTGTCGAAGAAGAAGAGACGGCGGTAGCTCGGAACCTCGAGGGTCTTGAGGACTTTTCCGTCCCCGAAGAAGACGACTTTTCCCTGCGGGTCGAAGAGGACCGGGACGCGGGCATCCTGGGGGATCCGGATCCGGTCGAAGAAGGCGCCCTCCCCTTCGAAGTAGGTCTTCTTCTCGCCCGTCGCTAAGTCCTCCTCCCCGAGGAGGGTCTCCGCTCTTCCGTTTTTGCCGTTCGCCCGGTCGAAGAGATAATAAAGGGTCTTGGAATCGAGGGAGTAGCAGGCATCCTTGACGTAGGCGTCTAAGAAGGGGATTCCCTCCTCAAGCGTGGCTAAGCTCAAAAGCTCTAGCCGGCTTGCCCCGCTCTTAACGAGGCCAGAGAGAAGGAAGGCCTCCCTTCCGTCGGGAGAGAGGACGATCTTCTTCAAGTAGGGGGCATGGTCGCTCTCGGCCAGGATCTCGTTCTCCTTCGGGTCGAGAAGGAAAAGCTTGCTCTCCTTCTGGAGAAGGAGGGCGTCCTTCGAAAGGCCGAGGGCCTCCGCCCCCTCAAACTTCCGCCGGAAGACGATAGAGTTCATGCTTCAGGACCTCCGGACTCATTCTAGACGATGGGAAGAGAAAAAAACAGCTTCCGAGGGAGGACTCGGAAGCTGGAACGACATCAAGACCGGAAGTCTCAGAAGCCGACGTGGAAATGGAAGAGGAGAAGGCTCGTGACGGAGAGGACGAGCGGGATGAGGCTAACGAGAAGGAGCGTCCCTTCGAGCGCGTGGGTCTTTCCGCGGAACGCCTTCGCCATCGTCTTCTCGTCCGCCTCGAAGGAAGCGGGGCGAGAGCCGAAGAGGACGAGGACCAGGACGAAGAAGGCGAGGCTAGCCACAAGAAGCAGGGCGGGGAGGACGTGTCCGAGGACGTCGCCGTGGGTCGTCTCGTCCAAGGCGGAATAGAAGAACGGAACGACGCTCAGGATGCCGGCTAGGACCAGCGTTCCGTCGAGAAGAAGGAAGGAGCTGTCCAGGACCGACCAATGGCTCGGCTTGACGCTCTCGGCCCGAACGTCCTTCGGCGCCAGGGCCTTGAACCGGGCATTGTCGAGGACCCGGAAGATCGGGTCAGCCAGAGCCATCAGGAGCACGACGCAGAGGACGAAGGTCGGAACGAGATAGCCGGCGTTATAGCCCAAGGAGTAGAGGACGGCGCCGCCGGAGAAGTCCGGCGCGATCTCCCCGGTGTCCGTCGTCCACATGACGACGCAGCCGGAGAAGAAGTGGCAGACGAAGCGAAGGACCCAGAAGAGGGAGAAGGCGGCAATCAGGGACCAGGCCTTCTTCTCGAAGAACGCCTTCCGGAAGAGGGAGGAGAAGCCGACCACGGCAAAGGCAAGGAAGTAGTCGAGGACCAAGGAAAGCCAGACGAAGGCGTACCCGCCGTCCAGCAGCATGTCGAGGACGCCGAAGGCCAGCCCGACGAACGTTCCCCAGACCGGGCCGAGAATCAGGGCCGCCAGGGTGAGGGGCACCATCGCTAAGGAGATCGACCCGCCGTTACTGAAGTGAAGGAAGGGGATGTACTTGCTGATCAGGGCCAGGACCACCGCCATCGCCAGAAGAATGGCCGACAGGACGACCTGGTCGACGGACTTCTCGGAGCTTCTCCGGCTCGTCGTCTGCACTGCGTCTGGAGTCTGCATAGGTTTCCTTTCCGACGGCGGAAGAAGAAAATGCCTTGACCCGTGGGTCAAGGCAAAGAGTTCTTGCCCTAGCAAAGCTAGGATGTAAGACTCCCTACGCTGGTCTTGACCAACAGGTTCGAAGCGTCAGGTTATTAGCCTTCTCAACGGCCGAGGCCGTCCCGCTGTCTACGGAAGAGAGTATAGCACGGCCGAAAGAAAAAGGAAGGACCTCCTTTACTTCTAGTAATTACGCATGACTTTATCCGGGTCTTGAAAGGCCCGCTTTCCGTTCTTGTGTTGTGTATTATTTCTTGATATAATGCAAACATGAGAATCGATCTCCTGCCTGATTACGCAAAGCCATACAAGACCAAGGGCTACGACGTCCGGGTCGTGAACGGCGTCTACCGGCTCGTCAGGATCTCGAGCAGACGTGTCCCCGGCAAGAAGTATCCTGTCCTGCAGCAGGAGTTCATCGGCATCATCGACAAGGACAGAGGCCTCGTCCCGAAGAAGACCTATCCCTCTCCTTATGCCGACTCCCTTGAGTTCGGGCTGAGCAGTTTCATCTATCTCAATTTCCGCCGTGACCTTCAGAGGCTGGTCTTCGGCGGGGACCGGAACTTCCTCTATTCGCGTCTGGCGATCATCTTCTACATCTATGGCTCCGTCGACCTGCGCTTCCTGAAGCTGTCGTTCCTGTCATGCCGGGACGAGGAGCTGCAGGACTGCAGCCTGAAGTGTTCCGTCAGGCGGCTCTCCTCCATGGCCGGAAGGATCGATTCCTTCCTCGCTTCGGCGATCCCGGACGATTCGGACCGCTTATATCTCGTCAGCTACCTCCGCCAGGTCACCGTCAGCAGGAACACGGTCGGTTCTCCGAAGCTGCAGTATACAGACGAGATTCTCACGCTTTTCGATAAATACGGACTGAAACATGAATGACGTGAAATGCCTGCGTGACGACCTGAACTCTGTCGTGATGTTCTTCCGGCCGATCGGGAAGGACTTTAAATGCGGCCGGAAGACGGTCGACACCTTCCTGGCCTTACTGAAAGGCGTCCCCGACTTCCGGGACCCGGCGAAGATCCGATACAGGCTGGAGAACCTTCTGTTCATCTGTTTCTACCTTGCGCTGAAGGGCGAGTTCACTTCCTTCTATCACGCCGCCTGCTATGTGGAAGTGAAGCAGGAGTGGTTCATCGAACGGGGGCTGGTGAAGGAAGGCGAGCTGCCTTCGCATGATACCTTCATGCGCGTTTTCCAGTACCTTGACGCCAACGGACTGCGTGACACGTTTCTCAGCCGGATCAGATACCTGATAGAGCGCCTGGTCGAGATCGACCAGTCCGCAAAGGACAGGCACAGGCTGATCTCCGGTGACGGCAAGGCAATCAAAGGGTCCGGAAGAAGCGGCCGGTTCGGTAACATCAACATGTTCAACATCTACTGCTGTTCCAACGGAATATGCGTTTCCTGTACGCCGTTATCCGACAAGGAATCCGAGGTCCCGGAATTCCAGAGCCTTCTTCCGAAATTCAACCTGAAGAACTGCATGGTGACTGCGGATGCGCTGCACTGCCAGAGGGAGACCTGTTCCATCATCCTCGGGCGGAAAGGGAACTATACGATCAAGGTCAAGGACAATCAGAAGGAACTGAAGGAGGATATCGTTCACATGCTTGCCCGGCATGCCGGAAAGACCGTTTCCGTCTCCCATAACAGCTGCGATTACAGGATACTGATTCTCCCCAGGACATACATCGGCGCTGACTGGCCAGGCGCCAGGGCCTACGTCCAGATGGTTTCCCACAAGCGGATCCGCCAGAAAGACTACAATCCGGAGCCGCAGTACTTCGTCTCGTCTGCCATCAATCCGGACCTGATCGTGGAGACGGTCGACAACAGGTGGGGAATCGAGGATGACCTCCACCGGTTCAAGGACGGCTTCCTCCGCGAGGACAGCTGCACCTTCACGAACCCCAACGCCCTGAAGACGATGGCGACGCTGAACAACATCGTCTTCGCGCTCTACAAGCTGGCGGCCGCGGTCAACGACGAAACGATGGACCGCACCAAGATCCGGTATCACGACGATCCCATGGAAATGCTCTCCCTCATACTGCCACTTCTCAGCCGGAAGAACGTCAACCAGCTGATCCGGGAGAACATGAGAGGAACCAGGCGGTCGAAATAAGAAGCACGGACCGGGGCATCCTGTCGATGTCTGCCTTTGATCCGTGCTGTCGCTTAC
>Ga0256406_1005592_pt1 | contig 13323 bp, 8 predicted proteins | sample RumenRJG_03DNA_FD_185986 | JGI IMG/M metagenome (GOLD analysis project Ga0256406, IMG submission 185986) | Bovine rumen microbial communities from Lethbridge, Alberta, Canada - RJG_03 | ecosystem: Host-associated > Mammals > Digestive system > Stomach > Rumen | place: Canada: Alberta | collected...
TTTTGGCTTTCCGATTTAGGCAATCCCCAGTTAGCTACACTTGATAACTATTGGCATGACATATTGTCGGATGCGACTTTCGTTCGTTTCCGCTTATTGCGGCTGCGTCATAATCGGCTCTTCTTGCCCTGCACTAACGCGAAATAGACAGAGTATTATGAAATGACGTTTATAATAGCCTTCCGTCATTGCAAGATGTGGTACCGCCGAACTATCGTTAAACCAATCAAGGCTTCATCCTCATATATGTCTTTTCGTCTTGCCCCTCAGTCGTCACATGGCTATTTGTGAACTCGGGACTTTAATCAGCATGCTACACTCCCCTCTGAGTTTCCTCTTTGGATAAACTGATTGACGATAGGATTTATCGAGCCCAATCCTAACTTCCTGCTATTGAAGCATTTATCAAGCGACCAATCTGGGCGCACTGGCGTAAATCTCCGTAGTGGAGAGGTACCTATGACCAAGGAGCTTCGAGACGGTGTAGATGTCTGCACCCAGCGTGAGCATCATCACGGCAAATGTATGACGTCCGGAATGGAAGGTCACATCCTTGTGGATGCCAGCAGCAATGCACCAGCGTTTCAGCTCCAGCAGTGTCTGCGAAGAGTAGGAAAAGCCTGAGAAGACCTTTTCATCTTCGTCACCGGGATTTCCGAGAAGGTCATACGCCTGGGCGTTGATGTCAAGATATTCCTGGCAACCTGTCTTCTTCTGCTTGAAAATAATGCGGTGGTAGTTCTCGAACTTGTGGATTTCTCCCCATGTCAACTTCTCAATGTCGCTCTTACGTAGACCGGTAAGGCACGAAAAGAGAAAGGCTGCACGCATCCATTCATACTTGCACGGAGTACGTGTCAGAGCCTTCAGTTCGTCCATCGTGAGGTACACACGCTCCACATCCTCTGCCTTGAAGCCTTGTACGCCTCTCAGTGGATTGATGGGAATGATTCGCTCCTCGTAAGCCTGGTTGATGCAAGCTCGCAGTTTATTGAAGTAGGACACCTTCGAGTTCTGTGACAAGCCACGGAAGAGGCCGTTGTCCTTGTTGCGCGTTCGCTTGTAGGTCTCCCGTTCCACAACGTCAAGGTAATCCTTAAAACCCTCAATCCATTCCTTGTCGATTTCCTTGAACGTCGTTGCCTCGTCACAATAGTGCTCCAGGTATTTGAGGCAACTGTGCCAGTTGCCCCAGTTACCTTTCGACTCCGTGGCATTGAACCTATCCTGGCACATCTGACGGAAGTAACCGAGGAAGGGTGTGCTCTCGGCGAACTGTCTCGTAAAGGAATACTCGCCGTTCTGGAGCTCTATCTGTCTCTTTCCCTTGATGGCTTGCGCCGTGGCCAGCGTCTGCATGTTGAGTTCCTTGTCCTTCTTCGTCTTCTCGGGCACAAGGTACAACTTCAGGTACTCTTTCTTTCGCCTGCCATTGCGATAGACATCCAAGTACAGGCTGATGTTGCCATTGGCAAGCACTTTCTCGCGTAAGCGGACAGGTTCCTTGTTGATGCCACTGGCAGTCTTGGTCTTAGTGGTTCTTTTTGTTGCCATAATCAGTCTTCTTTATTTGATGAGTTAGACAAATGTTATCAAAGCTTAAATCGGGTTGATTTTTTGTCCCTCGCCCCAATTTTGTCCCACGGGGGACAAACTGGGGACAAAAATAGGGATTTCTTTTTGATAACAAGAGATAAAACGAAAAAATAAAGCTAACCGTTATAGATTTTTAAGAACCTATAAATCAGTGATTTATGGCGTTATTTTATCTTTTCCTTGTATTTTCTTAGCATTCAGTCACTTTCCTATGCAGAAGTGCTGGAAGATGTTGTTGAGGGTCTCTTGGCTGGAGATAGCACCACCGGTAATGTCGCCGAGGATTTGGAGCACTTGGCGGAGGTCCTCTGCCACAAGGTCGGAGGGGAGTGAGGAGGTGAGGCCGTCAAGGACGCGCAGGAGAGCGTCGTGGGCGTTGACGAGAGCGTCGTAATGACGACTGTTGGTGATGATGATGGTGTCCTCGGTCAGTTCGGGAATGTCGGCGAGGTGATAGATAGTTTCTTCCAATTGGTCGATACCCTTACCCAACTTGGCACTTATGCTGAGCTCTGCAGCAGGACTTAGCAGGTTGGGGGAGGCGATGGGAGCACTGCCAGATGAAGGCGAAGATGCAAGGTCGGCTTTGTTGCGCACCAGGATAAGTGGCTTGTCACCGATGCGTCGGGCGATGTCGGCAGTCTCCTCATCAGTGGGCCGACAGTCGACGAGCCATAGGAGAATAGAGGCCTCATCCATCTTCTGATAAGCGCGTTCAATGCCCATTTGTTCCACCTGGTCGTCGGTATGACGGATGCCGGCAGTGTCGATGAAGCGGAAGGTGATGCCATGGATGAGCATGGTGTCTTCCACGGTGTCGCGCGTGGTGCCGTCGATGTCGCTGACGATGGCCTTCTCCTCGTGCAGCAACTGGTTGAGGAGCGTACTCTTGCCGACGTTGGTCTTTCCAACAATGGCCACGGGGATGCCTTTTTTGAGTGCGTTACCCATCTTGAACGAACGTGCGAGTGCCGTCACCCGATCATCAATTTGACGGGCAAGAGTGATAAGTTCAGAACGGTCGGCGAACTCCAGTTCTTCATGGTCGCTGAAGTCCAATTCCAATTCCAATAAGGAGGTCATCCTCAGCAGCTGTTCGCGTAGCCGCGAGAGTTCTGAGCTGAAGTGTCCCTTAAGTTGGCTCATGGCGAGATGGTGAGTGGCCTGATTGTTGGCGGCGATGAGGTCGGCAACAGCTTCGGCCTGGCTTAAATCCATCTTACCATTGAGATAGGCGCGTCGAGTGTATTCCCCGGGTTCGGCCATACGGCAGCCGTTCTCGATGAGCAGTTGTAGGATGCTGTTAGTGATGTATTGGCTGCCATGGCAGCTGATTTCCGCACTGTCCTCACCTGTGTAACTATTGGGGGCATGAAAGACACTGATGAGTACCTCGTCAACGATATTGCCTTTTCTGTCTTTTATCTCACCATAGTGCAGGGTATACGGTTTAGCCTCTGTCAAGCACTTATGGTTCTTGGCGGAAAAGATTTTATCGATGATGGCGAGGCAACCTTCCCCGCTGACACGGACGATTGCTATGGCACCGCCCGTACGGGTGGCAGGAGCACAGATGACAGTTTTCAATGTTGAATGTTGAGTGTTGAGTGATGAGTGATGAGTTTCTCCTCCACCCTTGATACAGTCGGGGGGGAGGATAATAGCTAAATTCTTTCGAGCACTTTCTCAATGAGTGTGTCGATGTCAGCCTTGTAGTTACTTTCCGCCTTATGAGCCACGCGGTTAGCGATGACCATGCAGCAGGTGACGGCATGATGCCCCATGAGCTGAGACAGGCCGGCGATGGCGCTGGACTCCATTTCAAAGTTGGTCACACGTAGTCCCTCGTATTCAAAACTCTCGATGCGCTCGTTGAGCTTGGGCTCAGCCAATGGCAGACGCAGACGACGTCCTTGTGGACCGAAGAATCCGTTGCACGAGATGGTATATCCCCGCACCATGTCATCACCGGCGATACGGTCGAGGAGCTCTTTGTCAGAGGTGGCCACATAGGGATTGCCCATGCTTGGTTTCCAGCCTACGTGTTCCTTGAATGCCTTTTCGAGAGCGAGGTCACTCGCTTGGTCGCGTCCGGCATAGAAGTTAAGCAGACCGTCGAAGCCAATGCTCTTCACGCTGACGATGAATGTTCCTGTGGGCGTGTAAGGTTGCAGGCCACCGCAGGTGCCGATGCGCACGAAGGTGAGTGTGCGGTGCTCGGCTTTCTCTGTACGTGTCTGGAAGTCGATGTTGGCCAGGGCGTCCATTTCGTTAATGACAATGTCGCAGTTGTCACAGCCGATGCCCGTGCTCTGCACGGTGATGCGCTTGCCGTGGTACATGCCTGTGATGGTATGGAATTCACGGTTGCTTACCTCGCATTCCTTCGAATCAAAATGCGAGGCCACTAACGTGACACGGGCCGGATCGCCGACGAGGATTACTTTGTCAGCGAGTTGTGTAGGGTGGAGGTGCAGATGAAAGATAGAGCCGTCGCCATTTATGATCAGCTCAGACTCTGGGAAGACAGTCTTTTCCATGGTTGCTAAGATTTAAAGATACAAGAGCTACTTGCTATTATGAGGATTAACTACTTTTGCAGTTCAGCCTGCCTCAGCTTCTTTGCCACATTGTGCAGGTCGGTGAGCTGCTGTTTCAAGTTCTTTTCCTTGCTGAGGATGTCTTGAGCGAGGGTCCGTTGTCCCCGCGCAAAAAGCAGGCGGTTATGGTCGAGACTCATCCGAGTGTCGTCGATCATATTGTTGAGCTCCACCCATTGGCGGAAGAGGTTTCTGGCCGCTGGTGACTTTAATTGCTTCTCGTCGGTGATCACGGTGTTGTCGTTGAGGATAAACGACGTGGCGACATGCGTCTTGGCCACTTTCGCGCGTGCCATCATTGCGTTGCGCCGTCTGAGCGCTGCTTTCCGGTCACCAAAGGCCCAGGTATCGGCGATGCGGTGAATAATGGCATAACGCTCCAACTGCGCTGTGGAGAGATTGTCGGCAGCGAAGTTCTTTCTCAGCTGTGTGGGCACGAAGGTGTAGATGCACACGCTGTCGGCGTGCTGATGGCGGTCGCTGACGAGCCATCCGAGCGTGTCGAGGTCATCGATAGCCAGCAGATAGTCGTTGGCTGTGGAGTTGAAGGGCAGCCCATAGTTTTGTGGTTGCAGCCATTCATCCTTGTCACTGTCGTAGGAAGTCATGAAGATGTCCCGTCCGCCTACCGAGTTGGGTCCTGTTGCCGAGAAGAAAAGGGTGACCCCGTCGGCGCAGAGGAAGGGATAGTTTTGCCAGTGATAGTCCACGTCGCTGATATCCGCGAGACACGACTGCTGACTCCACTCGTTGCCCACCTTGGTCTGCATGTAGAGAGCAGTGGATGTGGTGTCGCCCACGGCATAGAAGCGTCTGTCGCCCAGTTCCGTCTCGTACTGTGCCAAGGCATTGTTGCCCTTTCTGCTTTTCACAGAGAGTTTTCCCGACTCAGTATTGAGTGGAATATGGCTGAGGAAGTCGTTTTTAGCTACGACCACACTGTCGATGAACATCACCTTGGCCGTAGCAGGCAGCAGCGTGTTGAAGAGCTGTCGCCCGCCATTGCTGTTGGTCTTTGTTTTCATCGTAGCCACCGCCTTACCTTTCGCTGCAGCGTTTCGTTTCTGAGCCCCCGCAGGCACTGCCGCGATAAGCAGTGCCGTGAGGATCCATGCCTGTATTTTCTTCATATTAAAAACAAATGTCTATTTAGCTTCTTTCAGATGCTTGTCCATATTGGCCGCGGCGCGTCGTCCGTCACCCATGGCCAGAATGACCGTAGCACCTCCGCGCACGATGTCGCCGCCAGCGTAGATGTCGGGTTGGCTGGACTGCATCTCGTCGTTGACCACGATGGTGTCCTTCCTTCCGAGCTCCAGTCCTTGGATACTCTTCGGTACGAGTGGGTTAGGCGACACACCGATAGCCACGATGACTTGGTCGCACTCCAGCGTCTCTGTTTTTCCTGTTGAAACAGGGCGGCGCCGGCCGCTGGCATCGGGCTCCCCGAGTTCCATGACGTCGAGCACGGCAGCGCGCACGCGTCCGTTCTCATCGGCGAGATATTCCTTGGGATTGTGAAGCGTCAGGAAATGGATGCCCTCCTCCTTGGCGTGTTTCACCTCTTCGAGTCGCGCGGGCATCTCAGCCTCTGAGCGGCGATAGACCAGGGTGACGTCAGCACCGAGACGCTTGGCTGTACGGCACGAGTCCATAGCCGTGTTGCCACCACCGACAACAATGACTTTCTTACCTATATTAATAGGAGTATCGGTATCAGGATTGGCAGCGTCCATGAGGTTGACGCGTGTGAGGTACTCATTGCTCGACATCACATTGATGAAGTTCTCACCGGGAATGTCCATGAAGTTAGGCAGTCCGGCACCCGAGCCCACGAAAATGCCCTTGAAACCTTTATCCTCCAAGTCTTTCACGGTGATGGTCTTGCCCACGATGCAGTCGGTCTGGAAGTGCACACCCATCTTGCGCAGGTTGCCTATCTCCACATCGACGATACGGTTGGGCAGGCGGAACTCGGGGATGCCATATTTCAGCACACCACCGATTTCGTGCAGGGCTTCGAAGACATAGACCTCGTAGCCCTTCTTCACCATGTCGCCGGCGAAACTCAGTCCCGAGGGGCCCGAGCCGACGACGGCCACCTTCATACCATTCGACGGAGCCACCTCGGGCAGCACGCCACGTCCGCTCTCGCGCTCATAGTCGGCGGCGAAGCGCTCCAGATAGCCGATAGCCACTGCGGGCTCCTTCATCTTTATATGGATACACTGGCTCTCACACTGCTTCTCCTGTGGACACACACGACCGCAGACAGCGGGCAGAGCCGACGTCATCTTCAGTACACGGGCTGCATCGAGCACATGCCCGCGCTCGATATTTTTGATAAACGACGGGATGTTGATATTCACCGGGCATCCCTCCACGCAACTGGGCTTGCCGCAGTCGAGGCAGCGACGTGCCTCACCCATGGCCATATCGAGTGTCAGTCCCTTGTTGACCTCCTCGGTGCGTGTGGTGGCTCGGTAGACGGGATCGAGTTCCGGCATCTTCACGCGCTCAATCTGCTTGCGCTCCTTTGCCGTCATCTTTTTGCGGAGTTCCTCGCGCCACGGTGCGCTGCGGTCCACAAGGCTCTCATCGGGCTCTTTGCCGTCGTCAGCCGAGGGCGCAGCCGTCAAAGATGAGTTACCTGCTGCGCAGGGCTTCGTCTGCTCGCCGTGGTGGAGATGGCGCTCATAGTTGTCCATCTCCTCTCTTTCCACGCCTTTGAAGGTTCCCATGCGCTTCATCATCTCATCCCAGTCGACGAGATCACCGTCGAACTCTGGACCGTCGATGCACACGAACTTTGTCTTTCCGCCTATCGTCAGTCGGCAGGCACCGCACATACCCGTGCCGTCGACCATGATGGTGTTGAGCGAGACATCATTGGGGATACCATATTTATGAGCCAACAGCGAGGTGAATTTCATCATCACCGGAGGTCCGATGGCGAGCACCTTATCGACATGTTCGCGCTTAATGACCTCTTCCACGCCGACGGTGACCACGCCTTTTTCACCGTAAGAGCCGTCGTCGGTCATGATGATCATCTCATCACTGTATTTCTTGACGTCATCGACCATGATGACAAGATTCTTCGTGCGTCCGGCGAGCACCGAAATGACGCGGTTGCCGGCTTGCTTGAGTGCGGTGAGTATCGGAAGAATGGCAGCGATGCCGATGCCGCCTCCGGCGCACACCATGGTACCGTATTTCTCTATCTTCGAGGCATTGCCCAGGGGGCCCACGATGTCCTGCACCTCGTCGCCCACATTGAGCTGACAGAGCTTGGTCGAGGACAGTCCCACCTCTTGCACCACGAGGGTGAGGGTACCTCTTTCGGGGTCAGACTTTGCAATGGTATAGGGCACTCGCTCGCTGTCCTTATCCACGCGCACGATGATGAAATGCCCAGGGCGACAACTGCGCGCGATGAGCGGTGCCTCCACCTCCAGGCAGAACACCTTTTCCGAGAATTGTGATTTCTTTAGAATCTTGTTCATTTCAGTCTTTGTCTTTGGTCTTTACGTTAGCACAAAGATAGTAATAAAAATCGAATTTCTCAATGAATATTCGTTAAAATAGCTCTTTTTCGACAAAAAAAGAATGAAATTACCAATTAAATGATCAGAACGAGCGGCTTTGAGAATGATAGTTGCAAACAAAATACTATTATTTGCAAAGATAGTGCAACGAAATTTCAATGTTTTGCAGTATCTTTGCAATAATGATAATAAAATCAGACCTGATAACAACAACATGACATCAACATTACGACATCTATTCTCAGCATTCATCATGCTACTGTTTTTACCCCTTGCGGCCCAAGCCCAATATGTGCAGTGCCACGACGGTAAATTTTGGCGTGGCGGCAAACCTTATTATTATGTCGGGACCAATCTGTGGTATGGAGCGATCCTTGGCTCTACGGGTCAAGGCGGCGACCGTGCGCGCCTCTGCCGTGAGCTCGACCGGCTGAAGGCTGCGGGCATCGACAACCTGCGCATCCTCGTGGGCTCCGACGGCCGGCGGAGCGTGAAAACCAAGGTGGAGCCGACACTGCAGGAAGCGCCGGGCGTATACAACGACACGATCCTCGCCGGGCTCGACTATCTGCTTCAGCAGATGGGCAAGCGCAAGATGGTGGCCGTGCTCTATCTCAACAACTCGTGGGAGTGGAGTGGGGGCTACGGCTACTATCTCGAGCAGGCTGGACTCGGCAAAGCGCCTCGGCCCAACGAAGCCGGCTATCCCGCTTACATGCACTTTGTGGAGCAGTTTGCTGCCAACGACAAAGCCCATCAGCTCTTCTACGACTATGTGCGCTTCATCCTCCATCGCACCAACCGCTACACCCATCGGCGCTATGTCGACGATCCTGCCATCATGTCGTGGCAGATCGGCAACGAGCCGCGTGCCTTCTCTAAGGAGGCTCTCCCGGCCTTTGAGCGGTGGCTCAGCGAGACCTCGGCGCTCATTCGCAGCATCGACAAGCACCACCTCATCTCCATCGGCAGTGAGGGCGCATGGGGCTGCGAGGGTGACTATGGATGCTATGAGCGCATCTGCGCCGACAAGAATGTCGACTACTGCAATGTGCATCTGTGGCCTTACAATTGGGGCTGGTCCAAGGCCGACTCGCTCATCGAAAACTTGCCACGTGCCTGCGCCAACACTAAGGACTATATCAATCGTCATCTCGCCATCTGCCAGCACTTGGGCAAGCCTCTCGTCATGGAGGAGTTTGGCTATCCCCGCGATGGCATGAGCTTCCGCCCGGGTTCTCCTACGAAGGGCCGCGATACCTATTATAGATATGTCTTCCAGCTTGTTGCCTGCAATGCGCGCCAAGGCGGGCTCTTCGCCGGTTGCAACTTCTGGGGATGGGGTGGAGAGGCCCGTCCGCGCCATGAGCTGTGGCAAGTAGGCGATCCCTACACCAACGACCCCGCCCAAGAGCAGCAGGGGCTCAACTCGGTCTTCGACTGTGACAGCTCCACGCTCAGCGTCATCAGCAACGTGATCCGGCAATTCAAGAAACTGCATTAATCAACACACAATATAATATTATACATCATTATTATGAATAAAAAACTAACTACAATGGTGTTGTCACTCTGCATGGCGAGTGCGGCTTCGGCACAGGCACCGCAACTCAATGCCCATAACATCGACCAGGTGCTCCAGGCCATGACCTTGGAGGAGAAGGCTCAGATGCTTGTCGGCGGTGGCAACGACGGCTTTGTGGGTTCGGGCTCTATGCTCGGCCATCAGAAGAAATTAGTGGCCGGTGCAGCTGGTATTACGGTAGCGATTCCCCGACTGGGTATTCCCGCTACTGTTGTCTGCGATGGTCCTGCCGGTGTGCATATCGATGCTCATCGCGACGGCACCAGTCAGACATTCTTTGCTACAGGATTTCCAGTGGGGACTTGTTTGGCAAGTACCTGGAACACTGAATTGGTGGAGCAGGTTGGTCGTTGTGAGGGCAACGAGACCTTGGAATATGGTTGCGATGTCATCCTGGGGCCGGGCATGAATCTACATCGCAGTCCGCTCTGCGGCCGCAACTTCGAGTACTATAGCGAGGACCCCATTGTTACGGGAATGATCGGTACCGCCATGGTTCGTGGCATACAGAGTCAGGGCGTCGGCGTGTCGATGAAGCACTTTGCCGTCAACTCGCAGGAGAGCGACCGCACGCGTGTCGACGAGCGCGTCTCGCAGCGGGCCCTGCGTGAACTCTATCTCCGTGGCTTCGAGATGGCCGTGCGCCAGGCTCAGCCGTGGACGATCATGTCGTCCTACAACAAAATCAATGGTGTCTACGCCCAGGGCAACTACGATTTGCTCACCAAGGTGCTGCGCGACGACTGGGGGTTCAATGGCATCGTCATGACCGACTGGATCGGCAAGCGCGCCGACCTGCCCGTTGCCGAGGAGGTTCATGCGGGCAACGACCTGCTCATGCCGGGCTATCCTGCTCAGGTCGAGGATATCGTCAAGGCCGTCAAGGAGGGCAAGCTCGACATCAAAGATGTGGATCGCAACGTGCGACGGATGCTGGAGTATATCGTCAAGACACCGCGCTTCCGCCATTTCGCTTTCAGCAACAAGCCCGACCTCAAAGCTCATGCTCAGGTGACCCGACAGACGAGCACCGAGGGCATGGTGCTGCTCAAGAATGGCGACTTCAACGGTAAGGCCGTGCTGCCCATGGAGGGCATCAAGCGCGTGGCACTCTTCGGTGTCAACAGCTACGACTTCATGAGCGGTGGCTTGGGCTCGGGCTGCGTCAATGTGCCCTACGTCGTGGATATGGTCGACGGACTGAAAAACGCCGGCGTCTCCACTACATCTCAGCTCACCGACATCTATACGAAATATGTGGCCTATGCCAAATCCAAGCTCAAGGCCGACAAGAACCCGTGGATGTGGTTTCTCGATCAAGGACAGCCCAAACTCGATGAGATCGACATCACGCAGCGCTGCGTAGAGCATGAGGCTCCCGAGGCCGACGCTGCCATCATCACCATCGGCCGTCAGGCCGGTGAAGGCATGGACCGCAACATCGAGGGCGAGTTCAACCTCACCGAGCAGGAAAAGCAGATGATCAGCCGCGTGAGCAGTGTTTTCCATCAGCAGGGCAAGCCTGTCATCGTTGTCATCAACTCCGGTTCGGTGATGGAGACAGCCTCCTGGCGTAGTTTGGTCGACGGCATCCTTGTAGCATGGCAGCCGGGTGAGGAAGGCGGCAACGCTGTTGCCGACGTGCTCACTGGTAAAGCCAATCCCTCCGGCCGTCTGACGATGACATGGCCGATAGCTGCCACCGATGTGCCCTCAACGGCCAACTTCCCGAGCCAGCCCGACTATTACGGTCTGACCGACGCCCTCTATGATCATCGTGTCAAGGGGGTCAACTACACCAATCATGATGAAGACATCTATGTGGGCTATCGCTATTTCGATTCGTTTGACAAGCCCGTAGCCTATCCCTTCGGCTATGGCCTGAGCTATACCACTTTCTCTATGTCGGGATTCTCAGCCAAAGCCGACAAGCAGAGTGTCACGGTAAAGGTGACGGTGAAGAACACCGGTTCGCGTGCCGGCAAGCAGGTGGCTCAAGTCTATGTCGCAGCCCCCAAGGGCGGCGAGGAGAAGCCGGCCAAGGAGCTCAAGACGTTTGCCAAGACCCGTATGCTCAAGCCCGGCGAGAGCCAGACGCTGACCATGAGCGTGCCGCGTCGGCTGCTGACGAGCTTCGACGAGGCTGGCAGCCAGTGGAAGGGCGAGCCCGGCGACTATACCTTCATGGTGGGCGATAATGTGGAGCATATCCTCGGCAAGGCCACCGTCAAGTTGGGCGCCTACACCGAGAAGGTCTCCGAGGCCCTCAAACCACAGGTGAAGATTGCGGTGCTTAGAAGAAAGTGAAAGAAGAGCTTCAACACTACAAAAGACTCTATATCCCAGCAGCCTCACCCCCTTGCCCCTGTCCGAGAGAGAGGGGAGTGGGATGCTGGATAAACAACTTCTTACAGGTTCCCAATAATTGACTCAAGTTTCGGAAGTATATATACCTTTTACAGTGTGCGGCCCTTGTGGCCGTCTGCCCCCTATAATTTTTTATGGTTTTATCGGCGGACGTCCGTCGCAATGATGTTATTAATGTTTGTTGGTTGCGAACGGCCACAAGGACACCATTGCAAGGAATAACTTCTCTTCCGAAACTTGAGTAATTGATGGGCTTTGTCAGTACTGCGTCGCTCCAGCAAAGTGCCCGCAGGGCATTCTACACGCCTCACCCTCGGAGGGGGAAATGGGGACTAAAGGGCACGGAGAGAGAGCGCTTTTCGCTGTTGTCATTTCGTCAGTCATTCACTGACATATTGACCTATATTGTCAGACTAATTGTTTGGGTATATACTTTGCAGAAAGCAGGGTGAAGTTCGGAAGTCCGAAAGGATGGAAGAGCTCCAAAGAACTGAATTAAAACAATTAATACGATAATTAGGAGGTATGTCTTATGTTACTTGCAAAAAGAAATGATAACAATTGGATGTCAAACTTCTTTAATGACTTCTTCGACACGGATATGATGCCGCGTATGAATGCTACCGCTCCTGCTGTGAACGTCAAGGAGTCTGACAAAGGATATGTAATGGAGATTGCCGCTCCAGGCTTGAAGAAAGAGTATTGCCGCGTAAGTATTGACAAGGACGGCAACCTCAACCTTAAGATTGAGGACAAGTTCGAGCACAAGGAGGAAGACAAGGCTGAGGACAAGAAAGAGCACTATCTGCGCCGCGAGTTCAACTACAGCAACTATGAGCAGACCTACGTGCTGCCCGAGGATGTGGACAAGGAGAAGATCAGTGCGAAGGTTGAGAACGGTATCCTCACGATCGACCTGCCAAAGATGAGCAAGGAAGCCGAGAAAGAGGATAACAAGAGCATCGAAGTGAAATAATCCATTTTTCGCTCATCTCTCTTACATCAATTCATCATATATCCCTCTCGTCTCAAAGCGATCCGTCGCCGAAAGACGAGAGGGATTTTTTATTCTCCCCCTCAACCGCCACATCGCCACACCGCCACACCGCCACATTTATAGCTATCACATGTCGACAAAATCAAGGATTGTAAAATAAGAATAAATAATTTATATACAATATAAAATACTAATTATTAATACATTAATTAATATTATAATATATAATAATATAATATATTTTTACTCTATAGTCTCATTTCTACTCATTTTTCGCCCACAAGCCGGTATCGGCCTTATGTGGCGGTGCGACGCAAAGGGGGTGAGCATGAGGTCATGAGTTCTAACATTGCCTCTACCGCAACAACGCAACAACGCAACAACGCAACATTTATAGCTATCGCATGTCGGCAAAAACAGAGAATGTAAAATAAGAAGAAATACGCAAGTTCAAGATAGAACTGCAATTTTCGGTGTCAGATATAGACCTTAATAATCTATACTTACCTTAATTCCGCAACACTTTGATTTAACTTTATTTATAAGTACCTGAGCAACAAAAAGTTGCTCAGGATTTTGCCATGTCAGATTTTTCACCTATCTTAGTGTTGCAAATCAAAATATGTATCA
>Ga0256406_1005594_pt1 | contig 13319 bp, 10 predicted proteins | sample RumenRJG_03DNA_FD_185986 | JGI IMG/M metagenome (GOLD analysis project Ga0256406, IMG submission 185986) | Bovine rumen microbial communities from Lethbridge, Alberta, Canada - RJG_03 | ecosystem: Host-associated > Mammals > Digestive system > Stomach > Rumen | place: Canada: Alberta | collected...
ATCTGCCTTCAGCTTGCCCAGGATCATGGCTGAAATGTCCTGGGGAGTGTACTTCTTGTTGTCGATCTCCACGGTGTAATCCGTACCCATGTGCCTCTTTATGGATGCGATGGTCCTCTCGGGATTGGTTATCGCCTGTCTCTTGGCCGTCTCTCCGACCAGTCTCTCGCCGTTCTTTGCAAAGCCAACGACTGATGGTGTGGTCCTATTGCCTTCTGCGTTTGTTATTACGGTAGGTTCTCCACCTTCAAGCACCGCTACGCAGGAGTTTGTGGTCCCCAAATCGATTCCTATTACTTTTCCCATTTTCTCTTCCTCCTTTGAGATGTATGTTTTTCAGCGGCAAGTTCAAACGGTCACTCTGCGACTTTGACCATGGATGGTCTGATCACTTTTCCGTTCAGGGTATATCCCTTCTGCATAACACCGGAAACCTTGCCGCTCTCATATTCTTCGGTTTCCTCCGTCATTACCGCATTGTGGATGTTGGGATCGAAATCCTCACCCAGGGCGGTTATCTCAGCCAGGCCCTCTTTTTCGAGAACTGCGCCCAGCTGGTCGAAAATCATTTCCATTCCCTCTTTGAATCCATCAGACTCGCTCTGTTCTAAGGCCCTTTCAAAGTTGTCCATGACCTGCAGCAGTTCTGTCATGATTTTTTCGTTTGCGTAGGAATAGAGTCCTGATTTTTCTTTCTCAACTCTCTTCTTATAGTTCTGGAACTCGGCCAGGAGCCTCAGGTATCTGGCGCTTTCGTCTTCTTCGCCGGCAGGCTCTTCTTCGCCGTTTTCCTCTGCAGTTTCTTCAGCCTCGGCAGCATCGTCAGTTTCCTGATCCCGGCCGTCCGTTGCCTTTACATCCTGCTCATCCGCCGATTCGGCCTCAGCCTCATCAACCTTCTCATCGATATCTATATCTATCGGTCTCTCACTCATCTATATCTCCCTCCGTGATCATGAATGCGTTACTTATGTTGTCGGTCAGGAATTCGACTACCGACGTTACTTCGTCGTACTTCATCCTGGTGGGTCCGATGACTCCGAGTTTTCCGACCAGCTTGCCGTCCACGTGATAGGTGGCCGTAACGACGCTGCAGTCGCAGAACTCGGCTTCCTGATTCTCTCCGCCGATGGTGACGATTATGCCGTCATCTCTGCTCACCAGTTTCCTGGTTATCTCATCCTTGCGGTCCATCATCTCGAAGAAACTTCTGGCCTTCTCGATGTCGCTGTACTCGGGGATGGAGAATATGTTCGTAAGTCCATCCATGTACAGGTTCACGTTCAGCATGTCCTCAAGGGTCCTGATGAAGCCGGGAACGATGTTGTTCTCGAACATGGCCATGGCCTCGGCATCTTCTCTGAAGGTCTTGATAATGTCGATCTTCAGCGCCTCGCTCAGGGTCTTGCCCTGATAGTTGTAGGTCATGTTCTTGGCCAGTATCCTGAGAGTATCATCGGTGGCCGGTCTATCCAGTCTCACCGTTGTGTTGGACACTTCTCCGCTGTCGGCGACTATCATGAGGACTACGGTCCTGTCGTCCACGGGGATCAGATCCACATACCTGAGCCTCTCCTGATCCTTGCCCGGTGTCAGTGCGAATGCTGTCAGGTTCGTTATCTCCGAAAGCACGTGAGCCGCACGCTCTATCAGATTGTTCAGCTCAGAAACGTTCTCGTGGAGTTTCCTGGCTATCTCATCCTTCTCAGCACTGGTCAGTTCCTTCTTGCCCATCATCTCGTTGACGTAGAGCCTGTAAGCCTTCTCCGAAGGGACTCTGCCCGATGATGTATGAGGATGGGTCAGATATCCCATTTCCTCCAGGTCGGACATTTCGTTCCTTACCGTAGCCGGACTGACGCCCAGGTCGTAATTTCTGGAGATCGTCCTGGAGCCTACCGGTTCCGCCGTCCTGATGAAGTCTGCGATTATGGCCTGCAATATTTTTAATTTTCTCTCTGTTAAATCCATTGTGGCCCTCCCGAAATCTCTACTTCGGTTTTCTGTTGTTAGCACTCTATGCATGCGAGTGCTAACCTCGACTTAAATGTACCACCCTGCAAAGGCAATGTCAATAGGTTTTTCCATTTTTTTGGGATTTTGGACCGGGATCAGTCCAGCGGTACGGAAATGAATGCTCCGCTCCTGAAAAGATAGAGCCAGGCTTCCCCGACGGGCCTGTCTTCAGCCTTCTCGATGGCCATTTTATACAGCCTGATCTGTTCTCTGTATCTGTCTATGATCTCTGAAGTGTCTCCGTCTTTGGCCAGATAACTGTTCTTATAGTCTATGAGAACTATGCCATCCTCTTCTTCGAAGTAGCAGTCTATGACGCCCTGGACGATGACGGCTTCCCCCTCGACCATTTCCTGCATTATGAATTCTTTCTCTTTTTTGAGTTTCGTTGCCTTTGCGGCCCTCTGCCCGACCGGATCGGCGAAAAATGCAGCTATATCCCCGACGGAAACCGCTTCGTAGCGGGCATCATCGAGCACGCCTCTTTCGTGGAGTTCCTCGACCAGCTGCTCCACATAAGGTTCCCCTTCCGCAAGAGCCCTGGAAAAGTCGACCTTCTCCATGATGTAGTGCATTACGGTCCCGATCTCTGCAGCAGTAAGGCTTTCCTTTTCTGCATCCAGGCTTCGAAGCTCGGGTATCTTTGGTATTGCAGGCGGCAGCGTAGTTGCGTCCCTGTAGGTCCCATCGCCCAGACGCGGCATATCCTCATCATCGACGTGATCTGCCCTGGCCGCCGTAAGGCCTGTGACCGTATACTTGGGCCTGATAACTGTAGCGTATCCGTAGGGATATCTAAAGGACAGCCTCCGCCCGATCTCCCGATCCACAGACTCGCGCTCATTATCCGGGCAGGATCCGCTGTCCTGAGGCATTTCAGTCCTTTCGGTATGGTCCCCGTCACCTTCGTGATCCTCTCCCATGGCCTCAGGCACGCCTTCGATGGAATCATACGTATAGACCTTGGCCCCCTTGGGGTCTTCCCCCTCTATCCTCTTGAATCCGGGATAGATCATCTCCAGGAAGCTGCCCGTAACGGGTACCGATCCCAGTGTTTTGGTTTCATTTATGGTCCCGACCACGACGAGTCTGTCTATGGCCCGTGTCAGAGCCACATAGAGGATCCTTGTCTCCTCCTCCATCTCCTCGGTCTTCTTCTTGCCGGCAATCACCTGCTGGAGCAGAGTCTTTGCCCTGGTATGCATCTGCCTGTCGATCAAAGGCAATCCAATGGAAAAATCACGATCCAGTGCGGGATCGAAGCCTGAAGATGTGCCTGATATACCTTTTCCGGCACCGGATAAGATCACCAGAGGGAATTCCAGACCCTTGCTCTTATGGACGGTCATTACTCTGACCGCGTCCTCACCTTCTCCTGCAACAGATGCCTCGTTTACCTTCTGACTGGACTTTTTCATGGCTTCTATATAGGACAGGAAGCCGTAAAGCCCTGAATATGAGGTCATCTCGAAGCTCTGGGCCTTCTCCATGAGCAGTCTCAGATTGGAGATCCTTCTCCTGCCAACGGGAAGGCTGCTGCAGTAGTCATAATATCCTGTTTCGTATAGCAGTATCCTGATCAGTTCTTCGAGAGGCAGTGTCCTGCTCATCTCCTTCCAGCGCTCTATCTGTGACAGCATGGCCTTTATCCTGGCTCTTATCTGCTCGTCTTGGCCCTCCTGCCCGTAGGCCAGTACTGCATCACAGAAGCTTCCTTCCCTGTATTCTATACGTATCCTTGCCAGATCCGCAGGCGAAAAGTCAAAGAATACCGCGCTCATCACCGCGATGAGAGGTACATCCTGCCTCAGATTGCTGATGACGCTCAGAAGATCGATGAAGACCCTTACTTCCACCGTTTCGTAATATCCTCCCGCCGTCTCTCCATAGGCGGGTATGTTCTCGCTGTTCAGATGTCTCTCTATCTGGGATACGGCTCTGCCTCCTCTGGAAAGAACGGCTATATCGCTGTATTTAAGGATCTTTTCTTCACCGTTTTTATCTATGTAGGGTTTTCCGATGTGCTGCTTTATTATCCCGGATATGAGAGCCGCTTCACTGAGCGCCTCCCTCTCCTCCTCATCCTCGGATTCATCCCTGTATTTGCGGATGATATGCAGTTCGGCAGCCGGCCCGTCAGGTCCGCCTCCTTCCGGCCCCATAAGAGCTGCATTCTCGTCGTAACCCTCCATGACCTCAGCGAACACAGTGTTTACGGCCCTGCGGATGTTGCCTTTGCTTCTGAAGTTGCTGCTCAGGTCGATCTTTTCCGAGTTTTCCATCTCTTCACGGCTGAAATCCTCGTATTTTTCACGGAAAAGATCGGGTTCTGCCAGGCGGAACCTGTAGATGCTCTGCTTGATATCGCCGACCATGAACAGGTTGTTATCGCCTTTGATCCTGTTTATTATCTCCTCCTGAAGGTAGTTGCTGTCCTGGTACTCGTCTATGAATATGTAGCGGAAGCGCTCCCTGTAATCGGCCGCCGCCTTCTCGTCGTCGAGGATGCGGATGGCGTAGTGCATGGCGTCATCGAAATCGATGATGTTCTCATCCCTCTTGCGCTCCCTGAGTTCATCCTCAAGCTCTCTTATTATCCCCAGATAGTATTCCGTGTCTTCATAGAGGCTTCCTATCACCTCATCGCATATCTTCGGATCCTGGGAGAAATAGGCCTTTTTCAGGTCATCCGTGTATTTCTTGCCCCGTTTTCTAAGGGCCTGTACCTCTTCCTTCACCCCTTCATATACTTCTTTTTCGTCCTTAGTGGCCGTCATTCTGTTGGGACTTATGGTCTCCAGCAGACCTCCTATGTTTTCGAGGCTCCTGGGGATCCCTTCCTCCCCCTGCAGGGCTGTGATGCTGTCTGCAATGGTACGGATCTGGCCTGCGTCTTCCTTTGCCTTTGCATAAAGCTTCGGCGTTTTCGGGCCATCAAGCAGTCCTGCAGCCTCCTCGTAGTACTTTGCCGCATCCATGAGCCTGGCCCTGCTCTGACGGCGGATGAACTCCTCTATACCGAGAGATCTTATAGGAGAGTCATCGTTCAGTAGTGCCACCCTCTCTTCTGCCCACTCCATGTACCTGGGGATGCTGAGCATCTCGGAATAGAGCTTCAGGATGTTCTCCTTCAGCCTTTCGTCGTTTCTTTCCCTGCTGTATTTTCTAAGGAAAGCCTTGAATCTTTCACCGTCTTCGGCGAACCTCCTCTCGAAGATCCCGTCTATGGCCTCCTTCTTCATCAGATCTATCCTGGTCTCGTCGCCTATGGTGAATCCTGGTTGAAGGTCCGTCAGGAAGAAATAGTCGCGGATCACACCTATAGCGAAGCTGTGGAAGGTCTCGATGTGCGCCTCCGGCAGCAGCCTTATCTGGCGATGCAGGAATTCCTTCCGTTCTCTGTTATCCGGGTCTTTTTCCCCACATTCCCTGAGGCTGTCCTCTATCCTGGTCTTGAGCCTGTCCTTCATCTCGGATGCGGCCGCATTTGTGAAGGTGGTGATCAGGAACCTGTCCACGTCTACCTGCTCGTCGGTGATCAGCCTTCCTATCCTTGTGACGAGGACGGTAGTCTTACCTGAACCCGCAGCAGCAGAAACAAGGATGTTGACCCCATCCCTGTATATGGCTTCATGTTGCTGCTTCGTCCATTCCATCACTCGATTTCCTCCAGAAGTTTGGCTACGCTCCTGCCTGTCCTGGGGTCGATCTTATCCGGTGCTATCCGGGCTATGGGCCCAAGCACGAAAGTCCTGTTATACATGTCCAGGTGTGGTATGTGCAGATCTTCCTCGTCTATGATCTCATCCCCGTAAAAAATGATGTCCAGGTCGATGGTCCTGGGACCCCAGTGGATCTCCCTTGTCCTCTCCAGTTCGGCCTCTATGCCGTTTAGCACCTTGAGCAGCTCTTTTGGAGCCAATTCCGTTTCCAAAGCTATGGCCCCGTTGAGAAAATCCGCCTGGTCCTCCAGACCGTAGGCCTTCGTCTCTATGATGTCGGATCTGGCCGTGATATGACCGGCCCTCTCCTCTATGAGTCTCAGAGCCCTGTCTATATACCCCTGCCTGTCACCTATATTGGATCCTATGGCAATTATCGCATTCATATCGACCCTCGCATCTGACCGGTCATTTTCCGGTTTTCATCACTGCTTCGACCATACGGGCAGCCTGCAGGTTCTCCTTCACGTCGTGCACTCTGGCGGCAGCCACCCCGTGGATGGCCCCGTAGGCCGTCAGGGCCAGAGTCCCCGCAAGCCTCTCATCTGCAGGAAGGGGCTCTCCTGCTCCATAACCGCCCGAAATCTCCATGGCCGCTCCGGCATCGCCCGGGCTATCCATGGCCGCTCCGGCATCGCCCGGGCTATCCATGGCCGCCCCGAGGGTCCTGCCGATCACAGACTTTCTCGATACGGCCAGAAGCTGGGGACATCCCAGCTGATTGAACTTTTCTATATTCCTAAGCAGGGCCAGATTATGCTCATCGTTTTTGCCGAATCCTATCCCTACGTCAACCATCATTTGATCCTTTGGGATGCCGCATTCCATGGCGAAGGCCATCTGTCTTTTCAGAAAATCGTAGACTTCCACCACCACATCGTCATATTGTGGCGCATCCTGCATGGTCTTCGGCCTTGCAGGAGTGTGCATCAGCACTATGGCGGCACCTGCATCTGCGACCACGCGGCCAAGCTGCGGCTCGAAGGTCAGGCCCGATATGTCATTTATCATGTCAGCCCCCGCCTCTATTGCAGCAGCGGCAGTCTCCGCCCTGTAGGTATCGGCGGATATCATTATCTCACGATGCCGACCTCTTATCTCTCTTATTACAGGACAGATCCGGCGGATCTCTTCCTCTGCATCCACCGGGTCTGAGCCGGGTCTCGTGGATTCGCCTCCAACATCGATCATAAGAGCGCCTTCTCTTATGTGCTTTTCCGCAAGTTCTATTGCCTTTTCATGAGAATCCATCCGGGAGCCCTCATAAAAGGAGTCGGGCGTCACATTGACGATCCCCATCATTTCCATTCTTCCATTTGTCATTTTCATAGGTACATCTTAACAGATATCCTCTCACTTTGGGGATGTATCGCTATTTTTATGGGGCGCCAGCCCCATAGTTTTTTCACCCCAGCCCCCATTATAAAAGGTTTTTCGGCCGGACTTGGGGATGTATCGCTATTTTTATGGGGCGCCAGCCCCACGTTTTTTAGGATACAGCCTCAATATCACGGGCAAAGATGTGCTATACTGATTGCATCACAGGAGGAAAAGCCAATGAAAAGACCTACGATGTTACTGATAATGGACGGTTTCGGCATGCGGGACGAGAGCAAAGGCAACGCAATCAAGGCCGCCAATACGCCGGGACTGGACCATATTTTCGAGACATATCCCAAGACGACCCTGAGGGCCTGCGGACTTGACGTTGGCCTGCCCGATGGCCAGATGGGAAACTCAGAGGTTGGACACCTGAATATAGGCGCAGGTCGCATCGTATATCAGGATCTGACAATGATCACAAAGGCCATCGAGGATGGCAGCTTCTTCAAAAATGATGCCCTCCTCTCCGCCATGAGCCACGCAAAGGCGAATGGATCGACTCTCCACCTGCTGGGACTTTTGTCCGACGGTGGTGTCCACAGCCATATAACCCATCTCTTCGCTCTTATGGACATGGCGAAAAACGAAGGGGTCCAAAAGCTCTGCATCCACTGTTTCCTGGACGGCCGCGACGTGCCCCCGCGCTGCGCCCTCACCTATATGGATCAGCTCTATGTGCACATCGATGAGATCGGCCTTGGGACCGTAGGTATCGTCTCCGGCCGTTACTACGCCATGGACAGGGACAAGCGCTGGGATCGTCTTGAAAAGGCCTACGATGCCATGATCGGCACCTCGGATCACCATGCTCCGACCGGACAGGCTGCCATCGAGGCCGCCTATGAGCGTGACGAAAACGACGAGTTCGTCCTGCCCACCATAGTGGATGGAGCCATCCCCGTAGATGACGGAGATGCTATGATAATGTTCAATTTCAGGCCTGATCGTGCCAGAGAGATCACCCGGGCTTTCGTGGATCCCGATTTCGACGGATTCGATCGAAAGAAGGTTTGCAGCGATCTGAGTTACGTCTGCATGACCCAGTACGATGCCACTATGCCCAATGTACGGCTGGCCTATCCGCCGGAGACACCCGAGAATACCTTCGGAGACTACATCTCATCTCTTGGCGTGAAGCAGCTTCGCATCGCAGAGACCGAAAAGTACGCCCACGTGACCTTCTTCTTCAACGGCGGTGTGGAGGAACCCAGAGAAGGCGAGGACCGGATCCTGGTTCCCTCCCCTAAGGTCGCCACCTACGACATGCAGCCTGAGATGAGCGCCTTCGAAGTCACCGACAAGGTCATTGAAGCAATAGATTCGGACAAGTACGACGTGATCGTTCTCAACTTCGCCAATGCGGACATGGTCGGCCATACGGGAGTCATGGAAGCCGCCGTAAAGGCAATAGAGACTCTGGACCGGTGCGTCCCGAAGATAGCCGACGCTGTCCTTGAAAAGGACGGCCAGATCCTCCTCACTGCAGATCACGGCAATGCCGATGAGATGATCGCCGAGGACGGAAGCCCAATGACGGCACATTCGCTTTCTGTTGTGCCTCTGGTCCACATATCGAATGAACCCAGAGCCCTCAGTGAGGGCGGTCGTCTCTGCGACATAGCGCCTACCCTGCTCACCCTCATGGGACTCGAGATCCCGAAGGAGATGACGGGCCACAGCCTGGTTTAAACAAGAAAAGACCGGATCACGAAACCTCGTGATCCGGTCTTTGATTACCTTTGTCTACTCCTCCAGGAAGGCCCCCTTACCGATGAGACAGTCGTCGGCATTTTCACAGTTCTCGCACTGTTCTGCGTCTATGTTGACGCCCTGACCGCTTATGCTGATCCTGGAGCCGGGCTTCACGGATGCGGTGATGAAGGCATTACCACCGATGATGGATCCCTCGCCGATGACCGTATCTCCTCCAAGTATCGATGCTCCCGAGTAAATGGTCACGTTGTCCTCGATGGTAGGATGACGCTTCGTTCCGTGGAGGGCATGACCTCCCCTTGTCGACAGAGCTCCGATAGTAACGCCCTGATAGATCTTCACGTGCTCGCCTATCTCAGAGGTGGCACCGACGACGATGCCCGTTCCATGATCTATGAAGAAGTATTCTCCGATAGTTGCACCCGGGTGGATGTCTATACCTGTGATGCTGTGTGCATACTCAGACATCATCCTGGGGATGAGGGGAACTCCGAGGAGATGGAGCTCGTGGGCAACTCTGTATACGGTACTGGCCAGCAGTCCAGGATAACTGAGGATGATCTCCTCCTTGTTGAAGGCTGCCGGATCTCCGTCGTAAGTGGCCTGGATGTCCGTATTTATCTTCGATCTGATCTCCGGGATCTTCCTGAAGAATTCCACTGTGATCTTGCGGGCCTCTTCCTCCAGTTCGACGTCGTCGCACTTCGCGTACTTCTCCTCAAAGGCAAGAGCCAGTGCTATCTGCTGAGACATGTAATACATGATGTCCTCGAACTGAAGGGTCAGCTTGCTGTACATGTTGTAGAAGCGATAGCCTTTGTCCCTGTAGTAACCGGGAAATAGTACTCCAAGGAGTTTCACCACTATGGACACCACTTCCTCCCTTTCAGGCTGGTTGAAAATGTCCATATTATCGATATCCCTGCCCTGGTCGTAATCCTTTAATACCAGTTCGACGATCTCGTCTACTTCGTTTCTTATTCTCTTCTCGTCTATAGTCATTTCCGTTTCCTATCCGATCTGCGGATCCCTTACTTCAATTTACTCGCAAATCCAACGATCTTTTCTTTTAGTTCCTCAGTGCTGTTTTCCGGGTCCTTGGCAGTGATTATGCCCGCATCTTCGATACCCATGAAATTCAGGATGCCCTTGTACTCTCCGATGGCTCCGTCGTAAACCTCAGGCGACATGGAGCTCAAAAGCAGCGCTGCTTTCGTTGCCTTTGGAAACTGCATGATACAGTACATCCTCTGGATGGCTGCCTGCAGTTGAGCCGTCATGGTGAAATAGTATATGGGTGATGCCAGGACGATCATGTCGCAGTCCTCAAGGGCCGGACGGACCCTGTCCCAATCATCCTTCTGGATGCATTTGCCCTCGCCTTTGCCGTGACAGTATTCACACGCAAGGCATCCTGCGATCTTCATCTTGCCTACCTGGACCTCTTCGACAGTGTGTCCTGCAGCCTCTGCACCTTCTTTGAAGGCATTTACCATAAAGGTAGTGTTCATTTTTCTCGGGCTGCCGTTAAGTATCGTTATCTTCATCTCTTCCTCCTGCCACCATTGATTAAGTGAGTCTCACTTCACGGTGGTACGTAATAGTGTACCACAAATGCAGCACATGTCCCATCAGAAAATGCAGCACATGTCCCATCAGATTTTTGTGGTTTATAACATATATATGTGATACAATGCTTGCGTATGTGTATTATTGAAGAATTTTTCAGGAGGTAGTTGAAAAATTATGAAGTACGAAGATTACAGAACATTCAAGACCGCAATCGGCGGTAAGCTGCTGGAACTGGAGATCGGCAAGGTCTGCGAACTGGCTAACGGACAGGTCTGGGTAAGATACGGAGACACTGTCGTAAACGTTACAGCCTGCGCAGCAAAAGAGCCGAGAGCAGATGCTGACTTCTTCCCTCTTTCATGTGATTACGAGGAGAGGATGTATGCTGCAGGCAAGATCCCCGGCGGTTTTATCAAGAGAGAAGGAAGGCCCAGCGAAAGAGCCATCCTCTGCTGCCGACTCATGGACAGACCCCTTAGACCTCTCTTCCCCAAGGGATTCTTCAACGAGGTCCAGGTAGTGGCCACGGTAATGAGCGTCGATCACGATGCTCCCTCTGAGATCGCAGCAATGATCGGATCATCCGTTGCTCTTGCCATTTCCGATATCCCCTGGGAAGGCCCCACAGGTTCGGTCATCGTAGGCATGGTAGACGGCAAGTTCGTCATCAACCCTTCCCTCGAGCAGAGAGAAAAGAGCGAGATGCACATGACCGTCTCCGGCACCAAGGATGCCATCATGATGGTCGAAGCGGGAGCAAACGAAGTTCCTGAGGACGTCATGCTGGATGCCATCATGTTCGCACATGAGGAGATCAAGAAGATCGTCGAATTCATCGAGCAGATCGTGGCAGAGGTCGGTAAGCCCAAGATGGAAGTCGAACTCTACAAGGTCCCCGAGGACATCGACAACGCTGTCAGAGACTATGCGGTGGACAAGATGAGAACAGCCATCCAGACAGTGGACAAGATGGAGCGTCTCGATAACATGGACGCAGTCGAGAAGGAAGCCAAGGAACACTTCGAGGAGATCTATCCCGACAACGCCAAGGACATCGACAGCGTTCTCTACAACATCACCAAGGAACAGGTCAGAAGCATGATCCTCGATGAGGGTATCCGTCCCGACAACCGTAAGCTGGACGAGATCAGACCCCTTTGGATCGATCACGGCGTACTGCCCAGGACCCACGGCACAGGCCTCTTCAAGAGAGGTCAGACCCAGGTCCTCTCCGTCGCTACACTGGGACTCTTAAGCGAAGGCCAGACCATCGACGGTATCACGGAGCAGACGGAAAAGAGATATATGCACCACTACAACTTCCCGCCCTATTCAGTCGGTGAAGCCGGCCGTATGAGAAGCCCGGGAAGACGTGAGATCGGACACGGCGCACTGGCAGAGAGAGCTCTCCTGCCCGTACTGCCCAGCGAAGAGGAATTCCCCTATGCCATCAGGGTGGTCTCAGACGTGCTTTCATCCAACGGATCCACTTCAATGGGATCCACCTGCGGAAGCTGCCTGGCCCTGATGGATGCAGGCGTGCCCATCAAGGCTCCCGTATCCGGTATCGCAATGGGACTGATCGAACGTGTCGAGGAGGACGGATCCAGCAAGATGGCCATCCTCTCCGATATCCAGGGCATGGAAGACTTCCTGGGAGACATGGACTTCAAGGTGGCGGGAACCGCCAAGGGTGTCACGGCCATCCAGATGGACATCAAGGTCCACGGTCTTTCCAGAGAGATCCTGGAGAAGGCTCTCCAGCAGGCCAAGGAAGGTCGTATGCACATCATGGAAGCCATGCTCGAAGATATCCCCGAGCCCAACAAGGATCTTTCACCCTACGCACCCAGGATCATCAGCATGCAGATCGAAGTGGATCAGATCCGTATGGTCATCGGTAAAGGTGGCGAGACTATCAACCGCATCGTAGACGAGACCGGCGTCAAGATCGACATCAAGGACGACGGTACCGTGTTCATCGCCTCTCCCGACGGAGACAGCCTCGAGGCCGCAAAGGCTGAGATCGAGATGATCCTCAAGGAGCCTGAACCGGGCGAGATCTACGAAGGCACTGTCACCAGGATCATGAACTTCGGCGCATTCGTCGAGATCCTGCCCGGCAAGGAAGGTCTCATCCACATCTCAAAGATCGCCAAGGAGCGCATCGACAAGGTCGAAGACGTGCTGAACGTAGGCGACCAGGTCAAGGTCAAGGTTGTCGAGATCGACGATCAGGGCCGCATCAACCTGAGCCGCAAGGCACTGCTGGACTAAGCAGCCCATGCAAAGGCAACAGTTGCCTTTTGACAAAAAAATAAGACCAGGTATCGACGATACCTGGTCTTTTCTCTTTTACTTTCTCAGTCCCAGCCTGGCGATGAGTTCTCTGTATCTTTCAAGATCCGCATCCTTCAGATAGTTGAGAAGGTTTCTTCTCTGACCGACCATCTTCAGGAGACCTCTTCTTGAGTGGTGATCCTTGGGATGTGTCTGAAGATGCTCGTTCAGGTCGTTGATCCTGTAGGTCAGGATGGCGATCTGCACGTCGGGGGAACCTGTGTCCCCTTCCTTCAGCTGGTACTCTTTGATGATTTCTGCCTTTTTCTCTGTTGTGATCATTTTATTTCCTCCTTTTGTGATCCGCCTGCAGCCGTGATGACCGTCGGAGTGTCGGTTATCTCAGCTTCAGGTAAATATCTGGCTGCAAAGCCAACGCTGGTATATTAACACAGCGCGGCTGTCATTTCAAGCACTATTTGGCGGCTCTGTACACCGAACTAGAGGCTGTAAATTGTAAATATAAATTCTCCTCTTCTTCCATTTTGTGTTGCTTTTACCTCTACAGAGTGTATAGTGATGTTAGTGTTACAGGAACTTAATAGGAGCAAGAAATTCACATGTCACTGCCCG
>Ga0256406_1005596_pt1 | contig 13310 bp, 9 predicted proteins | sample RumenRJG_03DNA_FD_185986 | JGI IMG/M metagenome (GOLD analysis project Ga0256406, IMG submission 185986) | Bovine rumen microbial communities from Lethbridge, Alberta, Canada - RJG_03 | ecosystem: Host-associated > Mammals > Digestive system > Stomach > Rumen | place: Canada: Alberta | collected...
TGTGGCCGTCCACAAGCTTGTACAGCAATGAACATCCACTTGTAGGGACACTCGTTCGAGTGTCCGCGCAGCTAACGAACAAGGGAATTTTCGCATCAAAGATGCTAGTCAACCCCTCCGGGGCTGGTACATAGATAGATACAATAAATAGTGTCTGACGGAGTGGCGCGTCCATGCTCAGAAAGTCTAAGCTCTCTACAGCCTCGTAGAGGCTGCCTCATTATTGCATTGCCTACCCCAGTCTGTGCTCGCTGCGCTCACACAAACTGGGGTTATGAATAATTCAACCCCTTCGGGGCTGCCTCATTATTACATTGCCTACCCCAGTCTGTGCTCGCTGCGCTCACACAAACTGGGGTTATGAATAATTCAACCCCTTCGGGGTTGGTACATAACTAGATACAATAAATAGTTTCTGACGGAGTGGCGCGTCCATGCTCAGAAAGTCTAAGCTCTCTACAGCCTCGTAGAGGCTGACTTATTTTTAACCCCAGGCCAGGGAGCGGAGCGACCGCAGCCCGGGGATATATGCGCTCTGTAGGTTCAGCCCCGGAGGGGTTGACTAGCATCTATGATGCGCTACCCGATGTGAAATGTCCTTATGCTTGTTTATCTGTATGTTCTTTGCTTGCGGACGGCCACAAAGGGCCGCGCCCTGCATTGAATGTATGTTGTTTGCGGACACCGAGACGGTGTCGCTCCTAAAGACACAAAGAGTCACTATCCTGCATGGGGCATCTGCTTGCCAAAAGTGAAAAGGGATGTGTAGGAATGGGGCGATTTTATATAAATGCTGTGTAAATGGGGATAGAAGAAAAGGTTGGGTGGAATGTGGGTTGGATGTTTTCGGTTCTCTCAGAAATTATAAGTTGTTATCTATCAATATGTTATCAGATTGGGTGGAATGGGTGGAATAGGAATTACAGTAAAACTTATTTGAGTTGTAAATCGGCTTTGCATAAATGGCCCTTCTTGCATTGCGAAATGGGTGTTATTGTCTTGCAAAAAGGCCATTCTTACTAGGTGAAGTGGGTGCTTTGAAAACCTGGATGACTATGCCTGCTGCCGGATTATGGCAGATGAGCAGGCATGAAAAAAGGCATACCGTGCGGCATGCCTTATATGATGATGGTGTGATGTCAGACTGTGTAGGCTTACAACAATGTAAGCGTATAGAGATAAACCACTGACGCCGGTATGGCGAGCAGTGATGAGTCGAAGCGGTCGAGCATACCTCCATGTCCGGGAAGCATATTTCCGCTGTCCTTGATGCCCAGCGTGCGCTTGAAAAGGCTCTCTACCAGGTCGCCCCATGTGCCGAACACCACGACCACGAGGCCCAGACCCATCCACTGAGGTAGGCTCAGCAGATGGCCGTCGGGTTGGCGATTGGCCACATAACCGATGACGGCCGAGATGATGAGCACCACGATTCCTCCGCCGATGCTGCCTTCCCACGTCTTTCCGGGTGATATGCGCGGAAAGAGTTTGTGCTTGCCGATGAGCGAGCCTACACAATAGGCTCCTGTGTCGTTGAGCCACAGGAAGATGAATACGCTCAGGGGCAGGAGCATGTCGTAAGTAGGCAGATAGGTTATCGGCATGAGCTGGAAAGCCAGGATATTGATAAGTGACAGGGGCAGGGCCACATACATCTGCCCGAACATGGTGTAAGCCCAGTCGGCTATCGGGTTTGTGTGTTTGAGATATAGCTCAGACACAAATAGATAGATGATGGTGAGCAGGTAGGGCATGAAGGCGATGAGCCCCGGAACGATGCCGGTGCGCATGCCTGCTACGGCCAGGAAGAAGTATACTCCGGCGGCCGTTGATATGCCTCTGTTGATGGTTACACCTTCTATGTTGTTGACAAGTCCGGTGTACTCCCACATCGCAAGCCCCGTGATGGTGGCGAACAGCAGGATGAGTCCTTCAGGGCGCAAGAAGCCGGCCACCATGATGGCAACGAAGCACACACCCGTCAGGGTGCGTACAATCAAGTTGTGTTGTTTCTCTGTCATTATTGTTTGTCCTCCTCAGTGTTGCTTTTATCGGTCTGGTTGGCCTTCTTTGTCTCTTCGTCGGCCTTGACGCGTGCCTCATGCTCGGCCTGAGCCTGTTTCACGGCCTCCGGCATATCCTCCAGCTTGGGCTGTGCCTTCTCTTCAGCATCCATGATTTCCTCGCTTCGGCTCACCCATTGGCGTTTGCCAAAGATTTTCTCCACATCCTCGGCATAAATCACCTCACGTTGTATGAGCAGCTCGGCCAGCTTGTTATGACCCTCTTTGTGCTCCATCAGAATTTTTTTTGCGCGGTCGTACTGCCCGTTAATCATCTTGAGCACCTCATCGTCCATAATCTTGGCCGTGGTTTCAGAGTAGGGGCGTTGGAACTGATACTCCTGGTTGTTGTAATAACACAGGTTGGGCAGACGGTCGCTCATGCCGGCATAGGCCACCATGCCGTAAGCACTCTTTGTGGCACGCTCCAGGTCGTTCATGGCTCCGGTGGATATGTGTCCGGTGAAGAGCTCCTCTGCAGCGCGTCCTCCCAAGAGCGAGCACATCTCGTCAAGCATCTGCTCCTTGGTGGTGATGGGCCTTTCTTCTGGCAGATACCATGCAGCGCCGAGTGCCTGACCGCGGGGCACGATGCTCACTTTTACCAATGGGTCGGCGTGTTCACAGAACCATGATATGGTGGCGTGTCCGGCCTCGTGCAGGGCAATGGTGCGCTTTTCCTCGGCCGTCATTACCTTGGTCTTCTTCTCCAGTCCGCCTATGATACGGTCTACGGCGTTCAGGAAGTCTTGCTTGCCCACCGTCTTCTCATCGTGTCGAGCAGCGATGAGGGCAGCCTCGTTGCACACGTTGGCAATATCAGCTCCTGAGAAACCCGGTGTTTGGCGCGCCAGCAGGTCGATGTCTACCGTGGCATCGGTCTTTACGTGCCTCAGGTGCACATTGAATATCTCCTTACGCTCGTTCAGGTCGGGCAGGTCTACATGTATCTGTCGGTCGAAGCGGCCCGCGCGCAGCAATGCCTTGTCGAGCATATCCACGCGGTTGGTGGCTGCCAAGACGATGACACCGCTGTTGGTGCCAAAGCCGTCCATCTCTGTGAGCAGGGCATTGAGCGTATTCTCACGCTCGTCGTTGCCACCCATGGCCGGGTTTTTGCTTCTGGCGCGTCCCACGGCATCTATCTCATCTATGAAGATGATGCAAGGCGCCTTCTCCTTTGCCTGGCGGAACACGTCGCGCACACGACTGGCACCCACGCCGACGAACATTTCGACGAAGTCGGAACCACTCATAGAGAAGAACGGCACGCCGGCCTCACCGGCTACAGCCTTGGCCAGCAGCGTCTTACCTGTTCCTGGAGGGCCGATGAGCAGTGCTCCCTTGGGTATCTTTCCGCCCAAGTCTGTGTATTTCTTAGGGTTCTTCAAGAACTCTACAATCTCTTCTACCTCTTGCTTGGCACCGGCCTGTCCGGCCACATCCTTAAAGGTTATGCCCAGGTCGTTGCCTTTTTCGTACATCTTGGCCTTCGACTTGCCCACGTTGAACACGCCACCTCCGCCTGAGCCTCCGCTCATGCGTCGCATCAGCCAGAACCATATAAAGATGATAGCCACCCAAGGCAGGAAGCTCAGCAGGATGTCTGAAAGACCATTCTCGTTTTTGTTGTCATAGTCTATGCTTGTGAGCTTCTTCTGGCTGATGGCTTTGTTCAGGAACGTCTCTACGTTATCCACCGACCCGAACTGTACCTTGACAGAAGGTTCGCGCCCCACCTGCTGCGCATTCTGGTTGAACACCTTGGTTATGTACTGTGGCTTGACATACATCTGCAGTGTGTTGGCCGTCTTGTTGATGACCACACGTGAGGCATAGCCCTTGTTTACGTAATTCTGAAAAGTGGTGTACGAGCGCTCAACCGTAGCTGAAGCACTGATAAGGCCATTCTGGCCGGAGAAGAACACCAGGGCCAGGACGATGAGAGCCAAAGCATATATCCAGTTCATATTGAACTTGGGCATCTTCGGCATGTTGTTATTGGAGTTGGGATCTTGGTTATTCATCATCAAGTTTTTAGTTGTTTTGCAATGAAAGGAATATCAATCAAAGTTGGGTATCTGTGTCAGTCGAGCGTCTTCCCACAGATGCTCCAGGTCATAGAAATGCCTGGCCTCGGGCAGAAAGATGTGTACCAGCACATCCACAAAGTCCATCGCCACCCATTGGTCGACGCCCAGACCCACCACGCTGACGGGCTTTTCGCCCTCCTTCTCGCGTGCGAAGTCGCCTACCGACTCGGCAATGGCCTCCACCTGCTGGGGGGAGTTGCCCTGACAAATAACAAAATATCTGCAAATAGAGCCTTCTACGCCCGACATGTCGGCTATCACTATGTCTCGGCCCTTCTTATCTTGTATTCCCTCTGTAATTGTTTCAACTAGTCGTTTTGTTTCTTCCATCAATAAAATTCTAATATTATATAATGTATGTGGACTGCAAAGGTAAGCTAAAACAATGGAAAAACAAGAGAAAAAGGCTCTTTTTGATTTTTTTTAGTAAAAAAGTTGGCAATTCCTTTGTGGTTTAAAGAAAAAGACGTACCTTTGCAATCGCAATTCGGAAGTACTTCGGTTGCAAAACAAATTGGGATATGGTGTAATGGTAACACTACAGATTCTGGTCCTGTCATTCCTGGTTCGAGTCCGGGTATCCCAACCAAGCAACGAATGAGCCTGCTGTTCGATAGCAGGCTTTTTTTGTTTCAAACTTGAAAACTATCAACCAAATTAGATTATTAACTTTAAACAAATCGATTATGAAGAAATTTTTTACTCTTTGTGCAGTAGCACTTTGTGCAATGACTGTTAATGCTCAGGACTTCTATTCTTGGGAAGACGGCATGGCAAAGGTTAACAGTCAGAAAAACGCAGCTGGTTATAAGTTGGCCATTACCGGAAAACCCGATAAGGAACTCAGTGGCGGTAATGTCTCATTTGTTATTGATGGCAATACTTATAAGACTGTTAAGTTGTCTAATGGTGCTGAGAACACGCTGACTGCTCCTGCAGGCAAAACGTTCAGGTATGTGGCTCTCTACAGTTATCTGAACTGCTCTGTTGAAAAGCTGAAGAAAGGTGCTGATGACAATCCTTACATCCGCGACTCTTATTGGGCCAACATCAATGGTACAGCCTATACGTTTGAGAACACACCCATGAAGGTTACCAACATGACAGCAGACGACCTGGCAACTGTATCCAACGGAAGCAAATACCAGAGCACTACAGATGATGGCACTGTGTTTGATGTTTATACCTTCGATTTAGGTTCTGATGTAACCTCATTTACGTTTAACAATGCCGGTGAGCAGCCGGGCGTGGTAATCGAAGTGAGCAACAGTCCTATCAAGACCACCGGTATTGCACAGGTTCTGGCTGGTGCTAAGGTGATTAATGAGAATGCTCCTGTTTACAACCTCGCTGGTCAGCAGGTGGGCAAGGCTTACAAGGGCATCGTTATCTGCAACGGTAAGAAGTATATTCAGAAGTAAATTCGAACGTAAGAACCGCTCATAAAGGTTATATACAGCAGGCTTATTCCTCATCGAAGAGGGATAAGCCCGTTTTCGTTATGCCTGTCTTCGTGCGCAAAAGACAAATGTTTTTTCCGCAGATTAGTATTTCCCGTTGGTGTGTCCCTTTGTGGCCGTCTGGTCTAGGAGGGGCACCGTCCCGGTGCCCATTGTCATCGAACACGCAACGTGCATCCCTGCAGTGGGTGTGGTTTATGGGGCATGTTGGTTGAGCGGACGCTCGAACGAGCGTCCCTACGTTAGGGTGTTGGTTTGGTGCTCGTTGTTGTGGCCGTCCACAAGCTTGTACAGCAATGAACATCCACTTGTAGGGACACTCGTTCGAGTGTCCGCGCAGCTAACGAACAAGGGAATTTTCGCATCAAAGATGCTAGTCAACCTCTTCGAGGCTGATTTTCCTTGTTCACTGCTATCCCCAGGCTGCGGTCGCTCTGCTCCCTGGCCTGGGGTTACGGATGAGTGAGCCTCTACGAGGCTCCGTCTGCTGGTAATCTCAAGATGGCTATCTGTATAATCATTCCGCATTTCCCAACATGTTGACAGCACGATGGACATGTAAGAATTTGAGACTTCTGCTCCATATAATCATTCTTTTTCCGATAATCAGCAGTTGTAGTGGCCGAGCCTTGTGCCGGCCAACATCCTTGTACATCAGTGTTTGTAAGTATACGTTTGCAGGTTGTTGAATGAACGTTCCTTGTTGGCCGGCACAAGGCGCGGCCACTACAATGGATGGGTGGTTCGGTGCGGTTGGGTAGGGTGTCCGATTTGCAATGCCCACCCACCGCACAATCGTCGCACACCCTAACCACACTCAACAAGTAGGGACGCTCGTTCGAGCGTCCGCAAGCGTCGTACAAGCGAATGATTATCAATTGGTTATGCCCATAAATGGGTAAAATACCCGCCCACGGGTCGATTGCGATAGGATTTGAATATGCCAACCGCCCATGTGTCGTTTGAAACTGGGCCCCTCATTGATTGCTCTCCGCTTGCGGACGCACCAAGGTACGTCCCTACATTAGGGTGTAATTATATTGTTGGGCATAGGAGGCTGGCCGTTGAATTCGCCAATCACCCATGTGTCGTTTGAAACTAGGCCCGGCACGGTGCCCCTCCGCTTGCGGACGCACCAAGGTACGTCCCTACATATAAACTGTAAATATGATGTTGGGCATAGGAGAGTGCGCCGTCCCCGGGGTCTACGTGCCAACAACGCTGTCTATATATCAACCCCTCGAGGCTACCTTATTATTGCATTGCCTACCCCCGTCTGTGCTCGCTGCGCTCACACAAACTGGGGTTATGAATAATTCAACCCTCCGGGGCTGGTACATAGATAGATACAATAAATAGTGTCTGACGGAGTGGCGCGTCCATGCTCAGAAAGTCTAAGCACTCTACAGCCTCGTAGAGGCTGACTTATTCTTAGCCCCGGGTCAGGGAGCGGAGCGACCGCAGCCCGGGGATATATGCACTCTGTAGGTTCAGCCCCGGAGGGGTTGACTAGCATCTATGATGCGCTACCCGATGTGCAGTGTCCTTATGCTTGTTTATCTGTATGATTTTCGCTTGCGGACGGCCACAAAGGGCCGCGCGCTGCAGTGGATGCGCCTTTTGCATGATGTTGCGTGTGTTGCTTGTTTTCGTTAGCGGACGCTTGAACGAGCGTTCCTACATTAGGATATAGTAATGGAGTCGTAGGGCGTCTCTCCTAAAGCAGAAAAGCCCCGTGCTCGGAATGGTTTTTAAATCAACTCTTGTTCAAAGTGCACTATAAACGAAATGTCTCCGGCTTGGAAAATGAATATTCCAGCCGGAGACTTCAATATTTTTGACGGGCAATAGGCCTCTGTCAGGACCTTGCTTAGTCTTTATCCTTGTTAGCTGCGTCTATGGTCTTAATCTTCTGCCGTGTTTCTTCAAGCTCGTCTTTCAGCTTCTGTATGCGGCGGTTCATTTCGTCTATGAGGCTGTTGCCCTTCTTGCTGCTCACGTTGAGGAAGCCCAGGTTGTTCTCATAGGTGGTAATTTCCTGCTTGAGTTGCTCATAATGATGCATGAGGCGCGAACGCTCGTTGTCTAAGGCGCTTGCTCCACGCTCAGCCACCTGCTTGAGGTTGTTCTTGAAGTTGTCCATACGCCGACGCGCAGCCGACACATGCAGCTCGTTGTATATCTTGTCGAGCACCTCGTGATAAGCCTTATAAACCTTGTCCTTTTCCTTGTAGGGCACGTGACCTACGCTGTTGAACTGCTCGGTAAGCTCTTGCACCTTCTGCTGAACATCGTCGCCGGCGTTCTCAAGCAAGGCTTGCAGCTTAGCTATTATCTCACGCTTCTTGTCAAGGTTGGCATGTTCCTCGTTGCGTGTGCCTGCCGTGGCGGCGTTTCGAGCCTCAAAGAAGTGGTTGCAAGCGGCGAGGAAGTCGTTCCACAGCTTGTCGCCGAGCTTCTTAGGCACCATTCCGATAGTCTTCCACTCCTTTTGCAAGGCAATGAGTTTGTCAGACGTAGACTTCCAGTCGGTTGAGTCGGTAAGTGCCTGGGCCTTCTCTACCAGAGCCTTCTTCTTGGCTGCGTTTTCAGCAAACTGTGCTTTCAGCCCTTTGAAGTAAGCTCCCTTGCGCGTAAAGAAGTCGTCGCAGGCAGCACGGAAGCGTTCGAAGATCTTCACATTCATCTTCTGAGGCGCGAAACCAATGGTCTTCCATTCTTTCTGCACCTCTATAATCTCCTTGGTGTGCTTCTCCCAATCGGCCGAACCCTTGTTCTCTTCCTTGGCAATGGCCTCCACCTTCTCGCAGAGTGCCGTTTTACGAGCCAGGTTGTCCTCTTCCTTGGCGCGAAGCTCCTCAAAATGCTGCTGATGACGCTTGTTGATAACCGTGCTTGCAGCCTTGAAGCGAGTCCATATCTGCTCTCTGAGGTCTTTGGCAACGGGTCCTGTCTCACGAAACTCCTGATGGAGCTCCTGCAACTGATGGAAAGCGCTGATGACGTCGGGCTCGTCGGCCAGTTTCTCAGCGGCCTCGCAGAGCTGTGTCTTCTTCTCCAGGTTCTTCTTGAAGTCGTATTCGCGTGCCTCGTTGTTGAGCTTCAGCAGGTCGTAGAACTGCTCTACGTAGAGCTGATAGTTTCGCCATAGCTCGTTGGCATTCTCAGCCGGCACGGGCTTAATGTCTTTCCATTGCTGCTGTAGTGCCTTAAATTCCTGATAATTTTTGTTTGCTTCCTCGGGTGAAGTAATCATAGCCTTGATTTTCTCGATGATGTCGAGCTTCTTTTTCAGGTTTTCCTGCTTCAGCTCTTCCATCTCCATGAAGGCTTTTTGGCGCTTCTCCTTAATGATAGACATCTCAGCTTTGAAAGCCTCCTCATCTTCGTCAGACAACACCTGATATTTTTCGGGGTCACCTCCGGCCTCCAGATAAGCTTTTTGTTGTGCTTCCCGCTCAGCGAAGTGCAACTTGTAGAACGTAGACTTGAGATATTCCACCTCGTTTTTATCGGGTGTCTCATCGCTGTTGGCAATCTCTTTGATGCGTTCAACAATTTCTTTCTTTGAGGTGTATACCTTGTGTTGGGGCTGTTGCTCTGCCTCTTTTTGCTCGGGCTGAGCCTCTTTCTGCTCCGTCACATTGTTTTCCACTGGCTTATTTTGCTCGTTAGAGCCGGTCTGCTCTGTTTCCTCCGCGTTCTGAGCGGCGGCATCGGCAGCCTTTACTTCTTCTGTTCCCTGGTTCAGGGCGTTGTCTTGAGAGTCCATCATTACTACTTTTTAGTTTATGATTCGGTATTCCACAAATGCGTTTATAAGGTGCAAACTTAGGCAAAAAGTTTGTTTTTTCCTAATTTTCAGACGTTTTTTTTGTTTTATGGCTATTAAATGAGTTTTTTTCTGCGCAGAATCCACCAGCAGACCCCCGTAACCAGAACCGAAATGATGAGTGCGACGACAAATCCATATCGGTAGTTTTCCAATCCGTTAATGAGGTTCATACCGTAGAAACTGGATATGAGGGTAGGGAACATGAGCACTATGCTCACCGAGGTAAGTGTACGCATGGTGGTGTTCATGTTGTTGTTGATGATGCTCGAATAGGTGTCCATGGTCGATTCCAGAATGTCGGAGTAGATGTTTGTAGTCTCCCTGGCCTGGCTCATCTCAATGTTCACGTCTTCTATAAGGTCGGCGTCGAGCTCATCCACCTGCAGCTTAAACTTCAGTTTGGCCAGCAAGTTCTCGTTGCCGCGTATGGATGTGATGAAGTAAGTGAGCGAGTCTTGCAGACGGCTCAGTCCGATAAGGCTCTCGTTGTTCACTTCCTTGTCCAGATTGCGCTTGGCGCGTTCTATGAGGGCGTTGATTTGCTTGAGTCGTTTCAGATACCACACGGCGCTTGAGAGGAATAGTCTGAAGATCATGTCTACATAATCGGTGAAGCCTTCTCCCCGTTTTTGCTGGTAGCTCACAAAGTCGAGCATCATGTTGGTCTCGAAATTGCACACCGTGATGGTTACGTCGCGCTTGTGTATGATACCCAGTGGCACCGTGGTGTAGGGCGTGCGCGAGCGTATCTCCTTGACGTAGGGAATACGCAAGATGATGAGCATCCATCCGTCGTCATACTCATAGCGTGCGCGCTCGTCGGTATCGCTAATGTCTGATAAGAAGTAATCAGGTATATGATAAGTATCTTCCAACTGCTGTTGTTCCTCTTCGGTTGGGCACGTCACCTGTATCCAGCAACCGGGCTGCCATTCTTTGATGGCATTCAAGCTTCCGCTTATGTTCCAGAAAGTCTTCATAGTTTGCTAATCTCCATAACATTATCAAGCATGGGGATTAGCGTTGTTGTTGGCTATCCTCACGCCTGTAAGATGAAATAATCCGCGTGATAATCGTCCATATATTGATTTTAATTTTTAATCGGCTGCAAAGTTAGCACAAAAAAGAGAAAAGCGCAAATAAAAATTTAGTTTTTTGCCCTCAGAAACCGTTATGTAACACGATAGCTTCCTTATGTAATATAAGGTGTGGCGGCCGAGGTGCCACGGCAGGGCTCTAGCCCCTGAAGAGCGAGAAGTTTACGCTGCCGTAGGCGCGATGCTCCAGAAAGCCCTCATGCTCAGAGAAGTCGTACTGCTTTCCGTGTTCAAAGACAAACAGTCCGCCGGGCTCCAGCAAGCCTCCGCCCAGCACCAGATCGGGTATCTGTGGCAGTTCGGGCAGTGTGTAAGGTGGGTCGGCGAAGATAAGGCCGAACTGTCTGTGGCACGACTTGATGAACTTGAACACGTCGCCCCGTATGAGCAGGTTGTTCTCTGCGCCTATCTTCTTCATGCACTGGCTGATGAAGGCGGCATGGTCGCGGTCTTTCTCTACACTCACCACCTGCCTGCAGCCGCGTGACAGCATCTCGAGCGATATGCTGCCCGTGCCCGCAAAGAGGTCGAGGGCATCTACCTGCTCAAAGTCTATATAGCCCTTGAGCACATTAAAGATATTCTCTTTGGCACAATCCGTGGTGGGTCGGGCCTTGAAAGTGCGCGGTATGTCGAAGCGCCTTCCCTTGTATATTCCTGTTATAATTCTCATCTTCCTTGCAAATAAAGCGTAAGTAAGTCGAAAGGCATGTCCTTGAGCCTTGTCATGGCGGCCCGGTTGAACTCTGCTGTGGGTCGGATGGCATACACCCTTTGCAGAAACTCGCGCAACTGGCGGTCTAGCTCGGCGGCATCGGGCAGATTGCCGGCCAGGTAGAGCTCGTCTTTCTCGTTGTTGAATCCGCAAACCTGCCATGCGTGCAGAATGTAGTAAACCATGTCAGACACGTGCTCGGTGCAGAACGTATTGCAGAATCTGAATCGGTTCTGGCGGAAGCTGAACACCTCAACCTTATGTTCATGAAAGTATACGAACATCTTTGACCGCGCTCCGGCAAAGCTGCGGCGGTGCAGATAGCTCCACACGGGCTGGCAGAGCGGCAGGTATTCTGCTTGCTCAAAATGCCCCTGTATCACGTCGAACAAGTCTTTGTTTATGGCAAACACGGCCACCGACTCCAGGTTGGGCAGCACACAGCTGAGCACCTCATCAGTTTCGCGGCAGCTGTACGTATAGAAATAGAGCTTTCGCGCTGCGTCCTTGTCGTATTCGTCGATGGGTACGAGCAGCACGGGAGCATCTATCATCACCCTGGCCTGGCGATAGCCGCTTTTGAGCAGTTCAGACACGTCGAAAGCCTCGCGCAGGTTGGCCGCCATGGAGATGTCTTTCCGCACGCGATAATTCTCATAAACCACCTGATACTGCGCCCTCGGCGCAGGCACAGAAAACGACAGCTCCTCATCGGCTATGCGCAGGGTGAGCACTGTCATGCTGTTGATGTTATGTTTATTCCCAGTTGCCAGCATTGTTGTTAGGTTGTGTCAGGTCTCCAATCTTCAGGCCCGGATAGCGTCCACTCTCGTTGGCCGTCTCTATAAGGTTGGCCACTGAGTTTTCGTCCATGCCGTTAAGGTATTGCTGATATTGTGCTCCGCACTCCATGAGGGGCATCTGTTTTCCGCTCTTGCTGAGCTGTGTAGTGGCCGAGAGCGAGAATTTCTCGGTGCCGTCGAAGGGTATATACTGGTAGCCCTGCTTCAGATAGCCTTTGCTGATGAGCACGTCGAAGCTGCCGCTATAGGCACCCACGTCCTTGCGGTATTGCTCTTCGGCAAGCCGTATGGCCACCAGCCTCTCCTTGACAGCTGCCTCACGGCGGGCCGTCTCACGCTGAAAGCGAATGGGCCCTGACACGCTTAGCGCGCAAACCGCAATAAGAACGGCCACGCATAACAGCAATATAAAATTTGTCTTATTCCTCACGGTTCTTCTCAGAATATTTGCTTACTTTTGCAAAAGTACAAAAGATTTTCTTAATAAGTATATGTTTCAAGATGAATTAACACATCTGGTTCTCCAAGCTTTCGGCTTTGAGCCCACGGCAGAGCAGATGCAAACCATCCGTACCTTTGCCGCCTTCATGGCAGACAGGGAGCAGAGACCCCTCATGATTATGCGTGGGGCTGCCGGAACGGGCAAGACAGCACTGGCAGGTGCCATTGTGCGTGCCCTGACTGGGTTGAAGCAGCGTGTGGTGCTGCTAGCTCCCACAGGGCGTGCGGCCAAGGTGTTCGGGCTGCGAAGTGGCCGGCCGGCCTCTACCATACACCGTCGCATATATCGTGAGCAACGTTTCACGGGCACCGACAGCCGGTTCAACCTGAACGTGAATCTTGCTGTTGACACCTTATTTATGGTAGACGAGAGCTCCATGATAGCCAATGGCTACGGACAGGAGTCGGCCTTCGGCTCGGGCAGGTTGTTAGACGACTTGGTGCAATATGTTTATTCAGGATGCGGATGCCGGCTGATGCTCATCGGCGACAAGGCTCAGCTGCCCCCGGTGGGCGAGACGGAGAGCCCGGCACTGAGTGCCGATGCCATGAAAGGCTATGGGCTGCACGTATGGCAATGCGACCTTACGGAAGTGCTCAGACAGAACCAGCACTCGGGAATACTGTTTAATGCCACCCAAATACGGCATTTCATGACGCAAAATAGGCCTTTTCAGCTGCCCAAAGTATGCTTTTCGCAATTCACTGACATACAACGTGTTACCGGAAACGACCTGATAGAC
>Ga0256406_1005597_pt1 | contig 13309 bp, 9 predicted proteins | sample RumenRJG_03DNA_FD_185986 | JGI IMG/M metagenome (GOLD analysis project Ga0256406, IMG submission 185986) | Bovine rumen microbial communities from Lethbridge, Alberta, Canada - RJG_03 | ecosystem: Host-associated > Mammals > Digestive system > Stomach > Rumen | place: Canada: Alberta | collected...
TTTAATGATATTGAAAGCTGGCTTTTGAAACTTTCTACACCTGCGGCTGCTGTTGCTGTTGGCGTTGGATTGTTTATGAAAAAATTTAGTTTTGGAGATGAGGAACGAATTCGTGCTGCTAAAAAGGTTATTAGAGGTTCACTCGTAGCTTATGGTGTGTTGCTTGCTCTTGACCTTATTCTTTCTGCTATAAAAACTTTAATTGCATAATTTTAGGAGGATTATTTGGATCAAGATCAAATTGTAAATACAATAATTCAAACTATAAATACTATATTTGGAAACATTTTTAGTTCTATTGATAATACTATTTTTGATAACTTAGATAATATTGTTTTTATTAATAAAGATATTTTGAATAATTCTTTTATTAATAAACTTCTTGATGCTGGAAGCAAAAATAGTTTAATTTATTTGGCAGATGCTTTTCTACTTGGAATATCTGTATTTTATATAATTAGGTATTATTATTTTAATATTATTGATGCTAAAGTAGAGAAACCTGTGCAATTTTTCTTTAAACTACTTTTATTTTCATTGCTTATTAATTTTTCATATTTTTTAGCGGAACAACTTTTGAATATTACGTATTTGTTTTCTTCTGCTATTCAAGAAATTGGAAAGAATATTATTCATGTAGATATAAATTTTTCAGAGCTTATATCTTATCTAAATAGAATATTAGATATTGATTCAGGAGAACTAAATTTGTTTTCATTTGATGGTTTGCTAAAAAGTTTTGTAAGCATTGGTTTTGTGAATTTGCTATTAGCCTATTCTTTACGTTTTGTTGTAATTCAAGTTCTAATTTTGTTTTCTCCATTTTCTATTTTAAGTTTAATCAATTCTTCTACTAGTTGGATTTTTAAATCATGGTTAAGAACATTGATTTCATTATTATTAATTCAAGTTGTAATTCCAGTAATTTTAATTGTAATTTTCTGTATTGATGGAAGTAATAAAATTTTACTTGTTGGTGGAATTTATGCTTTAAGTAGAGTTAATAGTTATATTAAAGAAATTTTTGGTGGTGTTTCAATTGATGTTTCTAATAATTTAGGAAGTTTTGTTTCTGTATTAAAAAAATAACTTTGTCGGAGGCATGATATGAAGTTTATATTTCCTAGAAATTATAATTTTAAGAATAAAATTCTTGGTGTAATAGACTACCCTACTGCGATTTTTAATATAATATTTTTTATATTTGTTTTGGGTCTGTTTAGTATTTTTATAAAGAAACTATCAATAAGATTTTTATTTGTTATCATTTTTTATCTACCTATTTTTCTTTTTAGTATTGTAGGTTTTAATAATGAGAACATTGTGTATGCAATTTTTTACATCATAAAATTTTTGTTGAAACCAAAGTTGTATTTGTATAAATAGTTGTTTTTTTGTCGCAATAATGATATAATTCGAATACAATGGAGGTAAATATTTATGAAAGTTGAGAGAAATGATTTGTCTTTAATTTTATCTAGTACATCTATTCCTGATGTATTCTTTACAGAATATTTATCTCAGGCAAATGGTGATTATGTAAAAGTTTATTTGTATCTTTATTTTATTTCAAAATATAGTAAAGATATTAAACTAACTGATTTAGCTAAAAAACTTGAAATGAATTTTAAAACTATTCAAGATGCTATAAAGTACTGGGAATCTGTTGGCCTACTTATAAAAAAGAATCAAGGCTTTATTGTTCCAAATGTACAAGAAATTGAGCTAAACAAATTATACAAGCCTAAAGTTACAATTTCTGCAGAGCATATTGAGGAAGTATCTGAAAATAAAGCAAGATCAAAAGCAATTGATGCAATTAATAATGAGTTCTTCCAAGGTGTAATGTCTCCTTCTTGGTATAGTGATATTGATTTATGGTTTAAAAAATATGCCTTTAGTGAGGATGTAATGATTGCACTTTTTAGATATTGTTTTGATAAATCTGCATTACATAGAAACTATGTTGCAACAGTTGCAGAAGCTTGGAATAAAAATGGAATTCATACATTTGAAGACTTGGATTTATATTATGAAAAGCAAGAAAAAGTTAAAGTAGTTGAAAATTCAATTAAGAAAAAACTTAGAATGACAAGAAACTTATCTATATATGAAGAAGCCTATGTTGAAAAATGGGTTATGAATTATCAATATTCCATGGAAATAATTGATATGGCATTAAAGAAAACTACTTCCAAATTCAATCCTAGTTTTGAATATATTGATAAAATCCTTACGGATTGGCATGATAGAGGATTTGATACTAAAGAAAAAATTAGTGAATTTTTGGAGAATCAAAAATCTAAACCTGTACAGAATTTGAAAGAAAATAAATCTAATTTTACTCAAAGAAAATATAATAATTTGAATAGTTTATATTCAAATATTAATAATTAGAGAGGTATATTGTGAATAATAATTTAAAATCTCTTTTAATTGAATATGATCAAAAGCGAAGCAATGCTATTAACAAGGCAAATCTAAAAAAAGAGGAATTTTATTCTAAACATTCTGATGTTGAAAAAATTGATAATGAAATTAAGCAATTATCTATTGATGCAATAAAATTTTCTCTTTTGAATGATAAAGAAAAATTAAAATCTATAAATAAAGAAATACAAAATGCTCAAGTTAAAAGAAATAATTTGGTTGAAAAGTATGGAGCAAATTTGAAAGATTTTAATCCACAATTTGAATGCAAAAAGTGCAAAGATACTGGATATGTTTCAACGGAAAGTGGAAATGAATTATGTTCTTGTATAAAACAAAAGTTATATAATTTGTCTTTTAATGAATCAAACATTTATAATTTAAAGAATCAATGTTTTGATAATTTTGATTTGAATGTTTATTCAAACAAAGTTGATAAAGAAAAATATAATTCAAGTATTTCCCCTAGAGAGAACATTAACAGAATTTTAAAATCTTGTCATAACTTTATTGATAATTTTGATGATGCAAAAGAAAATAACTTATTATTCTGCGGAAACACTGGTCTTGGAAAAACTTTTCTATCATCTTGTATTGCAAATGAGCTTATTAAAAAAGGCAAAGTTGTATTATATCAAACCGCTCCAATTATGTTAGACAAAATTATTGATTATAAATTTGGCAAATCAGATGATGATATTGTAAAATCTATTTATAATGCTGACCTATTGATAATTGATGATCTTGGGAGTGAAACAAAAAACAATTTAAAGATTACTGAATTATTTAATATAATTAATTCAAGATTGTTAAACCAAAATAACAAAATTACTAAAACAATCATTTCAACAAATTTATCTTTACAAGATTTATATGATACTTATGAAGAGCGTATTGTTTCACGTATAATTGGTAATTATAACGCATGTTATTTTTATGGTGAAGATATTAGATTACAAAAAAAGTTGGTTCATTAATTGAACCAACTTTTTTATTTATTGATAATAATTAAATTTTATTCTTCATCTTTGTTTTCATCTGAATTATCATTCTCTAAAGAACTAATTTCACTATCATCTTGTGCAGTGGTATTTTCTATTGAATTATCATCATCTGAATCTTCAGTAATTGTTTCGATGCTTACAACTTTGCCACCATCATTTGCTCTCATTAATGTAACACCTTGTGTATTTCTACCTAATATGCTAACATCTTTTGCTTTGATTCTAATGACAGTACCCTTATCTGTAATCATCATAACGTCTTGATCATCTGTTGCAATTCTTATTCCAACTATATCTCCTGTTTTTGGAGTTATCTTATATGTTAGAACACCTTTTCCTGCTCTTGTTTGAACTCTATATTCTTCAAGTTCTGTTCTCTTTCCAAATCCATTTTCAGTAATTGCTAACAATGTTCCTACTTTTCTATCTTGAATAGGTTCCATTCCAATAACTTCATCATCTGGATTTAGTCTGATTCCCATAACACCTTGTGAAGTTCTTCCCATTGGTCTAACATCAGATTCTTTGAATGTAATTGCTAAACCTTTTTTAGTAGCTAATACAACATCATTTTCTCCATTTGATAATCTTACATCAATAAGTTCATCATCTTCTTTTAATGTAATAGCTATAAATCCGGTCTTTCTTTCAGTGTTGTATTCTTTTAATTCTGTCTTTTTAACAATACCATTTTTTGTACCCATTAATAAGTATTTTTCATCTTCAAAACTCTTTAAAGGAATAACAGCTGTAACTCTTTCTCCCGCTTCAACTTGAAGTAAGTTAACAATTGCTGTTCCTCTTGCTGTTCTTCCTGCTTCTGGTACTTCAAATCCTCTTAATCTATACATTTTACCTTTATTAGTAAAGAATAAAATTGTATCATGTGTAGAAGCCGTAAAGATTTGTTTTACAAAATCTCCCTCTCTAGTAGTAATACCTACTATTCCTTTTCCGCCTCTCTTTTGACTCTTATAAGTATCAATAGGCATTCTCTTAATATAATCGAAATGTGTTAATGCAATGATAACTTTTTCATCTTTAATAAGATCTTCATCAGTAAATTCTCCATCTGCTGCAACAATTTTTGTTTTTCTATCATCACCGTATTTTTCAATCATTTGAAGTGATTCTTCTTTGATAATATCAAATACTAAATTCTCGTCTGCAAGAATTTCTCTATAATGCTTGATCATCTTCATTAATTCTTGATATTCTTCTTCTATTTTTTCTCTTTGCAAACCTGATAAAGTTTTTAATCTCATATCTAGAATTGCTTGTGCTTGAATATCATCTAATCCAAATCTTTCCATTAATCTTTCTTTTGGATTATCATAAGAACCTCTAATTATTTTGATGACTTCATCAATATTATCAATAGCTATTCTTAATCCTTCTAGAATATGTGCTCTAGCTAATGCTTTATCCAATTCGAATTTTGTTCTACGGATAATTACATTTCTTCTATGTTCAATATAGTATTTTAAGCAATCTCTTAAAGTAAGTATTCGTGGTTCATTATCAACTAATGCAAGCATAATAATACCAAATGAAGATTGTAATTGTGTGTATTTATATAATCTATTAAGAATTACATTTGCATTTGCATCTCTCTTTAATTCAACAACAACTCTTGTTTTTTCTTCTCTATCTGATTCATCTCTAACTTCTGAGATTCCTTCAACTTTTCTTTCTTTTGCAAGATTGTTGATATCTACAATTAATTTGGCCTTATTTACTTGGTATGGCAAAGAAGTAATTATAATTTTTTGTCTGTTTCCAGGCATTTCTTCAATTTCTGCTTCGCCTCTGATAATAATTTTACCTTTACCTGTTAAATAAGATTCTTTTATTCCATCTCTTCCTAGAATAGTTGCTCCCGTAGGGAAATCTGGTCCTTTTACTATACTGAATAACTCATCATCAGAAAGTTCTTCTCCCTTTTCTCTGCATTCAACCATTCTAATTACAGCATTTAATACTTCTTTTAAGTTGTGTGGTGGTATGTTTGTAGCCATACCAACAGCAATACCTGAAGATCCATTAACTAAAAGTGCTGGTAATTTAGCAGGCAAAACTGTAGGTTCTTGTCTAATACCATCAAAGTTTGGCATAAAGTCAACTGTATTTTTGTCAATGTCTTCAAGCATTGTTTCAGTGATTTTAGCCATTCTTGCTTCAGTGTAACGATATGCAGCTGGTGGATCTCCATCTACTGAACCAAAGTTTCCATGTCCATCAATCAATGGATAACGCATTGTAAAATCTTGTGCTAATCTGACCATTGCATCATATACAGATGAATCTCCATGTGGATGATATCTACCTAAAACATCTCCGACTGTAGTAGCAGATTTTCTATAAGGCTTGTCCGTAGTTAATCCATCTTCATACATTGTATAAAGAATTCTTCTGTGAACTGGTTTTAAACCATCTCTAACATCTGGAAGTGCACGTTGAACAATAACACTCATTGCATAATCAATATAGGCAACTTTCATTTCTTTTTCAATATCTCTATTGATTATTTTTCCATCTGTGAATTCTTCCTCTTCTTGATCTTTTTTATTGTCCATTTTATTCCTCTTTTCACGCAATTTTTCTAGAGTTATTATACTAAAAGAAACTTAAAAAATCAAGGAATTTTTGACTTTTTTTAATTTAATTTAACTGTTTTGCCAATTCAAGTTCTTCATTAGAAAGATTAAATCTTTTCCCATTATTTTTAATATATAAATGAAGATTTTCAATTCTTCTTGCTTCCTTTAAAGTATCTTCTATTGGCAATATTTTTTTCATAGTATTTTCTATTTTGTTATACTCTTTTTCCATTCCACTAAAATCCTTTTCTCCGTAGTATGTTTTCCAATTTTCTTCATACTTATTTAACATATTAAAAGCACTTAATTGATCATTAAAATTATCTTCAATGTTTGATTCTATTGAATCTAGAATTACATCTTTTCCTTTTCTCAAAACACTTGCAGATTTGTATGTAATTAGGTTAGCTTCTTGTGCTTTTGAAATTGCAAAATTAAGAGCACTTGAAATTCCATCAATTGTTCCACCTGATTTAATTGCTTCATGTGCTTGATTAATATTTTCAAACTTTCCTGTAGCAATTCCTTTTGTACTTTTCCATAAATCAATTGCAGAATTTATGGCCTGCTCTGCTCCCGCCTTAAATCCATTTTTTAAAATTGCATCTTTTATTTCTATTACTTCGTCTTCAACAATATCTGGTAATAGGCTTCTTATGCCAATATTCAAACCTGTATTTATAATTTTGCCCATTGTCGTTGACAAGAAATTTTTTTGCTCTATTTCCAGATTTAAACTTTGTTTGCTTAAATCATTAGGCATGTCTAAAATATTTGTAACTTGCATATTAACCTTTCTTCAAAAAAAATTATTTTCTAACTTTTTTGAAATCTTTTTTTAAAACTCTTTTTTGAATTGAATCTAATTCATTTTTTATTTCTTCAATTCCTATACTCTGTCTATTAACTGCTAAATCATAATAATCACTCAATTTTATTTTTCCTAAAATATTATAATTCTTAAATAAGTTTCTTAATACTTCATCGCTCACACTATTAGAAGTATATTTATTAAAAACAATGTTTATTTTTTCTCTTTCAATATTCCATTCATTTTTGTAAATATCTAAAAGTCTTTTTGTTTTTTTTAGTTCCAAAATATTTGCACCAGAAATAAAAATAGATTGATCAGATATTCTAATCATTTCTTTAGTGTAATCTAAAAAACATTCAGAAGAAGTATCTATTATTATAAAATCATATTCGCTTTTAATTTTGTTAATTAAATCTTTCATAATTCCTGGATTGACTTTATTTTGATCATTAATCAATAAATTAATTCCAGAAACTAAACTAATGTTACTTTTAGAACTAACAATAAAATCTTTTATATTAAAATTATCTAAATCAATTTTAATATTTAAATTATTTTTAACTTTTTTTGAATATTCTTTTACACCAAGCAAAGTATGTAAACTATTATTAAATACATCAAAATCTATTATTAGAATTTTTTTACCTTTTAAATTTTTAGAAAATATAATACTAAAAATACTTTTTCCAATTCCGTTTGTTCCAAGAATTGTAATAATCTTACCATCTCTACGTTTTACTTGATTATCAAATAAAGTATTTATTGGAAGTTGTTTTTTCAAAAATATATTGTCATCTTTTAAAATAGATTTAACTTCATCTATATTAAATTTACTCATTTTGTGAATAATACATTTGCTTTCATAATTCGAATTTCCAACTAATATTATTTTCGTTCTATTATTAAATTTATTAATTAAAATAATTAACTCGCCTAACTGCATTTTTCCTGGAATATATGGATTTATAAAAATATAATCAATATCTGGATTTGTATTTAAATATTCTATTATTCCTTCCTTGTATTGAATATCGCTTGAGACAACATTTAAATTTTCATTTTTCATTTGTAAGTTTTGCTCAGGATTTCCTAAAGCAGTTAATATCTTTTTTATATTAAATACCTCCTATTAAATAATAATATTTTTTTCAAAATCTGCAGATTCTATTTTTGTTAAAATATGTTCTTTTCCTACAAACATTACACATTCTCCTCTTGTAAGAGATTTGATTTCAATTTTTTCTTTAGCTGATAGATTGGTATATTTTTCCAAAGTATTTATATTTTCTTCTTCCAAATTAAAAAATATTTTTAATTCAGAATTATTTAATAAACTTCTTCCATAAGTACCATTTTCCAAACTAAATAAATCTGAAACATCTTGCGTAATTGCAACTGCGCTTCCACCATATTTTCTTATTGTTTTAAATATTTTATAAATAAAACTTGCAACTTCTTTATTTGATGTAACACCAATTAATTGCCATATTTCATCAAGATAAATTGACTTTTTAATATTTCTATTTTTTTTTATTTTATCCCAAAAAAGTTCAATAAAAATATACATTCCATATTTTATATTTTCTTCTCCTAATTCATAAATATCTGCAATTATTAATTTATTTTCTAATTTTACATTAGTATAATTATTAAAAAATTTTAGAGAACCTTTTACAAACGGAATTAATTTTATTTTCATATCATCGTCTAGATTGTTATATAAATCTTCTAAAATCGGCATATCTTTTGTTTCCTTAAATTTTCCATTTTTATATAATGATTCATCATCAAATGTAATACCTTTTTGATTATATGTTTCAATTATTTTCTCTTCAACTTTTGCTTTTTCATTTGCTGTCATATTATCAAAAATTAGATTAAAAAATCCCATTAACTTACTTATCTTTGTTGATAAATATCCTTTCTGATTTTCCTCTAAACTTTCTTTTCTAATATCAAAAATATTTATATATGTTTCAGAACTAGGGCCTAATTTAATAATTGTACCATTTAAATTTTTAGATAAACTATCATATTCCCTTTCCGGATCAATTACATATTGTTCAATTCCAAACAGTGCTGACCTCAAAATCATTAACTTTGTAAAAAAAGATTTTCCTGAACCAGAAGTTCCAAAAATACACATATTAGAATTTTTGTATTTTTCTCTATTATATTTATCAATAAAAACAAGAGAATCATTATATATATTAGTTCCAATAAAAATGCCAGTTTCATCATAAATAGATGATGAAATAAAAGGATATGTTGCAGGAATTGAATTAGTTAAAATATTTCTTTTTGATGCATTTTTTATATCAACATTATTCTCCATAAAAGGCAAACAAGATTTAAAAGTCTGTTCTTGTCTAAAATACGCCTTTTTAGTAATCATACCATTACTTCTTAATATTCCTTCAATCCTATTTACTTTATTTTCAAGTTCTTTTTTATCTTTTGCAAAAGTTGTAATGTATGTATAAATAAAATACATTTCCTCATTATTAATTTGCATTTCTCTTCTAATATATTTTGCATCATTATAAGTAAACGCTGCAATTTCAGCATCCTGCCTAGCTTTACCAATTCTCTCCATATCAACAGAAACATTTCCAATATTATAAGTCAAATCTTTTATAACTTTATACTTATCCTGTTTTTCATAAAAAAGAGAAATATAAACATCTTCATTTGTATCAATTATATTTTTAAAAATTAAATCATTTTGTTCTCTTAAATAATCTACTACGAATAAACATTCATAATAAATTCCATCAATTTCAATATATTTGGGATTATTCAAGTTAATGTACGAAGGACTCAAATAATCCCTCCTATTAAAAACTCCTCCTAAATAACTTATAGGTATCACCTCTTTTGTTTTCCTTTAAATTTTATTAGAATTTAAAAAGGAAAATAATATCTCCTCAATTTGTTTTTCTTCTGTATATTCAGAAACTAAATTACCACATCTTGAAAGAAGATCTTTTAATTTTAAATAATTATCTTGTAAATTTTTAATTTTTAAATTTTCATCTTTCTCTGATGTTTCTTCTTTAATGATTATGTAAAAAGATTTGTTTGAAGATTTTTTACTTTTATTAAGATATGAAATATATTCAATATATTTTTTCTTAATATCCGAATAGTTATTATTTGAATTTAAAATTTTAATATTTTTACTTAAATCTTCTTTTTTACTTTGAATCAAAATTTGTAGATTAAAATTGCAACTTTTAAAAATATTAATATAAGAATTTAGAATTGCTTCTTTTTCCAAATCAGATTTTAGATTATAATTTATTGGTTTAACTTTCAATATTTTTATATAGGAGGAATCTTTCATTCTTAAAATTCCATTCTCTAAAATTCGATCATATGGAAGCCAATTTTGAACACTAGATATTTGTTCACTCTTCTTCATTCTTCTCCTTTCAATTTTCATATTAGCATGAAAAAAATGGCATGTCAATAATTTTACTAAATTTTGTCAAAATTTTCATTTACAATTTCTTTTAAAAATATTGATATTTCAACATTATTTGACATGTATGTACATTAAGATACAAAATATTTCTTTATTTTACAAATTAAAAAATAACTTAATATATTTATTTTTTTGCCCTTACCGGATTATGCTTTTATAATGTCACTCAATTCACTTTTAAAAAAGTGAATTTCGGACTACTGATCTGAAAGTATAATCATTCGCCCTTCGCTTTGCTCCGGTTTCTCGCTGCGCGGGCATGCAAAATAAATATATTAAGTTATATATAAAGAAAAAAGGATGAAATAAATTTCATCCTTTTTTTATAATGAATAAAAATCTATACATCTAGGTTTTTAACATACTTTGCATTCTTTATGATGTAATCTCTACGAGGCTCAATTTCATCGCCCATAAGAATTTTAAAAATTTCATCAGCCTTTTCAGCATCCTCAATAGTAACCTTTACAAAAATTCTATTTTTAGGATCCATAGTTGTCTCCCAAAGTTGTTCTGGATTCATCTCTCCTAAACCTTTGTATCTTTGAATAGAAACATTATCTCTACCAACTTCAGTCATTGTTTGATCTAATTGCTCATCAGTATAGCAATATACATCTTGCATTCCTTTTTTAGAAACTTTATAAAGTGGAGGTTGAGCTAAATATACATGTCCTTGTTCAATCAATGGTCTCATATATCTAAAGAAGAATGTTAAAAGCAATGTTCTAATATGTGCACCATCAACATCGGCATCAGCCATAATTACAACTTTTCCATATCTTATTTTAGAAACATCAAATGTTGAACCAACACCTGCTCCAATAGCTTGAATAACTGGCTTTAATTTTTCGTTATCATATATTTTATCAGCTCTTGATTTTTCTACGTTAAGCATTTTACCCCATAGAGGAAGTATTGCTTGATACTTTCTATTTCTACCTTGTTTTGCAGATCCACCAGCTGAATCACCCTCTACTATATATACTTCGCATTTATCAGCATCTTTGCTACTACAATCAGCCAATTTACCAGGCAATGTGGTAACTTCTAATGAACTCTTTTTTCTAATTGACTCTCTTGCTTTTCTTGCTGCTTCTCTTGCACGTGAAGCACTTATACATTTATCCAAAATAGCTTTAGCCATTTTAGGATTTTCTTCTAGATATGTAGAAAGTTTATCAACAACAGCTGATTGTACAATTCCTGCAACATTACTATTTCCTAATTTTGTTTTAGTCTGTCCTTCAAATTGAGGCTCTTTAACCTTTACAGAAATAACAGCAGTTAATCCCTCTCTTATATCTTCTCCTGCTAGATTTGAATCTTTTTCTTTTAATACACCATATTTTCTAGCATAATCATTAAATACTTTTGTTAGACCTCTCTTGAATCCTTCAAGATGTGTTCCACCTTCAATAGTATTAATGTTGTTAACAAAAGATAAAATATTTTCTGTATATGTTGTTGTATATTGTAAAGCAATTTCAACAGGTACATCTTGTACTGTTTCTTCTATATAAATTGGAGTTTCATCAATTTTCTCTTTGCTCTTATTAAGATATTCAACAAAAGATTTTAAACCACCTTCATAGCAAAATTCTGCTTTTTTAGGAGTTTCTTCTCTTAAATCTTCTATACTTATATATAAACCTTTTGTTAAAAATGCCATCTCTCTAAATCTATCTTCTAGTGTTTCATAATTATAATTTGTTGTTTCAAAAATTTCAGAGTCAGCTAAAAATCTAACTTTTGTACCTGTTTTATCTGAATCACCTATTCTTGTTAATTTTTGAACTGTCTTACCTCTCTCAAATTTCATTTGGAATATTCCACCATCTCTTTGAATAGTAACTTCAGTCCATTCAGACAAAGCATTAACAACAGATGAACCAACGCCATGTAATCCACCAGATACTTTGTAACCACTATCTCCACCAAATTTTCCACCAGCATGTAAAACAGTATAAACAGTTTCTGCTGCTGAAATATGTGTTTTTGGATGTATGTCAACAGGAATACCTCTACCATTATCCTCTACTGATATTACATTTCCAGGTTCTATTTTTACTTCAATATGATTACAATATCCGGCAAGAGCCTCATCAACACTATTGTCAACAATCTCATAAACCAAATGATGTAATCCTCTAATAGAAACACTTCCTATGTACATACCAGGTCTTTTTCTAACCGCTTCTAAACCTTCAAGTACTTGTATTTGATCTGCTCCATAAGCATGCTTATATTTTTCCATATTTACATCCTTTCTAATTTTACATATATAATATATATTAAAAAATCAATCTTTGTCAAGTTTTATTTTACCTTTTTCTATATAAAAAGATTTACTATTTTTTAAATCAATATTTTTTGTACAAGTAATAATAACCTGAATATCTTCAATATTTTTTAAAAAATTATTTATTCTTTTTTGATCAAGTTCTGACATAAAATCATCTAAAAGTAAAATGGGATATTCTCCAATATCATCATATATTACTTGCAACTCTGCTAATTTAAGTGAAAGTACACAAGTTCTATTTTGCCCTTGAGAACCATACACACTAACCATTTCATGATTTACAAATAATTTAAAATCATCTCTTTGTATTCCAACAGTTGTATATCCTCTTTTTCTATCTTCTTCCCTATTTTCTTTTAACTTTTTTAAAAATAAATTTTCATCTTCGCAATCAGAAATATATTTCATAGTAATTTCTTCATTAGCAATTTTCTTATGTATATCAACAATTTTTTCTTTTATCTTATCAATGAATTCATTTCTATAATTAAAAATAACTTTACCATATTTCACAAGCGATTCATCCCAAATATCAAGCACTTCCTCATTATAATTATTTTGCTTTAAATAATTATTTCTCTGTTCCAAAACTTTTAAATACTGATTTAAATTATAAACATAATTGGATCTCAATTGACCAATCATCATATCTAAAAATTTTCTTCTATA
>Ga0256406_1005598_pt1 | contig 13307 bp, 13 predicted proteins | sample RumenRJG_03DNA_FD_185986 | JGI IMG/M metagenome (GOLD analysis project Ga0256406, IMG submission 185986) | Bovine rumen microbial communities from Lethbridge, Alberta, Canada - RJG_03 | ecosystem: Host-associated > Mammals > Digestive system > Stomach > Rumen | place: Canada: Alberta | collected...
TTACATCTTTAAAACCAGTCTTAATCTCTTCTTTTCTCGTAACCCCAGGAGTTGATGTTTTCAGATCCATAATCTGTGATGTAACACCGCTATTTATCTCCATTGACATATTCTTATCCTCCAATCCCAGAAATCATACCTGTAAATCTAAATATGTTCCTGTCTCCTTCTTCGCATTCTCTTCTTTCGCCTTCAGAATAACTTGCTGCATGCACCGTTAATTTCCATTGCCATATTCTCGTCCTCCTTTGACCCTTTAATCCTGAAATCCGTTTCATCCGATTATGACGGGATAGATATACTCATCTATTCTCTTTTTCGGAAGCCGGAATACACATATAAACCCCTATGTAGTGAACGGCAGGATTATTGATGTGAACGGTAAGCCTCAATCTGGGATCATTAGCAGTGCCGTAAAAATCACCATATTCTCACGCTGTTCGAGCTCTATGGTGCCATAGTATTTCTCCGTGATCCGTTTCATGTTCATCAGCCCATATCCATGCCGGTCCTTATCATCCTTTGATGTCTCTGGAAGTTCGGTCTGGGGATTCAGCATAAGTTTCCCGGCAAAACTGTTCTTTACCTGTATCAGATAGGCATTGTTATTCTTCCAGGCCTTCACTTCAACATACGGATCCTTGCTTCCTGATGCCGCCCTGAACGCATTGGACAGTGCATTATTCAAAATGATACCGATATCAATGGATTCCATCTTCCCGCTTGACGGATAATGGAAGTTCTGTACGAACTCTACCCCTGCTTCCTCAGCCTCACGCATCTTCTCTGAAATAACGATATCCGTGACAGGATTTCCTGTCTTAGCGTTGATCTCCGGCATGGGGAATCCGTTTTGCCACTCTTTAAGGTAATTTGCTGCCTCATCGGCCTCACCTTTATCAAGCAGGTTTCCCAGGACCATGATATGGTTATTGGTATCATGTCTTATCCCTCGGATATCGGAATACAACGCTTCTATAGAGTGAACATGCCCTGTCAGTTCCTCCACCTGCTTGGATACAAGAGCATTCTGCAGTGCATCCTCCTGTGACTTTTTCATACGCTGATAAGAGTACATGACCGTAATAGCAGCCAGAAATGCAATCACTCCAAACAGTGCTCGGATCCCATCATAGATAGGATAGTTATTCCAAACATACACGCCGGTATTTTTCACATATACATCTGAGAGAAATGAACTGATCCAATATCCGGCGATAACAGCTACATAAGGAGATGCAAGTAACGTCAGCTCCCTCCACTCCATCCTCTCATTCTTCCTGGCATATATCTTTTCCGAAATAAATATCTCCAAAAACAACAGAGCGTTTTCTACCGCAACAAGCAGGACCAGGGCAACGATAAACCAGACATATTGTTTCCCCGGATCGTCCGTCGTCTCTCTCATATAGGTAAGGCCACTTATCAGCTTCCAAGGCAGAGCCGCAATCACCTGAGATATCCAAAGAAACATATATATCGTCATTGAAAGAAAAACCTTCTGCGGCAGGTTTCTTCTTTCACAAAGCAATGATGTAAGACAAACTGCAATGATCCCGATAATATATGCCACCACGCCCGACATGGAAAACGGTATCAGATAAAGAACCGTCATTACTGCAAAGAATACTGTTCCTGTCAGGACTGCTGACTTCTTTTTTATCACATAAGGGACATAGAACCTTGCAACAAGGATCGCACTGACAAACAGTCCTGCTATAGCAGATACCGTACTGGCTATATCCCACATTCTTTCCATACTCATGAATCAATCCCCCTGCGGCTGTATTCCAGATAGGCTTTAAGGAACCCGTCGTATTCCCTTCTTGATATGGGTATATTGTCGCCGCTCTTCAAAGTTACTGATGTACGGTCATACATCTCCACATATTTCAAATTCACAAGATACGACCTGTGGATACGGTAGAAATCCTTCCCCACAAGGCTTTCAAGCACAGATAACTGTCCGTAATACTCTATGCTCTCATTTTTCATGTGAAGGATGGTCTTTCGGTCATAAACTTCTGCATATAAAAGCAGGGACAGATTCACCCTGATATGCGATGTGCCGGACTGGATCTCAATATATTTATCATTCTTACCGGATTCTCCCTCCGATCTCTTCAAGTCCTTCACCGCATTTTCAAGCACTTCCTTAAGTTTCTCATCTGCTACCGGCTTCACAAGGAAGTGGAACGCATGAAGATCAAAGGAATTAAACACCTGATCCTCCTCACCCGTAATAAAGATCAGGATCTTTCTCCAATCCCTGTCCCGTAATGTCTTTGCCACATCCATGCCGCTCATTCCGGGCATTTTTATATCAAGCAGCAGAATATCCGGCAATATATCCGCGCCAAGTAATTCCTCTCCGGATGCATAAGTCATGATCTCTGCATCGGGGCAGATTTCTCCCACTTTCTCGGCAAGGATGGTGCATATTCTTTTTTCATCATCACAAATGGCTATTCGCATCAAATGTCTCCTCTTCGTTCCGGTCGGCGCAAAGCAGACATCCACCGGATGTCTTGCGCCCTCCAAGGTATACTTTATAATTATATCGGATGATATACATGGATTTCTGCTACCTATGATGTGAACGGTCGATTTTTTGCAGTGAACGGTAAAATAAGCACAAAAAAGCCACAGTCATCTGATTTTGATCAGATAACTGTGGGCATAACTCCAAGAACGAATTTTGCATTTCAACAGTCCGACGCCATATTGTTTTGTTTCGTGTTATCAGTTTTTCCTTCCCTTATTTTTTCCCTTATCATGTCTCACATGACCATATGGAACGATATAACACAAGGGAAGATATGAGGGAAAGCTCAAGTTGGTAAACTCCAGTGTTTTCAAGGCTTAGCAGGATTGCACATAACAGCATGCGGCATCTTATAAAGTTTCATAAACGGCGGCATTTCCACCTGGAATTTTATCTTTCTAATAATTTCATATGACTCTCATACATCAAATTCTAATACAGCACCGGACATTTGACTATCCGATGCTGTGTAATCTATTTGCTAACCTGGGTCTCAATATAGCTTGTTACAAAATGAAATAATGTTGATATTTTTTCTTGGTCTCCCGAATATCGAGTACCATACCGAGTACCACGGGAGTACCATTTTTCTATAAATTATAATAATTTATAACAAGTTACATGTGAGAACAAATTACCACGAACCCAGTATATATGCGGTTTCATAGAGTTTTATGACTCTTTATGGAGATTTATGAAATAGGCGTTCATATAACGATTCCTAGTTTCATTTTTCTCTATATCTCCTTTAAAATCCTTATTTCTCTGGCATTTCGGCCACTCTGTTTCTGCGGGTGTACCAGAAAGTGTACCAATATTGATTTATGTCAGCCGGTAAAATATTTTTTCTTCCTCGTCCAGCCAAAACAGCTTTCCCATAATACACCATTTGCTCTTCAACCTCAATTGAAAATGGGTATAAAAGAGGGGGCCAAATCTCTCCGGCCCCCTCAGGAATGTTTCCTTCACATTGGCAATTCCGACAGACTAATTCGGTCGTATGCACCGTTTTTCTTGTCTTCCGGGTGCGGATCCAGACCGATCACTGTAATCTGCATTCTTCCAGGTCCATATACCCAAAACATGCGAAAGGCATCACTGTTGCGATTCTCCAGGTATGATTCCCATACCTTCTTTCCATACCGCTCTGACAGCGGAGGAATATCATGAGAATGCAATCCCGGATGCCTTGGGTTTTCTGATACCAGCTTTAGTGCCTTTCCCCATTTTTCAAAAAGTGCTTCCTCGGTCTTGCCAGCTGTATGGTTCCGATGCTTCTGCTGAAGGTCGTTCCAGAGCGATGCCATTTCAGGGATTCCCATATAAATTGCATATGCCATAGGTACCCCTTAATTGAAATCGGAAAGATCTATCGGACCAGAGACGCGTCCGGCCTTAAAGTTCTTCATAGCCTCATCCATTTCAGCCAGAGACCGGGCGGAAATGCTGTCCGGGATTGTCAACTCTCTGGGCTCCAGCACGATACAGCCATTGTCAAACTCTTTTACATTATAATAATTGTATCTGGCCCCACGTAATGTGACTCGCTTCTTGCTGTCGATGTGAACATCATAGTCTTTAACTGCAACCATGGTATGCCTCCTTGTGGGATATCCCACTCTTTACAACAAATATATTCCCTTTTCCTAACCATGTCAACCAGCAACTCTTTGTTCCACTTTGGTGTTTTCAAAACTTGCACAATTACTTGCACAATCCCTTGGGCAGGTTCACGTCAGACGCTGAATAAACAAAAATACCGGCAGGACAAGCGGCATAACTGCTTCTCGTCCTGCTGGTTCTATATTTTGCAATGTGTGCTATTTCGGCGCCTTTTTTATGATCCCGAACTCGAGGAACATGGGGTATATGTAGGAGACGCCCCAGGCGCCGAGTTTCTTCGGTCCCTTCACATAGCCCGGGTCCGCCATGAGTTCCTTTGCCTTTTCGAGGGACATGGCCACGGAAGACCTCGTAAGCGACTTGGAATCTTCCTTGCGGTCGACAAAAATCTCGCCGCCCTTCACCGTGTAAGAAAACGGCAGGCCCCGCCAGGTAGAAAACTCATAGCCCGCAAAGGCTTCAATGCAGGCCCAAAGATTGTCAATGGAAGTGTCGGCGCGGAGGGCCGATACGGCCGCCTCCTGCTCAGCTGTCCAGGTGCTCATAGTGTCTCCAAAATAAAGCTGTCTGCAAAATCAAACCGCAATGTGCTCGGTGAGCTTTTGCGAAGGCAAAAATTCCGTCCGCCCGGCGCGGTTTACATTAGTCATAGGATCTTCGCGGCCTCCGTAGCCAGAGGGCTTCTCACGCACTCGTCGTCCGTCAGCATGACCTGGGCGCAGAGGGGGTTGCACTTGAACTTCTCGGAGAGGTAGGAAAGGCCACAGGTCCGCTTGTCGAGGCGGGGCGCGTCAATCTGGTTGATGTCGCCGAGGAAAACCAGCTTCGTCCCCATGGCTGCGCGTGTACACGCAGTGCGTACCTGATTCACGGTCAGGTTCTGGGCCTCGTCGATGATCATGTAGGAATTCGGAATCGAGCGGCCGCGCAGGTAGGCGAAGGCGCAGATTTCGACGAGGTCGGACGTGATGAGGTCGTCGGCCTGGATTTTCAGCTGCTCCGGATCTTCTTTGCTGTCGCCCTTCAGGATGGTTTTGAGGTTGTCGTAGAAGGGGGCCAGGAGGGGCGCCATCTTGTCCTCGAGGGTGCCGGGCAGGAAACCGAGGTCCTCAGACTGACCGCCGGCCAGGGTGTTGGAGCGGGTGATGATGACTTTATCGTACTCCGAATATTTCCGCTCGTCGTAGACCTTCGAAAGGCCCGCAGCCAGCGACAGGAAAGTCTTGCCGGACCCCGCCCCGCCGCGGATGATAACGAGGGGAATTTCGTCCGCCGGCGCAAGCAAAGCGTGGAGGGCGAAGCGCTGGCCGCTATTTTTTCCGGCGATACCGCCGAAGGCGCGCTCGTCTTCAAGGTAGGTGATATTTTCACCGGCGGCATCGACGACGCAGGGCGGGGCCTGGTTTCCGCAGTGGAGAGTTAAAAATTCATTGGGGAGTACAAGAGGGCAGTCTTTCTTTTTCAGAACCCTGCCTATGGGAAGTGTTCGTTCTTTGAAGAGGCGCTGAAGGGCGGCCGGCGAAATATCGAAATCGTCGCGCCCCATGTAAAGCTGGTCGGCGTTGACCTGCTCATCCTTATAATTCTGGACTTTCAGCCCTGCCATCAGGGCGTCCATGTACATGCCGGCGTCGTTTGTGATCAGGATGACCTGCTCGTCCAGCGTATGACTGAGCCAGGCCGCAGCGCTCAAAATCTTATTATCATTCTTCGCCTTGTCCCAGTCGGACGGGAGGTACTCGCCGTCGATGTGATCAAGCTCTATGCGGAAAGTCCCGCCGCCAGGCGTGTGGTAGCCGTTCTCGTAATCCCCGTACCGCTTGTCCTTGAAGGCGAAGATCTTGCGGATGCTCTCGCGCACCGCGTAGCCGCGCTCCCCCGGGTCCCCCTTGTGGCGGTCAAGCTCGTCGAGGGTCGTGTGGGTGATCACGACGTGGTTGTCGGTGGCAAAGAGCGAATCGAGGACGTCACCGCTGGTTCCGATCAGAATGTTCGTGTCAAGTACGAAGGTTTTCTGCATAGGCGCTCCTGTTCTGTTGTCAGCAACTCTTTATCTTGTTGCCACAAAGGAATTATAGCACAACATTTTGTGCCTGATAGTAAAATGCGCGTATGAAGTGTGTCTCTTTTTACATACACAATTCTTTCATATATTTTCAAATACAGGCCGGCAGGAGTAAAATAGCAAAAGTGGAGGTGCCCTATGAGTGACAATCATGAAAATTTGAAAGAAACCCTGCACGAAGCCCACAAAGAGCGGGTCCAGGAGCGGGAAGAATTGAAAAAGGGCGCCAGGGAGACCCGGAAAGAGATCAAGGAGATGCGGAAGAAGAAGCTTTCTTTCAAGGAGCTTCTGAAGGTCACATTCTCCCTGTCCGAGGACAACGCCTCCCCGGAGGAAGTCCGGGACCGCATTCTCTCCGGCGGCAAGGTGACCGGGCAGAACGCCTTCATGCTGATGCTTGCAATTTTGATTGCGTCCGTCGGCCTCAACACAAACTCCACGGCCATCATCATAGGTGCCATGCTGATTTCTCCCCTGATGGGCAGCATCCTGGCCCTGGCCTACGGGACTGTCGTCCGGGACGGAGCCATCATCCGCCGCTACGGCATGGGCCTCATCACCCAGATTGTCATATCACTTCTTACATCTACGGTCTACTTCCTCCTGTCCCCGGTCAAGGGACCCACGTCCGAGCTTCTTGCAAGGACGACGCCGACCTTCTTTGACGTCATTGTCGCTGTCTGCGGCGGTCTGGCCGGCATCATTGCAAACACAAGAAAAGACAAGTCCGGCACCATCATTCCCGGCGTGGCCATCGCGACGGCCATCATGCCCCCTCTTTGCACCTGCGGCTACTCCATCGCCAACGGGAAGTGGAATATGTTCATCGGGGCCCTCTATCTCTTCATTCTGAACGCCTACTTCATCTACTCCTCCGCCGAAATCATCCTGACGGCCCTCCGCCTGCCGGAAGCCATGGGTCTGCCGGAGCGCAAGCGCAGGGCCTATATTCTCAGGCGGGTCCGCAATACAATCTTTGTTCTGATTCCCTGCGTGCTGATAGCCGTGGGCATGATTACAGCAAAGTGATTGGGGGACATTTGTTTTAAACAGGCTCTTGTACCCACAGATAGACGCAAAAAAGGGGGACATTTGCTCTGAAATCCACCCGGCAATCCAAAGCCTTGAAAACTTTGGGTATATTCCGGGGATTCGGAACAAATGTCCCCCTCTCTATGATTTTTGTTTTACAGCTTGAAGCGGTTGACGAAGTCCTTGATTGTGGACGCGGAACCGGAAACGGTCTCGGCTGAGGTGTCCACGCCGTGGCTCTCGTCTGCGACCTTGGCTGCGCTTTCCGCGAGGTTGTCGATGGAGACCGTGACTTCCTCGGTGGATGCACTCTGCTCCTCGGAGATGGCGGCCACTGAAGACGCAATGCCGTCGACCTTGCCGACCCGGTCGATCATATCCTTGACCGTAGCGCCTGTCGTATCAAGGTCTTCGAAGATTTCCTTGAAGGTATCTCCCGCGTTGGCAACGGCCTCGGTGCTCTCTTCAATCATGGCCATATTGGCAGTGGACTTGTCGGAGAGCTCTTCGATCTTTGCCGTAACCTGCTTCAGGATGTCCGCGATCTGGGTCGAGGACTGGCTGGAGTCATTGGCCAGCTTTCCGATTTCCGAAGCGACAACCGCGAAGCCCTTGCCGGCCTCACCTGCTCTTGCCGCCTCAATGGAAGCATTGAGGGAAAGAAGGTTTGTCTGCTCCGCGATGGACGCGATCATCGTCGTGATCTCATTGATCTGCTTTGCCGAATCGCCGACCTCGGTAACGACGTCGTTCATCTCGGTCATGGCACCCTTGACATTGGCCATGCCGGACTCGACCTTGCCCATGGCTTCCTGCCCGCTCTCGGCCTTGTTGACAAGAGCGGTGACGGTTTCATTCGTCTGGTTGCCCTGGTCCATGAGGTCGCTGACTTCCTGAGCCAGGCTTGTCGCATTCTCGGCCAGTTCCTGTACGGCCTGGGCCATGCCTTCCATGGTCTCCTTGATCTGGCCCATGGAATCGGACTGTTCCTTGGCCTGGGAATTCAGGCTGCTCGAAGCCGTCTTCGAATTCTCGGCCTCCTGAGAGAGGTCATTCGTAACACTGTGGATATCGCCGAGGGTGCCGTGCATCTCTTCGACGAACTTCTTCATGGAATTGTTCATGACGCCGATCTCGTCGTCGCCGCCGGCCGGAATATCGACCGTGAAGTCTCCGTCGGTAATCTTTACGATATTGTCGGTCAGGGTCCGGACAGGTTTTGTGACAAGCTTGTCAATGAGCTTCCAGAGGACGAAGCCGATGACGATGATCATGACGACCATGAGGATGTAGCAGAGGATCTGGAACTGGTTCAGCTTCGCCAGAACCGACTTCTTATTTACGGAAGAAACCAGGGTCCAGTCCGTTCCCTCAATCTTATTTAATGCAACGTCATATGTATTGCCGTCGTAGGACTTGACTTCCTGAACGCCGGAAGTTTCACCGGCCGCCAGCTTCGCAATACTCTGCAGATAGGAATCGTCTACATCCGCGATCTTCTGCCCGTTGTCATCAGCCTTGAAGTAGGAAAGGACATAGTTCGAAGAAAGGAGCATGGCCCCGCCGCTTCCCAGCGGCTTCATGGCGGAAACCCGCTCTACAATGCCGTCGAGAAAGTAGTCGATGGCGGCAACGCCCTTCGTTCCGTTTTTCAGCGTGAACTTCCGCGAGAAAGAAACGACAACGCTGCCGGTTTCGGCATCCACATAGGGTTCGCCGGGAAGGAATGTCTCATGGGCCTGACCTTCCGTATACCAGGAGCGCTCCGTCGGAACGTAGTCCGCATCGGGCACCCAGCCGCTGGCGTCAAAATAGGTCTCATCGTCAAATGTTCCGTAGATGCCGGACGTCGCGTGCTCATTGATGGTCGCGGACTTCGCAAGCACCGCCGCGAGCTCGTCCGGATCCGTAATGCCGGCGTCAATTGCGATATCGAGCATGGCGTCGCACTGGCCCTCAAATACCTGAATCTCCTGGGAGATGTCCATCGCCTCCGACTCCGCATCTTCCGTCAGAGCCTGATTTGAAAGGCTTGTGATGATGCTGCCCGACTGGGTGATGACGATCACGATGATCAGAACAATCGCGATACCCACCATCGGGATGATGGTCCGCATTAATTTGGTTCAATCACAAATTTTATGTGATGGCTGATTCCTGACGTACTCCTTCCGACTCATATCCATGATCTTCAAGAAGAAGTATTCATCATCAGGATAGCCGTATCCGTGCCGACGGAGGGTCTTGATCTTCTGATTGATGCCCTCGATCTTACCGGATGATATTTTGTAAGTTGCATGAGCTATGATGCCCTCAAAATGGGTATCCAATAGCTTACCAAACCAGAGCAGGTGCTTATTGCCTGTAGCTTTACAGATATCTATGATGTCAATGATCGCTTCAGCCATTTTTGCTTCATCGATCATGGCATAAGCAGAGGACAGCTTTTCTTTGATCAGATCAAGAGTAAAGAGGAGCTTATTCTCCTGTAACAGAGCATCGTACTTTGCTTCATAACCGCTCTTGCGCTTTACGTCCTCTGTTTTGAAAAGAGGACTGCCCTTATGAATAACTCGTTCGGATGCAGCATCCTCATCCTTCTTCTGAAGCGTGGATCGTTTTGACATCAGGATGTAACGGGTCTTCTTAAGTGCCTTAGCTGCTTCTACGTTGCCTTCTTCGTAGAGCCGCCTCTGTTCGTCCTTACGGACTTCGCTGACCACCTTGTCATTGAAGTTCTTGACGATATGAAAGTAATCGAATACCGGCTGAATCCAATAGCATTTTTCTTCAAATGCTTCCTGGAAATCGGAGTTCATGTCACAGGCAACAGCTTCCACGCCAGACATCCACTCCATACCAACATGATCTATGAAGTCATAGACAACCTGCTTTGATTTGCCGTTTTGAATCCAAAGGACATGACCGGATTCAAGGTCTATGATGTGAGTGGCATAGCGTCGGCCATTATGAAGCTTGAACTCATCTATACCGAGATATTTAGCCTGTTTTTCAGGCTTTATAAGCTTTTTACCGTTATCGGTTGTATAGATGCTTTGGAGACGTTTTTTATCAATCTCCTTAACTGTGTTTTCGCCAAGTCCGGTGATCTCTGCTACCTGCTTGTTTGTATAGGTTCCTCTGGCGAGCAGATCACAGGTATACTGATGAAGCGCATCCGTAATGAGATGACCATCAGCTTTAAAAGATATAAACTGGCTCTTTGTGGCTCCGCATTTAGGACAACGGAGCTGGTTATGAGGAAACAACAACCCACTCAGGTTTCCGCCAATACTGAGGTGACGGATATAAATATCAGGATGTGAATTTATGTGCATCCTCTGTCCGCAGGCACAAACCCGCTCTTCTTCAGGAAGATCCAGAATACCTCTATGGCAGTAAATGATCCGCTTGGATTTAGCGGTCTCTACAGTTGTTTCGGTATTATGAAAGCCATACAAACAGGAAGGTAAAAACAGATACTCCGTTGATTGTGTAAGTGTCAGTTGTCCATCGGCTTCGGTTCGTATATAATCCATGATAAAGGATCCTCCTTTTGATTGGGCTTGTTACATCCGGCAAGATGCAACTCAATCTTAAAGGTTGATCCTTTATTTATGCAACTGTCAATGTACTATGCCGCCGGGTCAGCGGCTGAGCTATCACATAGAAAAAATGATTGACCCATCATTATTCTTCGATGGTTGTCTTCTGCTGTTCTTTGGATTTATAGTAATCATCAAACAACTTATTGGCAGCATCAAGAGTATCCTTACTAATGCTAGGAAGTTCTCTACCCCAAGCCTTGGTAGCCATCTTGTATCCTTTTTCCATAGCTGCCTGCATTTCCTTCATCTTATCAACATCGTCACCTGCAAGAGCGCTCGCGAAGTCAAACAATCTCTGAGATGTCTGTTTTACACCCCAGTAACCGTCTTCAGAAATATCCTTCTGAGCCTGTGCCTTTGTAGCTGCATCAACAGTAAACTTACCACTTGCAAGAGTTCTCCATATGCTATTCTCATCGGAAGCCTTTCCAAAGCTGTCAACCTGACCGGAAAGAGTCTTCTGTACAAGATCAATGAGCTGTGACTTTCTGGATTCCATGTCAGCTTTAAGCTGATCCACAAGAGCACTTCTGTCTGCTTTACTCATCTTGTTGATCGAATACAATCCGGAAGCCTGAGGGCTACCCTTCTGATAAGTAACACCTTGTTCTTCTGCAATCTTGTTTCCGGTCTTAACTGCGGTATTCACATTTTTAAGCTTCTCCGCAGCATACTTTTCATCTTTTGCCATTCTCTCCATTTCGGCTGTAGAAAATACTACAGAGACAGACTTTGTACTCTGTTTTACAAGCGCCTTCTTATCATCCGAGTCATTGGCAATAATAAAATCATAATCACTATGCTTGCTTCTAAGATCTGCAAGATAGTCCTGCGCTTTCTTTGAGAGCTTCTCTTCACTAGATTTAACGACCGGTGCTTCATACTGCGTTCCAGCACCGACTTGTGATACACCATTAATTCCCATAGACATGAAATCAGCCTCCTTTGCTATATAATTACACATTCCTATTAAAGATTTGCTATATGTTTTCGTGACTTCAATAAAAGCTTTTCAAGGAAGTCATCGGGGATTTTTATTGGATGGTACTCTCTAACAGAACCTTTACCTCTTTTTTCAAGGATTTTTTGAAGTGACTCTAAGGATTTTGCAATCTCCTCCGCTGCTTCCTGCTGACGTTTGCTGAATTTTGATTCAGCTATATCATCAAATTCTTTCTGAAGAATTTCAAGCTCATCCTCCTTGGTGAGTCTGCGATATCCGTCTTCGGAAGTAGGATCTTCTATGAACCTTACTCTTGTACCACTATCATAGCCCTTAACAATCTCATCAGCAATAGACTGAAAACTGCTCATTAAAGCATCTTCCCTGTCTTCAATCGTCAAGTTGCCGTTATTCTCTGCTCGTTTTTGCTCAAGGGCATTACTCATTTCACGGGACATACGATTATAATAGCTCTCGGTCGGCTGATGCTCAGATGCGTATTTTATGCGTTCCTGTTCTGCCTTGATATCAATGCTTCCTGGAAGCTTACTTCCATGTAAAGCCCTAAGTCCTTCTGCTGAAATATTGACCTTAACCACAGGATTATTCTTCCCAAGCTCAGTTTCATTATATCTAACAGGATTTCTATTTTGTACCTTAGCCGAACCAAGCAGGTTCATCTGTGGTGGCTGATAGGTTCCGTTTATGTTTCCAAAAAGATTAACCGGCATACTCTTGTCTCCCTTCTAATAATCATCATTCCGGTTCACCGGCAGAAGCTTCCATTCCGGCTTCTGTACCTGTTTCGGGTATCTCAGGAAGTTCCCCTGTAGCCTCGGCATTTTCTGCCGCAGCTTCGGGATCATATTCGCCGCCTTCTTCATCCCAGAGAGAATCATAATCTTTCGCCTTATGATTCTTCATCTGCTTCATCATGGCCTGTGCCTGCTTTGCGGCAGCATATAATTTATCGTTTGCTTCCTGAAGCTTTTTCTCATCAGAATACGGAACATTATCGCCTCTGGACATCCTCATGGCAGTAGTCATAATCTTACCCATAGTTGCAGCATATCCCGTCTCCGGATCTGATTGCTGTCTTGCGACCTCAGCATTCCAAGCCGCTGCATATTGTTCCATCAATCCATCAAGCACTTCCTGGTTTTTCTTAAACTCTTCGTCCGATGCTTCCACGGAAAGCTGTAAGGTTGCCGCTTCTTCCTCGAACTTTTTATCTCCTGTCAACTCAAACTTCTTTTTTGCCTCATCTCTTTGCTTTGCAAGGCTTCTGGTCTGATCTACAAGCACCTGACGGTATTCTCTGTATTTAGGGATGACTTCTCCTAATTTCATAATCATCACCCCCTGCAGACTGTCCGAAAACGTTGATTTTACGGCGTTTCCGGACGATTTTGAGTTCGTTTTTTTCTCATCTTACCTAACTTTTTCTTTCATCTAATCGATAAATGATTTTAAATTCGCATTTTGATCTTT
>Ga0256406_1005599_pt1 | contig 13306 bp, 17 predicted proteins | sample RumenRJG_03DNA_FD_185986 | JGI IMG/M metagenome (GOLD analysis project Ga0256406, IMG submission 185986) | Bovine rumen microbial communities from Lethbridge, Alberta, Canada - RJG_03 | ecosystem: Host-associated > Mammals > Digestive system > Stomach > Rumen | place: Canada: Alberta | collected...
ACATATAAACACAAACAATATCTCCACCTTTTTATCTGGATGTGCAGTAAATACAGGATAATTCAAAAAGGTGGAGATATGTTTTTAGTTGTGATAAATGGATTTATTTTAACGTTAAAATAAATCCATCTCGGCCTGCGTTCCGATCTGCGCGTAGGTTTGATCGTCGTTGTCGCTTTCGATATACATGTCGTTCACAAGCCCCACCGTCAGAAGGTCCAGGTCCCGAATGGAAATGCCGAGCTGGACGCATCTGAGCAGGAAAAGCGGAGTGGTTAATTTCCGCTCGGTTGCGGGCCGTTTTTTTTAGAGACAGACTGCGTCTGCACGTTAAGCCCCCAGAGCTCGATGATTTCCGGAAGCACCTGATAGATGGAAAAGACGCTGAATTCATCCAGCCACTCCTCCGCCGTATCCGGCAGGGAGGGGTCCGCATGCTTTGCCATCAGATAGGCAATGTTCTCGAAGGTCTCCAGCGAGAACAGGTCGAGCCCGCTTTCCTCTGCCGTATTCTCATTGAGCGCCTTCTCCAGCTTCATCAGGTCCTTGAAAATGTCGCGTCCGTATCTGACGCGGTAGATTCTTGGGATGGCGGCAGATGCCTTGAAGGGCACCTGCTTGCCATCGATCTCGATTGTCCTTGTCATGCTCATGGTTTCATCCTCCTATCAGCCGTTTGCCTGTTCCTCTGCCGGAATCTCGGTCGGCAGGTACACCGCCTGGTACCAGTTCTGATAGACGCTGTCCGTGGTATCGTCGCCGGTCTTGGCCTTCACGATGCCGTTCGCCATCGGCGTTGCCTTGACGGACAGGGTCTCGGTCTGCACCTCGACTTCTTCCTCATTGGTCTTGGATTCCACGCTCGGACGGCTGGCAGCGCACTTGTACAGGACGTGGCGGATTTTGCGGATGTCGCCGTCGAACTCAAACAGCAGCGCAAAGTCTACCGTTTCCGTATTGGCGTTTTCAATCAGGACGTTGTTGGCGTCCAGCTTCTCACCCAGCACATCGGTACGGAAGGACTCCGGCACCATGGCCAGTTCCAGGTCACCCTCATAGCCCATGTTGTTGCCGATGGTGTAATAGGCGTAGCCGTCCGCGTAGAAGTTGGTGGGCTCGCCGTTGGCATCCAGCGCCAGGGAAACCGCACCAGGCATCGGCACCGGCGTTCCGAAGGAGAATGTCCCGTCATCCGCGACGGTCAGAATCGCGTAGTGGACATTACAGATATTGAATTTGACCTTATTCTTTTTCTTCGGCATGATTCATACCCTCCATTTCAAATTGGTAGAGGACCTCGTACAGCTTTTCACTGTCGATCCAGACCTCCGTTTTCTGATAAAAAATGCCGTGCCCATCCAGCACGGTTTCCACACTGTCCTCCAGCTCCGGGGCTTTCCGGTCGGTGTACAGCTCAATATTGATCTGGTCGATCTTGAAATAGTCCCGGCCATCCGCGGCGAAGTTATCGCTGCCGGAGGTCAGAAAGCAGATAAAAGGCGGATCGGGAGATTCCCCTTCAGCGAAGTGATGGTAGGCAAAGGGCAGCCCGATCTCCTCCATGATTGCAAGTAGTCTTTCCATCACAACCTCCCAAGTTCCCGCTCTATGTTTCTCTCCAAAGCCTGCACAGCTGCTTCCTCTGCGGGCGCGATGTGAGGAATGGCAGCCACCCGTCCGCCGCCGCGTTTGGCATGGCCGTTTTCCAGAAGATGCGTCAGCATATAGCGGTTTTTAGAATGCACCGTGACCTCCAGGGAATTGGAAGTTTCGCTGATCTTCTTGACCGCCCAGCTCTTTGCATACCGGCCGGTCTTACGCGGTGCCGTCTGCGAAATCTGCCTCCTTGCCAGCTTGCCTGCTTCCTGTATTTCTTTTTTCAAAACGTCGGCAGTAAGCTCCGCATATTCCTCAAGGCCCTCCATGACCTCCGATGCCAGCTTATCGACCGGGATTGTTCTGCCCATAGCGTTACCTCTCTGAAAGCTGCGCGTGAAGCTTCCTGCTGTTATGCTTAAAGCCCATCTCGTCGATGGAAAGAATGTTGTAAATCCGGCCGCCCAGCATCACCCGGTACTGCTTCGAGTTGACAACAGCAGTCTCAGATGACCAGCGGACGGTGAAATCCAGCCGGTCTGCCTCCACCGTATGACCGGCAGCCTCTTCCTCCTTGGAGGAAAGGCCGCTGGTCACCGCCGTGGCCCAGCAGGAAAAGTAATCCGTCCAGGCGGAGGTGTGGTTTCCGTACTTGTCCACCACGGTCTCGTTTTTCTGGATGGTGATCCGTACCCTAAGTCCCGCAATGTTCATCAGACCACCCCTTCCCGCACGGCAAAGAGGATAGAACGCAGCGTCAGCACCAGGGCGTGGTGGTCGGCTTCCTCCCGGTGCTCAAAGAGATAGCCCAGGGCATAAAGAATCGCCACACGCATGGTCTCCCGGATAGTCGTAAGCGCGGGATCATCCTCATCGGAATCCACCGCTGCCCGCTGTTCATCACTGAGCCTTGCCACATCCGCGCACAACCTCCCGGCGGAGGATAAAAGGATGCCGATCATGGCATCCTCATCCGCCGTGTCCACCCGGAGGTACCCTTTGGCTTCCGCAAGCGAAATCAGTGCCATGACCGGTCACCTCCCTCTTAGTTTCCGGCAGTGCCGCTGCCAAGGGCCATAACCTGCATGGCCTCCGGCAGGATCAGCTTGCCGTCCACGCGCTGGGTGCCGATGAAGCCTACCTGGTCGGTCACGGCGTACAGCTCGTTCAGGCGCTTCAAGGTGCGGCTCTGGCGGTCGGCGATCCAGTAGTAGGAAAAGTCGCCGAACAGAAGCACCTTCTTGTTCTTGTCCTGCGCAGCCGTGCCGGTGATGGCAGGCATGTAGCCGCTGGTGTAGATCGGGCGGCCCAGGATGGTATCGGGCTTTCCGACCTCAAGGCCCGGCTTCCAGATGTAGTTGTCGTTCTTGTCCTTCAGCAGCATCAGCTGCAGGAGCAGTGTCTCGTTGCACAGGAAGGAAGCCTTTCTGCGGTACGGAGACTTCAGGCTGTAATACAGCTTGTAGATGTTGTCGAAGTGGACTGTCAGGGCATTTGCCGTGATGTTGCCTGCTTCCGGCGTCAGGCTGGTCAGGATGCCGGTCGGCTGGGAAGGCGTGGTCTGCGGATTGGCAGACGGGCCGGTGCCGTTGATGAAGGCGTCCTCCTCGGCGTTACCGAAACGCACGCCGAAACGCTGCGCGATGTGGGCGGCGATGTTGAAGGCGGAATCGTTCAGCAGCTCGTTGGAAACCTTGATCATGCAGCCCAGCTTGTAGGCGGACAGGGTCTCCTGGGCAAAGCTCATATCGGATTCCTGGATGGCCGCGCCTTCCTCGATCCAGGAAGCAGAGCCGCTGTCCGTGGCAATCGGAATGGTACGGGTGCCGGAGTTGGTACGGATGGTGTGCGCCAGGGTGCGGAAGATGTTGTTCTCCTCAAGCCCCTGGATCAGCTGGCGCTCAAACTCGTCCGGGACGGTAAAGCCGCCGTTCTCGTTCACGCCCACGGAAAGCGCATCGCGCACTTCCAGGCTGTTGTTGCCGCGCATCATGTCCCAGAACGCCTTGTTGTAGGCGTCAGTCGCAGTCGGGCGGCTGGCCTTGCGGCTGTCCGCTTTCGGGTCGGCATGGACAGGCGCGGAGGTCGGAGCGGAAAGCTTGGCATCCATCTCCATTTGGTCCTCCAGGCGCTTGATCTCATCGCCCAGGGCCTTCACATCGGCTGCCATCTTGTCGTACTGCTCCACGGCGTCGGCGGCCACCAGGCCGTTCTCGTCACGGTGCTGCTCCAGAAAAGCCTTGGTCTGCTCCCACAGGGTATTGCGCTTGTTGCGAAGTTCAATGATCTTACTCATGGATTTATCTCCTTCCATAAAAATAGCCGGGCTCCTCATCTGAGAAAGTCCAGCTGGTTTTTGAGTATTTCAAAGGGCATAGCCCCTTCCTTGGTCTTGCCGTCCATGCCGATCACGGGAGCGGACGGCGGCTCCTCTGTGCCTCTTGTGATGCCCAGGCGGTCGAGGATCGCCATGTCCATCACGCGGGTGGAGAACAGCTGCGCCTCGGCGGGCAGAGCATCCTCCTTTTCCGGGTCCTTGTCCTCCTCCGGCTTTCTGCCGTCGTAGAGAACTTCATCGGCAAAGCCCAGTTCCACTGCTTTCTTTGCGTTGAGCCAGGTCTCTTCCGACATGAGGTCGGCAATCCTGCCCCGGCGAAGTCCGCTCTTGGCGGCGTAGGCGGCAAGGGACGCGACCTTCACAGTGACCTTTCCGGCATAATCCTTCAGCATGGTGTAAATCTCAGCCGCGGCGAACACGTTCCCGCCGGGCGAGTTGATCCAGACGGTGACGTCGCCCTCCTCGGCTTCAAGGTCCTTGCGGAACATCTGAGGCGTGATCTCATCACCCCAGAAGTTCTCGCTGTCGATGGGACCCTCCAGCCGGAGGATGCGGCCGCCGCCGTCATCATGAATCCAGTTCCAAAACTTCTTCATCTCTTCCTCCTGTTCGTGGTTTTATCGGGTTCCTGCTGCTCTTCCTGCTCCGGTTCAGGCTCCGGTGTATCTTTGGTTTCCTTTCCCGCATCCTCAAGCCGGACGTAGCCGCCGTTAAGATAGTAATCGTCGCCGCCCTTTTCGGCGGGGATCAGGTTCATGTTCTCAAGCCTTCGGCAGTCGTTGGGAGACAGAAAACCGTTGCTGATGCCGGTAGCGTAGCCGCGCATACGGCTCTGGTAATCCCCGCGCAGGAGCCCGTCCACATTGAATTTCGGGAAATACGCATCCTGCTCCGATTCCAGCAGCAGGTCCTTCACGATAGCCTGCTCAAAGCGCACCAGCCAGGGCGTCAGGGTATGAACCACGAAGTCAATCGACTGGTGTTCTATATTCGAGAAGGTTGCGTGTTCCAAGTCCTGGACGAGGTGCGGCGGTACCCGGAAGATGCGGCATATCTCGTTCACCCCGAACTGCCTGGTGGAAAGGAACTGGCTGTCCTCCGGCGGCAGGGAGATGGCTTTGTACGCCATGCCCTCCTCCAGCACCGCCACACGGTGGGCATTGCCGGGACCGCCGTAAATCTCCGACCAGTTTTCCCGCAGCTTTTCAGGGTTCTTCAGCACGCCCGGATGCTCCAGCACACCGCTCGGCTGCGCACCGTTCTTAAAGAAGGCGCTGCCGTATTTCTCCACCGCCAGCGTAGTGCCGAGGCTGTTCTTCATCATGGCGATGGGCGAAAAGCCCACCAGACCGTTGAATCCAAGACCTGGGACATGGAATATCTCGTCGCTGCGGAAGAAGATATCCTTATCCCGCTCTCCCGGCTTTTCGTCGGTGTAGGCATGGTAGATGTAGTAGATGCGCCCGTTCTCGTCCCGGTCCACTTCCACGTTCTCCGGCAGAAGCGGGTACAGTGAAACGACACTGTTCCTGCCGTCCCGGATGATCTGCGCATAGGCGTTGCCGTACAAAAGCAGATGTGTCATCAGCGTCTCGAAGAAGGAGAAGCTGGTCATCTCCGGGTTGGGCTGGCGGTACAGCAGCTTATACAGCGGATGATCCGTCGCCCGTTCCTTATCCCGGTCAGAGCCCTCGGTGTACCTGTACAAATGAAGCGGAAGCCCCGCCACCGATTCCGCCAGCAGCCGCACACAGGCATACACCGTGGCGATCTGCATGGCGGATTTTTCATTGACCGTCTCGCCGGATTCCGCCTTGCCAAACACAAAGGTCTGCCCGGAATCACGGACGCTGTCCTGTACTTTGGGAGCATCCCTTGCGCTGATGCCCAGCCATTCTCTAAGTCCCATGGTCATTTCCTCCCATAAAAAACGGGACCGCCCGGTTGTCCGGGAAGTCCCTGCGGTTTTTCACGATATTAGGATACTACATTTCTCAATATGAATCTTATCAGAAAGTGGACACGCATCAGAACGACAAAAGGCCGCGGGTATCGTAGACGCTCTCCCCGGTGTCCAGTCCGCAGCGGATCGCACGGTCCAGCGCCATGATGGTTGCCACCGCGCCGTCGATCTTCTCCGTGCTCTTTTCCTTGTCCGCCTTGATGTTCCCGGCAGGATCGGTGCGGATGAAGATGTTGTCCATCATCCACCGCAGGACGGGATGACCGCCATGCGCGATGCGCTTCTCCAGCACCAGCTTCATCAGCTCCTTCGTGGGCGGGGACATGTCCTTGAAGCCCTGCCCGAAGGGCACCACGGTAAAACCCATACCCTCAAGGTTCTGCACCATCTGCACCGCACCCCAGCGGTCAAAGGCAATCTCCCGGATGTTGTATTTCTCTCCCAGGCGTTCGATGAACTGCTCGATGTAGCCGTAGTGGATGACGTTGCCCTCGGTCGTAAACAGGACGCCCTGCCGCTCCCAGAGGTCATACGGCACATGGTCACGCTTCACGCGCAAATCCAGCGTGTCCTCCGGCACCCAGAAGTATGGCAGGGCAAAATACTTGTCATCCTCATTTTCAGGAGGAAAAACAAGCACGAACGCCGTAATATCCGTAGTGGACGACAGGTCGAGTCCCCCGTAACAGACGCGCCCCTCCAGATCGTCCGGAGTCACAGGAAATGCGCAGGCGTCCCACTTGTCCATCGGCATCCAGCGCACCGATTGCTTCACCCACTGGTTGAGCCGCAACTGGCGGAAGCTGTTCTCCTCGCCGGGGTTCTGCTTGGCGGACTCGCAGGCGGCCTTCACCTTGTCGATGCCGACCGTGATGCCCAGGGAGGGATTCGCCTTCTTCCAGACTTTGGGGTCCGTCCAGTCCTCTCCCTCATCCGCACCGTAGATGACAGAGTAGAAGGTCGGGTCGATCTTCCTGCCCGCCTGAATGTCCAGCGCCTTCTGGTGTACCTCGTAGCAGATGCTGTTGGTGTCGTTCCCGGCCGTGGTGATCAGGAAATAGAGCGGCTGCATCCTCGCGTCGCCGGAGCCTTGGAGCATGACGTCGAACAGCTTCCGGTTGGGCTGCGTGTGCAGCTCATCGAAAATGACGCCGTGGGTATTGAAGCCGTGCTTGTTTGCCACGTCCGCCGAAAGCACCTGGTAAGAACTGTTGGTGGGAAGGTATGTGATCTTCTTCTGCGATTCCAGTATCTTCACCCGCTTACTGAGCGCCGGGGAGAACCGCACCATATCCACCGCTACGTCAAAGACGATCTTTGCCTGGTTTCGGTCGGCGGCACAGCCGTACACCTCGGCGCGTTCCTCGCCGTCGCCGCACAGGAGCAGCAGCGCCACGGCGGCCGCAAGTTCGCTCTTGCCTTGCTTCTTGGGTATCTCAATATATGCCGTGTTGAACTGACGGTAGCCGTTGGGCTTTAGTATGCCGAACAGGTCACGGATGATCTGCTCCTGCCAGTCGATCAGTTCAAAAGGCTGTCCCGCCCAGGTGCCTTTGGTGTGGCACAGGGATTCAATAAACATGACGGCGAAGTCGGCGGCATCCTTATTGTACCGACTGTCCTTCGCCATGAACTTCGTAGGCTTGTACTTCTTCAGCTTTCTCATCATCTGTTTCATCACCTTCTTCCACATAAGGTATCAGCCATGACGGGTCCGGTACGAAAGCGTCATATGGCAGTTCATTCCTGTCTATCAAAAATTTCAAAGGTATCTCACCTCCCTGGGCATGAAAAAAGCCGCTACCGGAATCGGCGCGACCATGGTTGTCATATACAAATGTTAATTTTCTTCAAACTCAACCGATATTTCTTGACGGAAACCGGTCCGGACGGGTATAGTAAGGATGTGTAACAGCGGGTGTTTCTCAGCCCTAAATGAGACTGCTGCAAAGCGAGCTTCTCTTGGCTCTGATCAAGACAGCCCCGAGTGAGTGTTTCGCTACTCAAAAATGCGATTGTAACCATGTTTACAGCGTTTCTTTGTAAACATATTGTAAACATTTTTTTCTGTGCCATCTTTTTCCATTGACACCCGGCTTTCAATCTCATATAATGAGAGTGGCAGAGAGGCGTCAACCTCTCGGTGTGGCTGACACCTAAAATCCGAACAGGTGCAGAACTTGTGCGTCTGCGGTTGGCGGGCAACGATAAAACCCGTATTGATGTAGGACGTATGGGCCTACGGATGGCGGACATCGATAAAATCAGTCATTAAGGGAGACGAGTGACGCTGCGGCATCACAGTCTCCCTTAAAATTTTTACACGAGGATAATCACATGGCGAAAACAAAGAAAGAAGCACTGGCCATCGTATTTGCCGCTGCAGACGCTTACCAGAAAAACCTCATAGATCACAGCCTGCTTTTCCTTTGTATGGACAAGCATAAACGGACATATTGTGTCGAAGTGACATTTGACAGAAGCAACTTCCAGCACCTTACCGGGCTTGAAACTGATCCGTCAGTCATAACACCTTCGCACTTTTTTCAGCTTTGTCTTGACCGCCGCTTAAGGGAATCAGATTTTGAATTCGCAGAAAACGGCACGGCAGACTGGAAGCTGGAAGTCATGCCGAGAGTCTTCCAAAAGAACCTGTCAGCCAATATGCTTGGAATGTATAACCAATCCCAGCCTGTTCTATCCACGGAACGCATCGCGGGGAGCGTTTCTGTGTGCATGGGCTTTGTGCGCGATGGCGGTGTTGGCCGGTATGTTCCAAACACAGTTCTTAAAGGCGATATCCGCAACCTTGTATACGTTCCTGATCGCATTATTGTTACTTACCGAAAAACCCCAAAAGAAGACAAATACTCGGAAATCGTATACGCAGCGAAGAAACTGGACTGGAGCACAATCAAGCTGCCTGAAGACTATACTTATCTTCCACTCCCCTCGAACACAAAACCATCAAACTGATCAATTATGCCCACATCCGGTATTGGTGTGGGCTTTTTATATACCTATATATCGACGCAAGAATCATCTCCCACACCTCAGCATTGACTCCCCTGCCTGCCGCATTCGGCCGTTTGAGTAGATGGGTGTTTTTGTTTTTCATTCTGAAAATTGTTTACTACGACCAATAGAGCCTTCCGGCTCCGTGGTCTGCTGTGCTTTTTCCTTACAGCCGCTCGATCTGGCAGGTCATCCCATCCACATCCACGATGCGGTAAGTCCGACCCCGCCATTCAATTTCCCGGATGCGTACCCCGGTGTAAGCGTTGCTGCGCTGGCGGTCGGAAAGGACCCTGCCATGCGCCTCCATCCAGTCGGCGATCCTGCCCATCAGGCGGGACTCGCGTTCCATCTTCTCTGCGTAGTTCATCCCGGCACCTCCCTCGGCTCAGTGCGCCATCGCCCAGGCGATTGCATGACCATCATCCTCGAACTCGACCTCGCTGACCGCCCGAAGCCCGATGGCACCTTCGCAGGTATGGTCGTCGGTCAGGAATTCGTAGGTTGCCCCGAAGTAGCAGGGCTTCTTGTGCTGGTAGTAATAACCGGCAATGACCACCTTGTCTCCAAAGGTCAGGAGCTTGCTCCAGCGGCATTCGAGGTCTTCCGGGGTCGTGGGGTTCGGCAGTCTGTAGGTCTTCATTCCTTCGTTGATCGTCATGGTTTTGTCCTCCGTTTGGTGTGTTTTCCCTTTCGGTATGGACATATTCGCTCTGAACCGGAGATATAGCAAGTTAATTCTGGCCGGATTCCCGCCATAAATCCGACAATCCTCCGAGCCGGAAATTGTGTATATTACGAGCGGCATGACCGGTAGATGATAGCCAGGATTTTCTCCTGTTCCTCCTCGTCTACCCCTATGTCCGCCAGCGCCTGCCGCGTGCCGCACTCCGGACAGATGAGCGTCGTATTGTCCGTTCTGGACAGTGCCGGAGGTTCGCCGTAGGTATTGCCGCACAACGGGCACACCCTGATTTCTCTCACATCACTCTTCATTTCTACACACCTCCACGCACTTGTCATAGGCCGCCGCCAGTATTCTCTTGTCGAAGAAGTAGGTGTCGTACCCCTCGAGGCAGGTTCTCATGTAGCAGCCGCTGGGGATGCCGATGGGCCTGTCCTCGTGCATAATGTAGACGAAGGCAGTCACCGTCCTGCGCCGTCCCGTTCGGATGCCCTTGTACTGCACCCGCAGTTCCTTCTTGTATTATCCCCAAGAAAATATTATCCCCAACTTTCACCGAATGTTCTCCGAATATACACTTCGAGAATAAAAAAGTTGGGGATAATATTATTTTATCGCCGTACAGACGAAAGGGGGTTTTACATTGGACACAAAATACGAAGAAGGCATCCGGTGCCTGAAGAAATGCTGGAAGGAGCATGGTCACATCATCACCGAGGATGAAAAAGCCGCCATGAAGGCTTTTCGCGGGGTTTTTATATCCGGAAAATCCGAGCCGTATTCTCATGAACTGGCGCTGAAATGGCTCTCAGATAACCAGCTTGCCTGGGGTGATGAGAAGTATCAACGGCATCGTAAAATCATATACGAACTCAACGATGCCGTAACGAATGGAACCATCAGAGAGGATTACAGCTACTTACCTACCATTTACGATACTCTTCCGCCTGATTTAAAGGATCATCTGATCCTTTATCGGGACGAGCTGTTTTCACGGTTGCAATACCGTTCTTCAAGAGACCAGCTGCTCCATTGTGTCAGCTTCGCAGCTTTTCTCAAGGACAATGGGATCCTCCGTGCGCAGGACATCTCAACCGAATTGATCGCAGAATACCATGCTTACGCCGACACTATCGGAGATACCTATATCTGCCTGTATTCGGTTCGGTTCTTTTTGCAGTTCCTTGCTGAACATGGTGTTATAGCCGGATACGTTCCACTTGCCCTTACATCACCACTTCAGGCAAAAGCTGCCGGCTATGCGATCAAGCGGTTTTCAGATGAAATATCTTCGTTTGAGACAAACGGAGTTGATGCGGATGAGTACTGGAAGATGGCCAATTCTCTCATTGATGTCCTTCGCAAGAAATACCACCATAATGAAGATGCCACGCGGAACAACTATCTTGTGTATTACCAGATGTTCTATATCTTCATGAAGGAGTTTTCACTTCCATACAGCTCAGGCAATGTTAGGCTTTGGGCCGAAAGAATGAGCATTTTTGACGATGATCCACACCGGAATCCGTCCATAAAGCGCAGTTTTTACCTTCTGGATATTTTCCTCAGAACAGGCACTGTTACCGATGATGACCTGGAGATCGTCCTTTGCAATCCGGGGAGAATAGCTGAATTATCACCATCGTATCAGAAACTGTTAGATGATTTCTTATCATGCCGCAGGAAAGAAAACATTGCACCAGCTACTTTGGATGTGCATAAATCCGGTACGATATCTTTCCTGCTGTATATACAGGAAAGAGGGATCTCATCCATGTCCGGCATCTCGCTTATGAATGTAAAGGAATACTGCACCTGGGTCTCTGAAAAAGCAGTCAATCACAAGAATAATTACTCATATGACCTTAGGGTGTTCCTCACGTACTGCTTCGAAAAAAGCTATACAATACAGGATCTTTCCCGCGCTTTGCCCGCTCAGTCAAACCAGCAGAGAAAAATCGTCAAAGTCCTGTCAGATGAAGAAATACAGATGATCTATGACTACAGGGACAATGCGGCGACACCACTCCAGTTGAGAGATTCCGCAATTCTTATGCTGGGGCTGCTGATGGGACTGAGACGAATCGATGTCGTAAATTTACGGCTCTCAAACATAAACTGGAAAGAGCAAACAATCTCCATAACGCAGCAGAAAACATACAGACCGCTTGTGCTGCCGATGCCGACACCGGTAGGCAACAGCATTTACAAATATATCAAAAACGGGCGTCCAAAGAAAAGCGATGAGAATGATTTTATTTTTCTTTCAACAACAGCTCCGTTCAAAAAAGCTGACGCTTCTGCGTGTGGCGTAGCCGTTAAACACGCACTGGACAATGCTACAGGTTCGTTCCACATCCTGAGGCGTACTTTCGCGTCCAGGCTGCTGGCGGCCGGAACTAAGACAGATACAATAAAGGATTCTCTGGGGCATTCAACAATGGATACCGTCAACAGGTATCTTTCCGTGGATGAGGAATCGTTAAGATCGTGCTGTCTGCCTCTGGAAAGGACGGTGATTAATTATGAAGCCGCGTCGTGATTATGTTTTCAGCAGTCCCCTCGCCCCTGCCATAGAGGGCTTGATCCAGGAAAAGCGATCTTCCGGTTACGTTTACAACTCCAATGCTGACGTGCTAAAGGAACTTGATACTTTCTGCATAGAACGCGGATTCCTCTCGGATACGGTTACAAAGGATTTATCCGATGCATGGGCTGTTCAGCGTGAGACGGAAGGGATTAGCTCGCGGAATATACGTGTGAGCAATCTCAGGCAAGTGGCAAAATATCTTAATTCCATAGGGATAGAAAGCTACGTGCCACGGATGCTTCAATCCGGTGAGACCAAGATAGCCCATGTATTTACAGCGGAGGAGCGAAAAGAATTTTTTGAAAGCCTCAATAAGCTGGATGTCAAAAGGAACAGCAAGCGTCTTTTGGAAGAGTGCAGGATTCTTTTCCGTCTGTATTATTGCTGCGGTCTCCGGTTATCTGAGCCCATATGGCTTACATGGGATGATATAGATTATGACCTTGGGAGAATCACAATCCTGCAGTCCAAAGGCTACAAGGACAGGGTTGTCTGGATAACGCCTGATATCGCCGAGATGCTCCGGAAATACCATGAATATATCATGTCAGAATGCCCCGGTGAACCCATTGTGTTTCCTGGTACTAAAGATGGCAAGCCAATCAATGAAGTAACGGTGAGAGCTTATTTTCAGAGGACACTGGCAATGACCTCTTATGCCTCGATCAGCAATCCACCGACTATAAAGTCATTCCGTCATACATTCGTGGTAGACAGGCTGAATGCATGGATGGAAAATGGCGAAAACATAGAGGAGAAGCTGCCGTATCTCAGCAAGTATCTTGGTCATAACAGTATCCATGAGTCCCTGTATTACTACCATCAGGTATCGGAAGCGTTCAAGATCATCCATGACAGGGATAAAACATCAAATATCGTAATTCCGGAGGTTAAGGAAAATGAAGAATAAAAACAAGGCACCAAACAACGAAAAGCTCTTTTTCTCCAGGACTTTACAGTATCTGGACAACTACCTCCCAAGACAGTTGGGACGCAGCCCGGAAACAGTTCGTTCTTATCGTGATTCGCTTTCGGGCTTCAGGAAATATCTTTATGATGAGAAGGGCATTTCCATAGCCAAGTTCACCTTCCAGGACTGTACAAAGGATCTGCTTTTGG
>Ga0256406_1005601_pt1 | contig 13298 bp, 7 predicted proteins | sample RumenRJG_03DNA_FD_185986 | JGI IMG/M metagenome (GOLD analysis project Ga0256406, IMG submission 185986) | Bovine rumen microbial communities from Lethbridge, Alberta, Canada - RJG_03 | ecosystem: Host-associated > Mammals > Digestive system > Stomach > Rumen | place: Canada: Alberta | collected...
GAACCCCCATGGGGGTTCTAAGTAGTGACGAGACCGGAGGCGCTTACGATTTACGGGTAGCTGACAGTTCCTTAAATAACGTTGGGGAGACAGAATCAGAAGTCCGGAAGCTCGGAAGTTCTTGAAGTTCAGTCATTACCGTAATGATGTCTGGTCATCGGCACATGACTGAACTTCCGAACTTCTGGACTTCCGGACTTCTTATACAGTCTCCTTAAAAGTAGCGTTTATTCCCAGCCTGGGTTCTGCTTCATCTTCTTGTTGAGCGTAGTCTGGCTGCTCGGAATCGGGAAGAAGTAATACTTCTTGTCATAGGTGCGCACTCTGGACAGACCGATTAAGTAGCCGTTGGCATCGGTGGTGTATTTGTCGCCCTCAAGCTTTGGCATGTTGGTGAGGTTGGCACCACGGTTGATGTTGACATTGGTGTTGCCATCGAGCTTGTCGAGCTGATGCCAGCGCACGAGATCCCAGTAGCGGTACCAGTTGTCGGTCATGAGTTCGCAGCGGCGGCAGCGGCGTATCTCCCAGATGAGGTTGCTCACGCCCATGTTGTTGGCGGGGTCGGCCTCGGGGTTGAGCGTCATGTTGGGCAGTCCGGCACGAGCCTGCAGCTGGTTGACGGTCTTGTCGAGGTCGTCCTGCGTGATGGTGCCGAGCTCGGCCTTGGCCTCTGCCTCGTTGAGCAGGATGACAGCGTACCAGTAGATGGGCGCGTCGGTGTAGCCGGTGTTGGTGTTGGTGCGGTAGTAGGTGTCGAGGGTGGTGTTGTCGAACTTCCTCACGCCGTAGCCGGTGGAGGAGGTCATCTCACCCTTGTAGCCTGCGTCGTTGGGACGGCACCAGCCGTGGCCACCGATATAGACGATGCTGTCGGTGAGCACGCTCAGTCGCTTGTCGCGTACAGAGAGCTGCTTGCTGATGGAGAGGTTGCCGTTGGCATTGAGCGTTCCCTTGTCGTCGGTGTCGAGCGTGGTTGTGGCGCGCGGCTTACCGTCGCGGAACAGGAAGGCGTCGAAGGCGTCCTTGGTGATACCGCGTATCTCGGTGGAACCGCAGGTGTAGTCGACGAGTCCGTGCATGACGATGTCCTGCTCGTAGTTGCGGAAGAAGATGATCTCCCGGTTGCTGGTCAGGTCGAGCGAGTTGTAGATCTCACCGTAGTTGGTGGTCAGCGAGTATTTGCCGCTGTTGATGAGCTCCTCGCTGGCTTTGACCGACTCCTGGAGGAAGCGCTGTGCACGGCTGGCATCCGGTGCCTTGCCGTTGTCGGCTAAGGTGCGGTATTTGCAGTACGTGCCCTCATAGAGGCAGATGTCGCTCTTCATGGCGCGTGCCATGTTGCTGCTCCATGCCGTCTTGTCGCTGGACGAGCCGATGTTGGCGATGGCGTAGTCGAGGTCGGTGAGCACGGAGTCCATCACGACATCGCGGTCGGTACGCTCGCCGTAGATGGCCGTGGTGTCGTTGGGGTCCTGAATGACATCGCTGAGCCATTGCACGTCGCCGTACTCACGCACGAGCTGGTAGTAGCTCCAGGCGCGGTTGAGGCGTGCGATGCCGATGAAGCGGTTCTTCGTACTGGCTGGCAGTGAAGAGGTGGCGAGGTTCTGAATGGCGTAGTTGGCGCGTCTGACCCCGGTGAAGCCGTCACTCCAGTACGACGAGTTGTTGGGGATGGTGGTGTAGGTCCAGTTGTCGAAGCCAGGATTTAGCTGGTCGTCGCTGAGGCTCTTGAAGTAGAACCATCCGTATCCGCCATTCTGGCTGTAGCCAACGTAGTTGGTATAGAAGTAGTTGGTATAGCTGGTCACGTCGTTGCTGTTGCTCCAGAACGACGGGTTGTTGATGAAGGTGTCTCTGGGGTCTTTGCTCAGAAAGTCATCGCAGGCCGTCAGTAAGAGCAGTGACGCCAGGCCGTATATGATTGATTTTCTCATAATAGTATCTGTTTATTTATGGTTCTGCACTAAAATGTAATCTGAACGCCTACTGACCATGAGCGGGTGATAGGATAGGTGCGGCCCCATCCGCCGTAGGACAGTCCCTGACCAGTGTTCATCTCCGGGTCGACGGGCACGTCGCCGGGTCCGTTGTGCAACAGACAGACATTGTCGATGGAGGCGTAGATGCGTGCGTTCTGCACATAAATCTTACGAGTGAGACTCTTCGGGAAAGTGTAGCCGAGAGTGATGTTCTTCAGACGCAGGTAAGCCATGCTGACGAGGTACTTCGACTGCGGGTAGAAGTTCTTGCTGCCGCCGATAGGAGCCAGTGCGGTGACGTTGCCCGACTCGTCGTTGCCCGAGAAGAGGCACGGGAAGTCGTTGCTCTCACTGATGTTGACGATACCGTTGTCGGGGTCGTAGATGTTGTACTTGGTCTGGTTGGCATAGATGGCCAGGTCGGCGTCGCGCATCTCCGGGAAGACGAGTGACGAGGTGGTCCACATGTCGCGCTTGCCGACGCCCTGGAAGAAGAGGTCGAGGTCGATGCCCTTCCAGTTGCCGCCGATGTGGAAGCTGTACTCATAGCGTGGCAGTGTGTTGCCGATGACCTTGAGGTCGCCGTGGTCGTCAGCGGTGCCCTTGCCGCCGTCGATTTTGCCATCGCCGTTGAGGTCCTTGTACTTGATGTCGCCGGGGCCATAGACGAAGGTGCCGGTCTGGATGGCGGTCTGGTCGGCTACACCTTTCTTATAGATCCACGATCCGTTGGCGTTCTTGCCTTCGAAGTCGTTCTCGGTGAAGTAACGGTCGGTTTCGAAGCCCCAGATGTCGCCCCAGGTCTCACCGGCATAGGCATTGGCCTTGGCGTTGGCATCGCCGACGATGCCGCCGGTGTAGCCGATGACCTTGGACGTGTTGTTCCACTTGGTCACCACGCTCTTGCTGTCGCCGATGGAGAAGTTGGCATAGATGCCGAGGTCCTTGGTGAGCTGCTTGCGGTAGGAGATGGCTAATTCCCATCCACGTGTGCGCAGGCTGCCGGCGTTGGTGTAAGGAGCAGCGGCTCCGACGGTGGCAGGCAGTGCGGTACCTGGTGCAAGCATGTCGTTGGTGGTGCGCTGGTACCAGTCGAAGGTGAGGTTGAGGTCGTCCTTGAGGAAGCTCAGGTCGGTACCTACGTCAAAGGTCTTGATGCGCTCCCAGGTCAGGTTGGGCGATACCCATGTGGGCAGACCCATCTGGGTGACTCTGGAGCCATTGCCGGTGAGCCAGTAGACGCTGGACTGGTCGATGGTGGAGATGGTGCTTACGAACATGTTGTCGCCGACGGCCTCGTTGCCGATTTCGCCGTACGACATGCGCAGCTTACCATTGTTGATGTACTGGTGCAGATTCTTCCAGTAAGGCTCTTCTGTAAAGCGGTAGCCGATGGAGCCGGAGGGGAAGAAGGCCCACTTGTCGCCGTCGGGGAAGCGGCTCGAACCGTCGTAGCGGCCGTTGAGCTCAAGCAGGTAGATGCCCTTGTAGTCGTAGTTGATACGTCCGAACCAACCAGCTGTCGAGCGGTCGCCCGTTGCGGAGTTGATGATGGCCTTGGCCATGTCGCCGTAAGCCAGGTTGAGCTGCGGATAGTTCTCGTCGTAGAGCTGCGTGCGGCGGGCGTAGAAATTGTCGCTCTTGAACTGCTCGCCGTTGACACCGACCATGGCCGAGAAGTTGTGGGCGTCGGCCCAGGTGTGGGTGTACTGCAGGTATGCGTTGCCCACCCAACTGTGGCTGTAGGTGTTCTCACGGGTGGCATTGGTGGTGGAGGTCTGCACGATATACGTAGGTGTCGTGCCGGTCCAGTTCATGCCGTAGACGCTGTGGTTGGACGACTCGAAGTTGTAGTGGAAGGTGGTGTAGGTGAAGTCGGCATTGAGCAGCAGATCCTTGGTGATGTGGGCCTGCAGGTAGCCGTTCATGCGGATGCGGTCGTTGCGGAAGATCATCGGTGTGGCCTGCTTCTGCATGGCGACGTAGCGGAAGTCGAGACGATCGCCGTTGTCGTCGACCATGTATCCTGACGGTACGAAGAACGAGCCCCAGCGCCATAGATACTGGTAGATGTTGTTGTAGGTATTCTGACGGCTGAAGCGGCGGTGCGTGTAGTTGACGCGCATGCCCACGGTGAGCCAGTCGGTGAGGTCGGTCTTGAGGTTGAGGGTGAAGTTGGTGCGGCGGCGTGTGCTGGGCGAGAACTTCATGACATCATCCTTGGAGTCGTATCCGAAGGAGGAGTAGAACGTGGTGCGGCCGCTGGAACCGTTGATGGAGACATCCTGTGTCTGCGAGGGTGCGGCGTTGTCGTACCAGATGTCCTGAATGTCGTAGTCGGCGTAGTAAAGGCGCTGACCGTTGTGGATGTAGTAGTCACCCACGTTGTCCATGCTCTGATAGGGTTGCATCTCGCTGTAGCCCTTCTTGCCGCTGTGCTGTTCCTGCCATGCCTTGGCATAAGGGAGCAGCTGGTCGAAGTACATGCCGAAGAGCTCTACCGAGGAGCTACCACTGCGGCGCTGCTTGGCTCTCATGGCAGCCTCGAGCTGCGTGGGCACGTCGGGGAAGTCGGGCAGTACGGTGGATTGGTCCCAAGCCCAGTGCCCGCTGTATTTCACGCTGATGCGGTCGCCCTTGCTGGCTTGCTTGGTGGTGATGAGGATGACGCCGAAGGCGGCGCGGCTACCATAGATTGACGAGGAGGAGGCGTCCTTCAGAACGGATATGGAGGCAATATCGTTGCCGTTGATCATTGACAGATCGTCGGTGGGCACGCCGTCGACGACGATAAGCGGTGAACTCTTCTGGCCGTTGGACAGTGTGCCAAGACCACGAATCTGAAGGGTAGGATTGGCGTTGATGTCGCCGCTGGTGTTGAGCACTGTCAGACCGGGTATGGCACCTTGCAGGGCTTTGGCCACGTCCTGCTCAGGACGGCTGGTGAGCGTCTTTTCCACATCGATGTTGGCAACGGCACCTGTGAGGTTGGCCTTCTTCTGCTGACCGTAGCCCACGACAACCACCTCGTCGAGGTTGGCCTGGTCAACCTCCATGCTGATCTTCATGGAGGGCTGGGCTTTCATGGTGACGGTCTTGTACCCGAGGTAGGAGATCTTGATTTGTGCATTGTGGCCGACGGCTAAAGAGAAATGGCCGTTGACATCGGTGACGGCACCCCGAGTGGTGCCTTCTTCTTGGACGCTGGCGCCAATAATGGGATCGCCTTTCTCGTCCACGACGGTTCCTTCTACTGTGTTGGCTCTTTGATTGATGGCCTGCGGCTCAGGACTGGCAAGTACCAATGTGTTTCCGCTTCCAAGTAATAGCAAAGCTCCTAATAGAACAAAAGGTCTTTTCATAAGCGTGCTAAGATTAGGTTAAACTTATTTTTGTTGTTATGGGGCAAATTTAGGCTTTTTATTTCAAAGTCGCAACATTTTAGTCAATTTTTTTTAAAAAAAGATGATTATCTTCTTTGTCTTTGCTCTATGTCCATGAAAATATAGAAAGTAAAACCAATCCCATTGGTCCACAAACAAGTCATGACCCCCAAAAAAGATGGGGAGGGAGAGTTACAATTGACGGCTCCAAGGGAATGGGGTAGTCGGTGGTGTAATCTTCACTTCACACTTGTAAACCAAATGTAATCTTTCAGAATATAGTTTACAAAACGTCGTCAAGATTTTAACACTTTTATGGGGCGGAAAAGGACAAAAATCGGGACAAAAGAAACACGAAACCGTCCGGACTATGGCTGTAATGACTTATAGCGCCGGTGTTTTGGCGAAACGTCAACGGCCTTTCGGCGAAGCGCCATTGCTTATTCGGCCATATCTCTGCGGCCTTTCGGCGATAGGCCACCGGCTTATCACCGATATTCCGCCCTCACTTTTGCGTTAAGTCGAAGGATTATTGATAGTGCATTACGTAAACGTTTAATTACCAAATAGTTATAGAACTACTTGATAATTCTCGTATTCTTGACCAACGATGGTTCTGTTGATTTGAACGCTACTCACAGAGGCCTTTTAACATAAATGATTTTGACAGCAAGTCGTATTCCAGGATTCTCCAATATGTCACTCTGTTAAAAGGAAATCGTCATGAACGGGCGCACCCTATAATACCTGTGGCTTTAGTTTTATAACCAAAACCAGGTGAAGAAAAAGACGCTGGCACAAAGGGTTTTATTGGTTTTGGTTATAAAACTAACCTACATTATTCATGAGCATTAACTCTGTTATTGACATTGAACCCCCTTGGGGGTTCCGGTACCATAGCGAGGGGATGAGGTGAGCGAAGCGAGCCTCTTCCCCTCGAAACGTGATGGTGGGTGATTAAATCGCTACCCCCTTGGGGGTTGCGGCAATGTTAAATATGATGTCAATCGAAGTATGTTCCACGGATGCGTCGCCTCTAATATTGCCGCAACCCCACAAGGGGGTAGCGAATTAATTTGCGACCGTACTGTTTTCGAGGGGAATCGCAGCATTCGCTATCGCTCATTTGCTCATCCCCTCGCTATGTTGCCGGAACCCCCAAGGGGGTTCTCTTTCTCTCGCCTGCAATACAGGTTCGCTTTCTCAAATGACTGAACTTCTGAACTTCCGGACTTCTGAACTTCTCAAATCATTGGACTTCTTAGATCATTGCCCCCCTTGGGGGATCCAGTACGAAAGCGAGGGGATGAGGCTCGCTTCGCTTACCTCATCCCCTCGTAGAGTGGTTGGATTTTATTATATCGCTACCCCTTGTGGGGTTGCGGCATTACTATTCGTCGCTCCAGATACCGTGGTTATTGAAGATGCCACCCTTTGACAAAGCGTTGGCAGCATCAGTGTTGCCGGATTTCAAGTTACTGCCAAGGTCAGCGCTTGGATCGGACGAAGCCATGATGTTCTCTCTCTCGATGACCTTGCAGTGTACGGCAGGCTTTACATAACTATTCTTTTTCATTGTATTCTCAGTTTACTGTTTACTTAATAACCATTTTCTTACCATTGTGGATGAAGATGCCCTTGGCAGGACGGACAACCTTCATGCCTTGCAGATTGTAGTAGGCGCCCTTGTCGGCTGTGGTTGTGCTGACATTGCTGATGCCGGTAGTGGTGCCGATCTCAAAGCATTTAACGGCTTTGGCAGTTTCTGCGGAGACCTCTAAGTATGCCTTGCCGGCAGCGATGGTCGTGCCCGTTGTGGCCTGGTAGAAGCCCAGTGTACCGTCTACATTAGCCAGGATATACTGTGTGCCGTCGGCTGTGACGCCTTCGCCGGTGGAAGCCTTGAGGCTGTTGTCGGTGATGGTGGATGCAGTGGCTAAGGTGTATGGGAACTCATAGGTCTTGGCCTCGCCATAGAGCAGGAGAGCGGTGCCCTCAGGAATGACGGTGCTTGCGTCGAGCGCTGTGTAAGTGAGGCTCTCACCATCGAGCTTGACAGTATAAGCGGTCACACCACTTGGAATGGTGACATTGCCCTGAGCCACATAGGTGGCGTACTTGGCAGAGGTGATGGTGGCTGAAGGAGTAGCGATCTTCTGGATCACGAAGAAGTCAAACATGTTTTTGTTGTTGCCACCCGTAGGAACTGTCACGGCACCCTCCTCAGACAAGGTGAATGCCTTAGTCTCTGTCACATTATAACCATGAGTTTGAACATCCCATTTGGTACCGGCGATATTTATGGGTAAACTGCCATCGCCACTTCCTCTGGTAGAGGCGATCATCGAATAAGATCCTGCAGGAAGCGTGGCGAGTGCCACCTCGGTATCACCGCCGTTGAAACCACCTACACCCATTGAGCAACGGATGTTGGCGCTTGAGCCATTGGCTGTGGTCATGCCCTCAATATCCTCTGCCTCCTTATAATATACGACATTAGAGAGATCCTTTGTATAAGTAAGGTTTTCCTCGAGATTGCCGGTCAGTGTATATGTCTGGTGATAGTCGTTGCTTATCGGCTCTTTCTTATAGAGATCGGTGCCGTCGAGCAGATACCTCGGATAAGCGACTGAGAGGGTCTCGCCTTCAAAGTTAGAACCGGAAGCAAGCTGTACGGTCTTGGAACCGCCCACGGCGTTGATGGTATAGGTGTACTTGGAGGCCTCACGGAAGTTAACTGTGATTACTGTGGATCCATCCGATGCGATGGTCTGACTTGCTGCGTCGTCACTGCTGTATATGTATTTAGCTGAGAGCACGCCATCGGTGGTGACTTTAATGTCGTCCTTGTCAGAGGATTCCAATTCGGGTGCTTGGTTGACGATGCCTGTTCGCGTCTCGGCAGTCTTGATCTCGGTGGAGTTGCAAACGTACTTGACGGTGTAGGCGGCGGTCTGTGCTGTTGTATAAGTGACGGTCACAGTGGGATTGGCAATGGAGCCACCACCGGCTGCTGTCTGATAAACTAATAAGGTCACAATCTTGTCATCGTCGGTCTTCAGAGCATCTGTAATGTCAAAAGTAGCGGACACATCTGCAGTGGACTTTTTGGTAGTAACAGTGCTTCCTACCGTAGTGATGCTCTTGTCTGCGGTATTCCACGTAAGACTGGAAGACCATGTGCTCGAATTATAACCAACGCCCCAAACGCGAGCGCGTTTAGCATCTGGCTGTTTTAAAGTAGCAGAAAGTGTGGCGCCTGTGATGGTACCTGGAATGGTAGACGCATCCACTTGAATGTAGGTGATCTGGTTAGCTCCCCATGACTCCCTGCCAAGAGCCAGCGCACCATTGCTGATTTTGAGATAACCAACTTCTCCTTCGGTCACTTCACCGTAGGAGGTGTCAAGATTTGCTTTAGAGCCGTCAACATAGGTCATTTTGACGGTAGCTTGTGCTTCGTCGGCCATCGTTGTTGTTGGCACTACCAGCATGGAGGAGAGTATCGCCCCCCCCATCAATAGCGTTTTAGGTAAATGCTTTTTCATAAATAGTTTTTAATTAATTAATAGTGTTTTGCTTAAATTGTCTCTTTTAGTCGGTTGCAAAAATAAGTAAGAGAAACTAAATGGAAAACAAAAACGACGATTATTTTTGTAGTTTGAGCAAAAGTTAAAGGAAAAAGACAAAAAGCATGGCAGATTGGTGCATTTTGAGGCCTATTTGGTGATTACAATGTTTTTGTCTTGAGATGCTTATTGTAACTGGGGGTGTATCAAATTTGGGGAATACTTGGAGTTCAGAAGCCCAGGAGCTCTGTCATTACTATAATGATACCTTATTGTCAGATACTTATGCATTTGACTGAACTTCTGAACTTCCGGACTTCTGAACTTCTCCAATTTAATTCTGTCTCAGCTTCTCCCTCAGCTTCCCGCTCCTCCGCATATATGCCATGAGCAGCAGTACACTACAGAAGCCAACGAACAGGGAAATGAGATAAGACACGCTGGCAAAGGAGTCGTACAAACCATGCAGCAGGGCGGGAACGGCGATGGCAAGGAACCACAGCGCCTTGCGGTAGCGAGGGTAGAGACCGGCCATGCCGATGTAGTAACCGGCGATGCCGCACCAGACGGCATGCAGAAATGGCAGTGACGTCAGACGTGCGATGTTCAGCACAAAAGCCGTGGTGTAGTCGGCATGGATGTTGATGGTGGTCTGATACTGTACGCCTTCGAAAACACCGAAGGCAATGCCCGCCATCAGACCGTAATAGACCATCGTCTGCGGTAGCATGGGCTCGCGCGAACGACGCTGGAGAATGGCCAGCGGGATGATCTTCGTGAATTCCTCCGTCACGCCCACGCCGAAGATGTAACCGATGATGCTCAACGGAAAGGCCATCTGCGTGAAGACGTAGAAGAAATTGAGACTGTGGAGAAATCCGAAGATGATAAACACTCCGAGCTGGGTGAGGAAGAATGTGGTGACGGTAGCCTTAAGGCTCACCTGACGGGTGGCAAAGAAATAATAGAAGAACAGACCCCAGATGCCTGCAAAGTAAAGGGAGACGATATAGAATACCAGGTAACCGCCGATTGGCAACAGCATGATAACTGACAAACCGAGACCGACAAGTGCCAGAGCCAGCAGACGCTTGTCCTCAAACAGGTTGTGACGGCTCATGTCCTCGTGGGGGAAGATGAAGTCGCTGCCTACATGGGCGAGCTGGCGGCCTAATGAGCCGTTGCTCTTGACGCGGGGCCTGATGCCCTTGCGCAGCAACAGACTCTCAATGGTACCCTCCTCACCGGTGTCGGCATCGCGGGCCTTGTCGTGCAGCAATAACCGCCCGTCCTCTACAAAACGAGCTACGGTCTGCTCGTCGTAAGGACCGTAGTCGTGAGTGTTTCGTGTAATGATAATCATGCTAATCGTGGACCTGCGGGGAGTCGAACCCCGGTCCGAACAAGGAAGCCCTATGCTTTCTACACGCTTATTCCAGCCTTCATTTTCGTGCCGTGGCAAGACCTGGACCACCAACCGCGACCTTATCCTCTAAAATGTCACCCTCACAGCGAGGCCTGTAAAGGCTATTTCCGATTTAGTCTGCACCGCTTGATCTTCGGATTCGGAACAACATCCTTGGAGCGATGTCTCGTCCCGCTATCTGATAGCAGGATTGAGCCAGTAATCTACTGTACTTCGATTAGGCAGCGAGAGCGTAGTTGTTTTCGCCAATTAAATTTGTGTTCACTCAGATTATGGAGCTAGCCAACGAGGCTCCGCGTGCTTACATACGATTTCGTCTTGCCGTCAAATCCATACAAGCCCAGTAATCATACGTTAAGTATTGCGCAAAATTAAGCGGTTTGATTGGAATCGCCAAACAAATTCGTGACTTTTAGGATATTTTAGCACTGAAAGGAAAGCGTCATTGGGGAAGTTTGCTTAATTTTGAATCGTTTCTATAACCTATTATTATAACCAATGATTAAAAACTACTTTCTTGGCTTCCTTGCCTTGGTGTGCATGACGCTGACGATGGCGTCGTGCCAGAGTACGGAGCATGAGACTGACGACAATGTGCGCCGGGTCAGTCTGAATCTCCATGTGGCACAGTTTGAACAGGTACCCTTTGACCAGGCTGTGGCTGCCTCAAGGGCCACGGATGTGTCGCAGGTGTGCTCGCATCTGTGTTTTGCCATTTATGACATGCGGAATAAACTCGTAGAGTCGGTCACGCAGAACGTTGGGGATCCGACGTTCGGCCAGGTGTCGCTGTCGCTCAATGCCGGTAGCTACCGCGTGGTGGTGCTTGCGCATAGCTCGTCGATAAAACTCGATCTCTCCAATCCGGAGAACATCGGCTTCGGCGACGATGTCACGGATACATTCTACGACGGCGAGGTGATCAAAGTGGATAATGAGAATGTGAACCGCGACATTCAGCTTAGGCGTGTCGTGACGAAGTTTGAACTTGTGACCACCGATAACGTGCCGACGAAAGCCAACTATGTGTCGATGAGCTATAAGGGAGGCATGGGATGCGCGTTCGACGCTGTAAAAGGCGTAGGAGTGAATGCGGCTAAGGGTATTTCGAAAAATCTTACTGCCGACGAAATAGGCAAGCCCATCACCATCGCCTTGTATGCCTTCCCGCTGTCGGAGGAGGAGACAACGACTGAGATTATGGTGTCGTTTAAAAACATCAAAATTGATTTCGACAAATCGAGAACCTTCAGCAATGTGCCGGTGCAACGAAATGTCATTACCCGCTATACCGGTAACTTCTTCAGCAACGCGGCATTCGCTGTGTCGATGACCTCGATAGACGATTGGGGGAACCGCGATGTGAACTTCTGAACGGACAATAAAAAAGGCGTATCAAAAATGGAGAAGTCCGGAAGTACGGAAGTTCAGGAGTTCTGTCATCACTATAATATCAGATACTTGTGCATTTGACTGAACTTCTGGACTTCCGGACTTCTGAACTTCTCCTATTTTGATACATCCCCGCTGTCATGTTGTAACCCTTATCCAAGATACTTGGCAAGGATATGGGTGTAGCCACTGTTGCGTATCTTCTCGATGCTCTTTTCCTTGATTTGACGCACGCGCTCGCGGGTGAGACCCATCTGCGCGCCAATCTCCTCCGGACCTTCCTCGGAACAACCGATGCCGAAACTCTTGCGAATAATGGCTTCCTCACGTGGCTTGAGCACCCGCCCGAAAATCTCCTTCAGATCTTCGTGCATCGACTCTTTGTTCACTTCGTTGGTAAGCGTGCGGTCATTGCTTGGCAACAGGTCGGCCAGACTGTTGGAGTCGTCATCGTTGAATGGAGCGTCGATGCTCGTGTGACGGATGTCTGCGTTCATCGCCTGCTGAATCTTCTCATTGCCGATATTGGTGATCTCCGACAACTCCTCCGTCGACGGCTTGCGCTGATGCTCTTGCTCGAATTTCTGTATCTCGTTGTTGATCTTCGACAAGGCACTCACCTGATTGAGCGGCAGACGTACCATGCGGCTCTGCTCGGCAATAGCTTGCAGAATGCTCTGACGAATCCACCACACGGCATAGCTGATGAACTTAAAACCACGCGTCTCGTCAAATTTCTCAGCGGCCTTTACAAGCCCGATATTACCCTCATCTATCAGATCGGTCAGCGATAATCCCTTATGCTGGTACTGCTTGGCCACGGAAACAACAAAGCGCAGATTGGCTGCCACTAACTTGTCCTTGGCACGTTCGCCTCTCTTGCCTCCGGCTTTAATCTCATTCGCCAACGTCTCTTCCTCGTCAAGATTGACCATCGGAATGCGGGCTATCTCGCCAAGATAACGGTCCAGTGCCTCACCCTGACGATTGGTAATACTACGCGAAATCTTCAGCTGTCTCATTATTTTTCCCTCTTGTTTGGTTTATTTCCTTATTCCTTATATTATATATTTCTTCCTTATAATTTTCTTTCCTCTATTGTGCTCCTATCTGCAAAATGTGTACCAAAAGACGATCAATGGCAAATAATGGTCCGTCAATTGGTAGATGCTAATGTGATAAGTCCGATAAGTGCCAAAACTCGTAGCCCAGATTGGTACCTACATTGGCTTGCCTGTAGAATGCCTAATATGATATTTATTGGCATATTCTCGCCTTTACATCAATTTATTGTTAATGTATATTAATATATGACTGCGTTGTTTGGTGATACGACTCGAAAGTAGTAACTTTGCACCCGCTTTCCGGTTACTTCGGTTGAACAAATATCATTTGTCTCCGATTGATCCGCTATAGTGAACCTTATTTGTCGGCATAGCTCAGTTGGTTAGAGTATCACCTTGACATGGTGGGGGTCCTTGGTCCGAATCCAAGTGTCGACACTTCTATATTTTTCCATAATTTTCTTCTGGTTATTATCCTG
>Ga0256406_1005602_pt1 | contig 13296 bp, 17 predicted proteins | sample RumenRJG_03DNA_FD_185986 | JGI IMG/M metagenome (GOLD analysis project Ga0256406, IMG submission 185986) | Bovine rumen microbial communities from Lethbridge, Alberta, Canada - RJG_03 | ecosystem: Host-associated > Mammals > Digestive system > Stomach > Rumen | place: Canada: Alberta | collected...
TCTCCTTTTTAATTTAATAGTAATATGAAGAACCAGTGTCTTCCGACATTATACCTACAAAAACAATAAACCAGAATATAATCTCAATAATCGAAATTATTAAACAAGTAGTAGCCCAACCTTTTTCTTTTTCAGCATTATTTGACAAAGCCATTATACTATAAACTAAACCTAAAATTCCAAGTATTCCAAATGGATTTATTATCAACCCTATTCCAGTTATTATTCTTGCAGTTTTTGCATACTTATCACCTTTGTTTTCAGAGTAACTAGCATTTTCGTTGTAAGAATTATTATACTGAATAGCATTAACATTTTTAGAATAATTTGTTTGTTGTTGATTTAGAATTTTATCTTTTTCTTTATCAAATTCCTCTTGGCTCAAGATTCCATTTTCTTTTAATTCTTGAAGTTTTTGAAGTTTATCAATTTCTTCATCTGTCATATTTCAACATCTCCTTTCATTTTATTAAATTATAAATAAATATAATTACAAAATAATATAAATAAGTGAGTCCTAATCCACCAAGTATTCCAGTAATTATTCTTTTGATATTATTAGATTCTTTTATTTTTTTATATTGTAAAAACCAATCTAAAAACATTATAAGCATAAAACAAAATGAAATATAAATATTTATATTTTGTTTTATTATTATAAACAAAATTTCTAGAAATTGACCAATTATTACTCCTGTACATCTTGCACATACTGGAAATTGGTATTGACCAATAAAAAAACTTCTATCAGCTCTTTGATGGCAACCTAATTTATGACCAACTTCCATTAGTTTTATCCAAATATCATCTTTTTTTTCTATGCACGCCATTTTTTACCACATTTTTTGCATACCCAATAATTAACATTATGTGCTTGTTTGCCATCTCCACAAGAACCACAAAGTAGGCCTATTGGACCAAGTAAAATCCATCCACAGCAGGCATTTGATCCACTAAAATCTTTTCCTGTAGTATAAGTTTCATTAATCATTTGAACATTATTGCTTCCACATTTAGGACATCTAATTCCACTATTGAGTTCATTTTTTTCTATTATTTGATTTTCAGGAGTTACATCATTAAGTATTTTTTGTTTTTCACTATTAAATTCCATTTCAGAAATTGCACCAGAATCTTTTAATTTTTTTAATTTATTTAGTGTTTCAATTTGTTTATTTGTCATTATTTTCCCCTTTATTTTAAATACATAATTATATAACATATATTATCATTAAATTATTTTTTTTACAATACAGTTTTCACATTTCTATGTTTTTTTAAATTTTAATGTAGAATCTTTCCTATTACAATTATTCTGCCATTTTTTTGACTATACTCACAAGTTACCAAAGTTAAAAACTTATCTCCATATTTTGTTTCAATTCCTGTACTATATAATTCTCTTTTTCTACAATTTTCGACAAATGAATTAAATTCTTCTTCATCATAAAATTTTGTGTATGAATAAAATTTGAAGCCATTTTCATTTGCCGTTGTTTTAAAAACATAACAAATTTCATAAGTATTTTCTTTTGTTTCTCCATTTTCTTGAGTATAAAATTTTATGTATTTATGCTTTTTATAAAAATTATAATTTTGATATTTAACTAAATCTGCAAACATTTTTCCAGATTTAATATGATGACCATAAATTATTAAATTATCACTTGTTTTTATGCTACAATCTTCTTGCAAAAAAGGTGTGCCAAGCTGTGAATACTTTTTATAAAAATTTCTATGTAAATAAAATTGTCCATTCTGCATAACAGGATAATTGATGTTTGTCCCATCAACTTTAATCCAGCCAACAATGTCGCTATTTTTAATTTTAAGACTTTTTAAATCAGCAATTGAATAATTTGTTGTTTTAGATTTTTGAGTTGAAATCTGGTCAATTTTGTTTGAATTATTTTCTGCCTTTTTATCAGTTTTATTTTGCAAATTATCTTCGACATTATTCGACACATTGTCTATTATTTCTTGTTCTAAATTTTTAAACATATCATTTTCCTTTTTTTCTTTCATTAAATTATTTATAACATAATAACTGCTAGCAACTAAAATTGTTACTAGCAGTATTGTTAAAGAAATTACAATATCTTTATCTTTAAACATTATTCTTCGTACTCCTCTCCTGGCTTGGTACTCATAAGTTTGTACAATTCAGTATTTTTAGGAAAATGATTTACAAAAGGAACAATGTTAGAGCCAACTTTTATTAACCCTTCTCCTGCACCAACATTTGTAATATAACTCATTTGTGGATCTGATATATTTAATAATTTTGCAAGTTCTAATTTATCTGTGCTTGCTTGATTTAACATTATTATAAATTCAGAGTTTGCTAGCATTGTTCTTGCAGTATGAGATTGAAGTAAGTCCTCAACATTTTGTGTTATACCAGTTGCAAAAGCCCCATATTTTCTAACTCTTTTCCATAGTGTAAATAAAAAATTTGCTGAATATTCATATTGAAATAGCAAGTAAATTTCATCAATAAAAATATATGTACTTTTTCCTTTTACTCTATTACTTGTTATTCTATTTAAAATTGAGTCAAGTACAACTAACATTCCAATTGGAAGTAGTTGTTTTCCTAAATCTAAAATATCATAGCAAATTAAACTATTACTCGTATCAACATTTGTGTTCATTGCAAAAGTGTTCAATGAGCCGTTTGTAAATAATTCAATAGCAAGTGCTATTTCTTTTGCCTCTGGTTCTTCTTGTTTTAACAATTCTTCTCTAAAATCTTGTAAAGTGGGAGGAGTGCCTTGATAGTTGCCCTGTTGAAAAAATCTATAAGTATTAGCTGTACATCTATCAATTATTGACTTTTGTTTTGCTCCTAAATTTCCTGCACCTATTAGTTGCTCACAAAGAGAAAGTATAAATTCTGATTTTAGAATTACTGGATTTGCACCATCTCCATAATCTTTGTTCATATCCATTGCATTGATGTGATTTTGGGATGTAGCACTTATCTTTATTACTTCTCCATCAAATGCTCTGACTAACTTTGAATATTCTCTTTCTGGATCTATGATAATAATGTCTGCCTTTGGATCTTTCAATTTTAATCCAGCGATTTCTTCTTTTGCAGTAAATGATTTTCCAGAACCACTAACCCCTAAAATAAAAGAATTACCATTTAAAAGTTGCTTTCTATCTGCTATTATCATATTTTTACTAATAACATTTTGACCATAAAAAATACCATTCTCGTGCCTTATTTCTTGCACTTTGAATGGCATAAATGCTGCTAAACTTTCAGTTGTTAGTGTTCTTAATGCTCTTATTCTATGAAAGTTACTAACAATAGGTAATACTAAATTTAACCCATCATATTGTTGGAATCTTAATATTCCCATTTGACACAAGCCTTTACTTGCAATTTGATTTATTTCATCTGTTGTATTGTTTAATTCTTCTTTTGAATCTGCTGTAATTACCATTGTTATAATTGCTAAAAACATTCTTTGGTCACGAGTTGTTAAATCATCTAAAAATTCTTTTGATTCATTTCTCTGCTGTTCCATGTCGTAAGGAATTATTGCTGAAAAATTGTTATTTGCAACTTGTTTTCTTTGCCAATTTGTTATATTGGTTTCAATTCCAAGTCTTCTATTTTCTGCTTCTTTTACAGCCTCGTCCATTGGTATAGGAATAATATCAATAGATAACATCATATTTTTATTAAGTTCGGTTAGTTCTGTTACCATTGAGTCTTTAATAAAACTTGCATATTCTTTTAAAAATAACACTCTTCCATATCTTTTGCCCATTTTAAAGTAATCTTCTTCAAATTTAAAACTATCTGGACAAATAAAATCTTTAAAACTATGACCTTTTTTAATTGCTTCATCAAATTCAAATCTAAAAGAAGTTTCTTCTCCTGTTCTATAAAAATCGTGCAAAATTCTTAATCTTTCTTTTGTATCTAACTCAATACATTTTGAGCCAAGTGCTGCAAATTTTGAAATTAAATCTGCTCCAATTCTCGCAAAATAATTTCTAGCATCTTCAATAGATTTTTTATAAACTGAAATTGTTATTATTTTTTCTTGAACAATGCCATTTGCTTCTTGTGCTTGTTCTTCAAGCATTTTGTTATATTCTTTTCTGTATTTGTCTAATTTGTCATTTTTCATATCAAGTAAAATCTGTTTTTTAAAATCAACTTTGTTAATTCTTCTATTGTTGATTGTAATTTTAGCAGTCGCACCAGTATCAAGTGAATTAAGTAAATCAGAATATTCTAAAAACATCGTTTCTTTATCTTCTTTACTCGCTACTGCATAATTGATGTCCATAAATTTAAAACTTTTAGAATATTTGTTTTTTCCAACTAAAAAAATTCCATCTTGCCATATAGTTTGTACAGGGAGTATTCCTTGTGCTGAATATGAAATTTTTATTTCATCACTATCTCGCTTAAAAATTGTATTTAAAATTTTCAATTTCATTTACCTCCGTTTCTTTGATTTTTTCTTCTTTTCATCCTTTTTAGAAGTATCTTTCTTCGTTTTTCTTTCTCTTGTATTTTTTTGAAAATCTTTTTTCAAATGCTTGTCAATTGTTGGCTTAAATTCTTTTGCATAATAATTATCTGCTTGAAATAAAAAAGGTGCTGAGAATAGAAATTTACTTCTAAACCAACACACTAAAAATTCTTCTGCATTCATTCCATTGTATTTTACAAAGCCTAGTATTGCAAAAGGAGTTGCTCCTAGAATACATACCCAAGATAATGTTTCAACTCCGAAAATATGGCTTTAATATAAAATACAATATTACTGCCACTATACAAGCAAGTATTGAAAATATAAATTGCCTCATTGAAAGTCCAAAAAATATGCTTTCTTGAAACTCTCTAATATCTTTATTTATTTTAACTTCCATAACTTATCTTGCCTCCTTGTCTGTTATGTTTAAATCATTTTCAGATTTATTTTTATCTCTTACACCTAAATAACTTTCTACTTTATCATAATCATCTTCATCAATTATTTTAAAATCTTTTATAGGTGTATCTGTTGTTTGCAACGTTGTCAGCCTATCAATTATTTTATCTCTTAATTCTGGATTTGCCTTATTTAAATAACAACCATAAGTTGTAAGAGAAGGCTCGTAAGTTTCTGCTCCAACTTTTATAAATTTCATATTTTCAGTATCTTGATATATTTCATCTACTTTCATAATAAAGTCAGCAATGTCTTCTTCTCTAACAATTACTTCTTCAACTCCCGTATCTGCATAATATAAAGGTACTTTGTCATTTATTATTTTTTCAATTTCTTCTTTTGTATAAAATTCTATTGGTGATTTTTCTTCTTCCATTTTTTGCCTCCATTTCTTTTTCAAATTTTTCTTTACTTTTTGTATAACCTATAAAGTACATTTCATAATCTTTTTCAGCATTCATTATTTTTATAAATTTATTATTATAAAAAATTCTATATACTTCATTATCTTTTAATCGTGGATAATATTTTAAATTTATCTTTGTTTTATTAACGACTTCATGATCCTCTCCTCGCAATTCATATACATTTGATAAAAATTTTTTTAGTTTTTTTCCATCTATATATTTTTCTTTATAGCCGTTATAAACTTTAATTAAATGTTTTTGTTTTTTTAATTTTTTTATTTTTAATAAATTTTTCAACATATTATTTTCTCCTTATAGTCCCATCATTTCTTTTACAATTCTGTCGCTCATTCTTATAGTGCCCACTAAAACTAGCATATTAAAAATCAGCTCTCCAAGGTATTTCCATACCATTGTTATTGCATCATCTCCAGTATTTATTTCTGGTGCAGTTGATGCGAACATTGTAAAAATAATACAAGATATTACTATAATTGCACCCTCTAAACAGACTCCAATGTAGCTTTTTATAAAACTTCTGCCTATTTGTTCTGTACCTTGTCCTGCAAAACTTGATAGGGGAATAGGAGCAATTGCTGTATATAAATACAATTTAAAAAATCTACCATACACGGTTAGAATCATTACAAATGAAAGCACAGTTATAAATAATCCTCCTAAAATTGAAACTGCTCCTAATGGTATTGAGTCAAAGAAACCTGCTTTATCAACTGCATATGCAATTTCTTGTGGTAAATATGAACTATTGGCACCAGTTAAGCCTGATGTTGTAATTATTTTTTGAACAATGCCTTGTCCAATATTAAATATTGCAAGCATCAGTTCCAATCCATAAGTTACAATGCCTTTCGCCAGTACAAACCTAATAAACAGCTTAAATGCGTGTTCTGGCTTTTTGACTTCTGCAAAATTTCCAAATTGCTTTGCTACTCCAACTACAAAAAATAGAACAAGTAGTGCAAGACCTATTGCTTGCATTGTTCCATTTATGTTTTGAACAACATTCCATATACCACCACCTCTAAAATCTTGTGGGCTTTGAGTTACTAATTGCCAAATTTCATTCATTTTGCTATTCCAAGTATCCAATGAAGTTCGTAAATTATTTGTTATCCAACTCACATCTTTCTACCTCGCTTTCTTTTAAATTGAAAAGAGAACTATTCTAGAAAATTCTTCTAAAATAGTTCTCAAAATATTTAATTTTGTTTACCCACCTGTAATCAATGTCAAAATTTCTTTTGCAAATGTTATTACTGCTCCACCAGCAAGAGTCATTATTCCATTTGCTCTTTGTGTTGGATCGTGTGATTTTAGGCTCATTCCAACTTGTACAATTCCAAAACCTAAAATAATCATTCCAACAGCTCTTATAAGTCCAAATATAAAGTTTGATAAATTATTTACAACCTGTATTGGATCATCTGTTGCATAAGCAAATATTTGGTTTGCTACATTAAGTGCAAAAACACAAAACACAATAAATAGTGCTTTTATTAAAATATTTTTGATTTTTTTCTTATTAACTTTTAATTTTTTCATAATTAAATTTCCTCCATTACTAATTTTTCAACTTCTTCTTCGCTCAATAGTTCATATTGAGTTTCATCTTTTGTAACTTCTATTGCATTGTCTGGCTTTTCTTCTTTTTCTTCAAAACTAACTTCTGCAACTCTTTCATTTGTTGTTCCATGTTCATAAGGCTTTTCCTTTCCATTTGCTGTCATACTAACATTAGGATGTGCTAACATATTGTATTTCAAATCTTTTACAGGTTTTTCACCTCTAATAAATAGCAAAGCATATTTATTATCTAACATTCTAACTTCATCAGGTGTAAGTAATTCTCTTCCTGTATTTTGATAATTAGTAGAATATTGTCCGTGCATTCCATAGCTTCTTGTATATGAATCTGTATCTATTGTTTCTTTTCCAAGTAGTTCAGAAACATATTTGTGTGTACTTTGTTCATTTCCACCTAAATATAAAAAAGTATCGCAGTTTCCTACAATACTTTCCCATTGTTTTTCAAATAATGCTTTAAGTTGTGCTAGGTTTTGCAATATAATTGATACACTAACATTTCTTGAACGCATTACTGAAAGTATTTTATCAAAATCATCAGGTAGAGAAACATTAGCAAACTCATCCATTACAAAGTGAACTGGAATGGGGAGAGAGCCACCATATTTATAGTCAGCAGTATAAAATAATTGTTGAAATAACTGTGTATAAAGTATGCTAACTAAAAAGTTAAATGAAGTATCATTATCAGGAATTATTGCAAATAATGAAACTTTCTTTTCTCCAAGTGATGCTAAATCAAGTTCATCTGTATTTGTTAAACTCGCCATACTTTCAAGGTTGAATTTTTCAAGTCTTGATTGTAAAGTTACTTGAATTGACTTTAATGTTTTTCCACTTCCAGAATGATAGCTCCTATAATATTTTAATGCTATATGATTTGGATTTTCTGTTTCTAATCTATGGAATAATGTGTCTAGTGCAGTATCAGTGTTAGTGTTTTCATCTTCTATTGCTCCATATCGTAACATTTCCATTACCATACTAAAATTTTGCTCTTCCTTTGGTGCTTTATATACTAAATAATAAATAAGTGCTAAAAGTAGCATACTTGCAGCAGTATCCCAAAATGGATCATTCGTTTGAGAGCCTTTTGGTGTTGTTGATTTAAAAAGATTAGTAACAAGTCTTTGCACATCATTATCATTTTTTAAATATACAAAAGGATTATAACAATGAGATTTTTCCATATTTATTAAATCTAGAACTCGCACTTCATAACCTTTTTTCTCTAACAAATAACCTGTGTCTCTTAAAATTTCTCCTTTTGGATCTAATACTACATAACTTGAATTTGCTTGCATTACATTTGGCTTACAATAACTAAATGTTTTACCAGCTCCAGAGCCACCTACAACTAACACATTCAAATTTCTTTTATGTTTTCTCGCATTTAATCCAAGACAAACATTTTTTGTTAGAATTTTGTTTTGACTTTCTGGATATTGCTTATATTTTTTATTAAGTTCTTTGCTACTCCCCCAAGTTGCAGAGCCATGTTCTTCTTTGTGTCTATAATTTTTTATTGATGAGTCATACAATAACACGCAAAAAAAGTAAATAAGTAAAAAAATAAGAATAGTTTTTAAACTACTCTCACACCATACAATGTTAAATGGATTTGCTATTGCTACATCAAAGTTTTTTACTATATTAACAATGCCACCTTTTGTTATTGGAGCAATAATCAAGGCAAGCCATATCACAGGAATTATTCCAATAATATAGAATATTTTTCTTGCTTTTTTATTATCTTGCATCATAATTCATCTCCATATTTTTATTTTTTTCGTGCTGACCAATAAGTTCGAGTAAAGCATCTTCAATATCAGTTGTATCAATGTTTTCTCTAATACATCTATTTCGTAATTCATTAAGTGCATTTATAATTAAATGATATTGGTCTTGTGTGATAGTAATAGTTTCTTGATTCATTTCTACCTCTTTTCCTGCAATATAATTGCAAATTATCTTTCTTTTGTTATCTGTTGTTTATTTTTAATATGCTTTTTAACTTTTGTTTTTTCTTTAATATTCTCTTGTTTAGTTTTTAAGTCCATTTCTCTTTGAATTTCTGCAAGTTGTTTTTTTACAGAAGGTTTATTTTCTTCTGTTTTGGATGTCTTTGAGTAAGGCTCTGACAGAGGACTTTGGTCTGTTTTTGCCTGATTGAAATTTTCAGTTTTTATATCCTCACTTTTTAAAACTTGCATTCTTTCTTTTGCGTCATTGATTCTTTTCATCTCAAGTAGTTGGTCTTTTTGTCCTTTTGGTCTATTTGGCTCATTTTTCTTAATTTCAATGTCCAAAAATTCATCTTTTACAGACTTTCTTTTTTCCTCTGATATTGTAGATTTTTCATTTATGTTAGAATCTGCTTTATCAATAGGTTGCTTTGAATTTGTAGTTGCTACAATTTCTTTTTCATTAGAATCTTTTGATATTTCAGTTTTAGCTTTGCTTTTTTCATCTCTTGTTTTTAATATTTCAGTTTTTATTTGAGAATCATTTGAAGTAGTAAGTTTAAATCTTTCAACTATTCTATTTATTTTACTTGCATCATCTGCTCTAACCATAATATCCACCAATCCATCTTCACTTTTATCTAATTTATTCATTAAAGCAGAATATAAAACACCATATCTTTTAGCTTCTTTTGAGAATTTTGCTAAATCTTTTCTGCTAATTGTAAAAATAGATAAAGGCTTGCCAGATTTAAGCATTGTGTTTAATCTTGCTTTTCCTTTTGTTTGTTTATGGTCTTTCATTACATTTAAAAGTAATGCGATTGTATGTTCTGCTCCTTTACCAGAAACTTTTGCCAATACTTCAACACCCTCTAAATACATTCTAACTACTTGTTCAGAAGTATCTCCACTTACACTCATATTTTGTACCTATCACTTATAATCATTTTTACAAGTGTCCTTTCTTTAAAAATATTTATTATATTCATCTTTTGTATATTGCTTTTCTTTATTTTGTTCTTGTTCAAGCTCCTTTTGTTCTTTAATATTTTCTTTCATCTTTGGTATTCGTGTTTCAATATCTCTACATAATTGCACCTCCTTATTTAAATTTTCTATTTTAATATTCAAATCTCCAATTTTGTTACAATATCCAATTCTTTCATTTTCATTTTGTGTTTTATTTCTTTTGTACCAATATTTTTCTCTTGTAATGGATAAATTTTTTATTTCTCTGATTTTATTATTTTTATAATTTTCTAGATCTTCATTATTTTCAATTTTATTCATTGCAAGTAACTTTGCTTCATCAGAAAACTGATTCATTTTCCTAATATCAGCTCTCATTTGAGTAGTAATTTTATAATCTATTGGATTATCTTTATATTTTTTAAGTAAATAATAATAATGAAAATAAATTGCCATAAAACCTGTAACTTTAATATGAGATTTCCTATTAACACTAATTGTTCGAGGAATATATCTATTGTTTCTAACTTCAATAAATGGAACTCTAATTGTTTCTTCTTCAATAATTCTTTCTTTGATTCTATCGATAGTGTAATTATCTCCAAAGTTTCTTTCAATTCTTATTGGTTGATGTCCAGTTTTTTTAACAGATATTCTTCCGTATCTTTCATAAATTTCATAATCCATTTTTTGCATTAGTTCAAAAAAGTCTTTGTATGAAAATGCTTGTCTAATTGCAAAATCAATATCTTTTTTAGCAGTCGCTCTATAACCATTATTTTTTATATATTTCTTTGCATAATTAGCATAATTGATATTGCTATATTTACAAGTTTTTTCTTCTAAAACATTTAATCCATATTCATTACATATTTCATCATTCATGTGCCTCATAAATCCATAAGTTTCTCTTGTATCGTAAAACTTTTTTCCATCAACAAAAGAAACCGAGCAAATTACGAAATGATTATGAATATGTTTTGTATTTAAGTGAGTTGAAACGACAACTTGAAATCTATCGCCCCATAATTCTTTTGCAAGTTTTACGCCAAGTTCGTGTGCTTCTTCTGGTGTAACTTCTCCCTCAGCAAAAGATTGAAATGCGTGAAAGCCTTGAATACCACCAGTATTATGAAAAAATTCTTTTGTAAAATTCATTTCTTCATAAGCACTTTTAGGATCACAATTTAATCCAGTAACATATAATTGCTCTTCTGTTTTATAATCAGATTTTATATAATCAAGTGTTCTATGTAGGTCTTCATATTTTATTGAAGCATTTTCTTCTTTTTTAGTTTTCTCAACATTTGTTGCATAGTCTATAACTTTGTCTAATCTATTACTAATTTTCCATATTGCACAAGTTGCCATTTTTAAACCTCCAATCATAAATATTTTTCTTTTATTTCTGTAATTAAATTTTTTAGTTCATCTGCATTTTCTTGATATTCTTTTGTATTTATAAAGTCCATTGAGTTTGCTTTTCTTGCAATTTGATTTAAGTTATTTCCAATTCGTATAAGCTGTTGAGTTGTATTATAAAATTCTCTGTCTGGCTTTTCTTTTATTTCAACATTGTTTATTAAATTTCTTAAATATTCTGATTTTGTTATTTGCGCTTTTTCAACATCTTTTAGAAAATGTTCATATTCATCTTCATTAACTCTAAACACAATTCGAATAAATCTCTGCCTACCATCAGCTCTAACTTTTGTTCTTTTAATGTGTTTATAATCGCTCATTTTTTATTGCTCTCCTTTCCAAAATTTTTTATAATTTGTAAAAAATTTTCATCAAATAAGTTTTAAATTTGTTCAACTTTGTTGAATAAATTTAAATAGGGGATTGGGGTGTCCCCATAATAGTAGAATTTTGTGACAAGTGATTTCACGGTCACACAAATTCAGTGCTCGCTAGGACATAAATTTTAAAATAACTATAAAATTAAGTCCTTAATAATTACCTTGCTAATGAAGCAATTTTATCTTCATTTGTTATCGGTTTTAGCCCTAATTTATAACACAAATAATCGTTAATATCTTTGCCATAAGGTGCTGGAATATCTCTAACTTTATATTTATCTTTTAGCAAATATTGAAATGCTTTTGTTGCACTTCTGCCTGCATTATCATTATCAAAATGAAGAATAATTTCATCAATTTGAGTTTCTTTATTTAGAAATTTTTCAACTGCAATTGGTAACTTACTTTCTTCAATATTAACTTTTGATTGATACACTCCAGATAATGCAATAAGGTTTATTCTATGCCAATCCATACCTTTTAATTTGAGCATTGTTGCATAAGATAATAAATCAATACTGCTCTCAAAAAAGTGTACTGAATTTAATTTTTCTTTTGATAATAATCTAAAAGAATATTCCTTTGAACTGCCCTTACTATCTCGCATTATTCTTGTATTATTACTTGCTCGAAGTCCTGCGTATTTTATATTATGATTTTCATCATAACCTAAAAAGACTACATTATTTGTAGCCTTTTCTTGATATATTAAGTTATTTATTATGCAATAATTAAGTATTTCTTCATCAATTCCTCTGTTAGTTAAATATTCAATAACTTTTAAGTTATTTGCTGCTTTTTTAGGAATTTCAATTTGTTTTTCTTCTTTTTTATATGTCTTTTTTTCTACAACTGGTGCTCTATAACTTACTTTATTAAGTACTTTTTTTACTGCATTGGGTAGGGAATAACCATCAACTTTTATTAGATAATCAATAGCACTTTTACCACCAATTCCTTTGGAAAATCTATACCACATTCCATTATTTATTCTCACACTATCGTGCGTTTTTGTTGAATAAGTATCTTTGGTTATTTGCACTAATTCATTAGGCTCATAGTTTTTTAAATATGTGAGTAAATCTATTTTTCTTGCTTCTTCAAGTTCTTGTTTTGTGCAAGATTCTTTCAATTTTACCACCTCATTTCATTGTAATTTTTGATATGTTATCTAACCTCATTTTTAGGATTTTTTTCTTCTGAATACCTAACATTATTATTTGGATTCTTTTCATTTTCTTCCTTTATTATTTCGTTTAAATGTTCTATTGGATATTCAATTACTTCTCTTAAATTACCATCAAAAGAAAGCCATTCATCATAGCCTTGTTCCAATAAATTAGGCTCTTTTATTAGTGTTTCTAAATCTTCTTTTGTATATCCAAGATCATAATTATAAAAATCAATAATTTCTTGTTTTATTGTTAATTCATAAGCGTTTTGCATAATTTCTTCTGGCGTTTTGCCTTTTAAGCTTTCCTTATATTCAAACATTTCTTGTTCTAATTTTCTCATTAACTCTTCTTTTAATGAGTTCATTTCTTCTTCATTTTCTTCCATAATATAAATTCCTTTCCAACAA
>Ga0256406_1005603_pt1 | contig 13291 bp, 17 predicted proteins | sample RumenRJG_03DNA_FD_185986 | JGI IMG/M metagenome (GOLD analysis project Ga0256406, IMG submission 185986) | Bovine rumen microbial communities from Lethbridge, Alberta, Canada - RJG_03 | ecosystem: Host-associated > Mammals > Digestive system > Stomach > Rumen | place: Canada: Alberta | collected...
TATGTTCTTCTGCAACTGATGAGAAAAAGCCTGTAATTGTTGGTAGTGTTGATAATCATTATTCATATGCTGTGTATGATGTTGGACTGGATAACTTGAATCTTAAAGTTGGCGATAGAGTGTATAGCTGGAAGACCAAGGATGTTACCATCTTTACTAATCAGGATATGGTCAATGAGTTCTGGGCAAAGAAATTAGGTGAAATTCGTAAGTTTTCTGACTTTGATAATCTTGCGGGTGATGATATTGATTTTGATAAATTTTGTTCTGTGTTATTTGAAGAATGGGGTTGTTCAAATTCTAATTATAAAGAAGTTAAGGTGAATGATGCTATATGGATGGATGATAGAGTTCGTACAATGCTATTAAAGTTTAGAGAATTTAACTTAGATTCTCCTATGTTATATACACCTATTCATTTGTTAACTGAAGATAGAAGAAATAAATTTTTTAGTTCATACGATAATTGGGAAGCGGAAACTCTTTATTATTCTGATAGTCCTGATGAAGATATTAAATCTATGAAGAAATGGCTTGCTGAAGTTAAAGCTATATTCGATAAAGTGGATTTTAAAAATGATAATCTGTATATGACATATGTGTATGTTGATAATTCGGAAGAAAAAGATAATTGAGGAGGCTTTGGTAGTTATGAAGTATTTATTGAAAGTAGAGCTTGATAATGATGGTAATCCTGTTTTTGAAAAGGTTACTAATGTGAATTCTGGCGAAATATCTTATTTCGCCAGAGGCAATGATGGTTTCATTGAAATGGTCAATGAGCAATGGATTCATAATAATTGTGAGGATATTCAAAATTTGTTTGTTACAGATGATGGTAATTTTGTTCCTGAGAGAGTCAAAGAAAGCGTATCGAAGAGTCATTCTCTTATATGTTCTTATGAAATAGATAATGATGGTGTTTTCTTTATAGCGATAGCTTCTCGCTCAAGTCATTCAGATAAGGTGGTGATTAATTTTTATGGAAGTAGCGATGAAGCTCCTGAAGTCCATTTGTATGGCATAGAAGCTGATATAGATTTTACTCAAGATGCTTTAGAGAAGTTTGCTTGTGAGCATATCTCTGAATACAAGTGGTCTATGTTCGAGAATTATTATGCTCGTACATAATATAGTTATTAACTTTTTTTCTTTCCCTACTTGTTAGGTTTAACTGTATGTAATATCCCAAAATATTGTTTTCCCTATCTATTAGGATGTGGGTATATTACCTGCAAATAAAATCTTAAATAAGGAGGTTTCGACTATGACTAAGGTTGAAACAAAAGTAGTGGTAAAAGGTTTAAAGCAGTGTGTGAGTGACTCTCAGGTTTTAAAGGATAATTTGCCTTTGTATGGTGGGTACACTCGGAAGTATGGTGGTTATACAGACCCTGATTTTGGGTTTGTTGTTTACAATGCTGAAAAAGATTGGGTGTATTTTAGTGGCACTTGGCGCGGAAAAGCTCAGGTTTCTTGGGGTGAAAACCCTGATATCTACAGATTGCGAATTATTGAACCTATCACTATGAAGGAAGTTCGTGAATTTGTTCAGGCGTGTAGAGATGGCAGTTTAAGAGACTTTTATTTATGGTGGAGACATGAAATTTAGTGATTATTAAAAATGTGGGGCTTCGTGCCCCACTACTACTAAAATAGAAAGTTGGTATTAGTATGAGAGAAAATTTAAAGAATATTGGTTCTGATGAAAGATTTGAGTTTACTGGTGTGTTTGAGAGATTTGGTTTGAAACATGGGTATCAAGGTCGTATGGAAGCAACTGTTTTACTTACAAACGTGTGTGATGCGTCTGGTGTTCAGGTCGCAGACCACCTGTGGTTTAATAAAACAAAAGGTTTTTCAAATCTTGATTTGCAAGCTGGTGATATTGTAAGTTTTAAGGCTCGTGTTTCGCAGTATGAAAGAGGCTATGCTGGGTATAGAGAAGATGTTTATGTTCCTTATTCGATTGATTATAAATTATCTTATCCTACTCAAATAAAGAAAGCCATTTGTGTATGAAATAAACTTCAAATATAAGATTAATGAGGTGTTACTAATGGATAACTTATTTGATATTAATAGTGTAACTTTTGCTAGTTTAAATGATGAAGAGAAAGCAGAAGTGTTGGAAAATATGGGCTGTTATTTTTGGAATAGAGATGGATATATAAGGGCATATATTCACTATAGGATTTTAATATATTTATTTGGACTTGGTAGAGACTTTGATATCGGTATGGGTGTTTATGACTTTTTAAGAAGCGTAAATATAGAATCAGATGAGTTAAAGTTTGCACATTTTCTGGCCAATTGTAAAGTTTATTATTCTTTTAATACTCATAAGTGGACTATTGTAGAAGGCTCTATAGAAAAGTACAGAGTATATGGTAGTTTTATAATTAACAAATTAATAGAAGAAAGTGATAATGAAGCCAAAAAACTGGTTTTTGATAGATTACCTGAAAATGTAATGGCAAGATTTGCAAAATGGCATGGGTAAAATAATCTCATTTCTATGGGTTTACATATATTTAAATAATTTATTTTAGGGAGGTTTCTCTGATGAAAGAAACAAAAGTTGTTATTGAAGATGATTTGGTAGTATGTGCTGCCTGCGGTCGTGTTATCAAAGAAACAGAATCTATTTCGGCATGTAATTACAATGATTATAAGAATATAAACCTTTGTTCAGACTGTACACATAAAGGGTATAAAGGATTTGTATATTGCAATAGTTGTGATATGAAAAGTTGTTGGGTAGAATCAAAGGTATTAGAGCATACGGTTCGCACTACTGATGAAGGTCAGAATTGGATTTGTCGTAATATTCTTGATTCCAGTGAAAAGTATAGAAGGTGCAATAACTGTGGTAGATGGTTTGATATAGCTAATTCATCTGTTATGTCGGAACTTTCTATTGATGAAGGATTATGCTATCAATGTTATTGTGAGGAATATTCAACAAAATCATTAGAACCAGAAAATTATCCCGATAAAGCAAAGATGTTGATAGGCTCCGCTTTTATGTGTTTTGGCGAAATATGTATTCACTTGTTTGAAAAATCTAACGAGTTTTATATCAAAGTTACTAATCTTTACGGGTATAGAGAGTTAGTATGTAAAGTGACTACATTTGCTAAGTTTGATAAAAGCGAGAATGATATTAGGATGCGTATAGACTTTTTTTATACAAATATGTCTGATGCTAAGAAATATTATATATTGTGGTTGCTTGAGAGGAATCGTGACGTCTTGTTTGAAGCCTTCGAGGGTAAATATGCTTCTGATAATACTGACGAAAAAAATACTTATAATCGTTATGTGAAGATTTTAGGTGCTGGTGAATGGCTTTGAAGATTTAATAACAATTTAACATAATGTATTTGACTTTGCGCATATATTTTATGTTCTTCAACATAAAAAACTATATTCTCTTGAAAGTGATTTTTAGGAGGCGGTATTTTATGTTAAGAAATGATGAGTCTGTGTATGCAGAGTTTGCAAAAGGCAGTCCTGTGTCTGATAATAACGATTCAAAAGTGTCTGTTAGTTCTTATGTTGGCAGTCTCGATGAAGGTGTGCGATTTCGTATAGCTTATGATTTAGATGATGTTTCAGGTAATTTTAAACTCCCTACTTATAAGGCAAAAAAGTGTCCTTTTGAATTATCTTTTTTGGCTCAATATACTGGCGAAGATTCTGAATTCGATAATGAAAATGATTCTTATGGTTCATTTAAAGTTATAACATTTTCAGAGGAATTCTTTAAATATTTCTGGGGTATGATTGGGTTGAACAAAATCCCTTGTCTCGATATTAGGCATCGCCATCCAGGTCTTGAAATTCATGACTATAACTTGAAGGAATTAGCTTCTTTGCATGAACCAAGACCTGTAAATGTCTTGTATGTTTCTGAAAATGGTGATGATGGTGATGTTTCAAATGTTGCTTTTAATCCTTGTCTGAACTCGGATATGGATTCGGTTTACAAATATACAAGAACAAGCAAATTTACTTCTCGTGCAGAGTTTACTTTTGATTCTGCTCCCATTGTAGTATTTGCAGAAATTGTAGATAACCTTGTAGGCTATAAGGGTAAGCATTGGTATCTCGTTTATGTTCTAGGTGGGTATATAACAATTATGTCTGCAGAAGAAATTCGAGATGATGCAAATCATTATTTCATTTCTAATGGCTCTTTAATCCGAGATGCAAATCATAGTACTGTAGTGGTATCTTCTGGTAAACCTCTTCCTGTTGTTGAGGTTGATGTTGAAAGCAATCTTTTTAAGCGTTCTTCGTATATTCCTGCAGTAGCAGATTTGTGGAAAAGAAAGCCAGAAGAAGATTCTGAAACTCCTGTTGGCGAGGGTAATACAGAATGGCTTGAAGAGTTATTGGAAAAATGTAAAAACAATGACTTAACTTTTGAAGTTCCTGATTTTGATAATGAAGGCTTTGAAGACAACGAAGATGGTGAGTTTTAATGAAAATGAAAAAACCTTTTAAACATAGATTCGTTAAAGAGTCCTTTGTTAAAGAGTTAAAAGAGAGCTTCGGGTATTATGCCTATGAAACCTACAAAGAATGGGCGAACCGAGTTTCTCTTATGAAGGGTAAAATCCCCTTAATTGGTAAAGCGTATGGCAACTCAGTATTTCTTCATATTAAGTTAGATAGTGAGTTGTTTAATCAATACACCCAAATTCCTTTCTTAACCTCCTATGACAAACCTTCAGCGGCTACGCTGAAGGTTGTCTGGGTAAGGTATATAAAAGAAGTTGACCTGCATTATGCTCTAGTCTGTAGTGGTGTTCGTCATTATATTTGTGGCAAGAATGTCGAAAAAGAAGCTTGCGTTGATTTGTTTATTGTTCCCTTAAAGAAGTTAGGGTTAAATATATTTGAGTTTGAGGCTCCTTTATATGCTTCTAATAGGTGTAGTTCTTATTACGAAGAAGATTTTAACTTCCTAAATGATGTGGGTATTTTGAAAGCTCCTGTTATTGAAGGCGAACCAAAGAATCCAATAGAGTTTCTTGAAGAGAAACCGTATGTAGAAACTTGTCATTATACATATAGTCTGGATTTATTAAATTACTTATATAGTTTTGTATATAAGCAATCTGAATTGCCAAAGGATACTTTACCTACTGATAAATCTCATGAACCAAGGCGTTATATTAATTCAGCTTTTGTTATGTGTAAGGATGGATTGGCGGAGGCAATAGACGAACTCTGGGGTAATAAGGTTACTTACCCAGACTATATAGAGTCTGCTGACTTTATAAGGTTTTCTTATGATGAAACAGATGAATGTGTAGATGGAGTCGGGATTGAATGGACTTCATTCGATGACTTCATGGATAATCAGTGGCTGATGGGTCCTGACGAAGATGATGATTTCGATGATGAGGGGTAATTTGTTTTCAGTGTTTCAAAAACCATGGTAATGTCGTATTGGAAAATAAATTTTCAAAACTCCCCATTTTTGAAAGAAATAATATTTATCAAAAGTATGTCTCAAAATGTTTTCTTTCAAAAGTGGTCACTAAAAAGAAATTTGAGGTGTTTATTGTGAATGAGAATGATATAGATTTAAATGTTAATGTTGAAAGTAAAGAGTATGGGTATTGTAGGGTTTCTACTCGACATCAAAAGTTGGCTCGTCAGTTACAAGCATTGACTGATGCTGGTATTCCTGAAGAGAATATTTATACTGATAAAATGTCGGGTAAATCGAAAGAAAATAGAGATGGCTTAAATACAATGCTTTCTATACTTCGACCAGGTGACCAAGTTACCTGCGAAAGTATAAGTAGAATGGCAAGAAGCGTACAAGACCTTTTGTGGATTATGGAGAAGCTTGATACAATGCACGTGAAATGTACTTTTCTAAAGGAAAATATCTCGTTCGAAGGCCCGACAGGTCGCCTTATTCTTCACGTATTATCAGCTATCGCCCAGTTCCAGCGCGAGTTGATTGTGTTAAATACTCAGGAGGGTGTTGCTATTGCTCGTGAAAAAGGAAAAGTCTTTGGTCGTCCTAAAACCCCTGATGAAACTGTAAAAAGAGTTCTAAAACTGCGTGACGATAAGTATTCAGTTAAGGAAATATTGGAAATGTGTAATATTTCTTCTGCTACATACTATCGTATAATTAAGGCTCATAGCGCTGTATAATGGAGGCAATTATGAAAGTTAATGAAATTCCTGAATATTCCCATGTATTGTTATTAAGCAATATGGGTAGCAAAGAAAGCGACTGTAATGCTTTGTTGTATAAAATAGCAACTTCAAAGAAGTGTATTATAGTCGATTCCGTAGTTGATTTGGATGCTTCTGATGACTTGTCTGGGGTTGATTTTATTCTAACTACAAATCCTGAAATAAATAGTGCTGTTAGTGTCCCTATTGTATATGTGGGTGAATAAATTATGCTGTGGTATTCCTATATGTCTGAAACTGAAAAGGAAAAATATATTGATAAACTTCTCGAAAAAATCGAAGCTCGTAAGGCATTAGATGAAATAGAGTATGAAGTTTTAGAACAGTATGAGTCAATTGGTGATATCAATCCTATGGCCATCAGGGTTATAAGTCACTTGTGCTTTTAGAACTGTTTAGAGGAAAAGAATGTTGTATATTGTTTCCCCCCATATAAATTCATTGGAAACAATATATCCTTTTCAGTTTTATATATATCGTAAAGGTGAGGCATCATGTCTGCCTCACCTTTACTTTTAAAAAATGTTAAAACACACTTTTGCGCAGAGAAAGTGTGTTTTAATGGGATTTTCACTGTTCTACAAATGGGACAGTGAAAAATTTAGGAGTTAATTTTTCGAGTGTCATAAATTATCCTGATTTGAAATCTTAGGTAGTAAATTTTCATTATTTTTATCTTAACCATTAGAGGAGATAAAAAGAAAATCTGACAATTTACAATTTTCAGTGAGAGATTTAGCATTTTAGGCTTGATTGTATTTTATATTTTGAAAATAAAGCAAAGAGGTGTTCTGTATGGTTTCTGCATATATCAAAAGTAATAACTTGGCTGGGTATTTTAAAAGCTATGCTGTTGTTTCAAAATTAGCTTTAAGCATGGGTATTGAAAAGTTCGATAAATTAATTACTGATTTTAAAAGGCTTAACTATAATTTTATTACTATGTCCGAAAGCTGTGATAAGTTGATTGGTAATGCGAAAAAGGACGATGTAATCATTGCTGCAGAAATTAAACAGTTGGCAAACTGTCCTTACGAATTTGTAGATACAATTGTTCATTTAAATCATGTTGGTGCAAGGCTTATTACTCCATTATTTGATTCAAGTGATTACAAAACCGAAGAAGATTTAAGAAGATTATCTGCTGTTGCGTTCATCGGTGAAGACGAAAAGAAGTTTGATGAGGTTGTGTATAAAAAATTCTCGTATTTTGATATTAGAAATTTTATAGAACTTGTTCTTAAGGATAAGGGTAGATATGATTTGTCGGAATTTGAATCAGAGCTTAAGTCTGTTGAATATCCTGAAAATATATTTGAAATTGCTTCCGAGTATATGGGTGGTGAAAGTTTATCATATCTAATGCGTAAGTTTGATTTGAAAAATATGTGTGTTCCAACACTTAAAAGACTGATAGATGAGTTTATTTCTGCAGAATTTTCAGGACTTGTGCCTGGAACTGCGGAGTATAAGCAGGCAATTCGAGATGTTATTTCTTGATATGGGTATTTTTATAAAAGTTCAACTTTTAATGCTGATTGATGTTCTATAATTTATAATTTTATAATATTGAAAGTGCTTGAATGTGTTATAGCTTATAAAACTATGATATTGAAAAAGTTGAATGTTTCATTTTTTATAAAACTTGAACATTGGAATCGGCTCAATGTTAAATCTTTATAAAAATAAGATATTCGTAGCGTAAAATCAGATTTACTACACTGATTAAAATGTCGCTGAGATAAGTGTTTTATAACCTGTTTTGAATAATGATTATTGATTTGCAGTTTATTCTTTTGACTTTGAAAATGGTGTAACTTTTTATGATTACAAACTTATTTTCATAGCTGTCGAAAGTATAACAGTTTAGGGTGATAATACATGATAAAACTTAGGGATAACTCTTAAAAAATCGCATTTTATACTTTTGTGAAAATCTTAATTTTGTAAGGCAATAGATTTTTTTCTTTCCTTAACAAGCCAAAATACCTATAAAAAATAGCATATTTTGAAAAAAGAAAAAGAAAAAATTACTTAGTGCTAAAGTACAAAACTTAGTACTTTTTAGTTTCTTGATAATGGATTATTTGTTTGGAGGAGTGCTTGATAATGCAGAACAAATATTCTGACGGGAGTTTTCGTATTACTATAACAGGCTCCAGTGATTTTGAAGATGATTTTTACCGATTAAGAAAAAGTCCTCTTTTTTCTGGGGTTGATGCTGAGTCTGGTAGGCTCTTTTCGTATTCGGGTATATACATAGACTACCATTATGATGCAGAAAAGGATGTCTTGTATATGACATCAAATTTTCTTAGTTCTTATGAGGAATTGCAAGTGGCAAAAGAAATATTCACTTGCATAATTGAGGAGTATGCCATTGCGAATATGTCAATAAATGTTGAGTTTATATATAACAACCTCAGTGATGTGTCAATTTTAAACATAATTAGAACTGCCTGTGCAAATGAAGAACTTCAGTGTGTATTTTCAAAGCTGTATGATAATCCCACTGCTGCAGTTTTGCAAAAGCCTGAATTGCATTCATATCTTGCTTCTAATGTTTCTTGCTTAAAACTAAACAAGATAAAACCTCTGTTGAACTCTGGCGAAGAGGTATATTTATTTGATATACAAAAGGTGTTTGATAGGCCTGCTATTGTATCATTATATCTTGGCAATACCCTTGAGTATTTGGAAGCTCTGGTGTGTTTCTACTTCCACCTTTTGAAGTATGCAATTAGGTCAAGAAAGATGCATGGGCATATAAAAAATGTTGCAAGTTTGTCTTATTTCAGTTCCAGGCTTATGAACATCGGTTTAAGGGGTAAAGAGTTTTTGAGTATAAGGAAAGATTTGTATAAGCTGTTCTCTGAGGGGTATGGCTTAAAAGAGGTGGTTTCTTATGACTCGGATGGAAATGTATGAAGCTTCTGAAAAATTAATTCAGTCTTGGCTCTTTGGCGTAGAAATTGAATACAGCGGTATAACTCGTAAAAATTCAGCCTTAATAGTATGTGAGGTGCTTCAAAAAGAGTTCCCTAATGACGAGGTTTATGCAGAAAAAGAATATGAGAAATCAAATGATGTTTACAAAATATATCGCGAGTCTAATGGCGTTAAAATGCTCTATTTTTCTGTTGTGCATGATGGCAGTGTCGCTCCTTATAAGATAAGTGATGATGGGTATTCTTTGTGCAGTGGTAAAAATGTGTTCAAGTGCGAACTTACTACCAAGAAAATGACTTTGGAAGAGATAGATTTACTTGTCGCTGTCGTAGATGCTTTAAAGGCAGGCAATAAAGAATTAAATCAAATGATGATTGTTGGTGATACCACTTCTATTCATGTACATATCAATGGTGCAGAGTTATCTTTGCAGGCTATAAAGAATCTTTGTAATAACATTTATTCTAAACAAATGCTTCTTTACCATGCTACTGGTCAAAGTCCTGATTCTGTCAGGTATCAATATATGCAAATGCTCCCAGAAATCTTTGTTTCAAAATTAAAAGAAGTTAAAACTATGATTGAGTTAAGGGATTGTTTCTATAAGTCTATGATAGGTCAAAGAGCAAATCCTTCGTTAGAGGTTAATAAAAAGTATAGTAAAGCAAGATATAGGATATTATCTCTCTGTCCCTTGTTTGATTATCGTAATTATAAAAGTTTGGAAATGAGGCTATTTAAAGCTACAACTGATAGCTCTGTTATAGTTTCTTATATACTCTTTGTCTTAAAACTGGTAACTTACTGCAGTCTGATTACGAAATCTACTTATAGGGATTTAGAAGCGGTTGATGCTGAACCTTATTCTGAAAAATACCGCATGCATTGTTTCTTGAATAAAATAGGTTGTTCTGGTGTTAAATACAAAGATGTTCGTAGAACATTTTTAGAAAACCTTGACGGGCAAGCTGCTTGGCGTAAAGAGGCTTAAATTATGTTAATTGTTTTAGAGTTAACAAATCACATTCAGAGGTGGTGTTCAAATTGTTTGATAAAGAGTATTTTTTCGGCTCAGGTAAAATAGATTCCGACTCTTATATGTTAAAGTCAAAATTCTCTGAAGACTTGATTTCGTTTGTGAAAAAAGGGTATTTGATAGACTTCTTCGGAAAGCTCCCAATAAACGACCAACAACTAAAAATAATGAATCTTTTCTTGGATAGTGGTGTATCTTTTTATGATGCGTACAGTAAGGCTTCTGTTGAGCAGTATGGCAAAGGCATATCTGTAAAAGATAAGATTATGAAAGCGTATTTCTCGGTGTATTCTGTTCTTCAAAATTTGTGTTTGGATTGTAATTATGGTGATAATCCTACAAGTGATGATAGACTTATTACTTCTAATATTGGGATTGTTAAATCCTTGATGGATAGCGGTAAGCTCTGTATTTCAAAAGATGAATTGACTGATTTAATGATGCATCTCGATTTAGAAGAAGTTTATGTAGTTGATGGTATTATTCCCATAGTGGCTTTTTATGAAACTTCTTCTGGTGAGTATAGGTTAGAAATTGATTTCTTTGAGCTGTGTGAATTTACAAATCGTTCTGAAATTGTCATCCCAGTGCATTTGGTAGCGTTATATTTAGAGGTTTTAATTCATATTCTTTTTACTGCTTCTAAAGTAACTATAACTTATGTGGACGGTAGCGAAGTCAGGCGTATAAATACTAAAATGGATTTGGCAATTCATAAAGACTCTGGATTTAAGAATCATTATATTACTCTGTATGATATTGACTGTTATAAGACAGGCAGTCCAGATTTTGTTCCTGTTGATGTTCTGTCTATACTTGATATAAAAATTATAGAGTGAGGTGTTTAATATGCCCGAAGGTGGTAATATCGTAAAAACAGTTTTAAAGGTAGACTTGTCTGAATGTGAGTCTATGGATAAAAGGTATATAGAGGGTATTAGATATTTAAAGTCTTATATTTGGGATATGAAATTTATAACCCATCTGAATACAAAAAGACGTTTGCAATGTTATATAGATGCTCATTTCAATTATGATGAGGCAGTAAAAAAATTAAATAGTGAAGGTGACAATCTAAATTATGATTGTTTAAAATCGTGTATTTCTAATATTAATTCTTTGATAAAAAAACAATTTGGTGATGTGTGTAGTATAATCAATTGTCCAGATGAAAATAATATTGAGTTATTACATCAAGCTGTTAAACTTAATAAGGGTAAAGTAGGTTTATCTTCGGTCTTATCAAAATATGTTGATGATACTTTTACAAGGAAATATGATTTGCATACTTGTAAAAAGGAATTATTGTTTGTAATGTTATTATGTCAGCCTTCCATTGATAAGATGCTTGAGAATATGGATAAGAATAAATTGAGGTATATCTGTACTTTGCTTTCTTATCCTATAAAGAATCGTTATGATGCGAATGAGCTAGAGGACTTCTTGAAAATAGAAAAGATTGTGGCAAGAGTTGGAAAATGTAAATTAGGAGATTTGTTTGGTTTATCTGATGAAGAGTCTGTCGGATGAAAATTAGGAAAATATTTTTATTTCTGGATATTTAATTTTAATATATGAGAATAATCATTTTTATAAAGATGTGCAATACGAACCATGATTGTACTTCTTTATTTTTATGAGAACAACAACTATTTAAGAATAAAATCTGGATGTAATATATGATAGTATAGGAGAACCAAATGCATTTTGAACAAAGATTTGTTTTTGTTTTGCTTGTTACCTGTTTTCAATCCAAAACTATGCCTATTTACTTTTATAAACTTTGTGCCAAGCCTCGACAACTACATACTTTAGAGTTATAATAAAACACAAACTTTTTGAAAGTAGGTGTTTGTTATGGCAAATAATGAATTTAAAAAGCCTTCAAATTTCTTTGAGGATATGGAAAATGTAAAGCGGTATGCTGAAAGCATAAAGGATAAAGTTCCAACCGATATTTATAATGACATCCTAATGTTGTTGGGGTTGGAAGAGAATCTTGCAATTACTTCTGCAGTTGTAATAGATGGCGTTGAAGTTAAGGTTGATAAGTACATTTCGGATATGGTTGCCTTCCTTAATAACAAAGGTGTTAGGACTCTTGCTTGTTGTTCTGGTTTGCAGGAAGAGCATGAGAATTCGATTCATAAGCCTGTTCAAGGGTATCTGGCAATAGCCTTCAGCGCAGAATACTTCGAGCATTTGTTCAATCACTTTGCTATTGAGGGTATTACAATAAAAACAGGCGAAGTTTTCTTTAAGCCTTCTATATCCTTTGTGGTTAAAGCAGATTCTGATGAGGGTTTAAAATCTCTTTGGGATAAGTTGTATGAGTTCTTTCAAAAGTAATGCGAGGTGTTGTTTATGGGTACTTTAACTCCTGAACAAATAACTGCTGCAAAGGCAAGGAAATGCAGAATGTTTCTTTGGTTAATTGTTGAAAAGTATGCAGATGAAAATCTTAAAAAGCAGTTGAGAAAGTGCAAGCGTTCAAAGACTTACAAAACTCTACTTGAGGGTGGAAATGATTTTTTCTTAAAGTCTGCCGAAGAACTGATGTGGCTATTAGATAAAGAGTATTCAAAGGATTGGGAAGCTTGGAATAAGCAAGCTGGCCTTGAGGAGAATGTAAAATGATAAAGTTATATACTGATTCTAAATTTGCTCCTGACGATATAGACTGGATTCGCTATAATGATATATTTTTCAACTCGAAAATAACTGCAAGTATGTTAACTGATAAAGATTTATCGTTGATGAAAGAGATAGAAGGGTTAATTCTTATTAGTAAAGAAAATAGTCTTTTTAAATCAAGAACTGGTATTATTTCTATTACTAATATATCAACAAGCTTGAAAACTCTGTTAAACATTCGTTGGTTAAAAAGGCAAGCGAACTTAACTAAAAAATATGGTGTTGATATCACTGAGTGTGGTCCTAATGTGCTGAATTATGTGTTTGATGAAATAACTGATGGTTCTATCCCTGTTGTATTAAGTCATTGGGATGTGTTGGGTTTAAAGAATAGGTATATTGAAGTTAATGATACCGTAAGGGTAAAATCTATGCATAAAT
>Ga0256406_1005606_pt1 | contig 13285 bp, 4 predicted proteins | sample RumenRJG_03DNA_FD_185986 | JGI IMG/M metagenome (GOLD analysis project Ga0256406, IMG submission 185986) | Bovine rumen microbial communities from Lethbridge, Alberta, Canada - RJG_03 | ecosystem: Host-associated > Mammals > Digestive system > Stomach > Rumen | place: Canada: Alberta | collected...
AGAATCCGTGCCTGGTGAGGCCGCTGCCGGCCACGATACCATATTGGCGGGTGTTCCACGAGCCCCACGAAAGGTCGGCGGTGGCATAGGGTTTGGTTGCGGCGTTGAGTGTCTGCAGGCTCATGGCGCCGCCGAAGGCGGCCGAACCGCCGTTGCTGGCCCCCACGCCGCGCTGCAACTGCACGCTCTGCGCCATGCCGCCCAGGTTAGGTATGTTGTACCAATATACGCTCTGGCTTTCCGCATCGTTCAGCGGAATACCGTTGATGTTTACGTTGATGCGGGTGGCGTCGACACCTCGGATGCGCAAATTGGTCACACCCACCGTGCCGTTCTCCGACGAGGTGACGACGCTTGGCTCCAACTCCAGCATATAGGGAAGTGCCGCGGCTACTTTGTTCTCCTCCAGCGTCTTGCGGTCGATGGTGCTGGTGGTGAGCGGCGCTTTGTTGCTGACGCGCACGTCCTGGATCATCACTTCGTCAAGGGCGCGGATGGTGTCCTGGGCTTGCAGGGTGAGGGGTGAGAGATGAAAGGTGAAAACCAAAGCCAAGCAGGCTATCCTCTGCTTGCGGCTCGTCTGTGTGGCCTTATGTAGGTGATAGCGGCCACGGCTATTGCGTGTTTTTTCCATAATTCATTCCTTTCGCCGGCATTATCCGGATCAAGTTTTAAGGGTCTGTTCTCAGCCTTGGGTGCTCATTTTGAGCACCATATCGGCACCCCTATGGGTTGAATTGCTGCTGCAAAGATACAACTATTTTCTGATATGCAAAAAAAATCTTCCCCTATTTTCCCATCGGTGGGTAATAATGGGAAAAGGCCTATCTATTACCCTAGAGAACCCCTACCGTTCCCCTACCGCCTCACCGCAGGAGGGTCACCGTCCCCGTGGCCGCGCGCCACGAGCCCGGCAGGTCGGCCGTCCGGTACCGCAGGTGCCACACATACGCCCCCTGCGGGCAGGCGCGCCCGTCGTGCGTCCCGTCCCACCCCTCGGCCAGCCGGTCGCTGCTGTAGACCAGCAGACCCATCCGGTTATACACCGTCAGCCGGCCCTCCAGCAGCCCCTCGCCCACAACGGTGAACCGGTTGTTGATCGCCTGGTCGGGCGTGAACGCATTGGGCGCATAGATCGTCGCGCTCACCACCCTCACCACCTTCCGCGCCGTGTCGAGGCACGCCCCGTTGCCCACCTCCAGCAGCACCGTCGCACTGTCGTAGCCCATGCCGAGCGTGTGCTCCACAAACGGCCTCTCGTCGCCCTCCAGCAGCGTGTCGCTCCCCATGCCGTGCACCACCAGCGTCCAGCGGTGCCCGCTGGTGTTGCGGCTGACATTGTAGGCGCTGAAGTCACGGTTGTCGTTCACCAGCAGCTCCGGCTGCACCCGCAGCTCCGCCCGCGGATAGCTGACCGGCTGCAGGGTGACGCTCCGCGTCGTGGGGCAGAAACCCGTGTCGCTGTGGTCGACGGTGACCGTGTAGGTGGTGACCTCATCCGGCGCCACCAGCACCTGCCGCAACCCCTGCTGCGCATCCAGCGCGGAATCTGTCGGCTCCGACGTCCACCGCAGCCAGGGCATACCGGTCAGCGCCGTCAGCACATAGCTCTTCTCATGGCAGTCCGACACCCATTCGAAGTGCACCGTGTCCGGCGGCAGCTGCACCAGCGGCAGCACCACCACCGAGTCGCAGATCTCGCCAGTGGGAAAACGGTGCGTAAGGCTGTAGCGGCCCGTGTCCGTCAGGCTCATCCCCCCCACCGTCTGCCCCCGCCACGTATAGGTGCTGTTGTAGCAAAAGGTGTCCGCCTCCAGCATCGTGGGCACCGAGTGCAGCAGCGTCAGCCGCAGCACATAGGCAGTGTCGCACCGTGTGCCACCCCTGGGGTAGAGGCGTGGCCCGACGGTGTCGTTCCAGTAGACAGTCCCACCCCACACCAACGAGTCGCACGCCACCACCGCACTGTCGACCGGCACCGTGAGGTCCGGCACCACAAGGGTCATCACCGTCGTGTCCAGGCATTGGTTGTCGGCTATGCCGGCCACCAGGGTCACGGTGAAAGTGCCACTGCTGCGGTAAGTGTGCACGGGCGAATAGGTGGTCGACGTATGCCCGTCGCCGAAGTCCCAATAAGCGCTCTCGCAGTCCTCGTGGTGCGCTAGCGCCTGCCCGCCCGCACCACTGATGGCACTGCGGTTGAGGAAACTGACGCGGTAGCCGTCGCAGCCCAGGTCCTCGCATTCGAGGGTGTCGGGCAGGGCCTTCGGGTAGCGGTCGCCCAGGTAGGCGTGCATCGTCGCATAGCAGTCCGCATTCTCAAGCGATATGAGTTGGCAGTGGTAGTAGCGGTCGGCCTTGTCGTAGGTGATGCTTCGCTCGGTGGAGAGGGTCTGGCCAGGATCGTCGGCATACCAGCGGTAGCGGAACCCCTCGGGTGCGGTGAGGGTGTTGGTGGTGAATGCGCCACATTGGGCGGTGGTCACGCTGCTGTGCTGGCACTCGATGGTGAAATAGGCGTAGCCGTAGTGCCCTCCGTGCGCACAGTCATAGGTGGTAATGCGCACGAAGATGTCCTGCCCCTGATAAGGCGACACGTCGAATCCCACCGTCGTCCAGTCCTTCCACAGGGCGGAGTAGTGTGTGTTCCATCCGATGGCGCCGTCGGCCGTGAAGTCGGCCATGCCGCAGCTGGCGTCGATCACGCGCTTGTTGCTGTCGAGTATCTCTAGCGTGAACCGCGGTTGCAACTCCGTACTGTGGCCTGGGTTCTGCAGCACGACGGCATAGCGTAGCAGGAGTATCGAGTAGAAGGTGGTGTCTATATGTAGTTTGTACTCAATACTTTCTGCCTCCGAGCCGACATTGCGATTGCCCAGACGCACCGATGCTTCGGTGCCGGGGCACACCTGTCGCAGCCTTCCGCCGGTATTGACGTCGATGAATGTGGTGTCGGTGATGACGGTGTGGCGGTTATAATGGGCTGTGGGGTTGAAGCGGTCGTAGACCAGCCCGATGTTGGCACAGGGGTTGGTGAAGGAACCGTAGTAGCCCATCACATAGTCGGAGCCTAGGTCGGTGGCGTCGGGGCAGCCGATGTGGGCTGCTTGGCTGGTGGTGAACGTGGTGCTGGTTTCGCAGCAGGGGTTGGGTCTCACCGTCGAGTCCGATGTGGGGTTGAGCGCCAAGGTGTAGCAGGTGCGCAGCTGCAGGCTGTCGATGTGCAGGGTGCGGCTGCTGGTCACCCACTGGCGGTCGCCCAGCGTCACGAGGGTGTAGGGAGCCGTGGTGTTCCACGTCAGGTCGGCTTCGGTGGCGCGGATATTGCTCACCTCCACATTGCTGATGCTGTAGGGGCAGTAGGTGGGTGCGTCGTCATCCGTCGTGCTCCATTGGTTCCTGAAATGTATGATACGTGGCGAGAAGGAAGAGTAGATCTCGAGGTGGATGGTCATAGTGCCGCGGGTGGCGGTTAGGGTCGACGACCATGTGAGGCTCGTCCCGTAACCGAAGTCTATCAGCAGGTTGCTTGCCGAGGGGGAGCCGTCCCACACCCGTAGCCGTCCCCATCCCGGGGCGAGACCCGACAGGTGGATTGCTCCGGTGATGGTGCGGTTCTGTGTCTCGATGATTGCCCAGCCCTCGAAGGCGCTGGTGTCGTTGCAGGCCAGGATCACCTCCCCAAAGGTGGTATGGCAGTTGTAGACTCGCACGGTGTCGCGGTTCACCATCGACACATGTCCTTCCTGTGCCGTCAGCCATTCGGTGTGCAATGCCGTCAGCAAGAGCAGTAGGGCGATATGTGCGAGCCGTTTCATCGCATAGCGCTAATGTCCGTAGTGGGCCATGAATTTGATTCTCATTAGGCGGATTTCTTCTTCGGTGTAGTCGGGGTCGTCGGCAAACTCCTCGTAGGCCTCCTCCAGCGAGTCGGTCTCCGAGTTGCGCCAGTAGTCGAGCAGCTCCTCCTGGTGTTCGGGTTCTATGTTTTCGTTTATATAGTAGTCGATGTTCAGCTTGGCGCCGCTGTTGATGATGTGCTCCATCTCGGTCAGCAGCTCGTCCATCGTCAGCCCCTTGCCGTCGGCGATGTCCTCGAGGCTCTTCAGGCGGTCGATGCTCTGGATGATATACACCTTGAGGCCCGACTTGTTGACGGCGCTCTTCACCACGATGTCCTGCGGACGCTCGATGTCGTTGTCCTCCACATATTGCTTGATGAGGTCGATAAAGGGCTGTCCGTATTTCTGTGCCTTGCCGATGCCGACGCCGGCGCAGTGGCTCAGCTCCTCGACCGTGCAGGGGTATTGCAGCGTCATGTCCTTGAGCGACGACTCGTCGAAGATGACGTAAGCCGGCAGTTTCTCGCGTGCGGCGATGCTCTTGCGCAGGCTCTTGAGCTGCACGTAGAGGGCCTCGTCGCCGGCGGCTGCGCCGCCGCCGCCGCTCTGCAGCAGCTCGTCGTCCTCGTCGCCGCCCTCGCCCGAGTAGTCGTGGTCGCACGTGACGCTGATGCTGTAGGGGTGCTTGATGAATTTGTTGCCGGCAGGCGTAAGCTTCAGCACGCCGTACTGCTCAATCTCCTTCTGCAGCAGCCCCTCGAACTGGGCCTGCCGCAGCACGGCCTTCCAGAACAGGTCGTCGCGGTCGGTGCCGCTGCCGAACTGCTCCAGCTGGTCCAGGTGGTAGCTCTTGGTGTTGCCGTTCTTGCGGCCCATGAGCACGTCGACGATGTCTTTCGGCTTGAAGGCCTGCTTCATCGCCACCACCGTCTCCAGCGCCAGCGCCACCTCTTCCTTGGCCTCGACCTGGGGCTTGGGGTGCGTGCAGTTGTCGCAGTTGCCGCAATAGGGCTCGTTGTAGTCCTCGCCGAAGTATTTCAGTATGTTCAGCCTCCGGCAGGCCGAGCTCTCGGCGTAGGAGACCATCTCCTGCACCAGCTGCTTGGCCAGCTCCTGCTCGGTGACGTTCTTGTCGGTGAAGAATTTGTAGAGTTTCTCCACGTCCTGCTCGCTGTAGAAGGCTATGCAGCGCCCCTCGCCGCCGTCGCGTCCGGCGCGCCCGGTCTCCTGGTAGTAGCCTTCGATGCTCTTGGGTATGTCGTAGTGGATCACGAAGCGCACGTCCGGCTTGTCGATGCCCATGCCGAAGGCGATGGTGGCCACGATGACGTCCACCTCCTCCATCAGGAACTTGTCCTGGTTCTCGGCGCGCACCTTGTTGTCGAGGCCCGCGTGGTAGGGGAGGGCTTTGATGCCGTTGATCACCAGCAGCTCGGCAATCTCCTCCACGCGCTTGCGCGTGAGACAATATATGATGCCGCTCTTGCCGGGGTTCTCTTTGATGTAGCGGATGATTTCCTTGTGCAGCTGCATCGGCTCGGCCGGCTTCGGGCGAACCTCGTAGTAGAGGTTCGGCCGGTTGAAGCTTGAGATGAATGTCTTGGCGTTCTCCATGCCGAGGTTCTTGATGATGTCCTGCTGCACCTTGGGCGTGGCCGAGGCCGTCAGGGTCAGGATGGGCACCTTGGGATTGATCTGCCCCATGGCGGCCCGCAGGCGGCGGTACTCGGGGCGGAAGTCGTGGCCCCACTCCGAGATACAGTGCGCCTCGTCGATGGCAAAAAACGAAATCTGTATCTGTTGCAGGAACTCGATGGTCTCCTCCTTCGAGAGGGTCTCCGGCGCCACGTAGAGCAGCTTCGTGTCGCCCTTCAGCAGGTCGTCCTTCACCTCCTGCACCTGCGCCTTGTTCAGCGACGAGTTGAGGAAATGCGCCACGCAGTGGCTGCCCGAGGTGTAGCGCACGGCGTCCACCTGGTTCTTCATCAGCGCTATCAGCGGCGACACCACGATGGCTATCCCCTCCAGCATCATTGCCGGCAGTTGGTAGCAGAGGCTCTTGCCGCCGCCCGTGGGCATGATGACAAACGTGTCGTTCCCCTCCAGCAGGCTGCGGATGATGGCTTCCTGGTTCCCTTTGAACTGGCTGAAGCCGAATATCTCTTTCAAATATTTATGCAAATCGGTCATCTCTTCACAATATTTCTTTCTATGGTCCGTTATCTCAATCGGTTTTACAAAGATACTCAATAAATCCGACATGGCAAAATATTTTTTACTCCCCATCCCTGTCAATTGTCACAACATCCTGTATATTAACAACATACAACACATATAATTTCTACCCCTCCGCCACTCCCCGGGCTTTCAATTTTCAATTTTCAATTTTCAATTTTCAATTTTTCCCCTCCATGAAGCTCTACACCGACAACGTCGTCAAGAAATACCGCAAGCGCACCGTCGTCAAGGGCGCCTCGGTCGAGGTCAACCAGGGCGAAATCGTAGGCCTGCTGGGCCCCAACGGTGCTGGCAAGACCACCACCTTCTACATGGTCGTCGGCATCATCAAGCCCTACTCCGGCAAGGTCTACCTCGCACCCTCCGACGGCGAGGAGGGCCAGACCGTCGAGCTCACCCGCCACCCCATGTACCGCCGCGCACAAATGGGCGTCGGCTACCTCGCCCAGGAGGCCTCCGTCTTCCGACAGATGTCCGTGGCAGACAACATCATGTCCATCCTCGAATTCCGCAAAGACCTCACCCCCGAACAGCGCTCCGAAAAACTCGAGTCCCTCCTGTCCGAATTCCACCTCACCCACATCCGCGACAGCAAAGGCATACAGCTCTCCGGCGGCGAGCGCCGCCGCACCGAGATCGCCCGCGCACTGGCCAACGACCCCATGTTCCTCCTCCTCGACGAACCCTTCGCCGGCGTCGACCCCATCGCCGTGCAGGACATCCAGGACATCGTCCTCCGACTCAAAGAGCGCAACATCGGCATCCTCATCACCGACCACAACGTCCGCGAAACCCTCCACATCACCAACCGCGCCTACCTCCTCTACGACGGCACCGTCCTCCAGCACGGCACCCCCGAGGCCCTCGCCAACGACCCCGAAGTCCGCGAGAAATACCTCGGCCGCGACTTCGTCCTGAAGGAAAGAAAGTGAAAGAAAAAGAGACACGCAGGTGTCTCTTTTTTTCAATTCATACAGACCTTGATCTGCCGTCCCCCCGCCGACACATATTGTTGGCAGCGGGCAAAACTCAGTATGTTCTGGAGCGTCTGCTCCGAGGGGTGTATGCTTGTGCTTGCAGCAACGGAAAATGTGTCTTCCGGTGTGAATTCGTATTCCTGCATCATACGCGCCTTTTATTGGTTGAACATTCGGGTTTCATCAGTCACAATAACTAACCCTCCGCAATTAAATTGTGCAAAAACGAAAATTTAACATTTGCAACACAAAGTATCCCTATTTTCCCATCGGTGGGAAAATAGGGGAAAGGACCGAACTATTCCCCTAGAGAACCCCTACCATTCCCCTACCGAACCCCTCCCCATTTCTGTTAAAAACTGTTAAATCCCGCCCTCCCCACCCAGCCCCTGTAGTTTTCCCCAGCCCCCGTGCGTTAATAACTAAGTGAACAATTTTCTCCGCGATACGCCGTAGAGCCAACAAAAATGCGTATCTTTGCACTGCCGCACGCCACCTTGCGTCCACTGCAAGCGTGTTGTGCCACAACTTATTATGATAAAAAAAAACACAACATAAACCAACAAAAACAACAAAAAAACACCTACAACAATGAGAAAACTACTCTCTCTCTGGGCCCTCCTGGCCCTGCTCCTGCCCCTGGCCGCCCAGGCGCAGCAGACCCTCACCGTGGCCGACAGCACGGCCACCAACACCAATATCCCTCTCTCTTTCGGCCGCAACGGCTGGCAGACCGAGGTTGTCTACCCCGCCTCGATGCTCTCCGACATGGTCGGAGCCTCCATTTCGAGCGTAACCTTCTACACCTCAGACACCTCCAACGTCACCTTCTCCGGCACCACCACCGTCCGCATCGGCGAGGTCGCCTCCCACACACCCTATACCAGCCGCGGCGACATGCACCTCTCCGATGCCGATGCCGTCAGCTTCGCTGGCACCGTCACCATCACCGCCGGCCAGGCAGCGATTGTCTTCGACGAACCCTACACCTATGGTGGCGATGACCTCGTCATCAACATCTTCAACCCTGCCAGCACCACCGGCAGTTCCTTCGTCGGCATCACCCACACTGCCAACAATTCCGGCTACGACTGGTCGATAACCACCCCCAGCTGGGAGACCTACACCGCCTCCACCTTCCTCCCCAAGGCCACCTTCGCCTACACCACCGGCTCCCTCGACATCTGCTTCCGCCCCAAAGACATCGCAGTTGTCGACGCAACCAACTCCTCCGTCACCCTCTCCTGGATCGACACCTCCAACGCCTCCGCCTCCTACAACCTCCAGGCCATCAACGGCACCGACACCCTCTTCTTCAACGACGTCTCCTCCCCCTACACCGCCATGGGTCTCTCCTCAGGCACCTCCTACACCTTCCGCCTCCAGTCCGACTGCGGCTCCAGCCAGTCCGGTTGGAGCGCCATCTCCACCCTCACCGCCTGCGACGCCATACCCACCGCCAGCCTCCCCTGGAACGAAGGCTTCGAATCCTACACCGCCTCCACCTCCGCCACCGCCTCCAGTCGCTTCGACGAACCCTGCTGGAACATCCTCGACCGCTACTCCGCTGACTACCCCCACGTCATCACCAACTCCTCCTACTCCACCTACGTCCCCTCCGGCAGCAAGGCCCTCTGCCTCTACGGCACCTCCACCACCTCCACCATCCTCGTCCTGCCTGCCTTCGAGGCCACCCCCGACCAGCTGCAGATCGACTTCCTGGTCCGCACCTCCTCCACCGGCGCAGGCCTCGAAGTGGGCGTCATGTCCAACCCCACCGACGCCTCCACCTTCGTCAGCGTCGCCTCCTGCATCCCATCGGCCTCCTTCACCAACGAGCACTACGACGTCACCTTCGCCGGCTTCACCGAAGGCCGCATCGCCCTCCGCTACACCAGCACCGGCTACGGCTCGGTCTACCTCGACAGCATCACTGTCCAGACCATGCCCGACTGCACGCGCCCCAGTAGCGTCACCGTCTCCGACCTCACCACCTCCTCCGTCACCATCGACATCACCGACGCCAACAATGTCGGCTCCTACGCCGTCATCCTCAATGGCGACAGCACCGTCATCAACTCCGGCACCCTCTACATCGACACCCTCTCCCCCAACACCAACTACACCGTCGCCGTCCGCACCCTCTGCACCGACGGCTCCACCACCGAGGCCAGCACCCTCTCCTTCCGCACCCCCTGCGTTGCACAGAGCATCCCCGACACCATCGACTTCGAGGACGCCACCCCTGACGCTGCCCCCGCCTGCTGGACCCCGCTGAACGGCACCGTCGTGGTGCGTGCCAACACCTCCTATTCCACCAATGCCCACGGTGGCTCCATGTACCTCGACTTCCGTGGCACCCTCCGCAATATGATCGCCCTCCCCAACTACGAGGACGACATCTCCGGCCTCCAAATCCGCTTCTGGACACGCCCCGAGAACTTCACCAACAACAGCTGCGGCACCTTCGAGGTAGGCTACATCACCAACCTCACCGACACCTCCACCTTCTCCCCCATCGTCTCCTACACCTATAGCGACTTCACCGCCTACGAGGAGAAAGAGGTCTCCTTCGCCTCCGCCCCCAGTGGCGCCTACATCGCCTTCCTCCACAAAGCCAACGCCACCAACTACTACTGGTATGTCGACGACATCATTGTCGAGCCCATCAGCTCCTGCCCCCGCCCGGTCAGCGTAGCCGCTTCGGCCGTCGGCAGCGACGAGGCCACCATCACCGTCAACGACCCCACCGACCACGGCACCTACCAATATACATTATATATTAACGACACCACCCAGGTAACCTCCGACGTCTTCAGCGGCACCACCACCACCATCTACTCCCTCTCCCCCAACACCGTCTACCGCGTCGACGTCGCCGCCTCCTGCGGCAGCGAGGTCTCCAACCCCGTCAGCACCACCTTCCGCACCCAGTGCGTGGCCCTCACCTCCACCGACCTCCCCTATGAGATGGACTTCAACGAGGTGGCCACCAACGCCATGCCCGACTGCTGGACCAAACTCAACCTCGGCGGCACTTCCTACCAGAACTACCCCTTCGTCACCACCACCACCAACCCCGACGGCACCTCCGGCAGCGCCCTCTACTTCTACGCCTATGCCACCACACAGCGTGAATACGCCATCATGCCCACCGTCGACGACCTCAACGGCCTGATGGTCTCCTTCTTCGCCAAGGGCTCCACCGAGCAGTCCATCACCGTCGGCATCATGGAAGACCCCACCGACACCACCACCTTCACCGCCCTGCAGACCATCCCCATGACCTCCTCCTCCAACTGGACCAACCACGAGGTCTCCTTCGACACCTACACCGGCAGCGGCCTCAACGTCGCCTTCCGCGTCTCTGGCACGGGTGCCTACAATAGCCTCTACATCGACGACGTGGCCCTCCTCGCCGCCACTGCCTGCGAGCGTCCCCAGGGCGTCAGCGTCCGCGCCATCACCACCAACTCCGCCACCCTCCATATCGACGACACCAACCTCGTCGGCAACTACAATATCCTCCTCATCTCCGGCAGCGACACCACCACCCTCTCCTCCATCGACACCGTCTACTACCTCACCGGCCTCAACCACTCCTCGGGCTACAAAGTGATTGTCAACGCCGTCTGCTCCGATGCCTCCGTCACCACCTCGGTATCGACCAACTTCTTCACCGAGTGCGAGCTCATCTCCACCTTCCCCTACACCGAGAACTTCGACTCCTGGGCCACCGGTGCCACCGGCGTCCCCAACTGCTGGAACCGCTACTACTACAACGGCTATTCCGGCTCCACCACCTCCCACCCCTACGCCTCCTCCGACGAGCACCGCAGCGGCTCCAACGCCCTCCGCATGTATTCCTACTACTACTTCGACTACTATGACTACTATGAAGAGTACGAGTACTCCGCCTCCTTCATGCCCGAGTTCAGCGTCCCCCTCAACGGCCTCACCATGTCCTTCTGGTACAAGGCCAAACCCTACTACGCCTCCAACGTCAGCAATATTTCCCTCGCTGTAGGCGTAAGCCAGACAACCGGCGACACCTCCACCTTCACCCGTCTGCTCACCATCCTCCCCACCGACACCGCCTGGCACGAGTATGACCTCGACTTCAGCACCTACACCGGCACCGGCACCCGTATCACCTTCATCCAGTTCTCCGACGGCGGCAACGGATACAGCGACTACGGCTACATCGACGACATCCTCGTCGACCAGCTCGGCGACTGCGCCCGCCCGGCCACCGTCACCGTCTCCAGCATCGACACCACCTCGGCCTTCATCTCCTGGACCGACATCAACGAGACCGGCTCCTACTCCGTCCGCTGGACCGAGACCGACTCCATCACCGTCACCAATGATCTTTCCTACACCCTCACCGGCCTCACCCCCGCCACCGTCTACACCGTCACCGTCCGCCGCATCTGCGACGACGCCTCCCTGACCGGCGCCCGCGAGGTCTCCTTCCAGACCGCCCTCGTCCCCATCGCCTCCCTGCCCTACTCCACCGGCTTCGAAGCCTCCGACGACACCGACTGGCAGTTCATCACCGGCAACGCCAACCCCTGGACCATCGGCTCCGCCACCGCCAACGGCGGCACTCAGAGCCTCTACATCTCCAACGACGGCGGCACCTCCAACGCCTACACCGTCTCTACCGCCACCATCAACTTCGCCGCTCGCAACTTCGACCTCGCCGAGGGTGAGTACGCACTCAGCTTCGACTGGAAGGCCGCCGGCGAGTCCAACTACGACTTCATCCGCGTCTTCGTCTGCCACGACAGCGTGACCCCCGATGCATCCCTCATCCCCTCCAGCTCCATCACCACCGCTACCCCCGCCGGCTGGCAGGATGTCGTGGGCGGCAAACTCAACCTACAGGGCGCCAACTGGCAGAACGCCAACGGCACCTTCAACATCGCCGAAGCAGGCCTCTACAAAGTGGTCTTCATGTGGCGCAACGACGGCTCGGGCGGCACCCAGCCCCCGGCAGCCATCGACAACGTCACCCTCGCAGCCCTCGCCTGCCCCGCCCCGGTGAACCTCGTCGTCGACTCCCTCTCCTCCACCTCCGCCACCCTCAGATGGTCCGCCACCGGCGAAGAGACCGCCTGGATCGTCTCCATCAACGGTGAAGCCTGGCAGCAGGTCTCCGACACCACCCTCGCCCTCTCCGGCCTCACCCCCTCCACCGCCTACTCCGTCGAGGTCCGCGCCCTCTGCTCCGCCACCGACACCTCTTTCGCCCTCTCCGGCAACTTCACCACCGCCTGCGCCGCCATCACCACCCTGCCCTGGAGCGAGGACTTCGACGCCCTCACCGACATCAACCAGCTCCAGTGCTGGGACCGCTACACTGGCCTCTACACCGGCGCCACCACCCTCACCCCCGTCTCTAGCGGCTGGGTCTTCTCCACCGCCAACGTCCTCGGTGGCACCAACCACCTCCGCGTCAACGTCTATGGCAACAACCAGCGCTGGATTGTAACCCCCGAGTTCGCCCTCACCTCCCCGGCCAAGCTCACCTTCGACTACGCCCTCACTGCCTACTACTCCACCAACCCCATCAGCACCTCCAACAGTGTGGCCGACGACCGCTTCCTCGTCCTCGTCACCACCGACGGCGGCTCCTCCTGGACCCCGATCGCCACTTGGGACTCCACCGGCGCAGCCTTCGCCAACATCCCCAACACCGGCGACTCCGCCTCCCTCTCCCTCAGCGCCTACACCGGCCAGAACATCCGCATCGCTTTCTACACTGAATCCACCCTCGCGGGCGGCGACAACGACCTCCACATCGACAACATCGCCATCACCATCGACACCACTGCCCCCGCTCCCACTACCTACACCGTCACCCTCGCCACTGCCGACGCCGCCATGGGCAGCGTGAGCCCCGCGGGCAACACCACCGTGGCCGAGAACGGCAGCTTCACCGCCACCGCCACCGCCAATGCCGGCTACCGCTTCGTCGCCTGGACCGACGCCACCGGCGCCACGGTCTCCACCGCCAACCCCTACACCTTCACCGTCACGGCCAACACCGCCCTCACCGCCACCTTCGAGGCCGAGAGCGTCGAACCCACCATGTACACCATCAGCGTCACGGCCGACGAGACCATGGGCAGCGTCCTCGGAGCCGGCACCTACGAGTCCGGCGCCCAGGTGACCCTCACCGCCACCGCCAACACAGGCTACCACTTCGTGGCCTGGATGAAC
>Ga0256406_1005609_pt1 | contig 13283 bp, 9 predicted proteins | sample RumenRJG_03DNA_FD_185986 | JGI IMG/M metagenome (GOLD analysis project Ga0256406, IMG submission 185986) | Bovine rumen microbial communities from Lethbridge, Alberta, Canada - RJG_03 | ecosystem: Host-associated > Mammals > Digestive system > Stomach > Rumen | place: Canada: Alberta | collected...
GAGACCGGGCGCATGCCTGAAAAAATGAGCCGGAAGGAGAAGTATGTTTTGACAGTTCTGGTGGCAATGATGGCTCTGTGGATATTAAGTTCCTGGGTGCCATTTCTTCAGATTGCCGCAGTGACGCTGCTGGGACTCTCCTTGTTTTTCCTTCCGGGAAAACTCCGCATTATGAGCTGGCGAGATTACACAAAAAGTATCAGCTTTGAGGCTTTTGTCCTGATGGGGGCCATGATTTCTATCGGCAGCTGCATCAGCAGCAGCGGATTAAGCGACTGGATGTCCGGTATTTTATTCCCTGCATCTTTTCCGGCATCACCTATTCTTGGCATCGGCTTTCTCTGCATCCTGATCTTCCTTATGCTGATCCCGATTCCCGTAGCGCCTGCGCTGATTTCCATGCTGGCGGCTCCGGTCATCGGATTTGCCGGCAGGATCGGCCTGCCTCCTGCGCTGGCAGTAGCAGCGCTGGGACTCTGTGCCAATAACTGCTACCTGCTGCCGCTTGATACCGTGCCGCTGATGACATTTACCACCGGGTCTTATAAAATGTTTGATATGCCCAAAGCCACGGTGTGGATTCAGTTGCTGATCGTGGCGCTGGCATCCCTCTGGCTTCCGGCAATGGGAAAACTGCTCGGGTATTTTTAACAAGGAACAAAGACTTGCAGGCAGCGAACCTATCTGATTTTATTCTATGGCATTCTGGATCAATACGCCCTTACCCATGCAGAGCTGCAATAATCATAAACCGTAGAGTGCCATCATCAGAGTCCCAGCAGGTGCAGGATGGTGGCGGCGATGGTATTTGGATTCGGGGAAAAAATATTTCCGGCTTTGTCGCCGCCGTTGACGGCGGCAGCGGTGAAATAGTCACTTTGTTGTTATTTTCTTGCCGCAAGGTAGAGCCGGAAGGCCTGCTCTGCGGTATCGGTTATATTCTGGCATGCGTTTTCCGGATCCATGGCCTCGGACATTGAAACGACGCGCTGCAGGATCGGAAAATAGGCGTCGATGCCATGCTCGTTGCAGACTCTGGCGTCAGGGGTCACGCATCCGGCGAAGGCAATCACTGTTTTGTCATACTTTTTCGCAATGCCGGCAACTCCGACGGGAGCCTTGCCCATGACGGTCTGGCTGTCGAGGCGGCCTTCGCCGGTTACCACGACGTCGGCATCTTTTATACAATCTTCAAGCTTCGTCTCTTCAAGAACAATTTTGATGCCGGATTCGAGGACGGCATTGGTGAAGGTGAGAAAGGCAAAGCCGAGCCCGCCGGCAGCGCCGGTGCCTGCAGCTCTTGCGTTGGCTTTCGGATATTTGTCTCTGGAAAGCATAGCATAATAAGCAAGCCACTTGTCCATCTGCATGATCATAGTGGGATCGGCACCCTTCTGGGGGCCAAAGACCGCGGAGCAGCCCTGCTCTCCGCAGAGGGTATTGGTGACATCGCAGGCGATTCGGAAGGAGCAGCCGGAGAGCTCTGGGACAACCTCGTCGTCAGTGATGGAATCTAAAACCTGAAGTCCCTTTGCGCCAAAAGGAATCTGACGGCCGTCTTTATCGAGAAAACCGTAGCCCAAAGCCTGGAGCATGCCGATGCCTCCGTCATTGGTTGCGCTGCCGCCGATGCCGACGATGAAATGACGACAGCCTTTTTTGATGGCATCACGGATCATCTCCCCGACTCCGTAAGTTGTGGTGTTTAAGGGGTTGCGTTTCTGTTCGGGAACGAGGGTGATACCGGCAGCGGCAGACATTTCCATGACGGCTGTCTGACCGTCATTTAATATACCGTACTGTGCCACCACACGTTCGCCTAAGGAACCGGTAACCTCGGTGTTCTGCAAGGTGCCGCCCATGCCGAGTGTCAGGGCTTCAACGGTGCCTTCGCCGCCGTCGGCCAGAGGCCGGACAATAATCTGCGCCTTGGGATCAGCTTTGCGTACGCCGGCGCGGATGGCGTCGCCGGCTTCGAGGGAAGTAAGGCTTCCCTTTAGAGAATCAATGGCAATAACAACCTTCAAAAAAATATCCTCCTTGTGGTACTTTTATGGTACGTGCATGCGTAAATGGCATTTTCGGAACAAGTTCGATATGGACATATCATAGCAGGCAGTTTGGAAAAGATATATGTTACAGATAATGAAAAAAACTGGATATATATAAAAAATATGTTATACATAACAAGAAGAATCGCCTAATGATAATGGAAAAACAGAAAGCATTCGCTATGCGGACGGAACGGATGGATTCCTGACGCGGCTGATGCTGGTTCTGAAACGGAACTTGGAGAAACCCTGCATGGCGGAACAGATTGAGCAGAGAACAGCACAGCAGATCGTAGATACGGTGAAAGAGGTGTGCGGCTATAACATTAATTTCATCCGGCCGGACGGCATCATAATGGCCAGCACAGATCCGGAGCGCGTGGGTACCTATCATGAAATCGGGCAGAAGGCTGCTAGGACGGGGGAGGCGATCGAGGTGGCGGAGGATGAGAGCTTCTATGGAAGCAGGAAGGGGATCAATATGCCTTTTTCCTATCATGGGGAGACAGTGGCAGTCATCGGTATTTCGGGAGATCCGGAAGATGTACGCCGTTTTGCTTTTCTTGCTCAGCGTATCATTCAGCTGATCCTGCGTGAGAGGGAGCTGGATACCAGAAACCACGACAAGCTGGCACAGATCGGCTATGTCGTGCGCGCGCTTTGTCAGGGACAGGATCTGAACCGTGATTTTCTTGTCAATTTTCTTGAAACATATGGCCTTGCGGAAACGGCGAAATACCGCACGGTCAGCATACGGCTGGACTCACGGTATCATTCGGCAAATAACGGGATGATCGAGCAGAAAATCCTGCAGTGTTTCCATATCGCCGATTCACAATTCTATACATTTGTCTATCCGGCAGAATACCTGCAGATTCTGGAGGAGGAGAAGTGGCAGAAATGGTCTTATGCCTACAGGAAGCTTGCCGATTCTTACGGGGAGATCCTGAATGTCGGCGTGGGATCGGCACAGATCCTGGAACGTCAGAACTTGTCCTATGAGCATGCGAAGCTGGCTGTCCGCGCGGGAATGGGCTCGTTTGCGCTCTATGACCGCCTGGACATTGAAATCCTGCTTGGCGGTGTTTCAGAACGGCTGGCAGATGGCTACCTGGAGAAAACGATACGGGCGTTAGATGAGAAAGAGCAGCATGTGCTCCGTGTGTATTTTGAGAATGATATGTCGCTGAAGGAAGCATCGGAAACTTTGTTTATTCACAAGAATACCATGCAGTATCAGCTTGATAAAATCGCGAAGAAAACGGGGTATAACCCGCGGAGATTCCGGGACGCGGCGGCTCTTTATATGGGGCTGAAGTTAAGAGAGATGCAGCGATCAGATCCGGATCCTGGTGAGAATTTCGGAATCAGAAGAGCCGGAGGCATACATATCCATCCGGCTCTGGAGAACAATTAAGTTATCAGAATAATAGAAAGACTCAGTATCTCCCGTATTTGTCCAGTGTTTCAAACATGGCGTCCAGATTTTCCGCTTTAGCGTTTTCCAGGCAGCCGTCGAAATCGAAAATATAGCCGCCTCCGGGCATACAGTCATCGAGAAGCTGACGGGTCATGCGGATCACGGTTTCTTTTTTGCCGAACTCCAACTGGGAGATCGGGAGATTTCCGCTGATGCATGCGGTTCCTCCGAGAATACGCTTGGCTTCCTTCATGTCCACGTTCTCAAAATGGTACAATACCTTCCCCTTCGGGACATCCGTCAGGTATTCCAGACGGGAATTGTATTTGCCCTCACAGTAGATAAAGGGCGTGACATCCATGTCAATTAGAGCAAGCATGATTTTTTTCAGCGGTTTCCAGTACAGACGCTCAAACTGTTCATCATTCATAAAGCCGTCCATCGCCTTGTGAAGCGGGAAGAAGACCCTCTTTAACGGGAGATCCGCGTACCGGAAATACTGCATTGCCTGAATCTGCTGATCCGCAAACATGTCACAGGCTTGTTCCATGTATTCCTGCATATCCTCGTCAATCAGATCCTCGAAAATGCCCATCGTGCCACGGAAGTAGTCGCCGAGAATGTCATAGGGAGCTTCCGATGCCCCGGTAAACATGACCGGAAGGCCGATTTCTGCGAGCATAGGGGTGTATTTTGCGGAGGCAGCAGCCGCCTCGCTGTCAGCCGCTGCTATTTTTCCAAGCAGCTGATAGGCCTCCAGCGCAGCCGGACTGTAGAACGGGGCAAGAATGCTGGTCGAAAGGACGATGGTAGGAATAGCCTGCAGACCCGACAGCCCCTGCAGATTCGGGAATGCCCTTGGAATATATTTCCGGATCATAAAGCCGGTAAAGTCTCCCAGCATTTCCGGGTATTCCTCCTGTGTCATAAATTCCCGCTCGATTACCTGGTGCGAACTGTAATCCGAAACCTTTGTTCCGGGTTTTCCTGGCCAGTCGATCATCTGGGAATCCGCCAACTCGTTTGCCTTCCCGCTGGTAAAAGAAATCCCGGTACAGGCATCCAGCATCGGGTGCTTCTGATAAAAGCGGATGGCGGCCTGACCGGCCCGGTCAAAGTCATAGTAGAGATCCCTATAGCAGGAACCTTCTGCCCGCTGCGCATAGGACGCGAAAAAAGGGGCGAGCGGAACACGGTCGGTCGGCTTTAGCGCAATGGCGCTGTTGACCCGGTCTATCTTTTCCTGACAGGTTTTTCTGGTTTGTTCATCCATCTTTATACCTCCCTTGGAACGCTACAGGATGATGCGTTCTACATTTTATGATTTTATTGTTCTTTTCAACTATAACTATTGTATAATCAGTATCATAATCGAGATGGAAAAAATCTGACAGCCGCCTTTGCGTGATAAATAGAGCACGAATTGCTTCAAAGTGTAGCGCGTCGGAGAAAAAGAGGAGAAGGCCTTGGACATTACCATGGAAATGCTTCTTGCCGCTTGGAAAATGCGGCAAGAGGAAGGAACAGAAGAGATAAAGCTTCTGCGGGAACACTGTGCCGTTCCGGGCATGGAGATCCGGCATCTGCGTCTGTTCCGGGCAGCTGACGCGATAGAAAAACGACCCGTACAGCGCACTCTTTTTCTGGTCAGGGAAGAGGAACTGTCCTGTTTTCTGGACAAAACGGACGGAAAAGACTATGCCGTCTTTATTTTGAGCGGCGGCTGCGAAGAGACGGAAAGCGGAAATACCCATACGGAGGAGAACTGCCTGCCCGGCGCGGATCAGAATTTCGCGTTATTTCAGAATGCCGGGGATCTTGCCGGACTTCTGGAGAAAACACAGGAGATTTATATCGCTCTTTTATCCTGGGACAGGGAAATGGCGGAAGGAGTCTACAAGGCGGAAAAGGAGACGTCATTTTTTTCGCTGGCCAGGGAATTTCTCTCTGAGAATTATGCGATTATCGATTTTGATATGAATGTCGTGTACGCGACAGAGTTATACAGCCGTACACATCCGCTGGAAAATGGCAGGCTGAATACGGAGACATTCCAGATGCTGATCACCCACAAGAAATTCCATGATGTAGCCTCTCTGACATCCCCGTTTTACTATCTGATTGATGAGCAGGATGTCCTCTGTTACTGCGCCAATATCTTTGTGGATCGGCAGTATATTGCCCGGCTGGTCATGGAACTCCCGGCGGGTATGGAAAAGCTGTCTCCGGGTATGGAGGAGTTGTTTTCTGTGTATGCCGCCCATGTGCAGGATATGTTCCGGTACGGGAAACTGGTTCCCAGAAAACATCAGAATGACCAGCTGCACAATCTGTGCAGACAGATGCTTCAGGGGGATGCGCCGGATCCGGATGTGGAGGAAAAAACAATCGCAAAATACGGTTGGAAGATGGCAGACGATTATCTGGTCGTGGTCATCCGTTTCTTTCCGGAAAAGGGATGGGATGTGCAGCTGAAAACTACGCTGCCATACCTGGCTGTTCAACTGGAGCAGCAGTGGCTGGGATCCTGTGCGGTTCGCTCTGAATCGGAAATCATGCTGATTCTGAACTGCGGAATCGGCCTGAAGGACGCCTCTTCCGGCGGCAGGGGTACAGGGACAGCTTACCGGATCCTGCTGCAGCAGATGGCTTACTTTGTCCGGGATAATGTCTGCCAGGCAGGGGTCAGTCCCGTGTTCCACAGCTTCGCGGAGCTGGAGCAGGGAGCCTGTGCCGCGCGCGAGGCACTCCGTATCGGTATGGTGCAGAGCCCACAGCTCTGGTATCATCTGTTTGATGAGATACGGCTGCCCTATTTTCTGCAGCAGATCCAGAGCGGGCTGCCGGAATCTATGCTGGTTCATCCTGCGGTTTGCATTCTGGAAAAGTATGACAAGGTACATGGAACAGAGCTGTCCGGAACACTTAAAGCTTTTCTGGAAAGCGGGATGAACATGACCAGGGCGGCGGAAAATCTTTACATTCACCGCACCACTTTTTGCCGGCGCATGGATCATATCAGGAAACTGACCGGCCTGGAGCTGGAAGATCCGGATACGGTTCTCACCCTCCAGCTTTCCTGCCGGATCCGGAAAAACGGGAATGAACAATGAACAGAAGATTATTTGGAGGAATATCGTGCAGAATTTTGTTTTCAGCCTGAATGCTACCCTTCCCATCTTTTTTGTCATGATGCTGGGATATTTTTTCCGGAAAACCGGGGTGATCAGTGAGTCTCTGGCAACGGGGATGAATTCCTTTGTATTTAAAATAGCGCTGCCGGTTAATCTGTTCGCGGAACTCTATCCGGTGGACTTCTTTACGGTCTGGGACACTTCCTTTGTCCTGTTCTGTTTCTTTGCCACCCTTGCCTGTGTCGGCATTGCGGTGCTTTTGTCTCTTTTTTTCTGCCCGGCAGAGGACAGGGGAGAATTTGTCCAGGCATCCTACCGAAGCAGCGCCTCTCTGCTTGGCATGGCTTATATCGAAAATATCTATGGAAACGCGGGTACAGGTGCCTCCGCGGCGATGGGCTCCCTGATGATGCTGGGAGCTGTCCCGCTCTATAATGTCTGCGCGGTTCTGGTTCTGTCCTTATCGGGGGGATCCCAAGGCCGTCTGGATCGGGCACGGCTGAAAAAGGCTCTTATCGGAATTGTTACAAATCCGATCATTCTGGGAATTCTGGCAGGCTTTGTCTGGTCAGTACTGAAAATTCCGATGCCGGAGATGTTCGGGAAAACGTTCTCGTATATCGGAAGGCTTGCCAGCCCCATGGGTTTGCTTGCCATGGGAGCAAGCCTGAATTTTACGGCCTTCTCTGAAAAGATGCGTCCGGTGCTGTTTGCCACATTCCTCAAACTGGTCGGCTTTGCCGCCCTCGGCCTGCCGGCGGCTGCGGCGCTGGGATTCCGGCAGGAGAAGCTGGTGGCGGTTCTGATTATGCTGGGTTCCGCGTCAACAGTGGCCGGGTACGTGATGGCAAAAAACATGGGGCACAAAGGCATCGTATCCTCCGGGACGGTCATGCTGACAACGCTTCTTTCCTCGCTCACCCTGACATTCTGGCTCTTCCTCCTGCGGAGCAGGGGACTGATTTGATCGCGAGCCGGGTGAGGATCCCATTTTCGACAGTTGATATAGCTGCCGCATACTCGTGGCCTTAGTCATGAATCAGGTCTTTACACATTATAGACAAGTGTAAGAATACTGTTGCATTCTTTTGTGTTTGGCGTTATGATGAGCAGGTAAATTTAACAGGAGATCTTCGTGGGCGGGGTGCAATTCCCCACTGGCGGTAAATCGGGAGACCGATAAGTCCGCGACCTGCCTTATGGCAGCTGAACCGGTGAGAGTCCGGTACCAACAGTAAAGTCTGGATGAAAGAAGATGGCAGCCGTGTTATTTCTGCTGATACCGCCCGGATCACTATGATCCGGGCGCTTTATAATTTCAGGCCGGAAATAACAACTTGAAAAGATCTCCGGAAAGGGAGAAAAATGGAAGCAGTAACAACCAACGAAAGGGTAACAGAAAGAAAAGCATCGCGGACGGGAAGGAACGCCGGAATTCACTACATAGCAGTGACCGGAGTGCTGACAGCAGTGGCAGTCATACTGCAGCTGCTGGAGATTCCGGTGCCGTTTATGCCGACGTTTATAAAATTCGATTTCTCGGATCTTCCGGCCATTCTGGGGGCTTTCTCCATGGGGCCGGTCTGCGGAATTCTGATTGAGTTCCTGAAAAATCTGATTCATGTCCTGTTCTCCGGAAGCTTTGGGGTGGGAGAACTCTCCAATTTCATGCTGGGAGCGGTATTTGCGGGAGTCGCGGGCTTTATTTACAAATTCCGCAAGACGAAAAAGGCGGCGATTGCGGCATCTGTCGCCGGTGCAGCCGCCATGGCGCTCGTTTCGCTTCCGTCCAATTACTTTATTGTTTATCCGGTGTACTACAATTTTATGCCGGAGGAAACCATCCTGGCGGCTTATCAGGCCATTATCCCCTCTATGAAGAGCGTTCTTCAGAGCCTGATCTGTTTCAATTTGCCATTTACCTTTCTGAAGGGTATGATTGATGTAGTGGTTTGTTTCCTGATTTACAAGCCGCTGTCGCCGATCCTGAAGGGCAGAAGATAAATAGACGGAACGTCAGAAGGCAGAAATAAATACATGGCTAAAATAGATAAAATCGAACAGCTGACAAAAAATCATTACCTCAGCATGTATCATGTTCACGGAGTCAATTCCAAGGGGCACGCAAGCGACTACATGATTGCTTCCCGGTCGCCGGATGTAGACGGGCTGAAAATCCGGACCAGGAAGGACAGTGCGGACGGGGTTGTTATTTACAGCCTCTACGGAGAAAAACGGGACAGGGTAGTCCTGATCCGCCAGTACCGTTATCCGGTGGACGATTTTGTCTATGAGCTTCCGGCCGGGCTGGTGGAGGACGGAGAGGATTTTCACACCGCGGCCGCAAGGGAGCTGCATGAGGAGACAGGGCTTACCTTTACCCCGCTGCACGCGCCGGAGGAATTTGAGCACCCGCGCTTTACTTCTGTCGGAATGACAGATGAGGCTTGCGGCACGGTGTACGGTTACGCGGACGGAAAGATCAGCGACCGCTTTATGGAAGAGGCGGAGGAGATACAGGTGGTTCTGGCCGACAGGGCGGAGGTCCGGAGGATCCTGAGAGAAGAGCGGGTGGCTCTTATCTGTGCCTACCACATGATGCATTTCCTGTATGATCCGGAGCCGTTTGCCTTTCTGGGCGTTTCGCATTAGTGTATTGCCAAAGACCGGCCGGTTATGTATAATAGGAACAGTGTCAGAAAACGCGGATCAATCCACAGGAGGGTTTAGAGATGAAACATATTAAGACATTAAATACCAAGAATCTGCAGAATACTCTGAAAAAAGGCGGCTGCGGCGAGTGCCAGACTTCCTGCCAGTCCGCGTGCAAGACTTCCTGCACGGTAGGAAACCAGACCTGCGAGCATTCCAAATAAAAATGCCTGCCCCGCGGGCGGGACATCGCTGCAGGTAAGAATCCGGCGGTTGGCTGTCCAGATAGATACGGTGCGGCAGGAACCGGAAATGCGGCAGATAAGCAGATCATGATAGGAGAAATAACAGGAGGTGTTCCTGCATCCCGGAGGGGACGTGGGGCACCCCCTTTTGATGTCAGAGGAACATTGGAGAACAGAATGATACATCTTTATAAAAACAACGGATATAATCTCTGCCTGGATGTAAACAGCGGCTCTGTCCATGTGGTGGATGAGCTTGTCTGTGACGTACTGCAGGAACTGGCGGACGGAAAAAGCGAGGACGCCGCGGCGGAGGCTCTCTCCGGAAAGTACGAGGCGGAGGATATCAGGGAGGCGCTGGAGGAGTGTGGAGAATTACGGAAGCAGGGAATGCTGTTTACGGAGGATATTTACAAGGATTCTATCGACAGATTTAAGGATCGGCCGACGGTTGTAAAGGCGCTCTGCCTGCATATTGCCCATGACTGCAACCTCGCGTGCCGGTACTGCTTTGCCGAAGAGGGAGAGTATCATGGCCGCCGCGCCCTGATGTCCTACGAGGTAGGCAGGCAGGCGCTGGACTTTCTGATTGCGAATTCCGGAAACCGGAGAAATCTGGAGGTGGATTTTTTCGGCGGAGAACCGACGATGAACTGGCAGGTCGTAAAGGATCTGGTCCGGTACGGAAGGGAACAGGAGAAAAAATACGACAAGAATTTCCGCTTTACCTTAACGACAAACGGGGTTCTCCTGAATGATGAGATTATGGAATTCTGCAACCGGGAGATGGGAAATGTTGTCCTTAGCATCGACGGACGTCCGGAGGTGCACAACCGGATGCGGCCGTTCCGGAACGGAAAGGGCAGCTATGACCTGATTGTTCCCAAATACCAGAAGTTTGCGGAGAGCCGCCATCAGGACAAATATTATGTCCGGGGAACCTTTACGCACTATAATCTGGACTTCGCGAAGGATGTCCTGCATCTGGCGGATCTGGGATTTAAGCAGATCTCCATCGAACCCGTGGTGGCTCCTCCGACCGAGGACTATGCGATCCGGGAGGAGGATCTTCCGGTAATCTGCGAGCAGTACGATATTCTGGCAAAAGAAATGGTAAAACGGGAGAAAGAGGGGAGAGGCTTCAATTTCTTCCACTTTATGATTGATCTCACCGGAGGCCCCTGTGTATACAAACGCCTCTCCGGGTGCGGGTCGGGAGGGGAATATCTGGCGGTTACTCCCTGGGGCGATCTGTATCCCTGCCATCAGTTTGTCGGAAACGAGAAGTTTCTTCTGGGCAATGTAAAAGACGGCGTTATCCGAAAAGATCTGGTGGAGGAGTTCAAAGAAGTCAATGTGTATTCCAAGCCGGAGTGCTCCCGGTGTTTCGCAAGATTCTACTGCAGCGGCGGCTGCGCAGCGAACTCCTATAATTTCACAGGCAGCATCAACGATGTGTATCAGATCGGCTGTGTGATGCAGAGAAAGAGGGTGGAGTGCGCGCTGATGATCAAGGCGGCTCTCGCGAAGGATCAGCCGGAATTTTCTGCAGCGGACTGCGAAACCTGTGCGGAGTGTGAATGAATGCGGCGGGCATTCCCGTCTGGACGAACAGGCGCTGAAATGCTATGATTAAAAATGCGGTTTTGCCGCGAAAAAATGAAAAAACGTAACGAGGACAGAGAACGATGATGAAGAAAAAACAGAGCATTGCGGTTCTCCTTATCATGCTTGTGGTGACGGTCCTTCTGGGATACACCGTTGTCGCCGGGTGGGGGAGCAAGCACACGGGTTCCATGAAAAACATCCGGACCGGACTGGATCTTTCCGGAGGCGTCAGCATCACCTACGAGGCCACGGACTCCAATCCCAGCCAGGAGGATATGGACGACACGATCTACAAACTGCAGCAGCGTGTGCAGCAGTACAGTACAGAGGCGAACGTCTATCAGCAGGGGCTGAACCGTATTAACGTGGAAATTCCCGGTGTGACGGACGCCAATGAAATCCTTCAGGATCTGGGCAAACCCGGTTCGCTGCAGTTTGAGGACTCGGACGGAAACGTGGTGCTGGAGGGAACCGATATCGCGGACGCGCAGGGCGTCGCCTATAACGACCAGCAGACCGGCTCGCATAAGTATGTGGTAGAGCTTACCATGACTGCCGACGGGGCTAAGAAGTTCCAGAAAGCCACGGCGGCCAATGTAGGAAAGACAATCTCCATTGTCTACGACGGAGATGTGATCAGCTCTCCGACGGTTCAGCAGGAGATTTCCGGAGGAACCGCGCAGATCACGGGCATGAGCAGTATTGACGAGGCAAAACAGCTGGCCTCCTTCATCCGTATTGGATCTCTGTCCCTGGAACTGAACGAGATTTACTCCAATGTCGTAGGGGCGTCCCTGGGACAGGAAGCGCTTCATACGGCACTGATTGCGGGAATGATCGGTGTACTGCTCGTTATTCTCTTTATGATCTGTGTGTACCGGATCTCAGGACTGGTCGCCGGGTGGGCGCTGATTCTTTTCACTTTCCTGGATCTGGGCTTTTTGAATGCGTTTGATATTACCCTTACCCTTCCGGGCGTCGCCGGTGTCATTCTTACCATAGGAATGGCAGTAGATGCGAATGTCATTATCTATGCCCGTGTGCGGGAAGAATTGTCGGCAGGAAAATCCCTTCACAATGCATTGAAGGGAGGATTCCACAAGGCTTTTTCGGCGATCTTTGACGGAAATATCACAACACTGATTGCAGCTGCGGTTCTCTATGTGCTGGGAACAGGAAGTGTGCGCGGATTTGCGGAGACGCTGGCAATCGGAGTTGTTCTGTCCATGTTCACCTGCCTGGCTTTATCCAGATGGATCAGCTACGCCTTCTATGGAATCGGCGTGCGGAACCTGAAGCTGTACGGCACAATCAAACAGCGGAAGAACATTAATTTTGTCGGAAAGCGCGCGGTAACGCTGACCATCGCGCTGATTATGATCCTTTCGGTTCCCGCGGGGATGCTTTTCTATAAACAGAGTAAGGGCTCTATTATGAATTTCAGCCTTGACTTTGTGGGCGGAACCGCGACGACGGTAGACTTCGGAGAGGATATGACACTGGCGGATCTGGACAGCAAGGTAAAGCCGGTCGTCACAGAGGCGACAGGGACCACGGATATCCAGTTCCAGAAGATCACAGGCTCGACGCAGGTAGTTATTAAGACCAGCGAGCTGGATCTGGACAAGAGAAATGCGCTGGACAGCGCTCTTGCGGAGAATTTTTCCGGTGTGGATGAAGGCGCGATAACAGCGGAAAACATTTCGTCCACGATCAGCGGGGAGATGCGTTCCAATGCCATTCTGGCGGTTGTGATCTCCGTCATCTGTATGCTGTTTTATATCTTTGTCCGGTTCCGGGATTTCCGGTTTGCCTCCAGCGCCGTGCTTGCCCTGGTGCATGACATCTGTGTGGTGATTGCCTACTACGTATGGTTCCGGGCGTCCGTCGGCAGTACCTTTATTGCGGTTATGCTGACCATTCTGGGATATTCGATCAACGCGACGATTGTCATCTTCGACCGTATCCGGGAGAATCTTCCGATGATGAAGGGGGAGAGCAGTCTGGCGGAGATCGTAAATGCTTCGATTACGCAGACGCTGACCCGAAGCCTGTATTCCAACCTGACGACCTTTATCACGATTTTTGTCCTGTACCTCTTTGGCGTACCTTCAATCCGGGAATTTGCGCTGCCTATTATGATCGGCCTTGCTGCCGGTTGCTTAAGTTCCGT
>Ga0256406_1005612_pt1 | contig 13279 bp, 21 predicted proteins | sample RumenRJG_03DNA_FD_185986 | JGI IMG/M metagenome (GOLD analysis project Ga0256406, IMG submission 185986) | Bovine rumen microbial communities from Lethbridge, Alberta, Canada - RJG_03 | ecosystem: Host-associated > Mammals > Digestive system > Stomach > Rumen | place: Canada: Alberta | collected...
TATATCATTTTTCTTCCTGATGTCAATCAGTTGATAAACTCTTGATTTTTAAATAATTGCCATGATACATCTGCTAATGCCTCTTTATCTATTTCACTCTTGTTATATATTTTTAATAAGCTTTGAAATTCTTTGTTGTTTATCAATGTATTTTTTACAATATTCATCATATCATTTGTACCTATTGCGTGTGTTAATTCATGTATTGCTAAAAACTCTCCTGAGCTATCAGAATTAGTATCAGTTTTTATTAGTTATAGTTCACTTTTCAATTTTGATATGTTATAACCATATGATGTCAACATGGTGCTAGTACATATTATAAAGAATTAAATGCTGGCCTATATTTAGTTTTAAAATTCAAAATGCCTCAAAATTGGTTGTAAAATAAGACTGTATCTTACGACCTTCGGGTTATGAGAATTCAATTAGCCATTTTTGAACTTTATTGAAATGTTTAGTTTTTATTGAAATATAAGTGTTTATAGTACTTTTCTTTTACTGAACTCTTGTGCGATTTTTGGACATTTTTGAGGGCTTTTGTCCCCTTTCTGTCCCCAAGATTTTGAAACTCTTGTCGCACAAGGTGTTCAAATATACATTTGCAAATTGGGGACATTTTGAATTTTATATAATTTGGAGGTTTATTTATGAATAATTTTAGAGAAGTTAATGATGATATCATTAAAGAATGGTTAGAATTTAGGGAGGAAACTGCATTTTGCAATATGACTCCTCAAGATAAAAAATATTGTATTTACTTTGATGAATTGGCTGAAAAAATTTTAAATAATGTGCCAAAACAAAATAAGAAATATGTTCAGAAACAACTAGATCAACTTGATAAAAACTTTATGGACTATCTTTGCTACTGGAATGAAAAGTATTACAGAAATGGATTTGTAGATGGTTCTCAGTTAGTTATGGGATGTTTAGATTAATATAAAAGATGAGAATAAAAACTATTCTCATCTTTTTTTACAAAATATGATTATTTTAGACAAAAAATATTTTTTATGATATAATTTTTGTATAATAATAGTAGGAGTGATATATATGTTTGCGCAATTTTGTTCAAAATGTAAATTTATCGATTACCCTGATTGTGTTTTAAAAAATATAATTAAAAATATTTCTTTTGAAGAATTACTAAATAATAAACTCAAATATGAACAATATCCTGTATGTCCTTTAAATGCTCAAATAATTCATGAAGGCAAATTAGAACTAACAGACAAATGTGATGCTTGCACATTTTGTCAATTACTATGTGTTAATTATGAAAAGCAGGATCTATCTATCAATAATAAATTAGAAAAAATATTTTTTTCTGACTACAATAGATTACAAATGTTATTAAAAAAGTGGAACTCTACATTAAAAATTGCATCTGAAGTTCTTTTTAACGGTAACTTTAGATCTAAAAGACTAGACTTGGTTATTATCAATGATTCAAAGGTCTTTTTAGTTAAAATTTTAAAGGATATTAATAAATATGATTATTATAATCGCTCATTAGAATATATAAAAAAAGAATATACATTGTTATATAGTAATTTAGAATTTAAATCTATTTTTCTTGTTTATAATAATTCTATTAATAAAAATGATGAATCTATTATAACAATTAATGAACTTTTAAATTTAACAAGGAGGGTTTAATATGTCTCTCATCTTAAATAGAAAATATGGTAGCAGGCTGGAATGCCTATATTACATTTTACAATCAGCATATTATAAATATGGCACTAGTACCACCTTCACTTTAAACGATTTAAAATTTGATACTGAAGATATATATAACGTTCATAAATATTGTCAATTACTTACTGAAATAATAGATAGAAAGTGTTGTCCTTTTTTAAATAATCCTTTAAATACTTCAAAATGTTATGCCACTCAATCCAAAATAAGTGACTCTACAAAATCGAAAGCAGTAAGTGATATTGGTGGTTCTTTTGAAGCTTTAGGATTTGTTTCAAAAAATGGAAGAAATTATAAAATAACACATCTAGGTCAAAAATGGGTTAATTCAAATTTCTATTCTATAGAATGGGAAAATATAGCACGTGAAGGTGTTTTGTCTTATGGACTAGTAGTAGGTTTTCTACACATTATAAGAGATTTACCTGAAATTTTTTCTACAACAGGAATTTATTTAGGTTATCCTCATACAGATGAACAATTAAAATACATAGATAATGGTAATGAATGTATTATTAACCTATCAACAGATAGTCAAAAAGATAGCAATACAAGAACTCTTTCTAGAATTATTGGCTGGTGTGTATGTGTTGGATTAATTGAACCAATAAATGATAATTCAAAAGAGCCTTTATACCATATAAAATACAGAAATTTTTTGAATAGTCCTGAACTAAATACAAGGAAATTCAAGAAAACAACTCTATATCATAATTTTATTAACTTAAAGCCTTACGTTGAAAATCCATTATCTTATTCTCATTTGCATAAAAATGTAGGCTCATTAAGAGAAAATGGTGGAGAAGATTTAAGAAAAATAACTTTGAAATATAATTCTAATATATTAAATAGAAGATTTGTTATAGTTTATATACTTAACCTATATAGCCAACATAATAAAAAATTGAATATAAATAAGCTAATAAAATCTATGTCAAAATATAAAGATTTCTTCTTCATAGATGGTAATGATATATTTGATATTGTTATGACAGAAAGTAAAATTGCTTTCCTTGCAGGTATTCCTTTCAAAATAGAAAATAATGACTATTTAATTCCATTATCTACTATAAATGAAAGTATTCTATTTGAAGGAGCTCCTCAAGAAATTATTGATATAGCAAAAAAAATATTAATAGATTTAGGTGATATAAATGATTTATAAATATAATAAATACGATAGTATAAATAGTTTTATTAATATGTTCTCATCTAAAAACATATGTAACGAGTATACCATATTGAATAAATGTAATGGATTTGATTTTGAAAAGAATAAATATACAGACAATTGTTTTGCCTGCTTATTTTGTATTTTTTCAAATACATTGTATAAAGAATTTAATAGATACTGGAATGATGATTTAATAAGTAAATATGCTGACACTATGTTTAATGGTGTTCCCGTTACTCCACCATCTGCAAAAAATATAATAAACTGTAAATATAAATCTATAGAATACTTTACTTCTATAGATGAAACTTCAAATATTCAACCATGGATAGCAGGTATTCTTCAAAATATTGGTAGTACAGAATGTCGAATAGGGTTAGAAATACCTGTTTTTAATGCTAATTATAATAGAAATGGAAGATTAGACATTTGTGTTATAAATAATAATAAGAAAATGTTAATACTTGAAACAAAAACATCTTTAGATGATGCATTGAAAGACGAAAGATTTATAGAGCAACAAAAAAAGTATACTGATGAAATTAATAAGTATTCTGATGATTACCTATATTTAACAGCGTTTGGAGGAAAAGAAACTGATCTTTTTCCTATTGATAGCATATATTGTACTGGAAAAATTGGTAACAAAACATTAAGATTTTATAATTTTGTTAAAGAAAGTAATATACACTTTATTTCCGCCAATGCTATATGGGGAATTTGTTGTAATTATTTAAAATATGGTAAACAGTATTCGTGGGATATTTTTATCGATGATATTTTTAAAGATAAAAATTGTGTTGGATTATTAAGCTCTGGTAAAATAATTTACAAAGATTCTAAATATTATATAGAAAAAATAAAAAGGGATTAACCCTTTTTATTTTTTTCATCCAAGATTGAAATTTGAGTATACGTTTTTTTATTTATTTTTTTATCTATTAATGGCTTATACTCTGGATTTATTTCATATCCTATTGCATTTCTTCCCAACTCTAATGCAGCCTCTGCTGTAGTACCTGTTCCTATAAAAGGATCTAACACTGTATCACCATAAAAACTATATAATTTTATTAATCTATGTGGTAATTCCTTAGGAAATGGTGCTGGATGTCCTTCCTGTTTAGCCTTTGCAGGTTGCATTTCCCAAATTGAGTTAATAGCCCAATTAGCCCATTCTTCATGAGTAAGTTTAGATTTTTCCTTTATCTCTTTATCAACACTTTTTCTTTTTCCTTTTTTGCAAAATACCATTATCCATTCGTAAGGAAACGTTGAAAAAATATTAGTAGGATATGGATAACTTCCAAAAGAACTAAATCTTGCAATTTTCCTTTTATCCCAAATATACAATGCAAAAGTGAACATTTCACCTGTTGAATCCATATATTTTTCTATATCTGAAATAACTGTATGCGTAATTCTCCTATTAAACTCATTGTTTTCCCCTGATTCAAATAAAGGCATTATATTTATGCATAATTTTCCATCAGGTCCTAAAACTCTTATACATTCTTTCCAAACTTTATTTAAGTTTTTTATGTACTCGCTATATGATTGATTTAATCCAATTTGTGAATCATTACTGTAATCTTTAAGTGCTCCATATGGTGGACTTGTAATAATAAGCTGTACACTACCATCTGGCACTTCTTTCATATTTCTGCTATCTCCAATATATATTTTTGCACTAGGCTTCTTTTCTTCCATATTTTACCACTTTCCCTTTCTCTTTATTCCATACTACTATTTGTTCTTTTCTATTTGTTTTATTTAATACATCAAAAACTTGACTTGAACTTCCACTATAACTTCGTTCCTCAATATATGATGCTTCTTTTATGCTATTAAAGAACTCTCCACCATTTATGATATTCTTTCCTATTTTTTTATCACCTACTACAAAAATAATAATAGCATTGTCTGTAGTTACTCTGTCTAATTCTTCAATAACTTGTCTCATATCCTCTTTATAAGTATCAACATGTTGAATTAGATCTTTTTTTATATCATTTCTATCTACTTCAAAAATTTCATAAATAATTTTTCCATAATATGCAGTATAGTCAAGGCAATCAAAATAAGGTGGACTAGTTAGAACAAAATCTATACTTTTATTTTCTATATAATTAGTTAAATTCCTACTATCTCCTTTTATTATAGTAGCATCAGGTAAATTGTTATTGTTAAAATATTTTGCATGTTTTTTTGCCTTTTTTTCAAATTTTTCAAAAAAGTCTATATATCTTTTTGGCTCTATATTCTTTCCAACTGTTGTTGATGTCCACATATAGTCATTACATCCTCTTGCTGCCAATGCTATAGTACCAAAAAATATTCCTATAAGGTAATCATCCATTTCATTATAATAATTTTTTATGCACATAATTTCATCTGCAGTTTCGTTATGAAATAATTTTAATACACCTTCTGGCATTTTCTTATAATTTTTTTCTTTTAAATCTTTTTTAGCTCTCTCTATAATATTATTAATATCTTCTAAATAACTTTTACTATCTCTATATATTTTTGCTTTAGCAATTTTTATAGCTAATGGATTGTTATCTATTCCATAAGCCTTAAGTCCATGTTTTTGAGCCTCATACACAATAGTTCCTGAACCACAAAATGGATCTAAAAAAGTCCCTTTTTGTGGCAATTGATTTATTATACTCTCAGCATCTATAGCTGAAATTTTACCTCTATATGGATATATTCCATGCATCGAATTAGGATTATTTACACTATTAAATTTTTTAAATTCTATTATTGTATCCATTCCATACTCCTCTTCTATGTTGATTATAAATAATAATAAAAACATTTTTAATATTCACGCATCTATTAAACTTTTATTTTTTTTCCCATTTAATTTCGTAGCCAATTATATTAGCAATTTTCTTAACTTCAGAATATTTAATTGTGCCATTTGTCAGTTTATTTGATAAATTTTGTAATGCAACACTACTCTTCTTTTCATTTAATTTTTTAGCTACTTCTCCCATCTTCCATCCACTTAATACTATATAACCTTTTACTTCATCTTTAATAGATTGTGATATTTTTTTCTTTTCCATTTTATACCTCTATATTTTATATGTTATTTTATATACTTTATATCATATAATATAAAACTTTTCAATATTTTGATTAAAATATATTAAATAATTTATTATTATATTATTTTATATATTTTTTTAATTTTATTAATTTTCTTATCCTCCACCTCTTTAATCTGTTGTTTCATTTCTGGAACATTATTATAAATTACATCACAGAGTTTTATTTCCTTCTTAACTTTCTTAAGCATATCTGTAACTAGAATAATATCTTTAGTAATAGATTCTTTATCTTCCTCATTATTGCATTTATTTCTATGATAATATAATTTGTTTCTTTTATTAAGTATTATTTGTTTTTCTTTAAGTTTTTGAACTTTTAACTCATCTACTGCTCCTGTTGTTTCTAATTTGTATTTGCACATAAACCTAATCTGCTCTGAATAGAAATCCATCTTCTTTATTTCTTTTTGCATTTCTGGGGTTAGCTTATACTCAATATGATTTTTGTTATAAAATCCTAATAAAAACTTATAGTAATAATATAATGCAATTATTCCTTTTGGCTTGTACTTTTTCTTTATCTTGCCCTTTGATGAAAAGTTTTTTACTTTAATTACTCTATATGGAATTGGTTCTGGCATTCATACATAATCATTTTCAAGAATTCTGTTTTTTATATTTTCAACAGAATAATCTTCTCCAAAAGCCCTTTCAGCCCTTATATATCTTTTATAAGGTTCTCTTTTTACAGATAATTTTCCTGCTCTATAATAATAGTTATATCCCATTTTTTCCAATATTCTATCAAATTCTTTTGTAGTATAAGCATGTTTAATTGCATAATCTAAATCTTCTTTAACTTCTTTATGATAATCACTTTCTTGTATATGTTTTTTATAAAAGTTCTCAAAATTAATTCCAGATTTGCATTTCTTTTCTTCTAATACACTTAAGCCATATTCCTCACAAAGTTCATCTGATGTTTTTCTTAATAAAGCTGTATTTTCAAAATTACTATAATATTTATATCCATCTTTAAATGAAACTGAATTAATTACAAAATGATTATGAAGATGTTTAGTATTTAAGTGAGTAGATACTACTACTTGAAATCTATCTCCCCACATTTCTTCTGCAAGTCTTACTCCAATTTCATGAGCCATCTCTGGTGTTACTTCATTTTCCTTGAACGATTGATCCGCATGAAATGCTAATATGCCATCTGTTTTGTGCCAGAAATGTTTTGCATTTCTCATTTCTTCTACTGCTGAATCTACATCACAATTTATACCTGTTGTATAAAATTGTTTTTCTGTTTTATCTGCATTAGTTGCATACATCATTACTTGTCTTATGCTATCATAATCATCCACTCCATTTTGTAAATAATTATTTTTTGTTTTTTCTTCATTAGTTGTATAATCCATCACATGATCTAATCTATTTTCAATTTTCCATATTTTTGTTGTAGCCATGATTTTCTCCTTTCTAAAAATAAAAAGGGGCTTGGGCTACCTATATTGTTGAAAAATGGAGCCATTATAGATGGTGAATTTTCAAACAATACAGAGCCAAAATTCACACCATTTTATTTAGATGTTGAATATAATTCAAATACCTATGATGAAAATGTTGACAAATTTCTAAATGATGTTAGTTGTAATCGACTTGAATTACGCCAAACTCTTGAAGAAATATTAGGGCATATATTACTTACAAGCAAATTCCCTGCCCATGTTTTTTTCTTGTCTGGTGGTGGCAACAATGGAAAAAGTACATTTTTAGAAATGATAAATAATTTCGTCGGTAAAAACGGACAATATTTAAGTCTTGACGCATTTAATGATGACACTAGTGTTTCATCATTGAATAATAAACTTTGTAATTGTTCAGATGAAACTGATGACATACAAATTGATAAATGCAAAAGATTTAAGAGTTTAGCAAGTGGAAATACAATAACAGTACGACCAATTTATTCACAACCCGTTAGAGTAAAAAGCGTTGCAACTCTTATATTATCAGCAAATAAAATGCCTATATTTAAAGATAGAACACAAGGTTTTTTTAGAAGACTAATGATAATTCCTTTTGATTTTATCATTACTGAAAAAATCAGTAATATAGATGTTTTATTAAGCACAGATAATGCAAAAAGTTATATATTGAATTTAGCATTAGAAGGTATAAAACGCATAAAATTAAACAACTATAAAATGACCGAAAATGAATATGTCAAAGCAAAAATTGATGAATATATAACAGAAAATGACTCCGTTGCAAGTTTCATTGAAGAATATAACGGCAACATTGAAGATGAACTAACTAGCATTGTATATCACGATTATCATAATTATTGTTGCAATGTTGGTTTTAAGCCTTTGCTATTATCTGGTTTTTCAAGCAGATTAAAAGATTTCGGCTATCAGTCAAAACCGACAACAATTCATCATCAACCATGTAGAGTGTATAGAAAAATAAAATAAAATAAATACACTAATGACATAACGAATACACGATGAACACTACTCAACTAGTTCATATTGCTGATAAAATACACGATTACACTATTTTTTGTGAAAAAATTATTATTGAAAATAGTTATTCATAAATAAAATATGTTAATGTAATGGTGTATTTGTGTATTTTTATATATATTTCAATTGTTTGGTGGTTGTTATTGGTGTCATTGTATGTGTAATTTATGTATTTATTTTATAGCGTATTTTTAGTTTAGTTAGTAACAAAGTAACCATAATAAAAAAATTAGTTTTAGACTTATTTTTGCCAATCGTCAATAGTTGGTTACTTAAATCACTAAAATCATTGATATATTAGCAAAATAATGGTAACCACTCCCATAACCAAGTCGTAACCAACTATATTATTCTTGTATTAAATCATCTAGTTTTACATCTAATGCAACAGATATTTTATAAAATGTATCAACCGAAAAATTATATGCTGTTTTTTCGCTTTCAATTTGTCTAATAAAATCGTGTGACAAATCAACTAATTCTGCTAATTGTGCTGATGTCATCCCTTTTTCTTTTCTGTATTTCTTTATATTTCTTCTAATTGTATCATATATGTTAGGATTAAAATTTAATTGTTCCATTGTGTGTTACCTCCTAACAAAAGTGTAATAAATTATTGATAAAATGTATGTTAGGTAATCCTTAACAAAATATTGCATATTGTTAGGTAAATTCTCACAAAATCATTGTATTTTTATTTTATTTGTGTTAAGATTTTAGCTAGAAAATAACAAAGGAAGATAATATACAATGGATAAAAAATCATTTAAACCACTTGTTGATGAAAATTCAAAAATTCTAATTTTAGGCACTTTGCCTGGTGATACATCTTTAGAGAATAAAGAGTATTATAGTAGTCCAAATAATCAAATATGGAAAATATTAAGTGCAATTTTCAATCCTAAATATGAATTAAAAACATACCAGGATAAAAAGAATTTCTTACATGAAAATCATATTGCATTATGGGATATTTATGAAAAAGCAAAAAGGAAAAAAGGTTCAAAAGATAAAGATATAACCAATAGCAAAACAAGTGATATAAAATCATTTCTAAATAAATATAAAAATATAGAAACTATATTATTTAATGGACAAAGGGCAGAAAAAGAATTTATTAATTATATAAAAGATAATAAAATGGAGTCATTCTTGTCTGATAGAAATATAAAATACACCTATGTATTTTCATCAAGTGGTTCAAAAACTGTAAAATTAGAAGAAAAAATAGAAAATTGGAAAAATAGCATGAACATAAACATAAAATAGTTGTAATTCAGCAAATTTGCTAGCATAAAGGATTTCACAATTTTAGAACAAGTAATTTCATTAGTTAAAAATAAAACTGCTTTAAAATCAATTTTGAAGCCCCGTTTTTTAGAAAAATCCTCGTTTTTCCTTGATTTTAAAGCAAAAAAGAGAATTAGACCAAAAATCTAATTCTTTTTTGATTTTTTTATTTCTTCAAATTGATATTTAATAGTTGGTCGCCCAACAACTGGTACTAAATTGTGAATATACCAGTCTATTGCTTTATCACTCATACGAGCCATTATTTCTTTTTGATATGGGTCATCTGTTGCAACTGCTGCCCATAATTGAGCAATATTTATAATATCTACATTTTCTAAATCTGGCTTACTCATTTTTTATATTTCCCCTTTCCTAAAATTTATTGAAAAAATCATACATCTTGTCCCATAATGTTTCGTGACTTGAAAACATTATCGTAATAGTCATTGGAATAAAGAATACAATTCCAAATATTAGTACAAGAGCAAATGCTTTTTCCCAAAAATCTTGAATAACAAGTGTTAGAATAATTAAAGTAATTACAATAATTGAAACAAATATTGCAACTATTTTCTGTCTTTTCTTTCTTCTATAATATGACGGCCTTTTTTCAACATTATTATTGTCCATATTCTTAACCTTTCATTTTTAGTTAGGTATATTATAACATAAATTATTATTTTGTAAAAGATTAATCCGCTGAGATTTTCGTAAAATTCTCTTAAAATTGGAATACAAGAAATTTCAAGAAAGGAGTTATTTATGGATGATAAATTTGTAAAACAAATATTAGATAAGTTAGAAAATGATTTGAATATAGCACCAAGCAAAGATTTTATTGGAAATTTATTTGACCAAAGGGCTGAAAAAATACATACATCAATTTCTAAAAACAAAGAATATAAAAAACAATTAAAAATATTACATAAATTGAACGATGAAATAATTGCAAAATATGAAAATGGTCGTGAAATAATTTCTTTAATAGAAGATTTTAAAGACAATTATATTGATACAACAAGTCTAATTGAAAAACAAATGTATAAATATGGTTTATATGATGGAATGAAACTTATAATTGAAGGCTTAAAAAACAACTAAATACAATATTGCACTTTTCTATTATTTTTATTATAATATAGCTAACAAAAAGGAGACAAAAAAATGAGAAAGAAAATTGATTATACTAAACCACATAAAATAAGTAAGGCATTGGAAGATAGGATGCTTGATGAAGCAAAAGGCATTTATGAAGTTGTCAAAACAGTTGATAAAAATGGCAAAATAATATATGTTCCAGCAGATAAAATCAAAAAATAAGTACTTAAAAACAAGGTATATTGCAACCTTGTTTTTTATTTGTTAATTTGCATTATATCCAAAATTTCTACTTTGTAATATCTCTTTCCACCAATTTTCTCTTTCTAAAATTACACTATCATCAATTTTTGAATTATAATTTTCTAAAATTAAATATTGAAAATTTTGCTTAATATATTCAATGCCTTTTTGATTAACTAATTTTTTTAATTCTGCATTTCCACCATGCCCATTTGAAATATAATCTTTCCACCTTTTTAGTAGCATTCCATTATCACTTGTAGCAGAACCGACATATAATTTTCCATTGGATTTTGGCTTCCGTTCCACTGATTAAATCTAACTTTTGCAGTTTCAAAATCTTTTTCATCTAACTTTAATATATCATTTAATTTTATACTATTATTATTTTTCATATTCTTTACCTTTCCTAATATACTATTCATAATAAATTGCAATTGGATGCACAATATAAATATCTTTTCCTTTTCCTAATACATTTAAAATAGCATTATTCGCAATATTTTTTATACTACTTAATGGTATATCGTTTGGAACTTGATTATCATTATCATAGGCTACTTTATTTGTTATATAACCAACAAAAGTTATCTCTCCACCATATTTAAAGCCAATCATTTCAGGTTTATCTCTAAAAAATTCATCCGATGTAGCAATAAAGAAATCATCACACATTATAATTTTTTCATAAGGTAATAATGATTTAAGTGCATTTATAATTTCTTCAATGCTATCATATTGCTTACTAAACTCTTTTATTTGTTTTTTTATAAGAGTTTCTACTGCTTGCGGTGACTTTTTTATATTTTTGGCTTGTGTATTTGATAACCCATCCATTTCTTTTTGTGCCGCTTCTCTTATTTCCTTTTCATTATTGCTTTTAAGGAAATCAACAAATCCGCCTTTTACAAACCAATCTGAAAAAAAGTTTAAGTCAAAAACTTCAAAAGTTGATTTATGATTTATAAAATCTCCCACCTTATAATTCTCGTTTACTATCAAATTATTCTTGATAATATAATTCATAAATTTATCAAATGCTTCATCGTGAATTACTTTTGTTTCTATATCTTTAATTGTTTGTGTTTTTAAATCATTTAATGTTGCATTTACCCCTGTGTCAATATCTCCTTGGAGACTTAAAAATCCTTTTAATCCACCAGATGCATTTGTTTTTATTCCAAATTCTGTATTTACTTCACTACCTTTTTCTTTATTTTCTTCTTTTTGTTCTTCCTTTGAAGTAGTTAATCCATTGTATATTTGAGCTATATATGAATTTAATTCATTAGTATCTAAATATATAAATCTTTTCATATTTTCCACCTCTTACAACAGAATATCATATTTTCATAAAAATTTAAAGGCATTCGCACACAAAAAAACAAGGTATTCTTTCAACCTTGTTTTCTTATTGTTGTGCATAAAATGAACCCACCTACGAAATAGGTAAAAGTTCTTTTATGTCCGATCTGGTTGCGGAGGTAAGACTCGAACTTACGACCTCAGGGTTATGAGCCCTGCGAGCTGCCAACTGCTCCACCCCGCGATGTATAAAATTGTTTTTGCTGTAACAATACTAGTATATACCCGATATGCTTAATTGTCAACCCTTTAAAGGGATTTTTCTGAATAAGTTTGTTACTAATTAATGAACTTATAAACATTAACTAGTAACAAACTTATTGTGATTTCTGCAATTCTTGATTTTGCTCTACTTTTTTTATTTTTGCATGTTTTTATTTTATTCTACTTATTTTAATTTTTACATGTTTTAATTTTGCTCTACTTTTTTTATTTTTGTACATTTTGATTTTGTTATACGTTTGGATTCTGTTCTACATTTTGGTTTTGATTTGTTTTATTTGCACTTGGTCCAACGTATTGATCTTTTCCGAATCCAAGTATTGGATAGAAAATTACAGGTAATAATGCCAGCCCAATTCCAAATGCTGTTGATTTTCCAAAACTATGTGCAAGCTCTATATTCTTCCAAAACAAAAATACTATTGCTGATGGTGCACAAAATATCTCTAGCAATACCCATGCTGGATTTATCCCAACCATTTTGAAAAGTACAAATTCATTATGTCCTGGAATTAATGTCTCCCAGCCTTCATATCCACTCTTTTTAAATATTTTCCATGTGGCAATAATTTGTAAAATTG
>Ga0256406_1005613_pt1 | contig 13279 bp, 10 predicted proteins | sample RumenRJG_03DNA_FD_185986 | JGI IMG/M metagenome (GOLD analysis project Ga0256406, IMG submission 185986) | Bovine rumen microbial communities from Lethbridge, Alberta, Canada - RJG_03 | ecosystem: Host-associated > Mammals > Digestive system > Stomach > Rumen | place: Canada: Alberta | collected...
AATTCTCATGCGGACGAAAATTTATTCCCGTGGGACAAGACGAATTTCTCATGGGACAAGACGAATTTCTTGCGGGACTGGACAAAGTTCCCGCGGGACGAAAACAATCTTACATGGGGCGAAAGCAATCTCACATGAGACAAGAAAATATCCTCATAGGAGAAGAAAAAATTCTACTCGCAGATAAAAAAATTTATCTCGTAGTAGACGACTCGTTATCTCGTAGATAAAAAATTTTATCTCGCAGTAGAATTTCGCCCTCTGCGAGACGCTGAATTTTACGCACTTACGCAGGCTCCCGGATTGCCTTCTGATTGTCAGAGGCAACCGTGGGAAATTACCTTTGCGCACGCAAACGATGAATATTCCTTTCTCCGGAATACTCATCTCCGCACACTCCATAAACCCTTCCGCACACTCCGAAAACTACATAGGACCTGAGAGAAACTACATTTGAGATGTTTTAAAACGTCTCAAATGTAATTTTACCCCTATGCGGAGCACTGATATTCATATACTTGGAGATACCAAAATCAGCCTCGAAGCGACAGTTACTGACCTACTGAAATCATTTCAGCACACAGTAGAACTTAGTCATGCCATACATGCCGACGGGCAACATCATGCTGGCAACGGAAAAGCGGGCGCGCCAATTGAATACAGGCACGTCCGCTTTGAATTTATTCGGTCTACATTACCCGGGATTGCTATTTACGCTCCCTCGTAATGGATTTCAGATTCGTTATTTCTTCTCCGGGATACGCTTCAGCATCTCAAGAAGCAGATCCCAAACCTTCTCGACAGTCGGGATAAGGAGCTTCTCGTCGGGGGAATGCACGCCCTTGAGCGTAGGACCGAACGACACCATGTCGATATCGGGATACTTCTCGCTGAACAGGCCGCACTCGAGGCCGGCATGGATGGCCGTCACCTTGGGCTCTTTGCCGAAGAGCTTGCGATAAGACTCCACAGCCAGAGAAAGGAGCGGGCTCTTGGGATCGAGTCTCCAACCGGGATAACCATCGGTGGTGTGAACGGCGGCGCCGGCCAGACGGAAGGCGGCTGCCACGGTGTTGCTCATATTCCTGCGCGCGCTGGCGATATTGGAGCGCTGCGATGTCACCACCTTCACCTTGTCGCCGTCATTGTGGATGCTGGCAAGATTGGAGGATGTCTCGACGAGATCCATGTCCTGACAGAAGGCGAACACGCCGTTGTCCACAGCCTGAAGGGCCATGATGATCTTGTCGGAGGCAGCCTTGTCTATCAGCGGAGCGCTGTCGGCGCTCTCGAGATACATCTTGATGGATTTCTCCGTGACGTAGTATTCCTCCTCAATCTCCGAGAGGTAGACATTGAGGTCGGCGCGCACGTTCTCCTTATACTTGGCATTGACCGCGGCGATGGCCCAGCCGTCGCGGGGGATGGCGTTGTGGAGGCCGCCGCTCTGAATATCCGCGAGGCGCAGTCCGTAGCTGTCCATGCAGTGGTAGAGGAAGCGCACGAGCAGTTTGTTGGCATTGGCGCGCTTCTTCTCGATGTCGTCGCCCGAATGACCGCCCGTGAGGCCTTTGATGCCGACCTTGAAGAAAAACATGTCATCCCCGGGCTGCTCTGTGGTGATGTCAAACTCGGCCAGCGTACTGGCGCCGCCCGCGCAGCTGATGAACAGCACGCCCTCGTCCTCGCTGTCGAGGTTGATGAGGTATTTGCCGGTCATGAAACCGGCCTTCATGCCGCTTGCGCCCGACAGCTGTGTCTCTTCGTCGCGCGTAAAGACGCATTCGATGGGGCCGTGCTCGAGACTGTTGTCGGCGAGCAGCGCCATGGCCATGGCCACGCCTATGCCATCGTCGGCGCCGAGCGTCGTGCCCTTGGCCGTGAGCCATTCGCCGACTACCTCGGTGCGGATGGCGTCGTGCTCAAAGTCGAAGTCCACACCGGCCTCCTTCTCGCACACCATATCCATGTGGCTCTGGATGATAGTAGTCTCGCGGTTTTCGTACCCGGGCGAGGCCGGCTTGCGTATCAGGACATTGCCTGTCTCGTCGACGTGTGTCTCCAGTCCCAGGCCCTCTCCGTAGTTCCTGAGGAACGCTATCATCTTCTCCTCCTTTTTGGAGGGACGCGGCACCTTGTTCACTTCCGCAAAGCAGCGGAACACTTCTTTAGGCACAAGCTTGATTTCTGTCATAACTATATATTTTTATGAGTATTTGATACTATGTAAAGGACTTATTCGTCCTAATTGTTTATCTTTGCACCGACAAAAATAAGCATTCCGCCCGAGGCAGACAAGCGCGTAGGGGAAAAGCTACCTGATACAACTACAATTCAGACATCAAAACAGGACAATCGTGAAGAAACTATCAATTACGGCGTTATTAGCATCTGCTATAATTTCCGGCGTATTCAGCCTGAGCAGCTGCGGCAACAATGCGAAATCCGGCAAGGCCGACAATACCAAGACGAGCGCGCAGCAGAGCGGCGCAGAGGACAAGACGGAGAAAGGCGGCATAGCTTACGTATGCATCGACTCCATTATCAACAACTACGACTTCTGCACAGAGCACAGCAAGGTGCTCCAGAACAGGATGAACAGCATTCAGGCTTCGCTTAACGCCAAGGGCAAGGCCCTGCAGAACGCCGCTATGAATTTTCAGCAGAAGGTGCAGTCGGGTGCCATTACCTCGCGCGAGCAGGCAGCCAAGATGCAGGCTTCTCTCCAGAAGCAGCAGGCCGATCTGGAACGCTTGCAGAACAAATATTCCGAGAGCTTCGAGAAAGAGCGTCAGAAGTACAACGACGCCATGCGCGACTCGATTGAGAGATTCCTCAAGGACTACAACAAAGACCATAAGTATTCCATCATTCTGAGCAGGGTGGAAAACAATATCCTCTACGCAGACAAGTCGATGGACATCACGGAGGACGTGGTGAATGGCCTCAACAAGAGATACAAGAGCAGTAAAAGTAAGTAACAACAAAGGGCAGGCCTTTCCGAGAGAAGAATGGATCACGGATTTGTAAAGGTGGCCGCAGCAGTACCGCGGGTCAGTGTGGCCAACTGCGAGGCAAACACGCGGGAAATCATCTCGATGATCAACGAGGCCGAGAAGGCCAGTGTTGAGATAGTGTGCTTCCCCGAGCTGTGCATCACGGCCTATACATGCCAGGATTTGTTCGAAAGCTCGCTGCTGATAAACGAGGCCGAGCGGCATCTCTGCGCCATCGCCGAGGCTACGACCGACCTTAACATCGTGGCCATCGTGGGCGTTCCCCTGCGCATCGACGGCTATCTGGCCAACTGCGCAGCAGTAGTGCGCCGCGGCAAGATTATCGGCATTGTGCCTAAGACCTATCTGCCCAACTACAAAGAGTTTTACGAGAAGCGCTGGTTTGCCTCGGCCGACGAGCTGACCAGCAGCGCTATTAATATAAGCGGCATGGACATCCCCGTCAGCGCCGACATGGTCATAAGGACGCCGGAAGTCTCGTTTGCCGTAGAGATCTGCGAAGACCTGTGGGCTCCCATTCCGCGTAGCTCTATGCTTGCGTTGGACGGAGCCGAGCTGATCTTCAATCTGAGCGCGGACAACGAGCTGACGGGCAAGCACAGCTACGTCAGAGCGCTTTGCGAGGGTCAGAGCGCACGCACGCTCTCAGGCTACGTGTTTGCCAGTTGCGGCTGGGGCGAGAGCACGCAAGACGTGGTATTTGCCGGCAACGGCATAATAGCCGAAAATGGCAGGCTGCTCAGGGAAGGCACGCGGTTCTCCACAGAGCCGCAGCTGGTAATCTCCGAGATCGACGTCGAAGGGCTGCGACACGACCGCCGCATGAACACCACGTTCCGCCACTGCGCCGCCAGCGTATCCCGTCCCGCACCTCTGAATATTCGCATAGACAAGATAAGCAACTCCGGAGAGCTGACGCGCACGATTAATCCCAAGCCGTTTGTTCCCTCGGACGACATTTACGACAGCCGCCTGCAGGACATTCTCAACATACAGGCCACAGGCCTCGCAAAACGTCTGGCGCATATCCATTGCAAGAGCGTAGTAATAGGCATAAGCGGCGGGCTCGACTCAACGCTTGCTCTGCTGCTTACGACGAAGGCCTTCGACATGCTTCACATGGACCGCAAGGGCATCCACGGCATCACAATGCCCGGCTTCGGCACGAGCGAGACTACTCACACCAATGCAGTGGACCTGATGGACGAACTGGGTGTGACATCCACAGAGATTTCCATCAAAGCCGCCTGCATACAGCACTTCGCTGACATAGGCCACGACCTCAGCACTTACGATACAACCTACGAAAACGGGCAAGCCCGCGAACGCACACAGATACTTATGGACTATGCCAATAAGATAGGCGGCATCGTGATCGGCACAGGAGACCTGAGCGAACTGGCGCTGGGCTGGGCCACATACAACGGCGACCACATGAGCATGTACGGCGTCAACTGCTCCATCCCCAAGACCCTCGTCAAGCACCTGATAAGCAGCATCGCCGACAAGACCGCCAACGCCGACGTCCGCAGCACGCTGAAAAGCATCATAGACACGCCTATCAGCCCCGAGCTCATCCCCACAGACGAGAACGGCGAGATAGTGCAGAAGACGGAGGACAAGATAGGCCCATATGAGCTGCACGACTTCTTCCTCTATTACATGCTGCGCTACGGGTATTCTCCCTCCAAGATATTCTATTTGGCCAGGCATGCCTTTGCCGGTAACCCGCTGTATGATACAGACTGCATCAAGAAGTGGCTGCTCACATTCATGCGGCGTTTCTTTGCGCAGCAGTTCAAGCGTAGCTGCCTGCCCGACGGTCCGAAAGTGGGAAGCTGCTCACTCAGTCCCCGCGGAGACTGGCGCATGCCGAGCGATGCTGATGCCCACAGCTGGATAGAAGAATGCAAAAATCTGAAATAGCAAACAACAATCGATAAAATACAATACAGCGATGAAACAGACAATTTTAGTCACCGGCGGAACTGGATTTATCGGCTCTCACACTACTGTAGAGCTGCAAGAAGCCGGTTATGATGTAGTAATTGTAGATAATTTATCCAACTCGAAAGCCGACGTAATAGACGGCATAGAGAAAATCACCGGCATTCGCCCCGCCTTTGAGCAGGTAGACTGCCTCGACATGCCGGCCCTTGAGAATGTCTTCCGCAAGTATCCCGACATCTCGGGTATTATTCACTTCGCAGCAAGCAAGGCCGTAGGCGAGTCGGTACAGAAGCCTCTGCTCTACTACCGCAATAATATTGTCTCCCTCATCAACCTGCTCACCCTCATGCCCAAGTATGATGTCAAGGGAATCATCTTCTCTTCCTCATGCACTGTCTACGGTCAGCCGGACAAGGAGAACCTGCCCGTGACCGAAGAGGCCCCCATCAAGAAAGCCGAGAGCCCCTATGGCAATACCAAGCAGATAGACGAGGAGATTATCGAGGACGACGTTAAGAGCGGCGCTCCCATCAAGGCTATTCTGCTGAGATACTTTAATCCTATCGGCGCTCATCCTTCGGCTATCATCGGCGAAATGCCCAACGGCGTACCTGCCAACCTCATACCCTACCTCACACAGACGGCTATCGGCATTCGCCCGCAGCTCAGCATCTTCGGCGATGACTACAACACGCCCGACGGCACATGCATCAGGGATTATATTTATGTCGTGGACCTGGCCAAGGCCCACGTTTCCGCCATGAAGCGCATCCTTGACGGCAAGAGCGCAGAGGACGTCGAGATATTCAACATCGGCACCGGCCACGGCGTATCGGTGATGGAGCTCGTCAAGACATTCGAGAAGTGCACCGGTGTGAAGCTCAACTACAAGATAGCACCCCGCCGCGAAGGCGACATCGAGAAGATCTGGGGCAACGTAGACAAAGCCAACAAAGTGCTCGGCTGGAAGGCCGTTCACACGCTGGAGGACGCTCTTACCTCTGCATGGAAATGGCAGCTCGAGCTACGCAAGCGTGGCATAATGTAAAATATATTCGGACAGAAAGCAGAAGAGGTCGGTACGCAGCACGGAGACCGTGCGCGTACCACCCTTTGCTATTTTTCAATTCCCCTACGTAATACCATTGACAAATTCATGAGCAACACGTCGCCCGACAACCTGCGCGAGCCATATTACTTAGTACACGAAGAACTGTTGCGCCGCAACCTGGAGAAGATAAGCGGCGTGGCAAAGAAGGCCGACGTAGAGATAATCCTTGCCTTCAAGGCCTTCGCGCTATGGAAAACGTTTGACATCTTCCGCCATTACATCTCAGCCACCACGGCCAGTTCTCCGTTCGAGGCCCAGCTTGCGAAGGAGAAGTTCAAGTCGCTCGCGCACACGTATTCGCCTGCCTACGAAGACAGGACGTTTCATACTATATTGGAGTGCTCTCAGAGCATCACCTTCAATTCCATCCACCAGTACGAGCACTTCTATCCCTACATCGAGGCCTGGAACGCGGAGAAGAAGAACCACAACATCTCGGTAGCCCTGCGCGTCAATCCCGAGCACTCGGAGATAGCGACCGACATATACAATCCCTGCCTGCGCGGCACACGCTTCGGCATCGCCGCCTCAGCCCTGCCATTCCCGTTGCCCACCGGCGTCACGGGCCTGCATGTCCACTGCCTCTGCGAGAACGACAGTTTCGCCCTCGAGCGCATGCTGAAGGCCGTAGAGACCAAGTTTGCGAAGTGGTTGCCGCAGATAAACACGCTCAACCTTGGCGGCGGACACCTCATCACGCGCAAGGATTACAACACGGAACACCTGATCAAGGTTCTCAAAAGCTTCAAAAAGAGGCACCCCAACATTCATATTATTATGGAGCCCGGCTCGGCCTTCGCATGGCAGACCGGCGAACTCATAGCGCATGTCGTGGACACCGTGGAGGACAAAGGCATCAAGACCGCCATCCTCAACGTGAGCTTCACCTGTCATATGCCCGACTGCCTCGAGATGCCATACTGGCCGGATATCGAAGGAGCCGAGACGCTACCCGGCGCCACGGACGAGGAAGTCATAACCGCTCCCGACGTATGGCGGCTGGGCGGTAACAGCTGTCTCAGCGGCGACTTCATGGGGTACTGGCGCTTCCCAGGCGGCCTGCACATCGGCGACAAGATCGTGTTCAAGGACATGATACACTATACCACCGTAAAGACCAACATGTTCAACGGCATACAGCACCCGTCCATCCGCATGAGGTGCACCAACGGCACCGTCAAGGTGCTGCGGCGGTACAAATACCACGACTATCGCAACATGATGGACTGACAAGAGGGCGCATTCGTTTTGTCACACGCTAAAGTTTGTCTATATTTGCGTATGAGCGAACTAAAAAGATGAAAGGCATAAGATATTTTCTGACATTGTGCATTGCCGCGCTGAGCGTCATGACTGCCTCGGCGCAATACTACGGCGCCTACGACCGCTATATCGACAGATACTGGGGCATGGCCGTAGAGCAGATGCAGAAATATCATGTGCCGGCAAGCATCACCCTCGCTCAGGGGCTCATAGAGACGAGGGCTGGACAGAGCAAACTCGCAACACAGGCCAACAACCACTTCGGCATCAAATGCTCGCACGGATGGACCGGTCCGTATATTCTGGCCGACGACGACAAGCCCAACGAAAAATTCCGCAGCTACAAGAGCGCCAGAGAGAGCTTTGAGGATCACTCCCGGTTCCTGCTGGACAATCCGCGATACCGTTTCCTTTTCGACCTGAATCCCACCGACTACCGCGGATGGGCTTACGGCTTGAAGCGCGCCGGCTACGCCACCAATCCCGCCTACGCCGACATGCTCATCAATGTAATCGAGAATTACAATCTTGCGCGGTTTGACGGCGCCTCACGCGACATTAATCCGCACAGGCTGGAGCGCCTGGAGCAGAAGTCGGAGCACACGGTCTACTTCAACAACAACAATTACTACATCATCGCCCGCGACGGCGACACATACAAGAGTATAAAGAAGGAGACTGGCGTAAGCAAGAGAAAGATATTGAAGTACAACGAACTGCCTGCGCAGCACGAACTCGCAGCGGGTGATATACTCTATCTTGAGCGCAAGCAGAAGCACGCTTCGCGAGAATACAAAGACAAACTCATCGTTGTAAAGAGCGGTGACTCATACTACTCCATCGCCCAGCGCTTCGGCATCCGTCTGAAGGACCTTTACAAGATGAATTGTCTGCCTCCCGACGCCGAAATACAAGAAGGCCAGATGCTCTTCGTATACAGATAATTTCATCCGGTTTTTCGGAAGCAGTGCCCCCTCATCATAAAACGATAACTAACTAAGCATTAGAGAGAAGACGCCTCTGATTACAGCAAAGATACACGGCACATAAATCGCGGTTTATGTGCCGTGAAAATTTTTATCTCCTGCGGAAATCTGCTCATGTCCATTGAGAAATTTTCCCATCCGCATGAGAATTATTTTTCATCCGCATGAGAATTATTTCTCATCCGCATGAGAATTTCTTTTCATCCGCATGAGAATTTCTTCTGGTCGCATCGGACTGCCGGTCCGCTCGCATCAGAAATTCCTCTTGTCCTACGAGAATAAATTCTACTACGAGATAAATTATTTTATCTGCGAGTAGAATGATCGTCCACTACGAGATAAATTATTTTAGCTGCGAGTAAAATGGTCGTCCACTACGAGATAAATTATTTTATCTGCGAGTAGAATTTTCCCTTCTCCCATAGGGATTTTTTCTTGCCTCCGGAGAATTATTTCTGATCGCAACAGAATTTTTTCTGCTCGCATCAGAATTTCCGCACAGGGGGAAAGCCTTTTCCGAAGTACGGAAGTCGTCATTCCCAGATGAGAATATGCATATTTTATGCACGTCAGAAACATCTTCCAAGCGGCTTTGCTGACGATCAAAAGCCGATTTTTCTCCTTTTCCAACTTCTTAAAAATCACTGTCCCCATTAGGGGTAAAACTACATTTGAGAAGATCTCTCTCTTCTCAAATGTAGTTCTTCTCAGGTGCTTTGTAGTTTTCCGGAAATGCGGAAGGATTTTATTGTAGTGTGGAAACGGAGCCTCGTAAGAAGTGAAGTATTCTGGTTTTATGCATTCGGGATGCGCCGGACATCGGGTAAAATCGGGTCTGTATCCGAAAATATCTGTTTTGTAAGCCATAGGCCGCTTACAAAAGCTATTTTCCTCCGGCTTTACAGCACCACGCTTCCACCCGTCTTGCGGGCGAGGATCATCTCCAGCGACTTCAGGTTGTGATACTGCTTCATGAGCGCCGTGTTCTGCTTCTCATCGGCCGTTATGGCCGGGTCGGACAGGCGTGCGAGCACTTTGTCTATCTCCTTCTCCACGTAGGCCAACCGGAACATGTTGATGGCGTTGTCCGTCATGGCGAACATCTTGTCGCGGCTGTTTTCCTCGTCCTGCGCCTCTATCTGCGCCACGTTATATTTGTCGCTCTCCATCCCTGCGGCCTTGCTGCTGATCTTCAGATTCTGATGGTATAGAAAATATTTGGCGGAGTCGAAGTTGTCGTCGGCTGACATATTGGCCGCCTCACTGAGTATCTGCGCATTTATCGGGTCGGAGAGGACCAGGCCGTCGGCATTGAGGCAGGCCTGAATATAGCCGGCTACCTTCATCGTGCTCTTCACTCCGTTCTCATCGGTGGGGACATTGATTACCTTGTTGCCATAATTGATCACAAGCTTCACCAGCACATCCTCACAGCGTTTCATCTTGCTTGTCGGCATGGCGTCTATGATAGTGCGCGTTGCGGATATCTCCTCCGGGGAAGCGGGCGTCGCCGCGGTCATCGCTGGCCCGGCCTCCGCAGACGCAACTGTCTGCGTACCCGTCTGGCCGGTCGGTGTGGCCGTCTCGGCGTTCTGCTCACGCTCCTGCTGACGCATCTTCTCTATCCTCTGTCCGCGCTTCTTATCGCGGACAGCTTCGGAGAGGAGAGCCTCGTCCTCCTTGAGCATGTTGCTGCACTGGCGGATGTACATGGAGCAGAGTATCTTGTCGGGGATGAGGGAGATGCTCGTGACGATATTCTCGATGAGGGCTGCGCGCTTGACGGGATCGTCGCCTGCGTCCTCCATGAACAGTTCGGTCTTGAACTTGATAAAGTCGGTCTGATGGGAAGATATGTATTCTCGGTACTCCGCGGGGGAATGCTTGCGCGCGAAACTGTCCGGGTCGTCGTTGTCCGGCAGCAGGAGCACCTTGACATTCATGCCCTCGGCCAGAAGCATATCAATACCGCGGATAGAAGCCTTGATGCCGGCGCGGTCGCCGTCGTAGAGCACGGTAATATTGTTGGTGAAACGCCTTATCTGCCTTATCTGCCCGGGCGTGAGCGACGTGCCCGACGAGGCGACGACATTCTCTATACCGCTCTGGTGCATGGATATCACGTCGGTATATCCCTCTACGAGGAAACAGCGGTCCTCCTTCTGGATGGCCCTCTTGGCCAGGAATATGCCGTAGAGCTCGTTGCGCTTGTTGTATATCTCCGACTCGGGAGAGTTGACATACTTGGCGGTATTCTTGTCCGTCACGAGCACGCGCCCGCCGAAGGCCACTACCCTGCCGCCCACGGTGTGGACGGGGAACATGACACGCCCCGAGAAGCGGTCGATGAGCCGCCCGTCGTCGCGCTTGTAGCAAAGGCCCGTGGAGACGAGGTATTCCTCGTTGAACCCGGCCGCTTTCGCCGCCGAGGCCAGCGCAGTCCGCTCCTTGGGGCAATAGCCGAGGCCGTACTGATAGATGGTATCGTCCCTGAAGCCGCGCATGCGGAAGTATGGCATGCCGATGGCGATGCCCTCCGAGTGGTGGTGCAACTGCTCCATAAAGTACTTCGCCGCCCAGTCGTTGAGGATGTACATGCTCTCGCGCTTGCTCTCCGCCAGACGCTCCTCGTCGGTCTGCTCCTTCTCGTGGATCTCGATGTGATACTTTCTGGCGAGCCAGCGCAGGGCTTCGGGGTATGTGAACTGCTCGTGCTCCATCAGGAAATGGACCACGTTGCCGCCCTTGCCGCAGGAGAAGCACTTGCAAATGCCCCGCGAGGGCGAGACATAAAACGAAGGGGTCTTCTCGTCGTGAAACGGGCAAAGGCCGCGGTAGTTCACCCCGGCGCGCTTCAGTGTAACGAATTCGGACACGACCTCCACTATATTGGCCGTGTCCATTATCTTGCGTATTGTTTCCTTATCGATCATTGCGATTTAGCTTTCTTTCTGCTTCTCCCCGGAAGTATTTCGCAGCTTGGAACGGGAGTAGATGGGCTTTGCAGCCCAATGCAAAGTTAAGAAAACGCCGTGAATTTGCGTCGGCTCCGCGATTAAAAGGCGCGGACAATGCGGCAGCTTGAAATAAAAACATATCTTTGCATAAATTATGACCGACAAGAACCCCCGGACAAAGAGAGAACGCGCCGCGCACATGTCGTACGGCGGGATATTAAAGTACACCGGCCTGCTGGGCGGCGTACAGATCCTGCAGGTGCTGATATCCGTGGTGCGCAACAAGTGCGCCGCCGTGCTGATAGGCCGCTACGGCATGGGCATCACCGATGTGCTCAACCGTACCACGGACATGTTCGGTTCGCTCACCAATCTCGGCCTGCCCGTGAGCGGCGTCAGGGCCATCTCGGAGCAATACTACGGCGAGGACAACGACAAGCTGCAGTCCTCGATAGTCACGATAAGGCTCTGGTGTGTCATGACCGGCATCGTCGGCATGCTCCTCTGCGCCATTCTCGCCGACGCGGTGAACAGGCTGTTCTTCGCCGGTTCGCTGCCCCGCCATTTTCTGCTGTACATCTCTCCCGTCGTCCTTTTCACGGCTATTTACGGCGGAGAAGCGGCGATTCTCAAGGGCACGCGCCAGCTATGGCGACTTGCATCGGCCTCTGTGTGGGGCACATTCTTCTCGCTGATAGTCACGGTAGCTTTTTATGTCACTCTTGGCATCCGCGGCATCCCGTGGGCGCTTCAGGCATCCTCCGCTGCCCTGCTCATCACCGCTCTCTGCATAACACACAAGCTCTATCCGTGGAAGCTCCGGGCTTTTACATTGTCTCATCTCAAGGCCGGCAAGGCTCTGCTCGCCCTGGGTGTATCCTATATCTCAGCCGGGCTGGCCGGTTCGGGCGCGGAGATGCTCGTTCGTTCCTACATATCCCACGGCTCTCTGGCCGATGTGGGGCTGTATGCCTCCGGCTTTGCGATATGCGTGACATATACGCGCATTGTCTTCGTCGCCATGGACGCCGAATACTTCCCGCGGCTCTCCGCCATCGGCAATAACATCGCCGACCGCAATCACGCCGTCGCACGACAGATAGAGATTTGCACGCTGTTGATGTCGCCGATGATCGTGGCGTTGCTCGTGCTGCTGCCGCTCATGATAGCGATACTCTACAACTCTGAGTTTAACGGCGCCATAGGCATGTGCGTGCTCGCCTCGGGCTATCTGTTTCTGAAGGCCATCATTGCGCCCATCGAATACATTCCCCTCGCCAACAACGACTCCATCGTCTATTTTGTCATGGAACTGATCTACGACGCCGCCTTCGTCCTCTTCATCGTGCTCGGCTACGGGTACTACGGCATCAGGGGCGCGGGCGTGGCGCTCACGGCATCCTATGCACTCGACATTGTCCTTATCCTGATCGTCTACGGCATCCACTACAAGTTTCGCCTCAGCCGCAGCACCATAAAGATAATCGTCATTCAGGGAATCATCGTGGCCGCGGCCATTGTACTCTTCTCCACCGGATACAGGCTGAGCGCGTATATCGCCGGCACAATTCTGTTCTTCGTCTCCGCGCTCTACAGTCTGCGTGTGCTCAGGTTGACGCCGGCGCGAATAAAAGAAATCCTCCATAAACGCCTGAAGAAATGACCAGAATTTCCATAATAATGAGCGTACACAATGAGGCCCCTTATATACGGCAATGCCTGGATTCGGTCATTGCGCAGACAGAGAAGGACATCGAACTGATAGCTATAGACGACGGTTCCACAGACGGCACCTTCGATATAATCAACGAGTACGCGCTCCGCGACAAGCGAATCACTGCAATACGCGAGCGGACGAGCCGCGGGCAGATCATAAGGCGCGAAGAGGCGCGCAAGCTGGCAAAAGGGGAATATATCACCATCCTCGACGGTGATGATTTCCTTGCCCCCGACGCCATCAGCAGTGCCCTTGACCGTCTGCAGAAGACAGGGGCC
>Ga0256406_1005615_pt1 | contig 13274 bp, 9 predicted proteins | sample RumenRJG_03DNA_FD_185986 | JGI IMG/M metagenome (GOLD analysis project Ga0256406, IMG submission 185986) | Bovine rumen microbial communities from Lethbridge, Alberta, Canada - RJG_03 | ecosystem: Host-associated > Mammals > Digestive system > Stomach > Rumen | place: Canada: Alberta | collected...
TCATCACGGAAGAGAAACCGTTGTCGATGCAGTCCTTGCAGAGTTCGAAAGAGTCACCGTGGTCGAGGTGGAGCACGATCTGCGGATTGGCGCAGCCGAGTTCCTTGGCGTATTCAACAGCACCCTGAGCCATGTAGCGGAGGATGGTGCCGTTAGCATAGTTACGAGCACCCTTAGAGACCTGCATGATCACCGGAGACTTGGTTTCAACGGCGGCCTGCACGATGGCCTGCATCTGTTCCATGGTGTTGAAGTTGAAAGCCGGGATAGCATAGCCACCCTTAACTGCCTTAGCAAACATTTCCTTGGTGTTAACCAAGCCGAGTTCCTTGTAAGAAACTGCCATTTGTTTTACCTCTTGTTTTGATTGGCGACTTGCGCCGCCGGTTTAAAAGTTACGTGTCTAAATTTAGTAAAAAAATCGGAATTCGGAATTCAGATTTCAGAATTAACCTCCAAAAAACAATTCCGAACTCCGAAATCAGAAATCTGAAATTACTTCGCTTCCTGCTGCAGGGCCTTGTCCTGGATCACGAGGTCCACGCGGCGGTTCTTCTGGCGACCTTCCTTGGTGGAGTTGTCTGCAATCGGCATGCTCATGCCAAGACCCTTGGCGGTGAGACGGTTGCCGTCGATGCCCTGTTCAACAAGGAAATCCCTTACGTTGTCAGCTCTCTGCTGGGAAAGCTTCATGTTGTGTTCTTCTGAACCGGTATTGTCGGTATTACCTTCGATAGACACGTTGAACTGCTGGTACACGGACAGAATGCCGGCCACCTTGGCGAGGCTCGTCTTGAGGTCCTGCTTCAAGGTCGCCTTGTTCACGTCAAACAGGATGTCGGACATCGAGAGGATGATACCGCGGGCGTCCTTGGACACCTGGATCAGCTGGGACTGGAGCTCGTTGAGCTTGCTGATGGCTTCCTGCTGACGGGCTTCGGCCTTCGCGCGTTCTTCGGCGAGTTTCTTCTGGAGTTCGGCTTCACGTTCGCCAGCTGCCTTAAGGGCTGCTTCCTGGGCGGCGGCTTCGGCCTTGAACTTCTGCTGGTTCTGCTGCATTTCTGCCTGCAGACGAGCTTCCTGGTCCTGCATCTTGGCCTTTTCGGCTTCGAGGTCGTTCACCTTACCGCTGCGGGCCTGGTTGATCTGTTCCTGGATAGCTTCGATGGAACGGGCGGTTGCAGCCCTCTTTTCCCAGGTTTCGGCAATGTGGTTACGGGCCTTCTGTGTTTCTGCCTGCGTAGCGACAATCTTGGCATAGAGGTCGCAGTTTGCCGCAAGGGCTTTTGTACGTTCGGATTCGGCATCATCCTTGTAGGCGGCGTCGAGTTCGGCGAGGTTTACCTTGGCTTCGGCAAGGGTCAGCTTTGCGCTGTTTGCATTTGCGGGAATATCCTTGGAGGCGTTGTCGAGAGCCGTCTTGCAGGCGTCGATTGCATTTGGCTGTTCTGCGGCCGGTGCGGCTTCGGGAGTGGCTGCCGGGGCAGCTTCTTCGGCGGCAAAGCAAAGTGAAACGGCCAATGCGCTAGTCAAAAACAGATTTCTGGTCTTCATTACTGTGCTCCTCCGTTCTTGGTTTCCTGGTCACGGATGCTTTGGTAGATGAGCTTACGTTCTACATCTCCTCTGAGTTCCTTTTCAAGGCGTTCGTCTTCCTTGACTGCTTCGTCGCGTTCAGCCGTGGCGATGGCGAGCTTGTATTCGAGAGTGCTTTGCTCGGCGAGGGCGATTGCCTGTTCGTCTTCACCATTTTCCTGCTGCTTCTGGGCTTCTTCGAGCTTTCCATTGGTGCTCTGCAACTGGGCCGGATCAATCTTTGCGTCGTCGGCGACAGACTTGGTGGCTGTGGCGGTTTCAATAGATTTGCTGGCGTTTACTCCGGCACAGCCGGACATCAGGGCGAGAGAGGCAAATGCGAGTCCCGCGACGAGTAATCTGGATTTCATTAAGAAAGACTCCTTTGGGGGGGGGGTAAAAATCTTCGGTCGGTAATATATAAAATTTTACTTGCTTGCTAAAAACATTGAATATAAATTTACAGAGGTGCTTGGATTGGAGGCTTTATGAAATTTGCTGGGTCGCTAAAGATCTTTACGCTATCCGCCTTTTTGACGACTTGCTTTGTGGGCAATGCTTTTTCGGCCGTTGAATACACCTTGCATAAGTCCGAGAATCCTACCGAAGACGAGTTGGATGCCTACCAGCGCATTACGACCGTGATGGATTCGGCGGTTTATCTTTACAACAAGTACACGAATCTTTCCAAGTACATCAATGTGTATTATGCTCCAGGAGTCCCGACGGCCGAAGCCAGTAGCAACGGCGACCTGCGATTTGGCAAAGAACGCAGCTACATGTTCGTGGGCACGGCCATGCACGAAATGGCGCATACGATGGGTATGGGAACGACTTCGGAATACAAGGCCATGATGGACGGGGGAGTCTTCAAGGGAGAAAAGGCTCAGGCCCTCCTCAAGGAAATTGATGGCCCCGAAGCGGAATTGCATGGCGATAGCCAGCATTTTTGGCCTTACGGCTTAAATTACGCGAGTGAAGTCAAAAGCGAACAGGATTTGATCAATCACGCAAGAATTGTAGATGCCATGTACCAGGATATTTTCAAGGAAGCGTTCTACATGCAGGGGAGAATCAAGTCTCTTGGAGAAACTTTCAAGTGCATGGGAATTACCTCGAGTAACGCGCTCGAACTTATGGATTGTTCCGATACTGCGACTTTCGTGAAGATTTTCTCGATGGGCGACAATCCTGTTACCTACCGCATCCAGCTGGGAACACGCGTCGTGGATATCCCGAACGAATCGACGGCGGCGGGTGTGCAGGCCTCGACCTACGGTTACAATGGCGGTGCGCACCAGAAATATTTGCTTGAAGATGCTATGGTGAATACTCCGAACGCGTTCCGCCTCAAGAATTACAAGAGTGGACTTTACCTGCAGTCGGTGGGAACGACCGTGGTGCAGAATCCGAAGGGCTCTGGCGACGATTTTATCTGGCAGCTGATAGAGGTCACAGAAGTCGCTGACACCTCAGTCGCGGATACGAGTAAACAGGATACTTCCAAGACCGATATTGCCGCAAGACAGATAATGAAATCGCAGCAACTCCGCTTACCAACGAGAACCTTCGACTTGAAGGGCCGTCAAGTTCGCGAGCAGGCGTTGAGCCGTGCTCGTGGAACCATCCTGTTCAAAAAGAAACCCTAATTAACGCATTTTTACATACCTTAATTGAATTTTGGGTGTTTTGGTATGTAATTGTATTGTTGATGCATCAAGCCTTACATACTAATTGTCGCATTTGGTATGATTAGTATGTAATTTCGGTATTAAAAAGCCCTTTTTAGAGCGTTTTTTTTCATATACAGGCGTCATAATCGTCTTTTTGGGGCTTTTTCGACTGTGAGTAAGCCGTTTTTTACATACTAAATTGTTTTTTTATGCGTTTAGTATGTAACGCTCTATGGCAAGGAATTTGTTCAGTAAACGAAAAAGACTCTCGAAAGAGAGTCTTTTTTCGCGGGATAGACGAGGCTTGAACTCGCAACCTCCGGCGTGACAGGCCGGTGCTCTAACCAAAATTGAGCTACCACCCCAAATCGTTTCCGATTTTCGGTAGTGGGCGATAACGGATTCGAACCGCTGACATTCTGCTTGTAAGGCAGACGCTCTGAACCAACTGAGCTAATCGCCCGAAATTTTTACTTGTCTTGATTTTTGCCTTTCCAGAGGATTCCGACCGGAATCACGACCAGGTAGGCGGCAACCAAAATAAGCGGTGCAACCGTGAGGGAAACCGGATTATCGGCAGGGCCAGTGGCAAGGCAGATGAAACCGATCACGAGGAGCAACACACCGAGAGCAATCAGAATGATATTCTTTTTATCCATCAGTATTAATCCTCATCTCAAGATTACGAAGCCAAATATACAAAGTTTTATGCTCTTGTCAACCGATTTGGGGCTAAAAACCGCATTTTTTTTTGCATTAGAGCCTGATTGGGCACGAGCGGTCTTTCTGTGAGCAACAAACGCCTCGTATTAACGAGGCGTGGTTGCGAGAGCGAGCGCTCGGGGGCCGTACTTGTTAGATTGGGCGCGAGCGGTCTCTATTTTTGACCAGGATATTTGACTCGCGTATGGTAGGTTCCGTCGAGGCTATCCATGAACGCTCTTTCAAGCTTGGAAAGTTCCTTAATCGAGAGGTTACATTCGTTGAACTGGCCTTCGGTAAAGCGGCTTTCGATGGTCTTGTGGATCATGGCCGACAGCGCTTCGGGGCTCGTGTCTGTCATGGAACGGCTGGTCGCTTCGATAATGTCTGCAAGCATAAGGATCGCCGTTTCCTTGCTCTGCGGTTTCGGACCCTTGTAGCTGTAGTCTTCAACCTTGACCTCTTCTCCGGTTTCCTTGGCGTTTTCGAGAGCCTTATGGTAGAAGTACTGGATAATCGAAGAACCGTGGTGTTCGCGGATACCGGCTGCGACAAGTGACGGAATGTTGTATTCACTTGCAAGGTTGGCTCCTTGTTCCACGTGTCCGATAATAATCTTGACGGATTGCAGGGGATCAATGTTGTTGTGCGGGTTCACGCCCTGCTTCTGGTTTTCTGTAAAGTACTCGGGGCGCATCGTCTTGCCGATGTCGTGGTACAGAGCCATTACGCGCACGAGGAGTGAATTGGCTCCGATACTTTCGGCGACATGTTCTGCAAGGTTCGACACCTGGATGCTATGGTGGAAAGTTCCAGGAGCATATTCAGAAATACGCTTAAGGGCCGGACGGTTGAAGTCCGACATTTCCATAAGGGTGAGTACGGTCGTGATTCCGAAGATGCGTTCCATCAAGTGGATCAACGCGACAGAGGCGAGAGCGTAGCAGAGCACGATATTTGCGCTTCCCGCAATCAGGTTCTGGTAGAAAGCTTCAAGAGAAAGTCGGTTGCGCAGGAGGTACATCACGCTGATGGCGGCGGCCATGGCAAGTACACCGACGATGATTCCCCAAACGAACTGCACGCGGTAACGCATCCTGGCGATGGGGTAGGTGGCGGCAAAAGTCACACTGAATGCACAGACCATCGCGGCGAGGTCGTAGCCGTTCAGGATGCCGAAAATCATCGAAGAGAAGACGCTGAAGGCAATTCCCAGGCGGCGATCGTAGAGCACCGTTGCGGTAACAGGCGCAAACGCGACCGGATAGAGCCACATAAAGTCCAGGTTTTCAGGTATTATTGAAATTTCTGCGCTGCTGATACTTCCGGAAAGGTGATGCACTCCCCAGAACGCGGCAAGCTGCAACAGGGCGAGCGCAATCAGGCTCCACAGCTGGCGTGCTGTCTTGAACATGCCTCGCGAGGGGGAGCTGAAAAGGAACAGGAAGAAGAACGTGATGATGATGGTAAAGACGAGTGCGTTACCGTAGATTGCTGTGAAGGTCTTGGAGTTTTCTTCCTTCTGCTGGGCGCGTTGCAGGGCGTCAATCTTTTCAAGAATTTCCTTGGTAATGGGAGCTCCCTGCGCAACGATTTCCATGCCGCGCGGAACCATGCCCTTGATCAGGGTCACCTTGTTGCGGGCGTCTTCGCGACTGGCGACTGTTTCTTTTTCAAGGTAGAAGACGTTAGGCATCATAAACACGAACAAAGTTTCGTAGAAGGCGCTCAATAGCCCCTGTTCGTTCGGGAAACTCATCTGCAGCTGGGCGAACGCTTCGTCGATACGGCGGCGGAGCGGCTGGATGGTGCTCACTTCGACGGTCGACTTTTCGTTGTCCTTAATCAGCGTGATGTTCGGCTTGTTATAGATGATGTACTTGAAATCTTGCAGGTTGTAGTTGTCGCGGTAAAGCTGCGCGGCAGTCTCGGTACTTGCGATAAAGGTGTTGGACACGCCCATCTGGAGCATGCGGTTAAACACGGAAAGGAGCGAGTCGCGGGCCTTCGAGTTCTGGCTCAGCGGCTTGATGGCCGAAGTCGAAATGCGCTGCTTCAGGACTTCGTAAATACGGGAGGCCTGTACGACCTTGGGCTGCACAGACGAATCACCGTCGCCGCTCGCGTTCAGTTGGTTAATCTGCGACTGCAGGGAACCGTACTGCGCAAGCTTGTGCAGGAACGATTTCAGGTCTTCGGAAACACGGTTGGTTTCGTCGCTGTTGAATCCGAAAATGGCGTTCACTTTTTCGGCGGCACGGGTCTTTTCGGCTTCGATTTCCTGTTCGGACTTGGGCACCTCGAAGTTGATGGGGGCGACAATCGTGCGCGTACTTACCTGGCCCAGGTGTGGACGTTCAGACTGGAGCGCGATGTTACGGTCCGGAAAAAGGAAAATGGCGGCGGCAACAACCAGGAGCCATCCAATGATAAAGTGAATTCTCATTTTTTTCTTTTTCATTCTACGACGATCCTTCGTATGCTTTCAAAATGTCTTTCACGAGCGGGTGGCGGAGCACGTCCGTCGACTCGAATTCCACCTGCGCGATTCCGCGGATTCCCTTGAGCAGGTTCATGGCGTGCACGAGCCCCGATTTCTGTCCCTTGGCCAAGTCCACCTGGGTCGCGTCCCCGGTAATGATTGCCTTGCTGTGGGGACCGAGTCGGGTGAGGAACATCTTCATCTGCTCGGGGGTCGTGTTCTGCGCCTCGTCCAGGATGATGAAGGCACGCTTCAGCGTGCGGCCGCGCATGTAGGCGAGCGGGGTGACTTCGATCGAACCCGTTTCTTCGTAGCGGCGGAGTTTTTCTGCGGGAAGCAGTTCGGCGAGGCTATCGTGGATGGGGCGCAGGTATGGTGCGATTTTTTCCTTGAGGTCGCCGGGCAGGTAGCCGAGCGATTCACCCGCCTCGACTGCCGGGCGCACCAGGCAGATGCGTTCTGCCTCATGGCGTTCTAGGCTTGCCACGGCGAGTGTCACGGCAAGGAAGGTCTTGCCGGTTCCGGCAGGGCCCTTCGCGAAGATGATGTCGTTATGTTCGACTGCGTGCACCAGTTCGGCCTGAGCCTTGGTCTTCGCGAACACCGAAACTCCCATACGGTTCCTGAAAATAGGGGCCGTCGGGATCTCTCCGGATGAATCAAATTCACCCGTGTCGGCAGGATCCAACAGTCTCGAAAGTGCTCCGGACGAAAGAACCTTGCCGTTTTTCGCGGCCATCTTCAACTGGTCAAGAACGGCCAAAACACCAGGCAAATCTCCGTTTTCCTTCGCAATAATGCGTAGTCCCGGAAGCCTCGTCTGTATTTCAACACAAAAACGGCTCTCCAATAAGCGGAAAACCGTTTCGTTCTCGCCTGAAATCGTTCGTTTCAGGTCATCCGATAGGGAATAGCGTTGTTCGTCCATCTAGAACGCGTGGCTATGATTACTCTTCGGCAGCAGGAGCTGTAGAAATACCGAGCTTGTTCTTGGCTTCGAAGATTTCCTTGCGGAGCTTGTGGTTTTCTTCGGTAATGGCGACCGCTTCTTCTTCGGTCTTCTTCAGCTTGTTTTCGTCAATCTTTTCCTTAGGGGCAGATCTCTGGACAGATTCTTCGGATCCGCCGTCGTTATCGTAATCGTCGCTAGAACCACCGGAAGAGCCGGCGCAAGCGGTGAACATGGCAACAGTCATAGCTGCAAGGAGAAATTTCCAATTTTTCAAAAGAGACATTTAATCAGGCTCCATTCTAGTCTGTGATGCCTAAAATCTATAATAATTTGAGCCGAAAAGGGAACAAAAATGGTAAATTTATTGCGAAAAAACACTTTTTTTGAGGATAATATGGTTGTAAACACTTGCTCCAGACCCTATTCTCAGGTCTTTATCGAATCTTCGCTCTATAATGCCAAGAATTTATACAAAAAACGCCGCAAGGCCATGCTCCAGGAACTGGACTCCTTTTTCGTGATTGCCGGAATGCCCATTGAACCGGGAAGCGAAGAAGCTTTCGTGCAGACCTGGAACAAGATGGTGCAGGAACCCGCCTTTCTGTATCTTACGGGAATAAACCAGCCGGGGTGTTACCTCTTGCTCGATCCGAAAACCAACGACGAAATCCTGTTCGTTCCTCCGAAAGATCCGTTCAAGGAATTCTGGAACGGCAAACGCCTCGGGTATCTGGAAGACAATAACGAAGTCACCCGCATCACAGGAATCAAGGACGTGCGCCCTGTAGATGAATTGATGGATACGGTGGTGGCCCGCGCCAAAAAACTTCCCAAGGGCTCGCATGCCTATGCGTATTTCTTCGAAAAATTCAAGGAAGACCACAACGACCGGTTCAGGCATCAGTTGCTCAAGGCGCTTAAGCCCACGGGGATTAAACTCAAGAGTGCAGCGGCCCTCCACTGGTCGCTAAGACTTCCGCTCGAACCCGAACGCATCAAGGACGCCGAAGCGGCGCAGGCTGTAACGGACCATGCGTTCCGCACGATCCTCGCTAACATGTCCTCTTTCAAGAATGAACGCGCCTTGGGCCTAGCCCTCGACTACGAGATGCAGCGCGCAAGTGACGGCGATCTCGCTTTCCCGACAATCGTCGCCGGAGGCGAGAACGCCTGCTGTCTCCATTACGTGAAAAAAGACGAACCCCTTAAGGCGGGGGAGCTTGTGCTCCTTGATTTCGGCATCCGCATCGGGACTCTCCACAGCGACATTTCCCGCACAATTCCGGTGAGCGGCAAGTTCAATCCGCTTCAAAAAATGTTGTACGAAATCGTCCTCGACTCCGCCACGCAATACCAGAAGGCCGTACGCCCCGGAGTGCCCCTCAAAGAAATCGGGAACATCCCCTGGGACTTTATCATGCGCGAACTGGAGGCCCGGTTGGTCAAAGGGTGCAAGGGTAAATTCAAGCTGCTTTACGACAAGCGCCCGCACGGCGTAAGTCATTTCATCGGTGAACAGATTCACGAAGGTGAACCCGGTACACGTTCTCTGGATACGGTCCTTCGTCCGGGAATGCTGATATCCTGCGAACCCGGCCTCTACGGTGAATTTGAGGCGACTATCGACGGCAAGAAATACCGCGAAAAAATCGGCATCCGCATCGAGGACGATCTGCTGATTACCAAGGACGGTTTCAGGAACATTTCGCAAAACATTCCCAAGACCGTCGCGGATCTAGAAAAATTGATGGCGTAGCTTTGTTCGGGGCGTGTGACGCCCCGGCATCCCTTTAGTCCTTGATGCAGCGGACATTTGCATAATTGTCCTTGGCGTTTACGTAAACCGTGGGCCGACTAGACTCGTCATAAGATGCAGGAACGGTAGATGTTCCAAAGATATTGCTGCATGGATTCTGCGTACTACGGCAGTCGACAAAGCCGTTTGCGGAACCATCTTCTTCGGCAATCCATAATGCCGTATAAAGTTTTTCGTAGTTGAAGGTTCCGTTGTAGTAGACACCCGTTCCCTTGTATTCCAGTCCGCTGATGAAATTGGTTGGTTGCTGATCGATTTGCCATGTGCTTGGGTCAATTATGTATAACTCAAGCTTGCTTCCTACGATTTTTTTGTATTCAGCATAACTGGGCAAGTGCCAACCGGTTGGGCACGCCTTTTGGGCCTGTTCCCAGGTGTAGAACCTTCCGTAGCCATAGTCGTCTCCGCAATAGCGTTCGGCGTCCAGGTAGCATTTGCTACCAGAAGTGGCGTAATTCAGGTTGTCCACCATGAAAGTTTCGTTTTCAATGTAGATCGTCCTGTAGATTTTTTTATCGCGCGAGTCGGTCATAGTTCCGTAAACCGGGGCCCAGAAGCTTCCGCTGCGTATGTACTTCTGACCGTAGACATTTGCCTCGTTACCACTGAATGATTTCAAGGCTTCCTCTAGATTGGCAACCTGCCAGCCCCTCCACATGCAGACGAAGAAACTGTCATTGTAAGCGACGCTCTTGTAGATTCTATCGGAGGTGCAAAGGCCGTGCTTTATGGTAATGTCGCCTTCGAATTCCCATTGCAATTTTTGACTGTTTGTACGGGCGTCGCACCGGTAGATGTTTCCCTTATAGGCTGCATAATGGTTTTGGTTGTATGAATAGCATTTGGTAAGATCCGTGATTTCGTCGGCTTCTTTCCAGGATCCGCTATTACAGAAATAGATGACGCTACCGGCCCGTCCGGCAAAGTCTTCGTTTTCCGAGGAGCATTTGCCTAGCTCATAATACTCCCTGGAGACCGTGGTCCACCCATTGGCGCGGCATTCGTAATAGCTGGACGATTTTTGGATCATTTTCCCAACTTGGGTTTTAGTGCAAGGTCCGATACTCTTTTCAAGGGACGACAGTTGCCGCCATGCTCCGTCTGTGCAGACTTGGTTCAGGCGAACCGTATCCTGATAATCCATGTCACACTTGATGCCAAATTCTTCTTCGATGGTCAGCTGTTTCCAGTAGTAGTTTCCATTGCTTGTGGTGGAGCATTCATAGGACGATGAATCTGGGGAGGGGGAAACGCGTTTCCCGGCGTTGCCTTTGTCGCAGATACCGATCCTGTATTCAAGTTCCGTCACCGGCGTCCATTTGTAGTTATGGCAGTAATAACGTAGGGTAGTGGAGGAAGCCTTGCGGGTGAATTTATCACCCTCGTTCTTGGAGGTACAGTATTCGGTCGTTCCTGTGGGCGGCGGATCCAGCTTACGCCATAGAAGGTTGTCGCAGATGTATTTCGTAGAATCATCGTAATATTCGTCCTGCAGAGCCTTGGTGCATGCTCCGTAGAATTCCTCGGGGGTAGCCATTCGCCATGCACCCTTGTCGCAATAGACATGGTAACCTGCGGCCATTGTTACGGAATCCTGAATTTTACTGGTGCAGACTCCAGCATATTTTTCGATGGTGGTAGCAAGGCGCCATTTGCCGTTTTCACAGGCATAGCGAGGCCACGTGTTTTTGTCGGTAGCAACTGAAGGTTTCTGCACGACATCGCCGTTTCTCTTGGAATCGCAAGTACCCAAAATTTCGTTGTCGTCCGTCGTTTCGTGCCATTGCTTGTCCTTGCAAACAAAGAATTTTACTTCGATGTACGCAATGTCGATACCACCGCCAGAAGCGGCATGTCCTGTAAACTGAACGACCGTATCGCCAACCATTTTTTCGGTACAGAGTCCAACAGTTGTTTCGGGATAAATGAGTCTACGCCATTGCTGATTTTCGCAAACATATTTATTGCCGTCAAAGGAAACGATTTCGGTGGCATACTTGTTCTTGCAGGCCCCTTTCGCTTCTTCTATGCTCTGCGCACGCCATTCTAGACTGTCGTTGCAGACATAGGCCTTTCCGAACAGGTCGTAAGTTTCGCCCTTGTTCGCTTCGCTACAGAAGCCGATTTCAAAATCGAGAGAGGAATATGTTCCCCAAATCCCTGACTTGCAAGTGTAAAGGGTATTATTGTAGATCGTCGTTGCAAGTTCCTTGTTGCAACTATCGGGGCGAGTGTCCCGCACCATATGCCACTGAGAATACTTGCACTTATAAGGCGTCCTTTCGTCTATGACAAAAGTTGAATCTCCGTTGTTGCAGTTCGCCTGGAGTTCTTTTGCGGTCTGCACGCTCGATGAAGCCTTGACGCATCGCACGGAAACATAGATGGAATCCGCGAAGTCCTTCTTGGATCTGAGCGCAAGGGAGTCATTTTCGTAGCTGACTTCGTAGACGGCGCTTGCGGAATCCTTAATGGCATAGTATGCGTACTTGTTCTGCTTTGCGCACTTGTCTTCTCGGCAAAGGCCGCCGGGAACAAGCGACAGTCCTAGGGAATCATTCCCTCTTTTGGCCTTATCGGATTTTTCCCAATAACGACTCGTTTTGAGCAGTTCGGTAGAGCCTGCAATCTTGATGAGCGATTCCCAATTTTCCTTGGTCGGCAAGCTGAAACCGGTGGGGCAAAGTGAGTCAGAATAAACTTTGTATAAACGCCCGAATACTTCACAATTTTCTAGGCGGTCGTCGTAGCACTTGCTCTTGGTTGTCTTGTAAGATAAGTTTTGGGCAAGCCAGACATTCGACCCGATTTGTACGGTCTTGTAGGTCCTGCTGTTCCTGGAGTCGTAAATGGAATCGAGCAGGGCGGAAGTCTTGGAGACGACATATTCCTCGGAGGAACTTGACGTTAATGACGATGAGGAAGTCTCGGCCGAAGAGCTTGTCTTTTGGCCGCTAGAACTGGAGGCGTTACCGGACAAATCATCGGAACTGCTAGAAAATTCGTCATATTCCGATGAGTAGTCATCATCTATGTAATCGGCATTGGAGCTATTTTTCGCACTGCATGCAAAAAATGCTGCAGACAAAGCCGAAATAGACAAAAACAGAAATATGGCGTGGAATCGATGACGCATATATCCTCCTAAATACAAAGTAAATTATAGAATTATAAAGGAGGGAAGTGGATGGAATACAAACGAAAAAGACTTTCAAAACGAAGGTGGAAATTTGGTTTGCTGAGCTTCGCTCATCAAACGAAAAAGACCTTCTTTTCAGAAGGTCTTTTTTCGCGGGATAGACGAGGCTTGAACTCGCAACCTCCGGCGTGACAGGCCGGTGCTCTAACCAAAATTGAGCTACCACCCCAGTGGTTTGTTTTGTTCGAATCAGTTTCCTAACCGAACGAGCCAAATATAAAAAGAAATAATTCCTCTGTCAAGGGATATTGGCGAAAAAACTCATTTTTTTTGAAAAAAATTGAAAATGCGCTTAATCACACCAGGGGAAACATCTCTTGAAAATGCCGTAAGATATTCTTAATGTTGGCTTTGGTGTTTTTGCGTTACAAGGTATAATCGAAACTTCTACAGCCGAGGCCTTTGAGACCGAAATGGCGGCAGCCTGCTCAAAAAGCAAGAATCTGATTGCTGATTTTGACAAGGTGACAATGTCCGCTCTGTTCTAGAAGATATAGGCTTCACAAGTATTCTGAATATCGCTTGATAATAAATTAATCTCGCGGCAATTTGTCGCAAAAAATGAATATAAAGAACACCCCGTCACTCATCGTGACGGGGCGTTTTAATTGGTTGTTAACCGATTGATTACAGGCTAATCAACCCTTCCGTATCCTTGGACATGGCGTCGTAGAATGCATAGCGGGCGTCGACTTCCTTCTGGAGGTCGTCGGCGAGCTTCTTGGCCACTTCCGGATTGTTACGGGTGAGCTGCTTGTAGCGGTTCTCGGTGTAGATGTATTCTGCAACCGGGATCGTCGGCTTCTTGGAGTCGAGGATAAGCGGAGCCTTTCCTTCGGCGGCGAGAGCCGGGTTGTAGCGGAGCAGAGTCCAGT
>Ga0256406_1005618_pt1 | contig 13267 bp, 13 predicted proteins | sample RumenRJG_03DNA_FD_185986 | JGI IMG/M metagenome (GOLD analysis project Ga0256406, IMG submission 185986) | Bovine rumen microbial communities from Lethbridge, Alberta, Canada - RJG_03 | ecosystem: Host-associated > Mammals > Digestive system > Stomach > Rumen | place: Canada: Alberta | collected...
TCGTCTCGAAGATGGTGTCATCGGGCCAGAAGGTGATGGTGGTGCCGGTGGTCTTGGTCTTGCCAAGCTCCTTGAGCTTCTCGGTGGTCTTGCCACGGGCGAACTGCATCTCGTAGATGCCGCCGTCACGCTTGACCTGAACCACCATCTTCTTGGAAAGGGCGTTCACCACCGAGACGCCCACGCCGTGCAGGCCGCCGGAGACCTTGTAGGCCTGGTTGTCAAACTTGCCGCCAGCGTGCAGGATGGTGAGGACGACCTCGAGAGTCGAGATCTTCTTCTGGGGGTGCTTGGCCACGGGGATGCCTCGGCCGTTGTCCTCGACGGTCACGGAGTTGTCAGGGTGGACCGTCACCTTGATCTTGGTGCAGAAGCCCGCCATGGCCTCGTCGACGGAGTTGTCGACAATCTCCCACACCAGGTGGTGCAGGCCGGCGGACGAAGTGGTACCAATGTACATGCCAGGACGCTTGCGCACGGCCTCAAGGCCCTCGAGGACCTTAATTTCGCTCGCATCGTACGAGTTGTCGTTCTTCTTTGCCACGTGACTCCCCTCAGAGCTCAGCAAAATACAGAGTCAAGTGTACTCCATGGGCACTTTCCTTCTCGGCACGCAAGAATTTGGGGGGTCTAAAACAGAATCCCTGCGCATCAGCGCCACGGAGAGGCGTGTTAGGGCCGAGAAATTCCGTCGTTCGTGTCTCTGCTCTTTTCGCGCCTAAATGACAGGCTCATGGCCTTATAGACGCTCCCCCTGAGAGATTCCGGTACGGATTCTGCAAGCTTCTTGACAGTATCCTGCTCGCTTCCGGTAAGTTCCGGCAGAGGTGCCTTGGGCGTCTCGCCCGTGGCGGCACCACTTACGCGTTCCTTGCGCGGTGCTGCCCCGTGCCCGTACTGAGAGACGATGAACTCAATCTCAGAGACCTCAAGGCCACCCATGGAGAGGCGCGCCCTGTAGACCTCGCGGTTCGCTCTAAAGTCCACGGCTCGCATGCGCGAGTCCACGTAGACGCCCAGTATGGGAGCAGCACCCTTCACGTGCGGCTCCTTGAGGAAGACACCGGTGGTGTGGGCGCGTTCCACATCGCCGTTCACGTTGTGCCACACGTAGGCCGCACGCTGGTTAGCGCTCATCGAGCGTCGCGCCCCGGGACTTGAGAACATGCCCTTGAGCAGCGACGATATGCCCTCGTAGTCCTCACTCACCAAACTCCACCACCTTCGAGCGCCCAAGGAGCTCGTCCGAGAAGTACCCAAGGTTAGTGGTGGTGACCACCGTCTGGATGCCGCTCTGGGCAAACTCGATCACGGATTGCCGGCGTGTCTCGTCCAGCTCGGACATCACGTCGTCCAGAAGTAGCAGCGGCCTGGAACCGGTAACGTCTTCCGAGACAAGCACCTCGGCCATCTTGAGCGCCAGGACGATGGAGCGCTGCTGACCCTGTGAGCCAAAGCTGCGGGCATCTCTGCCGTCGATGGCAAAGACCACGTCATCGCGGTGAGGTCCCACCGTGGTCTGCTGACGGCGCAGGTCATCCGGACGCGCGTCCTCAAGGCGTGCAAGAAAGCGCTCAGCCAGCCCCTCGCGCGAGAGCGCGAGGGGGTCGTCGCAGACGGTGCTCTCGTAGGTGCAGGTGAGCTCCTCGCCGCCGGCAATGCTCCCGTAGACGTCCAGGATCTTCTCGCGCAGGCGCCTAAAGAGGCGCACGCGGGCCTGGAGCAGGGTCGCTCCGCCCACGGCCACGGACGAGTCCCACGCACTCAGCAGCGAGAGATCGGGCCTCTCGTCCTTGAGCAGGCGGTTTCTCTGCTCGATGGCACGGGTGTAGGCGGCGAGGAGCTTTGAGTAGCCCACGGCCGCCTGGCAGCCAAAGCCATCCAGCTCCGCGCGACGGAAGGACGCCCCACGCTTAACGAGCGAGAGGTCGTCTGGGCAGAAGAGCACGCTCATGAGCGAGGTGGGCATGTCCGCCGCCTGGCAGTGCTTGCCGTTGCGCGAGAACTGCCTGCGCTGCGGGGTGATGTCGCAGGCAACATCCACCACGCGGCCGTCTCCTGCGAGCCGGGCGCGAATGCGGGCGCGCTCACAGCCAGCAAGGATGAGCTGCGACGGCGTGGGGTGCCTGAACGACGCCCCCGCCGTAAGCATCTGCAGCGCCTCGACGGTGTTGGTCTTGCCCACCGCGTTTCTCCCCACAAGAATCGTGGTCGTGGGCGAGAAGGATACCTCGCGCTCGCGGAAGTTCCTGAACTGCTCGAGCCCTAGGCTCTCTACGAGAAGACCCACGCTACATCCGGACGGGCATCAGCATGTAGAGGTAGTTGACCTTGCCATTGGTCTTGAAGATGCCGGGCTGCATGTTGCTCTGCAGCTCCAGGACCAGCTCCTTCTTGTCGGAGATGGCGTTCACGCAGTCGAAGACGTAGTGGTAGTTGAGCGCGATGGAGAGGCTCTGGCCCTCGACCTCCACGGGCAGAAGCTCGGTGGACTCGCCTTGGTCGGGCGAGGACGCCGAGAGACGCATGACCTTGCCATCTGCATCGATGTCAAAGCGCACGGTGGCGTTAGAGATGGCCACCACAGAGACGCGCTTGAGCGCCGCGGCAAAGGCCTCGACCTCAATGTGGACCGATGTGTTGCAGCTCGAAGGCAGGAGCTGGCGGTAGTCGGGGAAGTTCCCCTCGATCTTGCTCGAGATGAAGGTCGTGTTGCCAAAGGTGAAGACCACCTGGCTGTCGGTGGTGCCAATGGAGATGCGCTCCTCGAGGTTGGGCATCGAGAGCACGTCGTGGAAGACGGAGCCAGGTACGATGGTGCGGAACTCGCCCTCGCCGGTCTCGGCGGAGGCGTCGCAGACGGCCAGACGGTAGGAGTCCGTGGCAACAAGGCGAATGGTGTTGTTTGAGGCCGTGAGCAGAATGCCCTGCAGGATGGGGCGCGTGGTCTCCTTGGAGGTCACCTTGTAGACCTTGTCGACCATGCTGGAGAGCAGCTCGCTCGGGAGCTCCGTGGCGTCCTCGAGGGAGTACTCGGGGAACGCCGGCCAGTCAGCGGGGTTCAGGGTGTTCAGGCGGAACGAGGACTTCTCGCATGAGATGGAGATGGTACGCTCCCCGCCGTCAAAGGTCACCGCAGCGTCGTCCAGCGTCTTCACGATGCTCGTGAGCATCTTGCCCGAGACGACCGTCTCGCCGGACTCCTCAACGTTCGCGGGGATGCGGTGGCGGATCGTGATGGTGAGGTTGTTAGTCTGGAACTCGAGGGTTCCCTCCTCGGCCTTGATGTAGATGCCCGAGAGCAAGGGAAGGGTTGAGTTTGTCCCCATGCCCTTGGCAACGACTGACAGTGCCTTGAGAAGTGAAGACTGACTTACGGTGAACCTCATGGCTGCCCTCTCTTATCTATTAGTTCTTTATCTATATATAAAAGCAATAGTAGTAATAAGGCCTGTCTAAAAGTTGAGAACTCGCAAACTCGCTGGTAGAAGCCATAACAAATCTTTTTGCTCGTCTTCTTTGAGCCTGCGGTTCTCGACGGTCGAAGGCGTGTCGATAACTCTCTCTACATTGTGCGCCCACTTTTCGAGGGTTTTCTTACGCCTTTCTCCCATCTTTTTGACTTACGTGTTCTCGGTGATGTTGTCGCGGATCTGTACCAGGCGGTCGTGATAGATCTTGTCATCCTTGCGCTTCTTGTCCACCACACGGATGCTGTTGAGCATCGTGGCGTGGCTCCTGCCGCCAAAGTGCTCGCCAATCTCGGCGTAGGTGGCGTCGCAGAGTTCCTTGGAGAGCCACACGGCGATGTGGCGGGCATTCATGATGTCCTTGTTGCGCTTCTCACCCACGAGGTCCGAGTGTGAGATGTCGAAGTACTGCTCCACTGCGCGCTGGATCTCCTCGATCTTGTATTGCTTCTCGCCGTTTGGCCACGATTCCTTGGCGAGCCGGTTGATGTCCTCGCGCGAGAGTTCTTCGCCACGCTGCTCGCGGTGGGTCTCGGCGATGAGGCAGCGCTGGCAGAAGCCCTCGATCACGCGGATGTTGGTACCCGCGCGCTCGGCCATGTAGCTTATGTTCTCTTTCGAGATGGTGCCCGTGATGGCGAGCCCCACGTGTCCCTCGGCCGCGTCCTCGTGCATGCGCTCGCAAAAGGTGGTGATGAGCCGCAGCTTGAGCTCATAGTTTGGCACCTGGATTGACGTCGAGAAGCCCGAGTCAAGGCGGCTCGTCACACGCTCGTCGAAGGCCGCCTCGGCGCCCAGCTGCGATGGCGAGCGGTCCGCTGCCAGAACAATCTGCTTGCCGGCGCTGGTGAGGTGGTTGAAGGCGTCGAAGAAGAAGTCGATGGTGCCTGCCTTACCGGCGAGCTTCTGGATGTCGTCGATGATAAGGACGTCGATGTCGTAGTAGTGGTCGCGCAGGATGTCCGGCGCCGACCTCTCGCGGTGCGACATGGCTGTGGTGTAGTCGGTGATGAAGGACGAGCCGTCCTTGTACACGCACACGCGCGTGGGGTCGTTCGCTGAGATGTAGTTCTGGATGGCACGCAGGAGGTGCGTCTTTCCCAGGCCACTCTTGCCGTAGATGAAGAGGGGGTTGTAGGTGCGGTTCTCGCCGTTTGCCACCTGGAGCGCGGCCTGGTAGGCGAAGGTGTTCTCGTCGCCCACGACAAAGCGGTCGAAGGTGAGCTTTGAGTCCATCTCAGAGATGTCGTCCACCAGGGGGTTGGCCGCGCGGCGCTCATGGCCCGCGGCCTCGCGCGCGGCGTTCTCGTCGAGCCACGCGTCCTCGGGGGCTCGTGGCTGAGGCGTGGGCACCGCGGCCGGCGCAGGTACAGCTGCCTGCGGCGATGGTGCCATCCACCTGCGTGCCTCCTCGGGGGTCACCGCCGAGCTTGTCGTGAGCGGCGCCGCGTCAGGATCCTGCACAAAGGAGATGTCGAGCGTGGTTGGCTCGAATGCGGCTTCGGTGAGGCATTCGTTGATAACGTCAAGGTTCTTCGAGAGGCGGTTCTTCACCGTGCGACTGTGCGTCTCTACGTGGAGCACGCCGGGATCAAGTGACACGGGCACGCAACTGCGCAGCATTGCCATGACCGAGCCAGGCAGGTGGCGTTTGCTCACCAGGTCGAACATGTCCTGCCAAACTGCCTCGGTATCTGAGTCGATCTCTGGTTCCATGCCTGTGTGTCCCTCTCGGCGTCAGCGGGCGCATGCAGCGCCCTTCTCTCGTGCAAGAGCCCATTATAAGGAAAATGTTGAAAACTCTGGCTTATGAACCCCGCGAGCGTCGAGAACCACGAGAAATGTTGAAAACCCTACATTTAGGCTGGCGAGAAGGGCGAACGACCTACAGAAGGTTGAACGGCCTACAGAATGACGAGCGGCCTACACGAAATTCTGCCCCAGCTGTGTGAGGTAGTACTTTTGGCCGACTTTCTTGAGGATTCCCATCTGCACCATGTTGGAAAGCTCTCGTGACCACGTGGGCGCAGATCTGCCGTAGGTCCGTACGAGCTCCGTGGGGCCGGCCATCTCGTGTGCCGAGAGGTATTCGAGAATGGTCTGCGAGCGATCTGAGAGGTTAATGCGGCCAAGCTCCGCCGCCCACGCGGGAGGCTGCTGCTCCGGCGCGGGCGCGGCTGCTGGCGTTGCAGCTGGCGCTGGTGCGGGCATGGGCGCCTGCTGCTGGTAGGCCGGCTGCGGATAGCCCTGCTGAGGGTAGAACCCCTGTTGGACCTGGGGCTGCACTGGCTGATAGTACTGCTGATACCCCGGCATGTAGGGCTGCGGATAGCCACCTGGTGCCTGTTGGGAGGGGTAAGGAACCTGCCCATAGCCCAGCGGCATCTGTGGCTGTGCTGCCTGTGGTGCGGTACCCGCGGGCTTGCCAGGCGCCGCGCACCTCTCGGCGTCCTCCTTGGGCCTGGTGGAGATGGTCACCACCGTTCCGCCGGAGATGTTGTCCTCTATGGTGAGGCTGCCGCCCTTGTCGGTCATGTACTGCTGCACGTAAGGAAGACCCGACCCAACGCCACGAATGTAGTGCTTCATCTCCTCGGTTGCGGAGGTCGTGCCATACTCCATGGCCAGGTCCTTCTCCTGGATCCCTGGTCCCTGGTCCGAGAAGCGCAGCGTGTTGCCCCCATCGAGAATCGTGATGGTGGGTGCGATGAAGTAGGCGTGGATGAAGTTCTCGACTATTTCGCGAATCACGGTGAAGGGAATCTGGCTTCCCTGCTCGTGCGCGAGGCGGTTTACGGTTGCCGTGATTTCCTCGAGGTAGCTGCGGATGTCCGTAGGTTCGATGACCACCACGCGAGGGGCCGCCGCCGCGTCGTCGTAGATGGCAATGCGTGCGGGATAGCGCACGGCCCCAAGCTCACCCTGGGAGGCACTGCTGCCATCTTGGGAGCTCTCTGGGGACTTCTCGTCCTTCTCGCCCGCATCTTGGGGTGTGTTGTCGACGAACGGATAGAACGCGTGGTCCATCCCGCTTTACCTCTTGATTCTTTTCACCAGCTCTGACTTTTCAACCTCGTTTGAACCTTGGATGAAAACTTTCACTCGGATTTCTATGTGAACGAAAGTTTTCAACAACGGATGAAACATGGTTGATAACTGGTTCTAAACGTGAAATACCGGCTGGAAAATCATAGCATCAGGAAGAAAGTTGTCAGTAGGTTGGCATGGTCTTTTCGCTCCATGGAAGATTTCTTGCAAAGCTTTTCTGCGGGGAAGCGGCTGGCGCCGAGCCCTACCATGAGACAACCCACCGAGAATCCGTGCAGTTATTCTGCATTAAATTGACATCTTGACGGAGAGACCCTTACAATCTTTGGGCTTAGTGCTCAAGACATTAGACCCGTATGGGAGGAATACATCATGAAGCGTACGTATCAGCCCAACAAGCGTAAGCGCGCCAAGACCCACGGCTTCCGCGCCCGTATGGCCACCAAGGGTGGCCGCAAGGTTCTCGCACGTCGTCGTGCCAAGGGCCGTAAGCAGCTCACCGTCTAACACAGCATCATGGAGACCATCAAATCGCGTGCCGAATTTGAGAGGGTCTTCTCGCGCGGGAAGCGCTACAACGACGCATTACTGCGCATTCGAGTGGTGCCAACGAGCGAAGGCGACCTGCCGAAGGTCGCCTTCGTTGCGCCAAAAAGGCTTGGAAACGCCGTCTACAGAAATAGGTGCAAGCGCGTCCTGCGAGAGGCAGCACGCGCTTGTTCGCTACCGCATGACGGCTACGACGTAATCCTCTTCTCGACCGACAAGACCCATGACAGCTCCCCCGAGCGCGTGGCGACGTCCCTTGAGAGGTTGCTCGAGAGGGCCGGTGTGGTGTGTGGCTGAGGCCAAGGGGGAGTCTGCACTTTCACGTGCTGCTACAAGAGCCATTAGGTTCTACCAGCGGCGCATCTCGCCCCTGTTCCTGCCGCACTGCATCTACACGCCAACCTGCTCGGAGTACGCTCGACAGGCCATAGCCAAGTACGGTCTGGCGAAGGGTGGGTGGCTTGCCGTGAAGCGCATCCTGCGGTGCCATCCCTTCCACGCCGGTGGATACGACCCCGTTCCCTAACAGTCTGGGGACACACACGGAGGAACCATGTGGGATTGGATTATTGACTTTCTCGCCGGCGTGCTCGCGGGCATTGAGGGATTCTGCGGGGACTGGGGCCTCGCGATCATCATCCTCACCGTCATCATCCGCGTGCTCATCATGCCGCTGATGAACAAGCAGGTTGAGTCTTCGGCTCGTATGCAGGCCGCACAGCCCAAGATCATGGAGCTGCAGGCCAAGTACGCCGATGACCCCGAGCGCCAGGCCCAGGAGATGCAGAAGCTCTACTCTGACATCCACTTCAACCCCGTTATGGGTTGCCTGCCTGTGCTACTCCAGATGCCCGTCTTCTTTGCACTGTTCACGGTTGCTCGCGACCGCATCCCCTCGGATGCAAGCTTCTATGGCATCATTCCCTCGCTTGCTGGTTCTGCGGGCGGCATGATTAGTTCCGAGGGCTGGGGTCCCGCTGCTATCTACATCTTCTTTGTCATTCTCTTTGGTGTCCTCACGTTCCTACAGATGGCCATTAACTCCGGCCAGGTCTCTGAGGACCAGCGCAAGCAGCAGCTTGGTATGGGCGCCATCATGGCCGTGATGATGGCCTGGTTTGGCTGGAGCATCCCTGCCGGTGTTGTTCTTTACTACAACGCCTCTGCGCTGTGGGGCATTGTGCAGCAGTACTTCGTGACGCGTAAGGTCATGGAGAAGGCCAAGGCAGAGGCTGAGCAGAGCATGCAGAACCAGTCCTCCGTCACTGTTGATGTGGTGCGCAAGGAGAAGAAGCCCCGTCCGCACAAGAAGAACTAGCTTAGGGCTGTATTACTCAGCAAATTTCAATATTCTGCTGTGGATATGCATAATTTAAAGTACTTTTCGTACTTTATACCTACCTGCTTAGGAGGTTTGTGATGGAGAAAGGAATCCTCGACGAGGTTGTCGAGTCTGAGGAGGTTGTATCGGCTGATGCCGATGTACAGGACTCCTCTACTGATGAGTTTGCGCAGATTCGTGAGCACTATGAGGCTGGCGTTGCTCTGACTGATGACGAGACCGACCGCATTGCCGATGTTGCCGTTGAATACCTGCGCGGCATTCTCAATCTCTTTGGTGAGACACACTCCTCCATTGATGAGTACGATGGCGATGAGGGTGAGCTCATTCTTGATGTGAGCGGTGGAGACCTTGCCGTTCTCATTGGCCGCCACGGCCGCACGCTTGAGGCTCTGCAAACGGTTATCTCCACGCTCGTGAGCAGTCGTCTCAAGTTCTACTATCCCATTGTTGTTGACATTGAGAGCTACCGCAGCCGGGCAAAGAAGAAGATTGAGCAGATGGCCCTCAACGCTGCTTCTCGTGCCAAGAGTCATGGTTCCAGCGTCAAGCTCGCTCCCATGAATGCATACGACCGTCGTTTGGTTCACCTTGCACTGCGTGATGATCCCGAGGTCACCACACACTCTGAGGGCGATGACCCTGACCGGTACGTAGTGGTAACGCCGGTTAAGCTGTAGTCCATCTCTCATTGGTTCTACATGCGCTACAGTTTGGGAGGGTGAGGAAGTCACCCTCCCTTTTTTCTTGCCAAAACCTTCTGACTCGAGAGTTTTTGGCAGTATGTAATACTCTATGGAATCGTATGTCTTGCTATAAGGAGTGAAGATGGACCAAAACTCCCATGAGATTCTTAAGGATGAGCTCCTTGAGCTTCTCGCCTCCGATACAGATCTTTCGATGCTTACCGTGACCAAAGAAATGGCCGAGCTACTCATTCAACATCTAGAGCTCGTTGTTGAGAAGAACAATAGCCTTAATCTCACGAGGATTACCAACGAACATGAGGCAATTGTCCTCCATATTCTCGACTCTCTGTTGTTTATTGCTCATAACCCCACTGTATTGGGGCCAGGTGAGAAGCTATTGGATATTGGTACCGGAGCTGGCTATCCAGGACTGCCTCTCACAATTGTGAGTGGTTGTCAGAGCACTCTCATTGACTCTGTTGGCAAGAAGGTCAATGCCGTTAAAGAGTTTACTGAAGCGCTGGGGCTCTCTGATCGTGTTTCATGTCTGCATGCTCGTGCGGAGGAAGTCCCCGAAGTTTGTCACTCTCGATTTGATGTTGTTGTTGCTCGTGCTGTTGCCCAAACGAATGTTCTGATAGAGTACGCTACACCCTGTTTGAGAAGGAATGGCACTCTTCTTGTTGGCAAGGGCAACCCTAGCGATGAGGAGACTCAAGCTGCTTCTCGTGCTGCAAAGATTTGCGGGCTTGAGGAATCAGGGCGGTTTGAATATGATCTCCCTCATGAGCTTGGACACAGAACCATTCTTGCATATACAAAGACTGGCAACCCTCGTATTAAGCTTCCACGTCAGAACGGCATGGCAAAGAGGAGCCCCCTTGGACTCCAGTAAGATGCTGTAAGAATCTTATTACTTCTCAGCACTTTGGATGTATCTGTTGCGGTCCTCATCGAATCGCTTTGATGAGGACCGCTATTCTATGACGCAGCAGAATTCCGCCGTTTCACGTGAAACACGATTCTTGAATGGCTGCATAACAATACAGTCCAAATCTTTAGATTTTCATTGTCTTCTGTGCGCATTCAACCCGTTTCACGTGAAACGTGAAACACTCTAGCTCAGACTTACAATCCGAGGTAGTTGCATATTGTTTGATTTCAACTACGGCTAGAGATTGAATTTTCATGTTTCAAGTGGAACTGCTTCCTTGTAGATCAGACTCGCAATTGAAAGTTGTTGTATTTGGATAAATCCAAATAACCCCAGAGAGCGAACTTTGTATGTTTCAAGTGAAACGCAGTTTATTGACAATGATAGGAGTAAGTCTCAGACATTGATCATTTGCGATATGCATTCATTTCAAACGAAGACTCTAAGCCAGTATTGTTTCACATGAAAAGGCAGCAAACACCATGATGAATGTAGAGATAAACAAGAATGTTTCACGTGAAACAAGCATGTTGACAAACCAGAGTAGAAAACATGGCTGATTCGAAAAAGATTCTCGAAGTTTCACGTGAAACAATACCCTATGATTGTCACACACCACATTGGTGAGCAAACACAGTATAGACGTAAACATACTCGGCAATTGGGGGTCATTCGTGGGCTTTCAAGACGTAAAACGCGGATTTACCAATAGAGACCCGAAAGTATTTGCGATTATCAACCAAAAAGGCGGCGTTGGAAAATCAACGACGGCGATAAACCTTTCTGCAGCGCTTGGAGAGGCTAAGAAGAAGGTACTTGTAATCGATTTAGACCCTCAGGGGAACACAACAAGCGGATATGGCATCGAGAAAGAAGATCTTGAGCACGATATGTATGATGTCTTGCTCCAAGACTTCCCAATTGAGGATGTAATTGTCGATACAGTTGAGGATAGAGTCTTTGTAGCTCCTGCGACGATCCAACTAGCGGGCGCAGAAATAGAGCTTGTATCTGCAATGGCGCGCGAAAGCATCCTCAAAAGCGTTGTCGAAAACATTAAAGAAGAATTTGACTACGTCTTTATCGACTGCCCCCCATCGCTTGGATTACTCACAATCAATGCACTTGTTGCTTCAGATCAACTGCTAATTCCTATACAGTGCGAGTATTACGCCCTAGAGGGAGTTACAAAGCTCATCGAATCAATGAAAATGGTTAAGAGTCGCCTTAATCCATCACTTTCGATATTTGGTGTTGTCATGACTATGTATGACACGCGCACAACTCTCTCTCACCAGGTTGTCGAGGAGTGCGAGAACTATTTTGGACAGCAGATTTTCAAGACGTACATCCCTCGCAATGTCAAAATTGCTGAGGCACCAAGCCATGGTTTGCCAGTAACGATGTACGCAAGAATGAGCAAGGGCGCTTCTGCCTATACAAAACTTGCTAAGGAAGTGATTCGCCGTGGCTAAGAAATCAGGTTTGGGCAAGGGACTGGAATCACTGATGGGCGAAGCGAACGCAGAGGTAGGTGCTCCAGCCGCAGATTCGACATTGCCAATTTCCAAGATTAAACCGAACAGAGGTCAGCCACGCAAGAACTTCAATCCTGATGAGCTTGCCGAGCTTGCTGATTCCATCAAGCAGAATGGCATACTCCAGCCAATCATTGTTCGCAAAAAGGGAACTACGTATGAGATCGTCGCGGGTGAGAGGCGCTATCAAGCGGCAAAACTTGCTGGTCTAGATGAAGTACCTGTTGTCATCAGAGACATTAGTGATGAGGACGTATTCAAGCTTGCTCTTATCGAGAACCTCCAGCGCTCTGACCTCAACCCTATCGAGGAGGCACAGGGATATAAGCAGCTGCTTGATAAAAACGGCCTCACTCAGGAAGAGGTAGCCCGTCTCGTATCTAAGTCGAGGTCAGCAATAACTAACACGCTCCGACTGCTTGACCTTCCAGACGAAGTCCAGGAGCTCATGAGTGAAGGTAAGCTGACGGCTGGACATGCGAGGGCAATTCTCGCCGTCCCCTCTGAAGAGGGACGAGTTCGTCTGGCAAAGAAAGTAGTAGACCAGGGTTTGTCAGTAAGACAGACAGAAACCCTTGCTCCATTGTTTTCTGACAACAGCCAGGCGGAGCCTGTCCATCGACAACCTGTGCCTCAGTCCTTCAAGCGGGCAGCTAGGCAGATGAGGCTTGCTCTAGACACCAACGTAAAGGTGAAGACCGTACGTGGAAGGAACAAGGTGGAGATCGAGTTCGAAGACGAGGATGCGCTCGCCCACCTTGTCGACCTTCTCACGAGGGACTAGGAGCAGGAATGAAGAAGCTACTTCGTGGTGTGGTAGTTATCGCGACTGCAGCAGGCGTTGGCTATGTGGTCTACAAAGAGGTTCTCTCTGATGAGGCCAAGCAGAATATCAAGAAAATGGTAGAGACGGTCGAGACCTCCTATGAGCGTATAAACGAGGTTATCAACTCGGTGAGAGGCGACGTTATGCCGGACGATGGACCTCTACCTAACGTCCAGACAACCATGCAGCAGTGGAAAGACCTTGGATACTAGGGAATCTGCGGGAACGGTAAGAAGATAAACTTAAGAACACGTGTTCTAATAAAGAGGGGCGATCACCAGCGGGTGACCGCCTCTCATTCTAACAAAGCGTTAAGAGGATTAAAGCTCCTGCATGCGCTGCCTTAGCTGCCCGCATGCAGCGTCAATGTCTGCGCCCCGGGAGTTTCTGATGGTAGCCTCAACACCAACGGAAGCCAAACGAGCAACAAACTCCTCGGCTCGCTCAGGACTTGCGGGCTTGAGCTTAGAACCGGGAACCTCATTGAGCTGGATGATGTTGACGTGTACCAGAGTGCCGCGACAGAAGTCGCACAGCGCGCCAAGCTCGTCCTCGTTGTCATTGACGCCCTGAATGAGCGCATACTCGTAGGTAGGCCGGCGTCCAGTCTTGTCAACATACTCGCCCATCACGTCATAGAGGTGAATAAGGGAGTACTTCTTGACGCCAGGCATGAGGATGTTGCGCGTGCTCTGGTTGGCGGAGTGAAGCGAGACGGCGAGTGTGAACTGCTCGGGCTCGTTTGCAAAACGCTTAATCATGGGGATAACGCCGCAGGTGGACACCGTGAGGTGGCGCGCGCCAATCCCCGCACCTTCAGGAGAGTTGAGGCGCCGCAGCGCGGCGAGCGTAGCATCGTAGTTCATCATGG
>Ga0256406_1005619_pt1 | contig 13267 bp, 13 predicted proteins | sample RumenRJG_03DNA_FD_185986 | JGI IMG/M metagenome (GOLD analysis project Ga0256406, IMG submission 185986) | Bovine rumen microbial communities from Lethbridge, Alberta, Canada - RJG_03 | ecosystem: Host-associated > Mammals > Digestive system > Stomach > Rumen | place: Canada: Alberta | collected...
GCACCATCGTTGGCAAGGGCAGCGCATCGAAAGTTGCGACGACTGATAAGAACCTTATCGTGAAATCCACAACGGCGAACGATACGACGACCTACCAGATTGGCCTCAACCGCAACCTCGATGCAGACTCCTACGCGGTCGGCGGAAAGACGTACGTATCGAATACGGGCCTCAATGCGAACGGACAGCAGATTGCAAACGTCGCGGCTGGCACGAAAGCTACGGATGCCGTCAACGTCGGCCAGCTCCGCAGTGCTCAGCACAAGCTCTCAAGCGACATCTCCTCGGTCGGTGCACAGGCCGCTGCCATGGCGAACCTTCACCCGATGGATAACGGCGGCAAGGCAAGCGTAGCCGCTTCGCTCGGCAGCTACGATGACGAACAGGCCGTCGCGCTCGGCGCGTTCTACCGCCCGGACAAATCTTCCATGCTCTCCGTCTCTGGCGTCGTGAGCGAGTCGAAGAATATGGTCGGCGTAGGATTCTCGAAAGCTATCGGCAAGGTAGCAGAGCCGGAAACGAAAGAGAGCGACGTATCGGCGCTCAAAGACACGGTAAATGAGCAGGCAAGCGAAATCAAGACGCTGAAATCACAAGTAAAGATGCTCATGCAGAAACTGGCGGACAAGCTCTGAGAGCTTTTCCAAATATCTCCTATTTGCAGGGACGGATTCTCCGCCCCTGTTTTTGCTGCCTGCCTTTCGCGGGCGATAAAAAAGGAACAGCACGAATGCTGCTCTTTTTTGTACGAGAATTCCAGAGCTTACGCAAGGATTCTCTCTCCTGCCCCGAACATCTCCTTCCTGCGCATCTCGCGTGCGAAGTATGCACATACGTGCATGCACGTATGCAGGTCAAAACGCGGCTCCTCATAAGAGAAGCGGGCGGCGAAGAGCTCGAAGTTCTCCATGTAGGACTGCGCGAGCTTCTTTCGCGTATCCGCATCCTTCAGCGCGTATTTCTCTGCGTAGCTCTCAATCGGCGAGAACTTGCCGAGGAATGCGCCGGAAGCGAGCATCCCGTACTGCGTACGGTCAACCCACTCCCGCGACAGCTTCAACAGACGGGCAATATCGCCGGAACGGAAGCCCTTGCGCGTAAAGCATAAGACGCGGAGCTGTTCGCGCGTTGCATGCCAGAGGAAATGCCGGTGCATCTCCCCTTCCTGTTCATCAAGCGAATCCGCGTACGTGAGCTCGCCGACAAAGAAGCTCAGGAGGTTCATGACCTCAGCGGTTTCTCTGTCGGTAAGCGCGTACACATCCTTGCTCGAACGCACGGAGCGGCCGAGCGCCATCTTCAGGAACGGGAAGATTTCCTTCCTGTTGTTCTTGAATACGAAATGCAGACGCTTGTGGAGCTTATCCTGAACCGACTCAGGAACAAGCTCTGTCTCGTTTTTCTTTTCCATATCTATCATCCTTTCTTAAAAGAAAACGAATACCTAGCCGAAAGATAGGCAGATTCTGGTATCCGGAAAATCGCAGATGCGCAGATTGTTGCTAGGTTTCGGATAGATGCGTTTTGTCTTTTTGCAGAAAGGATGTTGTCTATGCAGTACGAAATCTTAGGCCCTCAGCTCGTCATCGCGGACTTCGATGGAGCGTTCTACCCGAGCTACGCGAAATTCTGCCTCCGCAACCGGCTCAGCACGAAACCGGAGCGCGCTCTCTGGAGCTCCACGCTCGTCGACGGGACTTCCGCTTGGGAGGAATGGTGCGAGTACGAAGAACCCGAATGGGTCAATGGCGTACCGCACTGGGTACTCGTGCCGAAAGAATCAACGCGAGTATTCACGGTCGATACCATCGACGACGCGTGGGAGCTACCGACGATGCCGATAGGCCGATTCAAGCAGGTCGACTTCTGGCAGCTTGCTCGCGACGGCTATGACGGCCTCCACCTGACCGAAAATGGCGCCGCCGAGCTCCACTGGGATACCGGCGACCTGGGGTTCGACTTCAACGCATGGGACTGCGAGTCGACGGTCTGGTTCAATGCGGACTGGATTCGCGACTACTGTCGCCTTGAGGATTTCTGAGAAAAAAGAACCTGAGCAGTCAGGTTCTTTTTTTTGCCTTGATTCAGGAAAACAAAAAAAGAGTCTCCGTTTCCAGAGGCTCTTCTCGTCATACGGCGACCGGAATCTTCCCGACCGATTCGCCGTAACGATATCCCTTCAGGTCGAAATCATCGACCGTGAAATTGTAGAAATCTTTGATGTCCTTGTTCATGACAAGACGCGGCGCACGGTATTCGACGCGGTTCATGAGCTCCTTCGCAATCTCGAAGTGCCGGTCGTAGATGTGCGCATTCGCGATGACATGGACAAGGATGCCCGGCTTCAGCCCGCTTACCTGCGCGAACATCAGGAGGAGCGCCGCATACTGGACGACGTTCCAGTTGTTCGCGACGATGACATCGTTGCTGCGCTGGTTCAGGATGCCATTGAGCCGCCCGTCCGAAACATCGAACGTCATCGAGTACGCGCACGGAGCAAGATGCATCTCGTGCAAGTCCTCGAAGTCGTAAATGTTCGTCAAGATGCGGCGGCTTGACGGCTCATGCTTGAGCTGCCAGAGCACGTGGTCTACTTGGTCGAGCGAAATGTCTTCGCCATGGATGTCGTAGATGGCTTTCTTTCCGAGCTGATATCCATACGCCTTCCCGATGCTTCCTGTCTCATCAGCCCAGCTATCCCAGATGTGGCTGTGCAGGTCGTGCACGTTGTTCGACTTCTTCTGCCAAATCCACAGGATTTCGTCAAGGGCGGCCTCGAAGTTCGTCTTGCGGAGCGTGAGAATCGGGAACTCTTTCGACAAATCGTATCGGTTCACGACGCAGAACGCCTTCTTCGTATGGGCTGGCACGCCGTCCTCCCAATGCGGGCGCACTTGCTCTTCGTAATCATCCGTCCCGTTGAATAGGATTTCGCGGCAAGTTCGCTTGAATAATCTGTCTGCTTGCGACACGTAAAAACCTCGCTTTCTATTTCAGATGCACAAAAGATAGCAAAGCGAAGAATGGAGGCAGACAAAAAGAACGCACCGAAAGCTCGGTACGCTCCTTTTGTTGAGAATTAACGAGGAATGCGAGACAGGCTTTTACACCCGACCACATTACCATTCTCGTCGCGAATCTGAGGGCCGGGGCAGAACACATCGTCACGATTGGAACCGGACTTTACCTGCTCTTTTCTTCTTGAGAGAGAGCGTCGATATGATGCTGGTTAATCATTTTGTGCATTCTCCCGCTCAGTCGCATAATGCTCGACAAGTCCAGCCCAGACGTCGTTTTCCGCACGGTTGCAATCTTCCGCGTCATAGATGAATTCGTCAGCAAGGTTCTCGAAATCGCCATCATCGTATATCTCATCGACTTTCTTCTCGTGAATCCTCCCCCGGCTGAAGCCGGGGGCTTCTAACCGGGGCATAAGTCCTGCTGCTCTCCCGAGGGAAAGCAGTTTTGCCCTTTAGGGGCTAACCTCTGCCTGCCCGCACTGTATGGCCTGAGCTCAGCACATGACCGGGGCCATGGCCGCACGGAGGCTAACCAGCGTAGACAGGGTGCAGGTGATTCTCTTGGCGCATGAAGGAACTTTTGCCTCCATGTCCAACCTTGCCTTTTGGGACAAGGGTTTGAGAAGCGCACGGATAAAATACCGCGCGCCGATGTTATACGAAGCCGACAGGTCGCAGTTGTACTGCTTGCCCGTCTGGAACTTGCAGATTGAGTAGTTCTTCTTGTCGCGCCGGACTTCGCCTGAGCCGTCGAACGCCAGCTTCGAGGTGTTCCTCGCGCAGATGTGGCTGATATGCATGCCTAGCCGGTGTGCCTTGTCTGCCGTGATGCGCTGGATTTCATTGGCTTTCCAGAGCGCCATCTTCTGGGCGTATCTGCCGAAGCGTTTCTCGCCTTGGAAGTTCAGGTGCTCGAAGACGATGACATCCGCTCCAGATTCCTCAGCGGCATCCACGATGAACTGCGCCGTCTGCTGGGCCATGTGCTTATTGATGCCGTCGGCCTTTGCCCAGCGGGCGGTGTTCTTCCGCCCGCCAAGGCGCTGCGACTTGCGTATCTGCCCTAAGATGTGCGACAGACGGTCTTTTTCTACCGGCAAGTCTAAGAACTTCCTGCCGATGACAGTGCCGTCTATCGTCATTGCCGAGCATACGCAAGCGCTGTTCAGGCCGAGGTCAACCCCGAGCACGATGGTGTCCTTGAGCTTCGTTTTCTTCAGTTCTACCCTCTCCTCGAAGGAGAAGTCCAGATACCAGTTCTTCCCGCGCTGCCGCAGGGTCGGAGAACTCATCTTCCGGTTTCGGCAATGGCGGGTGATATAGTCTACATCCGACTTGCGGAGCCGGACGGTCAGCCAGTCCCACGTATTGCGGATGAATACTTTGACTTTCGCAACGTATGGGTTCTCTGTCGGGCGGAACAAATCCCGGCGGTACATTGCAGGGAAAGAGCGCCCGACGGATGGGAAGTGCGGCTTCCGGCCACGGCTCTTCGGGTTTTCCTGCTCCCAGTTCGCAAGGTTGCTCTGGAAGGAGGAATACATTCCAAGGGCTTCCGTGATAACCGCCCTTCTCAGGTATGACGGCAGCTTGTAGAACTTCTCATCGAATGGATACTTCGGGAATGGCGTCTTATCTGTCTTATCGGAGAGCAGCGTAAAACCCCTGCCTTTAGGCATGGGGATATAAGCCGCGCCCGCCGACTTTGCGCAAGCAATGGAGGTGGGCTACATCTTAACCCATCCGGATGCATGCCGGATGATGGTTATTTTCTTCGGTGAAGCCGTCACGGCCTTCTTCGTCGGGGATTCCTTTGCCGACATCAGCAGGACGGATTTTCCTCCAGACATCATGCCATGGCAGCAGTAGATTTTCCCTTTTGCCATGACGATGTCTCCTGCCTGAATCGGATACCTTTGCTTGCGGATGGCACGCTTCCCATGCCGCAGGTATTCACCACGGAAAATTCGGAGGTTCTTCTCTGAGTTCCGAGGTTCGCGGCGGTTCGTGCGGTTGCACCCGAGGTCTTTGCCTGCCTTCGCTGAGCCATCACGGATATCGATGATTTTCGCATCATAGAATTTCTCCAGTATGCGGTTGTTCCGGCGGCGTTTCTTGTAGTGCTCCGTCTTCGCGCGGTGCACCGGCAGGAAATCCCCGATACAGAAAGCATCCGAGGCATGCGATTTCTTGATGCCGTGCTCTTTCCGCTTGCGTGCGGTGACGGCACCATAGGTATGGCAGACCTCAATATCCGGCAGTCTCTTCCGCAGAGCATCGACAATTCTCCAGCGGACGACGTTCATGAAGGTCGCGCCTTCCAGACGAGGAACATCTGGCGTAAGTCCCCAGAGCTTACCGCCCTTCTGGTGGTTCTCCGGCGTATGGCAGTCCGAGCAGACGGTAATCAGCTCATCCAGCGTATCCGCGTGGCGGCCTTTCCAGTAGAGGGCATGGTGCGTGTGCAGATACACCGGCTCCTTGCTCGTGATGACAGACTTTCCGCAAATCTGGCAGGTATAGCCATCCCGCTGGAACACTGCGGCGCGGAGGCTGTCGGCAAAATACAACGGCCCCTGCTGGTAGTCCTTGCCCTGCGGCGGTTCCTCCCCAGCCTGCATCGCTTTCAGCAGAGCAGGGTCGAACTCCCCGACCTCTACTGTTACCTTACGGATGGGCGCGACCTTGCAGATGCTCTCCACGATGCGGATATGCGCCTCTGCCTTGTGCCGCAGGGATGGCGGTATCCATCCTTCCGGCTTTGTATCCTTGCTATACCGGCACGGGCGGTGCCGGAGATGGTTCCTCCGCGTCCGGCGGTGCGTCCGGCAGTCGTCGTGGTGCTGCTTCTCGTCCTTCAGTAAATCGAACTGGGCGGAGAAATATTCCTGTTTTGCCGATTTGACCGAAACGCCGATATGCTCGTACCCGGCGTCAACACCAATTTCTACGGGCTGGGTATTCTTTGCTGAATCATAGGTCAGCTTAATAGCGAACGGATGCCTTGAACAGATTCTGGCTTTCCCGTCCTTGAGGAGACGGCGGACGTGCCGATACCGCATTGTCGGCATCAGGCATCCGCCGCTTTTCGATAAGACATAGACTGCTGGCATTTGGTATCGGCACCACCTTTCTTAGCTGTAAGCCGCGGGCAAGCCCGCGTGGTCCACTTCGCCAAAGTTATCCAAGGTTTGAGCAGAGGAACGTCTGCCGGAGCATCCGTTCTTGCGGGGAGCCTGCACTTCCCCGCCTCAACAGGGATGTTTAACAGGCTGCGCAGCGCAGGAGACTTGTGGAGCATCCATCTGATGCCTAATATTCTTGGATAACGTAGTCTAATGGATAGTCTAACGCACACCATGAGACTGAGGCTAATCATTCGGAGCTTTCGCTCCCGGTCTTAAAGTCAAGGACTCATGAGCTTTCGCTCACAAGCCCCCGGCTTTAGCCGTGGGGTTCATGACCAAGCGTGCTATCTTCCCGAAGTTCTTCGAACAAACCTACAGGGAACTCGTCTACGTATTCGTCTTTCAGCGTGACATCAAACGAATTCAACCCATAGATATGAATCTCGTATTCCTGCTGGCTCATTTTTTCTTCCTCCTATCAGTCTTTGTACTTCTTGTCCATGACGCGCCCCAAGCCTTCGCACGGCGCAAAGTAGACGCCAGAATCGTCTACATGGTCTATATCGAAATAGTACCCACAGTCGCCACAGAATCCGCCATAATCTTCCCGTCCGGATTTCGATACGGCGCGGGCAAGTTCTCTGCCAGAGCGGTCTAGGTACTCGTCATTCAACATAATCTGTCCATCCTCGATGTGACAGCGGATGCGGACATCGACATCTACCGTCACATTTTTACTTCCGCAATGCGGGCAGACATTCTTCGAAATCTTTTTCTCACTCATGACGTTTCTCCTTTCCGTCAGCCAAGGTCGAAAGCGATGGATTCCATGAAACCACGAACGGCAATGGCGAGGTCATCATCATTCCAGTCCATGCAGTCATGGCTTTCCGACACACCGGAATCGAAGAACACCCGGTCAGCAATCGGATAAGCGATGCCGCACAGGAAATCCTGTCTCTCTGCAACGCGGGCGGCTTCTTTCTCCTCACTGCCACAGAATGCGCAGAAGCGTTCTTTGATGGCATCGAGAAGAGCGTCGCGACCTTTCTCGAAGTTAGCATAGCCGCCATATTCTTCAGCGAATTTTTCTTCCGTAATCATCTGGCATTCTCCTTTGTTTGAGCTTTATCTGCTTTCCCTTTCGATGGTTTAAGTATACCAAATCAGCGAGGGTGGCGGGCAAATCGGGGACAAACAACAAAAAAGGATTGGCGCAGAGCCAACCCCTATGCAATCAGATTTCTTCTTCGACTTCGTCCTCTTCATCGTCGTCGTATTCCTCGAACCGCTCGCGCGATGTAAACGAAAGCTCTTTGCCGTTCTTATACTCCGATTCTTCGATGATGCCTTCTTCGTATACTGCCGTCACAGAGATGCGGACATCGGGGAACATTCTCGACAACGCCTCGATGATAGGATATGGCGCACGCCACGCTGTGTCGAAGTGGACGGAAAGCCGACCATCTTCTTCATGGTTCCAAATTACCGGCGCGCAGGCTCCCCATTTCGTGCCCCAATTTCTGTTCGACCACTCGTACCAGTCTTTGCAACCGTACTGCGTCAAATTGATATAGATTTTTCGGCCTTCCTCCAACGACAGGCCGCCGCCGAATCCTGCGGCTTTGTTGGTCGCGTATTCCACCGCGTGCTCCTTCTCGTATTCCTGATACTCAGCAAGAGAATAAAGCGTTCCGTCCTCTTTGTGGAGGTCGAAGTAAAAATCTCCTTCTGGCATTTCCTTGCCTTCACTAAGGCAGTAATAGCGGAGGTTGTCGTCCTCGTAGGAACCAGATGCGACGTGCATCGTGTCTGGCATCGGGATGATTTTGTTGAAATCGAAATCTACCCCTTCGCGGCCTTTGACCTTCTTCTTCAGAGCGGCAAGGTCTGCTTCTTTGCCCTCGAAAACGATAGCGTTGTATGTCCAGTTCGGCATGATGACTACTTCCTTTCTTCTGCTCGTGTTTCCCTTTCGATGGTTATAGTATATCAAACCTACAAGGACGGCGGGCAAATCGGAGACAAACGACAAAAAAAATTGGCGCAATACCGGTCTTTTTCTACGTTGCCTATGCGGCAGGAAACTAGATGGAAAGGTTGTCTTTGCTGCTACGTTACAGCAAAGCAAATTCTATCTGAAAAATGCCGAGAGTACCCCAGCCTCAAACGCCGTTAGGCGTTAGGCGGTGGGATGAATCGGCGTCTTTCTCTTATCCTACATACGCCAAACTTTTTCATCAATCAAGCAGAGAGAATGTGCAAATCGGAGGCAGAGCAATCCCGAATATACAAAAACCGCCTGATTCGTCAGACGGATAATCTCAATTGGTGCGCTCACTTGGATTTGAACCAAGGACCGACCGGTTATGAGCCGGTTGCTCTAACCAACTGAGCTATGGGCGCATGATTGGAGAAGGTAAATTCACGAATACATGACGGGTCCGGCCCCTTTCTAAAATCACCATTCAGATGACGGCGTTGACCTGGGCAGCCGCCACGGCAACCTTCTTTATGCGGACAATGGCAGCATGTTGATACAGTATCGAGTTCAATATTACGCAATTCATTCAGCAAAAGGTCATTCTGCCAAACATCTGCGATATCATGCTGATAAATTGTAGGACGCTGACCATGCAGATATTTGAATGCCTCACAAGGCAGGATTTCGCCATAAGCATTAATCAGCAGCTTATTCAGCCCAGCTGTGCAACGGCCGCCATGATAGGTAATGCAATTAAAGGGTGTACCAAAGCGAACTTTGACATTCTTATATCCGTCCTTATACGCATTGTACATTTCCTGCAGTGCAAAAAATTGATATTTATTCAAGCGCAGTTTTTCTGTTCCTCTGCCCTGAAAAACGAAACGCAAAAAACTTACCCGGCTTACGCCTAAATCATTAGCAATTTCCAGCACCTGTCTTAATTCGGGAAAATTGACGCTCATCGGGACAACATGAATCTCCACATCGATTCCTAGACTTTTTGCTACACGAATAGACTGCAAAACATAGGCAAAGCTATCTGAAAAGCCGGATATTTTCGCCTGTGTCTCTGGACGGCCAGCATGTAAGCTAAAAATAATTTTGCTGAGGCAATTGCTATTTACACGCTCAAAATCATCAATCAAAAGCGGCCTTACCCCACCTGCATCACGTATCACACCGCATGTATACACAGAATAGCGGAGCTGACTATTCCATAAAAAGTCAACCAAAATATCAAGTTCTGGATATAGGAACGGCTCTCCACCTGATAAAACAACAGACTTCAATCCTAACCCGACTGTTTCAAGTACTACTTGCTTTAGTTTTTCTATCGGAATTTCCTCATACTGACTGCTCGTTGCATTTGATGAGCAATGAATGCAATTCTGTAGACAGTGATTTGTTATCTCGATAAACAACTCTTCGATTTTTCTCATACCTTTTCATCTAGCCAGCGCACCTTGCGGCCTAACGATTTAGCGAAACCGTCCCACTTTGCCCTCTTGGGAACTTCTCAATGGAGCGAGCGACGGGAATCGAACCCGCGTAATCAGCTTGGGAAGCTGGATCTCTACCGCTGAGCTACACCCGCGAAAACTCAAGGCAGGACAAACGAGTCCTGCCTTTTTGATGCCTCGGGCTTTTCTCGCAGGCATCCGTCCCAATCTGTCGGGAGCTTCTGCAGATAGGAACTGCAGTACCACAACCCGCTATATGCAGGCAGCGCCGAAGGAAAGGCTACTGAGCTAGTCCATCACTTTTCGCTTGCTGCCAGGAGAGACCCCGTAGAGCTCATCTGCTGGCGGATGGATTCGCGCGGCATCCTAATGCCTTCCTTCAGAGGTTTTTGCGGCTTTTCCTTGCCGGGTTTTTACGTCTTTTCTGACGGTTTCGAGACAAAAAACCAATTATTCGGCTGCGGGCGGCAGGAGTCTAACCTGCATCTCCAGCTAAAGAAGCCGACGCTCTATATTGAGCTACGCCCGCACGATGGTGGAGAGCTTGTTTTTGCAAGCACTCTCCGACTTGCACCTAGCGTTGAAATCTGGTTTTAGCGTGACATGCTCCCCACGGCTAAAGCCGGGGGCTTCTTGCCCCCAGCGGAGAGCTTCCTACTTCATCGTCCCGGCTTGACTTAGATACGCTAGGCACTAAGCTAGAGGTCGGAATTCCATCAGGCGTAAATTCCCCACGGTGTCCCGAGGTACAGGTAAGCGCCTTTCGGCACTTGCTGATATAGATGCATGTGGTTTTTATGCATCTATATTAAGTTTAGCAAATTATGCGAGAGAATATGCAAATCGGAGAATAGCTCGCCTCCATTGCTTGCGCAAAGTCGGCGGGGGTTTTACGCCGCTCTCCGATAAGCTGCCTATTCGGCAGGAAACAACAAACGTCAGACTGCAATATTCCCGTCGTCATCTGGCGATTTCGCCAGCGCGATAATGAACTCGATGAACGCGATGATTGCGGGAATACATGTCCAGAAAAACAACAGATAGATGATGCCCTGCACATATTTGCGCGCATAGAATTTGTGCACTCCGAAGCCGCCAAGGAAGCAGGCGAGCAGGCAGTACGCAATCTTATTCACGAGAATCTTACCGTCTGCCGCCTCCCGCACGCCGAGGTTAATTGCGTTCGCTGCCGCCTTGTGGGGAGCATACATTGTCTCGACTTTTTCTCCGTCGCGGTTCTCGTACACATCGACCGTACTGCCTTCTACGGCAAGGAATCCGATATCTTTCGACGGCACGGAGCGAAACGTGCCGTCCTCGAAGCCGAGTCTGACGGTTTCGCCGTCGTTCCGAAGAACTTTTGCTGTTGCCATGTTTTTTCTCCTTCGTGGCATATGGATATGCACCTGCCTTCTTGCGGCAAGCACGGGCATTCAGATGGAGCTGGCGGTCGGGCTTGAACCGACAACCTGCTGATTACAAGTCAGCTGCTCTGCCAATTGAGCTACGCCAGCGAAATGGTCGGAATAGCAGGATTCGAACCTGCGACAGCCTGCTCCCAAAGCAGGTGCGCTACCAAACTGCTCTATATCCCGGTGAAATGGCGGAGAAGGCGGGATTCGAACCCGCGCGCCTTGCGGCCTAACGATTTAGCAAACCGTCCCCTTAAACCGACTTGGGTACTTCTCCGTATGGAGCGAATGACGGGAATCGGACCCGCATCTACAGCTTGGAGGGCTGGAGCTCTACCATTGAGCTACATCCGCAATATGGCAGGGGCTGATGGAATCGAACCATCGGTGCGGGAGTCAAAGTCCTGTGCCTTGACCGCTTGGCTAAGCCCCTATGGTATTTGGTTTTAGTGCCTTTTCCTTGGCAACCTAGCTTTTCAGATGCGTTTTAGTGCTGGCCAGTCACTTCAAGCATAGTCCCGTTCGCATCAGGGGCTTTAGGATTCGGTGCGGCGCTCCTGCCACCTTTCAGACAGGTCGCAATCCGCAGAGATGGTTCCAACATTTTTTAAGCGCATTTTCCATTCAGCGCTGCCGTTTTACCCACTAACAAGCAAGGAAAGCCTAAGCGCCGTGAATCATGGCCATTCGGCCAAAGCCAGTATGCTCTATTTTAGGGCATCTGGAGTCCACGGGGGCTCACGCAAAAAATCAAAATTGGTACGTCTGGAGAGATTTGAACTCTCACGCCTTTCGGCACCAGATTTTAAGTCTAGCGTGTCTGCCAGTTCCACCACAGACGCATATGGCGGAGAGGGTGGGATTCGAACCCACGGTGCCATAAAGCATCACCGGTTTTCAAGACCGGCTCCTTAAGCCACTCGGACACCTCTCCATGATGTCCCACCCGCCTGCAGACAGGATAGGACTGCCGGGAAAATTAGAGTCCATTACGACGTGGGCTGACCTCGCATTCCTACGAGGGTGCCTTTTCAGCAATTAATACCACGTATTACCACCGGCGAGACTACGGCTGCCACTCCGCGCTTCTGGAGCCCTCCACCATGCAGAGGGATATCCACGGCGCTCATATGACCTGCGGTACTGGCATTGCACCATCGCGCGCAAGCGCTCGCACAGGCCGCGATAAAGATGGCTCATGCAGGATTCGAACCCGCACTTCCTTGCTCGTCGTGAAGCAAGACGCGCACCGATGCGATGAGCCATGATATTGGTGCGCCCACTTGGACTTGAACCAAGGGCCGACCGGTTATGAGCCGGTTGCTCTGACCGACTGAGCTACGGGCACACGAGACGCGGAATATTTAGCCACCCCCGCGCAGGGTGAGAAGCATAAACAAAGCATAACAAAAAAGGAGTTGGAGGAAGCAGGATTCGAACCCGCAATCTCTACCAGAAGGCAGCGGCTTGTCCATGCACCGAAGCTGCGCTATCGGTACTTAACCGACTCCTCCATGATGTCCGGCTGATACCGGATGATTCAGAGCGCGATGGCAAAAAGCGCGGCAAGAACGACTGCTGCGCTCAGCCAGATAGAATCGTGGTTGCGTGAAAGAACCATGATGGATAACCTCCTTTCTTCCGTTTGCTTACATATTTAAGTATAGCAAACAATCGGTGCTCCCGTGCGAATCGAGGAAAATTCCGCAAAAATTTGCGACCAAATTTCGCGCGGTCACAAAAATTTGCAGTCGAAAATACGACCGAATTGCGGTCAAGAAAGGGCAACGACCCATTTGCCGTCCGCAATCTGAACGACAACGAACGGGTTGAGCCACGCCTCCGCTTCAGCGGCGATGGCATACTCCTGCGTCGCATACCACTCCGCAGCTTCCTTCGTGTCGAACACGGCGACACAAGGCTTCTCGCCTTTCCTTCCGCAAGAATACGTCTCCTTTTCTTCGCTCATCAGACTCATCCTTTCTTTGTCTCGCTTCCTTCGATGGTTCTATTATCGCACATCGGCGTGGGCGGCGGGCAAATTGGGGACAAATCCGCAATTCTTCTTAGTTATTTGCTGCCGTCCGGCAAAATGCCAGCACAACGACGAAAGACACAACGCCGATTGCGAAACCGATAGCAAAATATACACCCAAACTCATACCTATTCCTCCCATTACCGGAAACTCGTCCGGCCTAACACATCATAGATATTGGTCGGCTTCATCTCTTCTTCCTTGTTGTCCTTCTTTGCGGCCTT
>Ga0256406_1005620_pt1 | contig 13260 bp, 16 predicted proteins | sample RumenRJG_03DNA_FD_185986 | JGI IMG/M metagenome (GOLD analysis project Ga0256406, IMG submission 185986) | Bovine rumen microbial communities from Lethbridge, Alberta, Canada - RJG_03 | ecosystem: Host-associated > Mammals > Digestive system > Stomach > Rumen | place: Canada: Alberta | collected...
CTCCATTCCGATCTTCATGGGCTTTACGAGCGCAGGGCTTCCGCTTGGGGTGACATTTTCATTTCTCATTTCATCGCCAATGGTGGATTTGGGGAGTCTTGTGCTTCTCACCAGTATCTTTGGCGGGAAGATTGCCGTGACCTATGTGGTGCTGGGTCTTGTCATTGCGGTTCTTGGCGGGACATTGATAGAAAACCTTCACATGGAAGATCAGATTGCTGATTTTATCCGCAATAATAATAGCAAGGTGGATATAGAGTCTCCAAATCTTACCGTAAAGGATCGGCTGCTCTATTCCAGAGATCAGGTTGCATCCACCTTTAAGAAAGTGTTCCCTTATATCCTTATCGGCGTGGCTATCGGCGCGGTGATCCATAACTGGATTCCCGAAGGCTGGGTGGAAACCGTTCTCGGCGACAATAATCCGTTCGGTGTGATACTCGCCACGCTTGTCGGCATACCCATGTACGCAGATATTTTCGGCACGATTCCGATTGCCGAGGCACTTTTGGCAAAGGGAGCATTGCTCGGTACGATTCTCAGCTTTATGATGGCGGTTACCACGCTCAGCCTTCCGTCTCTTATCATGCTGAAGAAAGCGATTAAGCCCAAGCTGCTTGGAACATTTATAGCCATCTGCACAGTGGGTATCATCATTGTCGGATACGGCTTCAATGCCATAGCGTACTTACTGGTGTAGGGGGGATTTTCAATGAACAAACCAAAAGTGGCATTTATCTGTGTTCACAACTCATGTCGCAGCCAGATTGCCGAAGCATTAGGCAGACATCTTGCGCCCGATGTCTTTGAGAGCTATTCTGCCGGAACAGAACCAGAGCCGCAGATTAATCAGGATGCAGTGAGGCTGATGAAGCAAATATATGGCATTGATATGGAAAAGACGCAATACAGTAAGCTTCTGTCCGATATCCCGGCCGTAGATGTGGTTGTCACGATGGGCTGCAATGTTCGTTGCCCGTTTCTTCCCTGCACAGAGAGATTTGATTGGGGGCTTGAGGATCCAACGGGAGCTGGTGATGAAGCTTTTATCGAGACAATTCGGGAAATCCATACGAAAATTGTTGAGCTTGCACAGCATCTGGCACAATAATTTACGTATATAGATAAAACAGTTTCAATAATTTTTTCGCTGAAGGAGGATAAGAAAGATGAATATTAAGGTTTTAGGCAGTGGCTGCAAAAGATGTGAGGCACTTTTGAAGTCCGTAAAAGAGGCGGTAGCAAACAAGGGAGTTCATGCTGAGGTTGAGTACATCACCGATATGGAAAAAATCATGGGATATGGGGTGATGAGCATGCCTGCCCTTATGATTGATGACAAAATTGTTTCTGCAGGAAAAGTGCTGAAGGTAAAGGATGTAGAGAAACTATTGTAAGCAAAAAGGATAAGGCTCCTCACTACTGATTAGGTTCAGTGGCGAGGAGCCTTTTTACGCTTCGTGGTATTTCCGGGATACCATATGAATCATAAAACATGGATTTCGATTATGTTGAGTGATTATCTTGAGGATAGGATGATTATGGAATATGTCCAAAGAAGTTTCGAACTTACAAAGTGAGATTCATTCCTGAAGGTCAACCGAGCAGGCACTCCAGATGGGGTGCCTGCTTTTTATTCGTTGATGGTGATCTGCAGACCGGACTTGAATATAATTACGGCTTTATCCTGATAGATGGTGATCTGACGGATGAGCTTTCGCACCATGCGCTCGTCGAACTTGGTGATGTCGGTCTGCTGATCTTTCAGGAAATCCTGCAGCTCGGTGATTCTTTTCTGCAGGTCTTCCTGGCTTCTGGTCGAGGCATCGGCCTTTTCCTTTTCTTCTCGCAGTCGGAAGATCTCATCGGCGATGGCGTCGTAGTCTTCTTTACTGTTTGCTTTCCTGATGAGCTCCGTCTGCAGTTCATCGAGCCTTGCCTGGATGCCTTCCGCGCTGGATGGATCGGATTCCCGGATGGCTTTCGCCAGGTTTTCCTGGAGCTGATGCAGGAATTCGTCTTTTCCGGTAAGGATCCGATTGAAGGCTCTTACGGTGATGTCCTTCAGCCATTCTTCCTTGATGGTGCGGTTTGTACAGACTTTGACTACGGAAGATGGATCAAGCCGGCTGATGCAGCGCCAGACGATGGAGGTTTTGCCGTGGATGTACCAGTGGACTCTGCGGTAGAGATCGCCGCATTCTCCGCAGACGACAATCTGGGAAAAGCAGTTGTTTCCGGAGTAGACCCGCTTCTTGCCGGAAGGGGAGCGATGGACGTTTCGCCTTCGGACGAGCTCCTCCTGAACCTGCATGAAAAGCTCTTTAGGAATAATCGCTTCGTGGTCGTCTTCAACTGGGTTAAGGTCTGTCGCTTTCTGGCATTTTCCGAAAGCCGTCCCTTCAGAGCATCGATTTGGTCCAGTGTTTCCTTTCTAGCGTTAGCCTTAAGGCTGTTTGCATAGGGCCTTAAGATCAGCCGGTAGGAGTAGATCAGCTTGTTTATCATGGTAAGAAACGAACGCTTCCGGTCCTCATCTTTGAGGGACTGCATCGGGCATAGTGATTTCCCTTGAAGATGGGTTTTGCATACCCAGATCACAAGACTTCCGGAAGAGGAGTAGGCGATGCGGCGTTTAAACATGTTTCCGCAGCATCCGCAGAGGATCTTTCCAGTATTGTTTGTATTTCGGCGAATAGGAGACGATTAGTCTCTGCTCTATTTCATTCTCGTTAATCCATCGTTCTTTAAAGAACACGTCATTAAGATGCTTTTCCTCATCCAATGTCCTAAGGATCTGGAGAATGCGTATCGGATAGGGCGTGAACTATGTAAATCCTGTACTAGCACAGATTGTTGAAGCAACAATTCCTGATAAAACTGACAATAGATTGACAGCTGACCGACCAGGGTAATGTGGTCAGGATGTCGATCAGATTTAGGATGAGTAGAGTAAAAGGAGAGTATGAAAATATTTCTACATGATGCACTGTTTTTTGGCTTTCTGGTCATAGTAAAAGGCCATCTATGTGAAAATGAAAGAAAATGGAATATCAATGAAGCCGTGATTTGGCTTCTAGCGCATCAGATAAAAGGTTCAGACATAAGCCTTGGAGGTTACTATGAATCTTCGTACAGATGATTCCTTATTGCAAACAGGAGCATCTGCATGGATGGGGATATTGGTGAAGCGTTTGCGAAGATAAAATAGCAACAGGGCTTTAAAAGAAAAATCACGCTCCCGCACTGCCATCATTGGTAGTAAGGGGGCCTTGTTGTAATAAGAAAATCCTGCGTCAGTTATGTGAATGGAAAGAAGCAAATATTCCGAAAACAAAATGATGCCTGGATCATATTCATATGTTGTTGGGAATTCTCCTAAAACGGAAGACCATATTCTGAAGCTTCGCAGGGAATTCACCGAAGCGAAAGGAAATGTTGATAATTTCTATTGACAAAAGCTGGAATACCTATTAATGTATCTGTAACAGATACAAATACATCGAGCGAAAGGAAAAGAATGTATGAATATAGAAGTTATCAGAGAGAGAAAAAGTGTACGGACCTATAAAGAACAGGAGATTCCGGAGCAGACTCTGGACAAGGTGAAAAATTATCTTCAGAATGACAAAGGTCTGTTTGATGTTCCAATCACGTTTTCGATCTTGGATGCTAAAAATGATCATGTTAGCAGTCCGGTGATCATTGGTGCAGATACATATATAGCAGGGAAATACAGACAACAAAAGAATGCGGAAATTTCATTCGGATATGCGTTCGAGAAGTTTGTTCTCTATGCAACATCTCTGGGTCTGGGTACGGTATGGCTGGCGGCAACGATTGACCGCAAAGCATTTGAAAAAGCTGTACATTTGAAGGAAGATGAGGTGATGCCTGCAGTAACACCTCTTGGCTTTGCATCTGAGAAACGTTCCATTCGTGAGAGTATGATGCGAAAAGGCCTGAAATCGGACAGCCGTCTTCCGTTTGAACAATTGTTTTTTCAGGATGATTTTCAGAAGCCATTAAATGAGGCAGCTAGCGGGAAATGGAACTTGCCATTGGAGATGGTAAGGCTTGCGCCTTCTGCTACAAACAAGCAACCCTGGAGAGTCGTCACTGAGAAGGACAGGGTCCATTTTTATGAAAAGAAGACGAAGGGATATGCAAAGGAATCTACTGGAGATATCCAGAAAGTAGATTTGGGAATTGCTCTCTGTCACTTTGAAATCGCTGCTGAAGAAAGTGGATTAGAAGGAAAATTCATCCAGCTCGATCCCGAAATTCCAGTAGCGGAGAATACCGAGTACATAGCAACATTCGAGTTGGAGGGGTAACCATGGATACTAAATTTTCGTCTGCAATCCATGCGCTGATCTTGATATCAGAATCGGAGACGCCGATGAATTCCGAGCAGATCGCAGCAAGTGTCGGAACAAACGCAAGTTATATCCGAAAGCTGACGACAAGGCTTAGAAAAGCAGAAATTATTGAGGGACGCCGTGGCATCAGTGGATTTCGGCTGGTTAGAAAGCCAGAGGATATTTCATTTCATGATATTTACAAGTCTGTCATGGAAACCGATTCCCTGCACCTGTTTGATATTCATCAGAATCCAAATGATGCCTGTATTGTCGGGCATAATATTCGTCCCGTTCTGAACGGAATGTTTCGGAATATGGAAGAGTGCGTGGAAAGAGAACTTGCAGGCATCACGCTTGCGGATTGTATCAGCAATATGCGTATGTATATCGATGAACATAATGAGAAGGAGGCAGCGGAGTGAAGGCAGCAGTACTTACACACTACGACAAAAATGGTACAGAACTTGAAATCCGAGAGGTGTCTGTTCCTGTTCCGGGAAATGATGAGGTTCTCGTAAAAATCAAAGCAGCGGCTGTCAATCCACTTGACAACATGATCGTTCGGGGCGAAGTGAAACTGATCGTCCCATATCGAATGCCGCTTATTATGGGAAATGAGTTCGCTGGCATTGTTGAAAAAACAGGGAAATATGCCGTACAGTTTAAACCTGGGGATAGGGTTTACTGCAGGATGCCTCTGAAGAAAATAGGTGCTTTTGCAGAGTATGCAGCTGTAAAAGAATCTGCTCTCGCTGTGATTCCAGATTATTTATCATATGAGGAAGCGGCAACAGTTCCGCTTACTGCACTGACAGCGATGCAAGCCTTTGAAATCATGAAGGCAAAAGCAGGTGAATCTGTATTTATCTCTGGAGGAACCGGAAGTCTTGGCGCAATGGCAATTCCTGTCGCCAAAAGTCTTGGACTGCATGTATACACGAACGGAAGCGCGGAAAATGAAGAGCGTGTAAAAAGGCTTGGCGCAGAGAGATTTATTGACTACAAGAAGGAAAACTATGCGGATGAATTAGCAAATGTGGATCATGTCCTTGATACGCTTGGAGACCGCGAACTTCCAAATGAATTCAAGGTGTTGAAAAAAGGAGGCAGTCTTGTATCTCTGCGAGGCCTTCCAAATGGCAGGTTTGCAAAACGAAGCGATATGTCCTTGCCTAAGCGAATTCTTTGTCAACTGGCGGGAAGAAAATACGACAAGATGGCGGCGAAGAAAGACCAGACGTATGATTTTCTCTTTGTCCATGAAGATGGATATCAGCTGGAGAATATTGGGAAAGTCTTTAATAAGGATCATCCGCTGGAAACATCTATTGATGAGATCTTCCGCCTGGATCAGATCAATGAGGCGATGGCAAAGGTAAAACATGGGAAGTCTAAAGGGAAGACAATCGTTATTATGGAGAAATAAGAATCATAGAACCAAGCAGGTACTCCAGATGGGGTACCTGCTTTCTTTGTTCTTTGGTGATGAATATTTTGTTGTTCCTATGTTACCAATTAGTTTTAATGGTAAGATTCTCCGACATATGAGGGTTTTCTATTCACCTTCAGGTACGGATTTTTTACCGTTACACGAATACTACTGGCAGCATCGTTGTTCTTAACGGTAATTGTAGCGGTACCAAATTGTATTGCAAACTGCAAAGCAATGCATTACTATCAAATCAGAGGAGATGTTCGCCATGAAAGATTCAACATACAGCGCTCGCTTTGAAACGAGTATTACAATTGAAGCGGAAGATTGTATGTTAGAAGATAGGTAAAATTATGGTCAACCATTGGAGTGTTTATTGCTTTAACATAATTTTGAAAGGAGGTAGGTCAGCGGGAACAGTATCCGCAAGACCTGAAGAATATCATGAAAAAAGCAAAAGTAATCGCTGCCGTTATTGTACTGGTATTTTTTGTGTCAGCAGGAATGTTCTATTATTTTAAGCAAATCCGACCGGCATCCGATGCTGCTACACTGCAGTCGAAGTTGAAGAACACGTCGGAGCTGACCACACAGGAATTGATCTACCAGGGTGTTTTCCGCGACGAAACAGGGAGCATCCCTTTTATAAATAAAGACAAGTTTCTTGTAAAGTATAAAGCGACAGTCCGGGCGGGTTTTAATGTTTCTGATGCGAAGGTAACAGCAACCGACGATACTGTGACTGTCACAATTCCCCATGCAAAAATCCAGTCCGTAAATATACAGGCAGATGATATAAAGTTTTACGACACAAACTTCTCGATTTTCGATGGCGGAAAGCAGGCCGCGATAGAAGCAGAGAAAAAAGCGGAAAAAAATACAAAGAAATACGCTTCGAAATCAGGCCTTCTGGATGCCGCTGACGCAAACGGATCAAAGGTCATCAAAGCTTTTCTCTCTGATGCGGCCGGGGAAAGAGATATCATCGTGAAATTTAAATAAGCCTGTGTTGATCTGCCGTATAGCAGAATTCGCTGAATCAGAGAGAAATGTGGGAAGTCCAAGGGAAAGACAATCGTTATTGATGAATGATCCGTCCGAAAGCGCGAAGAACGTGATCAATGAAAAGCAGAAGCGGCTTGCCAGAGTCGCAGAGCTTGAAATAGGCAAATGGATCAATCATACAAGAAACAGGGTATCCGACTGAGGACAAGGCTCTAAGAATTTGAGGCAGCTGATTACCTCTTCTGCGAAGAAGATCAGCCTCTTTTTGTGCAGGATACCGGATAGAAATTACATTTGGGGTATATATGGTAAAATAATTAAACAAATAGCAGCGGAAGAAATGAATACGACGGAAGTATTTGAAAATGGAGGTGCGGAATGAAAACGTTTGAAGAAGAATCGTATAAAGTTTTCGAAATGTTCAAGAAAGACTGGGCGCTTGTCACAGCAGGAAATATGCAGGACTACAACACCTGTACTGTGGGATGGGGAAGCATGGGATCCATATGGGGAAGTTCTGGCAAGAGTATGCCGATCGTCACCGTCTATATCCATCCCGCCCGTTATACCAGCGATTTTATGAAAGCGCATGATACGTTTACTGTAAGTTTCTATGATCCGCAGTATAAAAAGGCACTTGCATACATGGGCTCACATTCCGGCCGTGATGAAAAAAAGGCTGAAAAAGCCGGGCTTACGCCTGTCGCAATTGGCAGTGGGGTGACCTATGAGGAGGCAAAAATGACATTCCTTTGCCATAAGCTTTATCTTCATCAGTTTTGCAAAGATTCAATGAATGAGAAAGTCAAGGAATATTATGAAACAAACTTCGAGGTGTATCCTAATGTAACACCGGATGGAACGACGGATACGTGGGAGCCTCATTATGAAATCATTGGAGAGATAGTTGACAGTAAAGGAGATTTGAAATAAAGAGGACCTCAACCAGATTTCGGTAAGGAGAAATGATGACAGGAACAACAGAATTTACCACGGAACGGTTAGTGATGCGCAGATATATAATGGAGGACTCCCGGGTTTTGTTTGAAAAGTTCGGATGCGATCCGCAAATGTACAAATACTCCGGTTGGAATCCATATGCCACATATGACATGGCGAAGCATACCGTACAGCAATATATAGACAGTTATAAAAGAGCAGATTTTTTCGGGTGGGCTATTGAATACCAGGGACATCTCATTGGTACAATCGGTGCTTATGATTTTGATGCGAAGAAAAGCCAGATAGAAATTGGAATGAGCATAGAAGCCGCCTCATGGGGGAATGGATTTGCAACAGAATCCCTAATCGGTGTATTGAAATATTTGACTGAACATGAAGGAATCGAGACAATCACTGCATGGTGCGCAGCGGATAACATTGGTTCAAAGAGGGCTATGCAAAAGGCAGGAATGAAGCAAATTGCCATTGAAAAGAATGGCCTGGAAATTGACGGAAAACTGCATGATAAGCTGATTTACCATTACACGTTGAATTGACGAATTCCAGTTCCAGGCGATTGACTATGTGATCGACCACGCGGAAGAGGTGTTGTCGGAGGAAATGATAAAGCATCTGCATTATATCCTGAAACATGATACAAAGGTTTGAATATTGGACGCGCCTTATTGAAAAAAGGATTTGCAGAACAGAGAATTCCGTATTTCGGTTCAACACATGAGCATCATAATGGCATGTTATATTATCCTCTTGACAGGCAGCAATTTGTCTGCCGGGAAAGGATAATATAGAGAAAATGGATATGAACAATTCAGTAAGAACCGTTACAAGTCTGGCACAGTTTCTACCGCATTATCTGGATCTGAAGGGGATTGTAATCATGCTGGTGGTTGCGGCTGCGGTTGTGGCGCCTATCGTGATCATTCTGACTGCAGCTGGAAAGAGACGGACGATTTCTGCCGGCGATGACTGGAACCTGACGGTGATGTCGGAAGCGGAATTTCAGCGGTATGAGGTTAGGAGTCTGGTGGAACGTTACTACGAATTGACGGTCTCCGGCATGGTTTTTCTGCTTTTCACCTCGCTGTATTTTCTGATGACGTATTTTGGCGCCGGCGGACAGGTGTGGGCGAAGTACAGTTCCTATGTTCTGCTGCTGATGATTATCATCGCGGTGCTGTTGAACGCGTGGCTGGATCATGCGCTGATCCCACTGGAAACACTGCGTCCGGGCGAGCGTGAAGCACTGCACATGACCGGGATACTGTATATGCTGATTATTTTTGCCTACATTAAATTCGGCTACAAGAACGACAATTACGATTCCATCATTCAGTACTTCATTCTGCTGATGATTGGCCGTTTTGTGGGGTTTGACACAACGATCAGCGCAATGAAAAAGAACTTCCACAACCTGATCAACTGTCTTCCGCTTCTGGCCATGGCACTGGCAAGCACAGCTGTTATGGCGCTTGTCGGTTTTTCAATCGGCTACCTGATGACACCGAACGGCGTCGTTTTCAACCTGTTCATCGCGCAGCTGTATCTTTTGGTTGTCATGTCTGTCGCGTATAAGATTAGCAGCAATTTCTGGAAAAAGGACGGATCAGAAGGCATATCAAGCGGCAGTCACTCATCTGGCAGCGGCTTCTCAGGCGGCCGTACGTTCAGAGATCATTCCGCCGGCACCGGATCTTACGGAGGAAGCTCCCGCGGTGAGGAACCCTTCAGAGGAAGAGCATACAGGGGAAAGCACGGGAGATAATTCGCGCTCGCAGATCAGCTGTATACCCGGGAATACATACCTTTAATTTTAAGTAGAGCGCGCAGCAGTGAATTCTGAAGACATGGGCTATAATGACCTTGATTAAGCACCGCAGAGTAAGATGGAAGGAATGCAATGGACATATTTAAGTATGGGAATAAGGATGCAGAGGTTGTTCTTATTCAGATGGTGGATGACCACGACCTTGAGACAATCGAAAATGAGGGAAAACTGATCCGGGACTATACCGGTGCTGACTTCAGGCTGATCGCCTGCAGAGTCGATGACTGGAATAACGACCTGTCACCGTGGGAGGCGCCAGCTGTTTTCGGGAAACAGGGCTTTGGGGGCGGGGCAAAAGATACCCTGACCAAGGTCATGACGTTCTGTGAAGACAAATCCAAGACCTATTACATCGGTGGCTATTCCCTGGCGGGATTGTTTGCGCTGTGGGCAGCATGTCAAAAAGATGTCTTTCAAGGAGCTGCCGCAGCCTCTCCGTCCGTCTGGTTCCCTGGGTTTACGGATTATCTGAACGAACAGAAAATGAAAAGTGAGAATGTATACCTGAGTCTTGGCGATAAGGAAGAAAAAGCCAGAAATCCGGTTATGGCAACAGTCGGCGACCGGATCCGGGAAGCGTATGAGCTGTTGAAAAAACAGAATATAAACTGCATCCTGGAGTGGAATGAGGGCAATCACTTCAAAGATGCCGATTTGCGAACAGCAAAGGCGTTTTCCTGGGTGATGAAGCAGAAAGCGTGAGCAACAAAAACCCTTTCTTCAAGGCTAATGTATATCAAGAAGGGAAAAGTACCATGCAGCTGATAACAAAGTATTTTTACGAGTTAACTACAAAAGAACTGTATGAAATATTAAAAGCTCGAGCAGAGATTTTTGTTGTTGAACAGAATTGTGCGTATCAGGATATCGATGAAAAGGACTACAGCAGTCTTCATATTTTCTATGAATACGACGGAAAAGTCATCGCATATCTCCGGGCATTTCCTAAAGAAGATCATGTGGTTCAGGTAGGAAGAGTTCTGACCCTTCATCACGGGAACGGACTCGGGGGAAAACTTCTGCATGAGGGAATCGCGCAGATTAAGACTGCTTTTAATCCGGAGAAAATCTATCTGGATGCTCAGACTTACGCAGCCGGCTTTTATAAACGGGAAGGATTCAGCGTCTGCTCGGATGAGTTCCTGGAAGATGGGATACCGCATGTCGGGATGGAATTGTTCCTGGAAGATGGAGAACAGCGAGATCATTCCTTTATTTTTGACAGTGTAAAAGACAAACTGTATGAATCACGAATCGAGGAAATTTTCAGCTGGGCAGATGTACGGGGATTTGTTGACTGGAAACACATGGAAGATTTAACATGTGATGTTCTCGACCTGCTTAATGATGCCAGAAAAGAACTGTCTGCACCGGAAGACCGATGGGCTCTGTTTACTGTAGCGAGTGAGATTTTTCTGAAATGGGGCACTAGCGATATGGATGATGACGGCGATACTGTGATTGTCATGGATGAGGTCACGGGTGCCTGGGATGACGCGGTCAGTCGCCTGAAGGATGAGAAAGAACAGAAGCAGGCACTGGAGTTTTTCATGAAGAGTACAGACGGAACGGTCATTGACTACATGGAGGATTATCTTTATGATTTCATGGACACGCATTTTCGGACACCGGAACTCCTGAAGATTAAAAGAAAGTTCCTGGAAGATAAGGTTATGAAGGAAACACAATCGGATAAAAGCGACGATTGGAAGAGTATAGTGATTTCAGAGCTCAGGCTTTATCTGCTGCAGATCTTATCGGATGAAGGCGCTGACATTGAAGATGTGGAACGATATGCGGAAACCATTAATACACACGATACCAGGGAAAGACTCCTTCGCATCTACGAAGAACGCGGTGAAGCGGAAAGAGAAATTGCTCTGCTTCAGAAAATAGCAGGAGAAAAGAAGAATACACACGGCATAAGTTATTACTACATGCGGTATGAACAGAAATTAAAAAGTCTTTACAAGACGACCGGACAGAAAGAAAAATATAACGCACTGCTTAAACAGATGTTTTATGATTTACCAGACGATGAAGATCTTTATCAGGAATACCGCGCCCTGTTTTCTGATGCAGAGTGGAAGGAAGAATTTGAGCAAAATGTCGTTCCTGTCGTTTCCGGATATTATCGTGCCATGCCGCTGTTTGAGCGGGAAAAACGGTACGATTTGATGATGGCTGAGGCTGAGAAAGACGGAAGACTGGATGGATATGAGAAAATCCTGAAGAAGCATTATCCGGAGCGGTGCATGCCGATCCTGATTAGAAATGCTGATGAACTGATGGATCGGGCAAGAGATAGAAAAGGGTACCGCCATGTAGCGAATGTATTACGGAAGATAAAAGGGTATCCGGATGGAGAAGCTGCTGCAGAACGGCTTGCAGAAAAGTACCGTCAGACGTATCCGAGGAGAACGGCTCTGTGGGATGAGTTAAGCGGGATATAGAATAGTGATTTTGATGAATCGTAGAATCGTCGCATGGAAAATATACTTCCATGCGACGAGGTTTGTACATCATATCCGAAATATCAGTGGAGCTTGTAAACTTTAAAATCTTTTACTTTCGGATTGTCTTTGTTTCCAGTTACTTTTGCTTCACGATACCCGTCCAGCTCGGTACCATATTCATTTGTAACGTTGCATGTTGCCTGTAAAAACCATGTATTGGAATTCTTTGCACTTTCCTCCAAATTGCCGGAAAATATCCGGGAAACGATGTATCCGCAGGACGTTGACGGCTCTGAGCCGATGGCAAATCGTGACGCACACACCATGTATATCGGACAGATTGTGGATGCATATATTATCCGGTAATTTTGCGGCGAGAAAGAAGGCCTAACACTCCGGAGTTCGGTAAAGTTTTGAAAGAGGCTGAACAGGAGGGTGTGAAAGTAGTATGCCTGAAATGCCACATGGAGCCGGATCGTCTGGAAATTGTGTGATTTTTTACTGAGAGAGAAGTTCATGCCTTTTCAAATTGTAAAAAAGGATATCCGGGAAATCAGAGATGAAGTGATCCACGGCGCCGGAGATACATTCCAACAGAAGCTGTTTCAGTTGATTGATGCCAGCGGGATGGACGAGGTGACCGTGTATAAGAGGGCAAATATTGACCGCAAGGTGTTTTCCAAGATTCGCTGCAATCGGGATTACCAACCTAAGAAGAAGACAGCAGTTGCCCTGGCTGTTGCGCTTGAGCTGGATATGCCGGAAACCGCGGATCTGCTGTCCCGGGCCGGGCTTGCGTTTTCACCGAGTAATGCGTTCGACCTGATTATTCAATTCTTTATCACAAACAGGATGTACGATATCTTTGAAATCAATGCTGTACTGTTTAAATATGGCCAGCCGGTATTAGGATAATGTACGGGATATTGCAGAGTGGGATTTGTCGTTTGACAAGCGACCACTCTCTTTTTATTTTCAGATATACTTTCATCATCCAAAAGAATTGAGGCGTTAGGAGGATGATGATCATGAGTGCGATGAGAACGATCAAAGTTACCGGTAAAGGAAAGAGCAGGGTAACGCCGGATAGGGATTGTCAAGTTAAGTGTGTAAGTATTTTTAATTTATCTCGGATGGAATATTTTTCCACCCGAGATTTTTGGCTTTAATACTCCTCATATTTCAGAAGCCGATCCTTCATTGACTCTTCCAAAA
>Ga0256406_1005622_pt1 | contig 13258 bp, 11 predicted proteins | sample RumenRJG_03DNA_FD_185986 | JGI IMG/M metagenome (GOLD analysis project Ga0256406, IMG submission 185986) | Bovine rumen microbial communities from Lethbridge, Alberta, Canada - RJG_03 | ecosystem: Host-associated > Mammals > Digestive system > Stomach > Rumen | place: Canada: Alberta | collected...
ATGATGCGGTTCCAGCCGAAATGACCGGAAGCAATCTGGATGATGAAGTATTTGAGGTATTCCGATTCGAGGAGCTTGACCGGCATGCCGCCTTCGCCCGAACTCATGCGCACAGGCAGGCCGCATTTCTCGTTGAGGTAGCCGACCGCGAGCGCGACGGCTTCCCATGCGCGCGTCGAGAGCGCGCCGATGGACATGTCGGAGAAGATGAGCGGATAGATCCACTGCACAGGCGGCGTGCGGTCGGCCTTGACGAGCTTGCCGTCCACGACTTTGAACGGCAGTTCATGCGAGTCGAGCACGCGGCCGAACGGCGAACGGATGTCGAACGTATGGCGCGCGGCGTCGAGCGACGGGTCCGTCATCTGCGAGATGCGGCCGACGACGATGGAGTCGAGCGCGCGCTGCGCATTGAGGTTCGTGCGGCCGCCGCGCTTGATGGGGCCGTTGTCCTTCGACAGCAGCGTGCGGCGCCCGTCCGGATTGCGCACGGGGCGGATGGCATGGTTCGGACAGATTTTCTCGCACATGCCGCAGCCCCGGCAGAAATCCGTCAGGCTCGCGACCTGCTCGATGACGGGCCGCGCGATGTGCGTGCGCTTCGGCTTTGGCACGCCTTCTTCGGAAATGGTGATGGAACGCTGCTTCGTCACGACGTGGATGGCCCTAAAAGAGCAGCTCGCCACGCAGCTGCCGCACATCGTGCAGCGCTCGGGATCGTATTCGATTTTCCAGGGGAGGTCGTTGACTCCCACGTCCTGCGTCTTTACTGCTTGCATCTTGCTACCTCCAGGTTGTTGTCGATGGTGACGATCTCGCGCTCGTTCGGGTAGATGTCCTTCGTCTCGTCGCGGTTCGGCATGATCTCGTTGATGCCGCAGACCTCCGACGAGATGGCGACCATCTCGTCCGTGCGGCCGACGACGACGGGGCGCAGCTTCTTGCTGTCGCAGCACGTCATCATCGTGCCGTCCGGCAGCACCGCGATGACCGTGTTCGGCCCGTTGATTTCGAGGTTCGCGAGGCTCTGGCGGATGGAGGAAAGCACGTCGGCATCCTCGCGCTCGCGCATTTCATCGAACGGCAGCGGCGTGATGACATGCTTGTAGTAGACGAGCGGCCACTGCAGCTCGTGATGCACATAATGGAGGGTATTGAGGAAGCACTGCGAGTCGGACTCGAAGCCGATGTAGCCGCGATGCAGCGATTTCTGGAACTCCTTGTTCTTCGTGTAGAACGTATTCTCGCCGTTCGCGCAGAGCGTGTAGCCCTGGAGGAAGAACGGATGCGCGGCGTAGCGCACGATGTCGTAGTTCGTGTTCTGGCGGCACTGCGCGACGATGGACTTCGCCACGAGGCAGCCATTGTCGTCCCAGAGGTGGAAGTACGTCGCGATGTCGGCCGGGTCGCCGATTTCCTTGAGCGTCAGGACGTCGGGCCAGAACGAGTAGACAAAGCCCGCGTTGTGCTCCTCAAGAATCTTGCGCAGCGCGAGGCGCGTGTCGAGCAGCAGGTCTTCCTTTTCCCGCTGCGTCATGTGCGCCGTCTCTTCCGGGTAGTCATAGTTGCGGAAAATATAGTACGGCATCGCCTGGATGTCGAGGCCCGGGCGCTTGTCCGGGATCGGGATCCACTCTGCGATCTGCACGAAGTTGTGCGCGTCCATGTACTCTTCCACGAGCTGCGCGCCGCGCTGCGTCACGGCCATCGAGAGGAGCGGCTTGTCCTTGTAGCCGGAAAAGATGCCGTAAAGATCCTGCATGACCATCGCAAAGCCCGAGTTGTCATGCCCCTCCTGCTGCGGCAGCATGAGCTTCAGCGCCAGGGACGGCTGAACGGGCACCTTGCTCTTGATCGAACCAATTCTGCACATATCGGTCTCTCCCTTGAAACATTGCGAGACGACGAGGCAGCGTAGCCCGAACAAGCGCAGAGCCGCGAAGATTCCTCGCTGCCCGAGTGCCCGTTCCTCATCGGACGTCGTCGTCCGCAAAATATACACATTTGTTCGTCCAGTAAGAAGTGGACGTTACGTAACTCCTATTATAAAAATGTATATTTGCTATGTCAATGGGATTTTGCAGGTATACAAGAATACACAAAAAGCAGGAGCGTCCGTTTGCCGTGGACGCTCCTGCTTTTGCTGCTATGGATTGGTACACTCAGAGATACCCGACCGGATTCACGGGCGAGCCGTTGACGCGGACTTCGTAGTGGACGTGCGGGCCCGTGGAGTAGCCGGTGCTGCCCATGTAGGCGATGACCTGGCCGCGGCGGACGTGCTGGCCGGGGACGACGACGACCTGCATGGCGTGGCCGTAACGCGTCATGATGCCGTTGCCGTGGTCGATGTCGACCATGTTGCCGTAGCCGCCCGAGTTCCAGCCTGCGACAGCGACGGTGCCGTCCGCCGTCGCGACGATCGGCGTGCCCATGTCGTTCGCGATGTCGATGCCGGGATGGAAGTCGGAGCCGCCCCAGCGCAGGCCGTACGGCGAGCTGACCTCGCCGCGTGCCGGCCACATGGAAGGCGTCGTAATGGACAGGCCGAAGTTCAGACCCGCAGAGCCTGCCGCGCCCGCGGCCCCCGGCGCGAGGAGCGCCTGGTTGTCGCGCATCGTCTGCTTGAGCTTTTCAAGGCTTGCGCGGCGCGTAGCGACACGCTTTTCGAGGTCGTCGAGCGTCGCGCGGACGTTCTGCACGTCCGGTGCCGTCGCCGGGCCGCCGACGCTGCCGAGCAGCCCCGGCACATTCACGTTGCCGAGATGGATGGCGCGCACGCCGTCCATGCCGATGGCGCCGCCCTCGCGCCCCCTGAGCATCCACGAAGGATACGGGCCGCCCTGGCCGTCCTGCTTGCTGTCACCAGCATTCGCATCCTTTGCATCCCCTGCGTTGTCATCGGCCGCCGGTGCGCCCGTCTGGCGGCGGAGCTCCTGCTCCATCTGCGTGAGCTCGTCCATCTGCTGCTGGAGGCTGTAGGCTTTCTTCGAGAGCTGCAGCAGCTGCTCCTGCTGGATGCTGTTGACCTCGCGGAGTTCCGCGATTTCCGATGCGTCGCTCTTCGCCGTCATCGTGCTGTAGACGCCGTAGCTGAATGCGCCGACGAACAGCAGCGCGCCCGCTGCGAGCACGGCCGCGCCATATTTCACCATGCGCGCCGAGAGCGTGATGCTGTGCACCGTATCGCCCCTATCAGGCACGATCTTGATCGTATAATGCTGCGCAGACGGCTCTGCCTGCGTCTTTTCTTCCTCTGCCACGAAAAAAGTACCTTCCTTCCTTTAATGCGCGCCCATGGCCTTCTGGAGCGCCTGCTGTTCCTCATCCGTCAGCGTGTACGTCGACTTGCCGCCTTCGATCGGCTTCACGTAGCTGCGGCTGTCCTCCCGGCCGAAGATGCTCGAGAGGATGACGCCGTTGTTTTCCGCATCGAGCAGCGCGACCGCATACGAAAGATCGCTGCCCATGTCCTCAAACGCGCGGAACCGCACGACGCCGACGCGCGTCAGCGCTTTCTGCAGCAGCGCCGAAATCGCCTTGTTCTCCGCATCGATGCGCTTGTTCTCCTCGACGACCTTCTGCGTCTCCTCGATGTGCCCGATGAGCATGCGCTCGAGGTTCTGCCCGTCCACGCCCGTCATCATCTTGCGGTAGCGCTTCTTCATATACGACACGTTCATCCAGAGATTGATGATGATCGCATACATGATGACCACGAGCACGCCGAGGCCGCCCGTGAGGTACATCAGGTTGTTCATGACAAACGCCGAAACTTGCTGGATATCCAAACTCGAATCTTCCCTTCCGAACTTCCCTTCCCTGCGGGAAAAAATCATGCATTGTAACTTTCAGTTTACCACAAAAGAGGGAAGCCGTCTACGAAAAAGCACGGCAGCGGCGAAGTGCATCGATGCCTCCCCGAATGGCAACGAAAGATAAAATTTTGCATTTTCCTCTTGCCTATTTGATAAAGTCGTGCTAAACTAAAAGTCATCCAAGAGACGTACGAAAGGCAGGGACCCCGCATGGAATTCCACGAAAAACTCCTGATGCTGCGGCGCAAGAAAGGCGTGACCCAGCAGGAAGCGGCTGACGCCCTCGGCGTCTCCCGCCCCACGTATGGCGGCTATGAATCGGGCAAGCGCCACCCGCAGCGGAACGCGATGTACCAGCGCCTCGCCGACTACTTCGGCGTCGCCATCGACGAATTCTTCCCCGCACAGGCAAAAGAAGCGGTCGCAGCCAAGCAGCCGCCCGCCACGGCCGCGCAGAACGACCATGCCGTCATCGCGCACCACCTCGCGGGCGAGCTCGCCGGCCTCTTCGCCGGCGGACAGCTCAGCGACCAGGACAAGGAAGCCGTCATGCGCTCGCTCGAGCGCGCCTACTGGCTTTCGCATCCGGACGAAAAACCATCCGAAGGACTCTGACCGTATTTTACGATCTGCATATGAAAGAGAGCTGACCCATCATGTCGCATGAAGATATTTTCCGCGCCCGCATCCTGGCCTCGCGCTACGAGCAGCTCAAGACCCTCCTCGAAACGGGAGGCTCGATCCTCTGCCTCGCGGCTGTCCTCGCCTGGGCGAACTTCCTCTGAGGAAGACAAGCAAGCCACCCCATTTTTATCCATTATATACATCCAAAGTCTAACTAACAAACGAAACGGCGCCCACCACGCAGATTCCTCTGCACGGCGGGCGCCGTTTCATATTCCGCTGGATTGCCGTGCGCCTTATTTCTTCAGTGCGCGATAAATGTCAACAGCCTCTTTGAGCACGGCCTTGTCATAGGCATTGAGCTCGCGCTCGACCGTCTCTTTGCCCGTCAGACGGAGTGTCGCTTTGGCATCCTCGGCTGTCACGCCGGCATAGATTTCATCGAGGATGTCGCCCTCGAACAGCGCCGAATAATTCTCCGTGACGAAGCCCGTCGCCGTCTCCTGTTCCGACGCGCCCTCGGGCACCGTGAACGCGAACGTCTTGCCGTTCATCACGAGCGCGACTTCCTTGAAATCGAGGAACTCGAGCCCTGCGTACGAAAATAACATGCGGAACGACACCGCATCGTCCTTTTCCGCGAGCGTCACCGACGGGATTACCGCCGCCGCCTTGCCCGACAGCCGCCCGAGCACCTCCGGCTTCGGCGCGAAGACATAACCCTTCGCCTCCTCGTCATACCGGCAGGCGAACTTGTCGCAGAGCGCATTCGCCTGCTGCACCTTCGTCAGCGTCGCCTGCTGCTGTGCAGCCGCGGCCTTCTCCTCGCTCTTCGCGCCCTTCGCCGAGCAGATGCCGACCGAAAGAACCAGCACCAAGAGCAGGCTCAGAAGCATCATGCATTTCTGTTTCAAAAGAATTCCCTCTTTCTCGTAAATCTGACAACCTTCATCTTCATGATAGCATAGAAGTCTGAAAATCGCCATGTCCTCATCCCGCCAGCATCCGAAAATGGGGGCTTTACGCAAACTCGCGTGTCGGAATCGTTTCAAGTTCCGTGCGAAGGGCAGATTCAATCTTCCTCACATCGATATCATCCTGCAGGTTCAGGAAATAACGTGCGGACATGCCAAAATATTTTCCGAGCCGCACGGAAGTATCCGCAGACATCTTTCTCCGCCCATGCAGGATGTCCTGGATGCGCGAAACCGGCACATGGATGTCTCGTGCAAGACGATAGGCGGAAAGGTGCAGCGGCTCCATAAATTCCTCTTTGAGAATCTCGCCCATCGTCGGCGTCTCAATCCGTTCTGCCATCAGAAACAACCCCTTTCAATGATAGTCCACAATTTCAACATTCTCTGCATCATGCCCATTCCAGATGAAACAGATACGATATTGCGCATTGATGCGTATGCTGTGCTGCCCTTTCCGTCCGTTTCCTTGTCTGCAAAACTCTTGATCATGATTTTATTATACATGCGATTCAGGTAGAAATCAATCTGGAACGTTAGCACGTCTATATCTGATCCGATTCATCAAGGTACTCAAGAAACTCATCAGGATCATCTACCTCACGATAAATTGCGCCCTCGCCCAGTGCCTCAAAATGCCTCCTGCCACAATGGATCTTATCATTTTCTCTCCCACGCTTCTCGTATTCGTCACTATTCGCTTTCGATTCAAGAACAAAATAGAGCCGTTCTTCCCCTTCTTCACGGATTACGAGTGCCCAATCAGGATTGTATGTACCAAGCGGCGTACCAATCGTAAACCAGTCCGGAAGCTTGGCATACAACCGGATGGCACCATCCTTTGCACTGGCATTCGCCTCGAAGACACGTGCAAAGCGTTCCTCATTGGTACTGTCATAAATAACATGGTCATACACGCTATGCTTGCTCGGAAGCAAATTCGAATCAGCATAACCGCCGAGCTCATGCATGCGGAAAAGTTCTTGCTGATAATACTGCCCGTCCAATCGATGATAGCAGATACCGTCTACGATGAGATGCTGCATTTCCTTACGAATGATTTCCGTGACGCCTTCCATGAATGCCTGCGGATTCTTCTTGAAATCCTCCAGCCGTGAGCCATAGTCATCGAATGGCTCCCAAATACCCGTTTCTGGATTCTCATGTGTCCCCGTCAAAAGCTCGACGATTGTCCTCCGCGTAAGATTTGTCGCATTCTGGATGTAAGCGACAATATCTGGGAGACAACGTTCCTTTTCCTTTTCTGCATAGGCTGTCTTGGAATCATGCAGTTCTTCCGTATCAATGCCAGAATGAGCAACATGCAATGCCGCTTTCTTCACGACGATTCTCGGTTTCGGAATATACAGTTTGTCCCGATCAGCAATCTTTTTCCTGCAACGCTCAAGCAGTACCGCTTTTGAGAATTTCACACGATAAGACGTACGCCATTTGATTTTATCCCAAAGGAATTTAAACTCTGGTGAACCGAAAATTTCTTCATTGATATGCACTGGCACGCGCGGTCCGCGCCGGCGAACGCCGAGATTGCCACAAGCACGATGACAAATCGTTGCAATCTCATGCATATAGGGACAAAATTCTTCCGGCAGCTGCAAATCATGCGAACGAAGCGCATCACGCAAAACGGAAGTCACATGTCCCGTTTCATCGATATAATCTGCCGCGCGTAATGCTGCCATAATCGCCTCGCCTTTTTCAGTACCCAGGAAAGGAGCATCCTCCGCATCAGCATTTTCTGTCGGCAACTCATGCAGTTTTGCAAATCTGCATGCCTCCAAAACACCAAAACGAATGCCATCCTTCTCATATTCCTCCTGAAGGCCGGCCGCAAACTCTTCAAAGCTTTCATTTGCGATTACTGTCAGGTTGTTCACACCCTCGTCCCGCACACGATTGCCATCCTGATCTACACAGAGACGCAGACCACGCCCAATGGCTTGCCGTCTCCACATATCGCTTTTCGTCTCTCTCATCGTGCAAATCTGGAACACGTTCGGATTGTCCCAACCTTCACGCAGTGCCGAATGTGAAAAAATAAACCGGACAGGACAGTCAAATGAAAGCAACCGCTCCTTGTTTTGCATGATCAGGTGATATGCCGAAGCATCAGCAGCAGATGACGCTCCTTCTTTTGTGTCTTTCCATTGCGATTCCTTGTTCTGTGCCTTCTTTTTGGAGTCTTGCGAAAAATATCCGTCATGCACGAGCGCAGCTTCGATTCCATTTGGATGCCACCGCTTGCACAAATCCTGATACCTCGGTTTTCTGATTTCCTCCGTGTAAATTTCCTCAAACCATCTGGCATATTCTCCCTCCTGCGGTTCTCCATTTTCATCATACGTCCGATAATCCGCTACATGATTGAGAAAAAACAAGCTGAGCACTTTGATATTGCGCTTCTCTTCCAGAAAAATCTGTTCTTTCTCGAGATGTGCCCGGATGGTTGCTCGAATCTGCTGCCGCTTGATTTCTTCATCCGCAAAGCTGCCAACTGCTTCGCCAAGGCGAAGCATGCAGTTCCGTGGGGAAAAGCTCATCCATTCATTGCCCGGCTTGCAAAATATGTCATCGACAATATATCCTGCATACACGGGACGCCCCGTGAGTTCCTCGAAATCATCTCCAACGTGAACCGTCTTCATCACACGTTTGACTGTGCCCTTTTTCCCAAGCACATCCATCTCCACTTTCGCCGAGAGCCTGCTCCCCCTGTTGCTTACAGATTTCAGGCGGATATAAGCATCATTATGCGCATCCTCTACGGCACAACTGTCTACCTCAATCCGTTTGACGAGCCTCTGTTCATAACTATCGACCGCATCGAGCTTGTAAATCTTATTCTCTACACGTACCGGTGTAGCAGAATAGCGGATTGTCGCAAGCGGATGGAGCGTTTTTACTGCTCGCCACTGATCGTCCGTAGAAATCGTCGATTGCGGTTCGTCGATAATAACAATGGGATGTGTCGCTTGTAGAAATTCAATCGGCTTCGCTCCGCCAAACTTTTTATCGCTATACCGATTGATCAGATTTGTATCTTTTTGAAATGCATCAATGATGATGACCATAATCTGAAGCGTACTGCGCGATGCAAAATCCCGGATGTGCCCCATCTGCTTGCTATCGTAAAGATAGGCATCATATGGGACATTCTGATACAGGGCTGCGAAATGTTCGCGCGTGATATCGATGGTCTTCTTCACGCCTTCTTTGATTGGGACGCTCGGCACTGCAATGACAAACTTCGTGAATCCATATCTCTGATGCAGTTCGAGAATGGTACGCAGATAAACATACGTCTTTCCTGTTCCCGTCTCCATTTCAATATCGAGATTCAAGCCACTAAGCGATTTCGATTGAGGGAGTCCATTTCGCAGCTGAATATCTCGAATGTTTTTCAGCACTTGTTCTTCCGAAATTTCCAGATGATTGCCCTCTTGTGGCAAAACCTCATCGTCCCGGGCAAATGGAAGAGAATCTGTCTCTTCCGTAACGGAAAACAGCGGCTTCTTCCGCGATTGTCCACGAAATACATCGCACACGGCGGCAATGGCTTCCTGCTGATATGGCAGAGATGCTTCAAATTTCAGTTTCATTCCACGCCCTCCGATCAGATGCAAAGGAATCCTTCATCTGCAAGGCCTGCAGATGACAACGTCTCTCGGATATTCGTCTTGTCTACATCTGATGCAAAACAGGCATCGCTGAAAACCACCTGCCACTCATCCGCTTCAGATTCTTCATGCATCTTGACCAATGCCTCTGCATCCTCTGAAGTGAATCCTTCTGTCAGACAAATCACAAGGGAACCATTCCCTATAAAGTATATATTCTTGTCACCTGCCATACGACAACGAACTGGCACAGTCAACGGCTTGCCAAGCTTGAGCAAGATTTCATAGATGACATCCTGTTCCTTGCGCCCATCAATAAATGTACGGACACTCTCTTGCAGCTCCTGCATCACGTTTTCCGGATTGCCCTGCCACTTCCGAACGTTCGATGTGTCAAGACGAAAGACACGGAATCCAAGATCGAGTGCTTTTGCCCGTTTCTTGTCTTCACACGTTTTTTTGATAGATTCTCCCGCCCTGCGAATGCGTTCCTTGGCAATCTCCGTCAAAAGATGTGGCGCATGGATTTCATTCAAAACATCTTTTTCGTTTGCAACAATCCTTTTTTGGTCATTGCCTGTTCCATTTGCCACAGAATCTATATTCACGGGAATCTGTACAAGAATATATTTTCGATTTCCACCATCATCTGCATTCGCCTGCATAACAGCTTGCGCCATTGTTGCAGAACCAGAAAAAAAGTCCAAAACCGTACAATCGCGATTGGAAGCAAATCCCAGCAAAAATTTCAGAAGCTCTACCGGCTTTGGATTAAAGAACACATCTTTTTTGAACAGTTCATAAACATCGCTGCTGCCCGTGCTTGTCTCGCCTTTATCCGAAATGACCTCGATTGTCTCAAACAGGCTGCGTGGTTTTTTCCCTTTCGGCAACCGTTGCTTGAATTTGACAGACCATTTTCCAGATTCCAACCGATCAAATTTGATTTCCCCAGCGTCTTTGTCCTTGAAAAACCGTTTTTCCGAACGAAGCCAGCTCAAAGGGTTCCCATCATCGTCATATTGCAAGATGGTTCCATCCGGGCATTCAATCGGGTAATACTGTTTTCCGCTTTTCCTGCGAAACGTATCCCAGTAAAATTTTCCCTTTTTATCTTCTTCTTTGTAGCGCTTGAGATATTCTGGCTCATATGCTTCATAAAAAGCTTTCAACGAATCAATATTCTTTGCATATACATGAATGTACTCATGTTCGATAGCAAAATATTTCGAGTCATTCCCACCGCCCTTTTTGTTCTGCCAGATCAACGTCGCAATGAAATTTGTTGGGATAAAAATTTCGTCACAAATTTGTTTCAACGTCGCCTGTTCACTATCATCGATGGAAATGAAGATGACGCCATCCTCCGCCAACAAATTCCGTGCCAAGCGCAGGCGCGGGTACATCATATTGAGCCAGTCCGTATGGAAACGACCATTGCTCTCTGTGTTTTCCTGAATTTTTCGGCCTTCACTGTCCACCTGTCCAGTCACCACCTTGTAGTTCTGGATATTATCCCGAAAATCATCCTTATATACAAAATCATGGCCAGTATTGTAAGGCGGATCAATGTAGATCATCTTGATTTGTCCATGGTAGCTCTTCTGCAAGAGTTTCAACACTTCTAAGTTGTCGCCCTCAATATAGACATTCTGCGTTGTTTCCCAATCTTTGCTTTCTGTCTTACAAGGACGCAGTGTCCCCCTTGATGGAGCCTGCGAAATTGCAAGCGCTCTTCCCTTCCCATTCCAACGAAAGGCATAGCGTTCCTGCTCATCATCTATGGCTCCTCCCAGCAGCTGGCGCAAGGTATCAAAATCCAAGTGTCCTTCTTCTACTGCTTCTGGGAAATATTGCTGTATTAACTCTATTCTCTGTCGCAGAAAATTTTCTGATATTCCCTCCATGTCTGGCACGATACTTCCTCCTATTCTTTCCTTCTGGATACATAATCATATTTTCGTCACCAAACATGCCGACTTGATAAACAGAGATTTTTCGGGCTATAATATAAAAATAGGTTATTGTTTTATGCGTTTTTGAAAACGCTTCTTATGAATACAAATTTATAGTTTTTGCCCCATCACTCCCTTGCCCACCGCAAAAACGTCCGATGCGTAACGCCGAGCTGCTTTGCAGCTTCTCTTGCTGAAACCTCGCCGCGTGCCCACGCCTCCCGCAGTGCTTCATATGCCTCCGGCCGTTCCCTCGGCGGACGACCGAACTTCACGCCGCGCGCTTTCGCCGCCGCGATGCCCTCACGCTGCCTCTGGCGGCAGAATTCCCGCTCCGTCTGCGCGACATAGGAGAGCAGGGCGAGCACGATGTCCGCGATGAGCCTGCCTGTGAGGTCGCAGCTGCGCCGCGTATCAAGGATGGGCAGGTCGAGCACGACGATGGCAATACCTTTTTCCTGCGTCAGACAGCGCCACTCCTCCACGACCGCCGCATAATTCCGCCCGAGACGGTCGATACTCTTCACGACAAGCGTGTCTCCTGCACTGAGCCGCCGCCGGAGCCGCTGATATGCCGGCCGTGAAAAATCCTTCCCGCTCTGCCGGTCGATATAAACATCCTTTTCCGCAACGCCGGCCTCCCGCATCGCTCGCATCTGCCGGTCGATGCATTGTTCCTTCGTTGATACCCGGATATAGCCATATACATGTCCGCTCATGGTCTCCGTCCTTTCGAAAATCTTGCGACCACCTGCCAAACATGATATAATCAAAGACAACAAGAGCAGCTGGTGCTTCGAACCCATCAGCTCGCCCTTCGTAAAATCTATTCAGACGAGAAGGGGCTGCGGCTCGACACACGGTCAGCATCACCTCTTCCAGATCGGCTTCTTTGCTCCGTCAGTAGCTTGCGAACTACTTCAGAAGCTGCAGAATGCCAATCACAACTCCCGCAAACGCCAGCACGAGGCTGATTTTTTCGTAAGTGCTCATGGCATCCACCTCCCATCAGGGGGCGCTGATGTCAGCTGCTCTTGCAAAAAGTATAGCACATGTGCTGGCTTTTTGCTATGATAGAGAAAAAAGCCAAGAAGGAGCGGTCACATATGCTGCCAGAAGAACGTCAGAACATGATCGTCCAGCTCGTGAACGAGCACGGATCGGTGAGCGTGAAGGAGCTCAGCAAGCGGTTCGCGGTGACGGATGACAGCATCCGCAAGGATCTCGCGCTGTTGCAGAAGAACGGGCTGCTGAAAAAGACGTATGGCGGGGCGCTGAAGGTCGCGCCGGACGAGGATCACTTCGTGTCGCAGCGCAAGCCGAAGTACCGCGCGGAGAAGCAGCGCATCGCGAAAAAGGCGCTGAAGCTCTTGCATGACGGCGAGACGATCTTCCTCGACATCTCAACGACGAACATCGAGCTCGCGAAACTCCTGAAGACGTCGGGCCTCGCGCTGACGGTGGTGACGAACATGGTGGACGTGATGACGACGATGGCGGGCGACGAGCACAACCGGCTCATCTTCATCGGCGGCACGTTCAGCGAGGGATGCGACGGCTTCGTCGGGGCGCTGACGAACCGGGAACTTGCGCGCTACCATTTCGACAAGGCATTCCTCGGCGTCGTCGGCCTCGACCTCGCGCGGCGGCAGGCGACGACGTACACGCCGGAGGACGCGACGACGAAGGAGGCCATCCTCGCTGCGAGCGCGGAAAGCTGGCTGCTGCTCGAAACGCGCAAGCTCGAAAAGACGGGGCCATATGTTTTCTCTGATTTGCGCGACGTGAAGGGCGTGCTGACGGAGAAAGCAGTCAGCGAGGCAACGGCTGAACGGCTGACACAGCTCGGAATCATCTGTCAGTAAGCAAAAGATATCCTTCGATGTTCATACAAAAGATTTTGTTTGGTCATACCTTCGACACACCCCCAGTCAGCTTTGCTGACAGCCCCCTCTGAGAGGGGGCCTGAATTACCAGAAAAACCGTTGGAATGTTCCACGTGGAACACTCCAACGGTTTTTCGTATACCGCTTTTTTCAATCTCACTCGATGACGTGGACTTTCTCCGGATCATAGCGGTCTTTCCACGTGCGCTTCTCGGCCGGATAGCCGACAGGAATCAGGCAGAACGGGATCGTGTGATGCGGCGTATGAAGGACGGTCACAACGTTGTCGATGCGGTCCTCGTAGGGCGCGATGCAGAGCCAGACGGCACCGAGGCCGAGCGTCGTGGCTTCGAGCAGGATGTT
>Ga0256406_1005624_pt1 | contig 13252 bp, 11 predicted proteins | sample RumenRJG_03DNA_FD_185986 | JGI IMG/M metagenome (GOLD analysis project Ga0256406, IMG submission 185986) | Bovine rumen microbial communities from Lethbridge, Alberta, Canada - RJG_03 | ecosystem: Host-associated > Mammals > Digestive system > Stomach > Rumen | place: Canada: Alberta | collected...
GCCAGCTGCGTCCTTTGACCTACTATTACACGGATGACCAGCTGCATGTGCTGGCGGAAAACGGCCTGAAGTATCTGTACGACGTGGACCAGAGCAAGCTGCAGACCCTGCCCGACACCTATTACATCGACAAGGACGGCAGCCTGATCGGCCTGTACCATGCCGGTTCCGTGCTGGACAAGAGCGAAGGGGAAATCGAAGTGAACCTGTCCGCGGCCGGCGTGGACGATGACGGCAACGTGGTGGAAGCCCCCATTGCCCATTCTTCCAATACCCAGGCACCCGCTGTAAAAGACACGGACAGCGACGACCAGGCACAGACGGATACTGATACCGGCAAGGGCAAGGGTCTGTCCAACCTGCAGAAGCGGGCTGCCGCCCGGGAAGCCGCCCGGCAGAAGGCTGCCGAGGAAAAGGCACAGAAAGAGGCTGCGAAGAAGGCTGCCAAAGAGAAGAAGCAGGAAGCCGATGAGCAGCAGGCTGACGATGCCCAGGCCAAGGCCGATATCGCCAAGCTGGCCGCCCGGTATCGGGCCGACAAGGCCGCCGATGCCAAATTGGATGCCCAGATCGCGGTCGACCAGAAGGCCCAGCTGGCCCAGGAAGCGGCTGCGAAGAAGGCAGCTGCCGATAAGGCCAGACGGGATGCCCAGGAAAAAGCCGAAGCAGAAAAAGCCAGGGCCAGAGCGGCAGAACTTCGGAAGAATGCTGAAAAGAAGAGCCATAAAGAGAATGCTGTGAAGATCGGTACGGGCGCTGCGGTCGTGGGCGAAGTGGCCAAAGCGGCCGCTGCGAAACCGGCTGCAGTAACGAAAGCAGCTGCAGATACGGTGAAAGCCGCAGCGGAAACGAAGAAAGAAACGAAGGCGGAATCCAAGACGGCACCGAAGGCGGAAACCAAGGTGGAAACGCCGTCCAGGCCGCTCACGGTGAAAGAGAAAGTGGCCATGATCCAGGCTGAAGAAGCCAAGAAGGAAGCGGAAGAAGAAGCCGCCCGCATGAAACAGCTGGTGGCCATCAAGGAAGCTGCGGAAAAGAAAGCGGCCGAAGAAAAGGCCCGCCGGGAAGCCGCAGAACGGGCTGCCGCCGAAGAACGGGCCCGCCAGGAAGAGGCTGAACGGCAGGCGGAGGCAGAGCGTCAGGCCGCTGCTGCCGAAGCGGCCCGGCAGGCCGCAGCCGCCGTGGACTATGACACGAACGGGTCCGGCGTGATCACCGGTACGGACGTGCGGATGCGGTCCGGCGCCGGCACCGATTATAATGTAATCGGCGTGTTCGACAACGGCGAGACCGTGCAGGTAATGGCCAGTGCCCAGGCCGACGGCATCACCTGGTACCAGGTACAGCGCAGTGACGGCACCACCGGCTGGGTATCCGCCGACTATTGTTCCATGAACGGCGGAACGGCCAGCAGCTCCACCGGCACCATCACCGGTACCGATGTGCGCATGCGGGCCAGCTACAGCACCGACAGCGATGTGCTGGGCTATTTCGACAACGGCGAAACCGTCACCATCCTGGACGATGTGACCAGTGGCGGCCAGCGCTGGCTGCAGGTACAGCGCAGCGACGGCAGCACCGGCTGGGTGGCCGCGGATTTCGTGGCGGAAGGGTAGAAGTTGTCCTCCCCTGAAAGGGGAGGGGGACCGGCCGAATGGCTGGTGGAGGGGTCTCACACCTCCCTACCCGCAAGCGGGTCCTTTCCCCCTTTCAGGGGGACACAAGTTCGAAATCCTGCTGGTTCTCCTGTAAAGTTCGTGATACAATGACTACATAAAAATAAAGGAATGGATTGCATAAGCGTGAGAGGAGGCAGACCATGATGAAGAAATGGGTACGGATCCTTGCTGCAGCCTGCTGTTTTTTGGGTCTGACATTCCCCCTGGAACGGAAAGCAGATGCTTCTGCCACCGGGACCATCATCGGGACGGAAGTCCGGATGCGCAAGGGGGCAGGGACGAATACAGATATCATCGGCTACTTCAATGACGGTGAAAAGGTGGAAGTACTGAAGAGCAACGTGAACGAAGGCCGCAAATGGTACGAGGTGAACCGCCAGGACGGCACCCAGGGCTGGGTGGCCGGCGAATACTGCCGGGTGCCGGAAGGTTCCCTTATCCCTTCGGAAACCCGCCTGCAGGATCGCAAAGGCAAGATCATCGGTACGGAAGTGCGGATGCGCAGCGACCCCAACCAGAACGCCGACGTGCTGGACTACTTTGAAAAAGGCGAAATCGTCACCATCCTGGATGCTGCCGATGGGGGCGGACTGAACTGGACAAAAGTGGAACGGGAAAATGGAGACATCGGCTGGGTGGCTTCGGATTACCTGCAGGAATTGTAATTATCTGGTCAAAAATCGGCTCCTATGATAAAATATAAGGAATGACAACTAGGAGGTTCTAGTAACATGAAAAAATTCTGGCAAACTTTGTCTGCCGTCGCTTTTTGTGCAGCTCTGACGCTGCCGGTGATTCCCCAGGCGGAAGCCGGGACCTTCACCTTCACGCCGTCCAAACCGGCGGAAACCACTTCTCAGCAGCAGACCCCTGCCGCCACTCCGCAGGTGAAATCCCTGAAACTGGCTGTGGTGCCTCTGATGATCGGTGAAAAAGTCGAAGACAACCAGGGCATGAAACCCATTGTGTACAGCAACGAAATCGCCAAGAAATTCCAATATCCGGAATATGATATGGTGGATTCCGATGTGGTCCGGAAAGTGGCCCTGCAGGAACAGGACAACCTGTTCACCAAAGAAGGGCTGCAGGCCGTAGCCAAGGCCAGCGGGGCCGATGTGGTCATCGCCATGGCCGTGGACAAGTTCGACGTGACGGAAGACAACTTCCGCCGGGAACCCATGACCATCCTGGATTACCGGGGCCGGTTCGCCACCCTGAACACCATCAACGGGAAATTCAAGGATGACCACTGGAGCTACAGCCGCGAAATGGAAAGCGGCGCCATCAATCCCCGGTCCGACTGGCCCCATCACGAATTCGGCCTGTTCGTACGGAGAGAACTGAACAAGGTCATCAAGAACAACAAATAAGTACAAAAAGGGGGGCTATCGCACAAAAGGCGACAGCCCCTTCTTCATGAAGAAAGGAATGGCAGCGCATGGATTGGGCAGAAATCAAGGCGGCCGGCAGGGCCTGCTACAATTTAGTACATTTAAAGGAACGGAAACGGTATTGGGTGTACCTGCTCCGCTGCCGGGCCCACAGCCACCAGATGGACGAGCTGCAGCAGTTCTTCCATGCCACGGCCCTGCGCCGGGAAGTGCTTCAGGGCATGCCCTGCCTGCTGGAACAGGCCACCCGGGCGTTCTTCTATAAAGGAGCCACCTGGGAGGAACGGACCCGGCTGATCCGGGACCATATCTCCCTTCTGGAAGAGAAAATGCAGCCGGACTTCCTGCGGCGGATCTACGCCGAACACGGCCGGGTGAATCTGTGGACGGACGAGTTCCAGGAAAAGCCTTTGACCCTGGACCTGCTGTTCCATCCGGGCCAGCGGAAAGAGGGGTGCCTGTCCCTGGTGCTGCACTGGGGCGAACAGGACTTCTACCAGATCATGTTCTGGCTGAGCCCGGATCCGGAGAACGGGAAACCCTGCGTATGGGTGGGGGCCCTGCAGGGAACCACCCTGGGCAACGATGCGGTGAAGGCCATGACGAAGAAATTCTTCGGCTACCGCACGAAGAACCTGATTTTCTACGGACTGCGGACCCTGGCGGACCTGATGGGCTGTGACGCCATTTACGCCGTGTCCAACGCCGGGTATTACGCCATGAACCATGTGCGCATGGACCGGAAATTGAAGACGAATTTCGGGGATTTCTGGGAGGAATGTGGCGGTACGGCGTGTGCCGATGAACGGTTCTACAAGATTCCCCTGGAGGAAAAGCGGCGGGAACTGTCGGAATTCAAGCCTTCCAAGCGGGCAAACCATCGCCGCCGCTACGAACTCATGGACCGCATGCGGGCGGAAATACAGGAGAAACTGCAGCCTTGGAAAAAATAAGATCGTACGCCGAAGGAAAGTCCTCCCCCTGTGGGGGAGGGGGACCGCGCTTGTCGCGGTGGAGGGGTTTGAGGCCGTAAGGCCGAACCCACAAGTTGGGTGCTGAATTCATTTCTCAACTTATGGTATCGGCTATCGCCGATGACCCCACCACCAGCCGTTCGGCTGGTCCCCCGCCCCCATTGGGGGCGGACTCAACTTCGCTCTGCGACTCGCAAAAATACCCGAACTATGGTACAATGAAACTAAATTATTCTGAAATTACCCTGACGGAGGTGTCTGGAGTGAAGAAAAAATTCATCAGCCTGCTTTTGACAGCGCTTCTCTGCCTGACCTGCCTGGTCCCGGCCTTTGCCGAGGATATGGCAGCCAGCAACACGGTGGCCGGCAAACTGGAAACGGCGGAAAGTTTCCTGTATGGTGCGGTACAGACCGGTTCCCTGGTATCCCGGGTGGACAAAATGGAAATGGAAATGTACGGCCAGAAGAGCACCGGTTCGGTCATGAGCCGGGTGGACCGTCTCTATAACGGTCTGGAAGGGGCTCCGGCGAACGGTAAACTGTCCGCTGCCACCATGCTGAACGTGATCGAATGGCAGTTCTCCGACCGGATGAGCACCGATGCCGCCAAGAACCGGATCGGTTCTCTGGAAACCCAGATCTTCGGTACCCAGTACACGAAGGACACGTTCAACAGCCGCCTGAACCGGCTGACCAAGGCCGCTTTCCCCAGCGGAAGCCTGACCTCCAGCACTGTGGTGCTGCCCAAGGACTCCCTGATCAAGGTGAAGTTCATGCAGGACATCAGCAGCAAGACGAACCAGCAGGGCGACAATATCGACTTCATCGTGGATGATAATGTGTACGTGGGCGATGCCCTGGTGCTGCCGAAAGGCTCCAAGGGTTATGGCCAGATCAAAAAGATTGTGCAGCCCCGGATTTTCGGCCGGGATGCCCGGATCGATCTGGACTTCTCCCATGTGGTGGCGGTGAACGGCGGTGCCATCCCCGTAACCGTAGGCGAACTGGCCAAACAGCAGGCCAAGACCGCAGCCGGTGCAGCCGGTGCTTCCATCGGGGGCATGGTGCTGTTCGGGCCGGTGGGCATCGTGGGCGGTGCCTTTGTGAAGGGTTCCTCCGTGACCATCCCTGCCGGGTCCAACACCTATGTGCAGGTTTCGGAAGATACCAGTGTGGATGGCGTGATCCTGGCCGGGAACACCGCCAGGGGCCAGCAGCTGGACAACAGTGCGGCCAACAATGGCCCTGTGACTGCAGAACCTGCTTCCGGCGTAGCCGTGGCAGCTGGTGAAAATGCCGTTGCACAGCAGCAGCCTGCCGCCAGCACGGAACCGGCCAATAAAGAATCCGCTGCTGCCGTGACCCCCAAAAAGGACAGCGGCGTGGCCCTGGATGAATCCGATGAAGATGTGGTGGCAGCCCAGGACAAGACCATTTCCCAGGACACCACTGACTCCAAAGCCGCGGACAAAGCCGAAGGCGGCGACAAGGCGGATGCAGAAACGGAAGCGGCTGCAGATGCTGCCCAGAAACAAAAGAGCAGCACCAGCAAGAACAACAGCAGCAGCCAGCCCCTGCTGGATGAAGACGACGGCTCTGCCTACGATTCCAGCACCCTGTAAACAACGGAACAAAGAAGCAGGTACCGGGTCTGGTACCTGCAGCCGGGACCCGGCTCTTTCACACAAAGTTGCGGAAGAGCCGGGTCTTTTGTGTTATAATGTTGAAGAGTGTATCTTTGTTTATGATGTTGATGATATGAGTTGCGTTCGAATTTTACCAGTGGAGGACAAGATCCTATGAACAAGAAGGCATTGGCCTTAGGAATTACATTGGTGCTGTCGCTGCCGGGCATGGCCAGTGCAGCGGCCACCTACGACGGGGGCAAGCTGAGCAGCAAGGACGGCCCGGCCTACCAGCCCCGGGCGCTTTTGGATGAACCCCAGAGCCTGGATGAAGTGGAAACCTATGCCCACCAGCATGAAGGGATCCGCCGGATCCAGGACCAGCCCGATGCCAACGTGGAAGCCATCACAAAGGCCGGGAGAGAGACGTCCAAACAGCAGAAGGAACGGGAAAAGAAGGGGGAGACCGTCCCCAGTGAATCCACTCTGCCCATAACCATCTACGGGGACCAGGTGAAATACAATACGGAGACCGGGGACTTCCAGGCCACCGGGAATGTGCGCCTGTACCAGGGCAACCAGAAACTGTATACGGCCCAGGCCCAGGGCAACTCCAAGACCGGGGATGTATACCTGTTGACCGGCGGCCGGATCGTGGACGACACCAGCACCGGAACGGCTGTTACCGATGGCAAATGGGGACACTACAACTTCCTGGACAAGACCGGGACCATCAGGGATATTTCCGGCCATAACGGCAAGGATATCTACAAAGCGGACATCGGAGAAATCTATCCCGACCGGGTGGAACTGACCAGTGGCGGGTCCACTACCCGCTGCCCGGCCATTTATCATCCTCCCTGTGTGGAAGTGAAGGCCGACAAAGTGGTGATTTACCCCAAGGATAAGATCATCGCCTACAACGTGAAGGTGTTCGTAAAGGGCAAGCACATTTATTCCCGGGACCGCTGGATCAACCGGATGCAGGATAACGGGAACAAGCAGAGCCTGCTGCCCCATATTGGTTACGACACGGACCATGGGGTGAAAATCCGCTACAATCTGGATATCCCTGTGGCCAACAACAACAACCTGGATGCGGAACTGAAATATTACTCCAAGATCGGCTGGCGGCCCCTGTTCACGGATGTGCAGGACGAAAAGAACTTCTACGTGCAGATCCAGGACGGGCATACGGAAGACTCGGACAACAACTGGATCCGCAAGGAACGGGATGTAAAGTTCGTTTACAAGGCCCACAAGTTCGACAAGAACGTGCCGGTGAACTATTCGGCCTACATCAGCCACGGTCTGTGGAAGGACAACTGGAAACGCAGCTGGCATACGGAATACGGGGTGTACCTGAACCACGATCCCATCCGGCTGACCCATGAAAAGCAGCCGCTGTACCTGAACTTGGGCGTGGGCCACAAGTGGGTCCGTGAAAGCATCACGGACGAAACGAAGAAGACCATGCTGTACTCCGCCACCCTGAACAAAGCGTTCGAAGGGGGCTGGAACACCTGGCTGGGCTACTACTACGAAAAGGAACACAGCTCCGTATTCTCCTATGCGGACCCGGATATGGCCAAGGAACTGCAGTGGGGCGTATCCAAACAGCTGGGCAAGAACGACTGGGTGAACTTCGTGATGCGGTATGACCAGGGCAAGGGCGGCATGTATGAGTACATCTACCGGTGGTACCATGATTTCTGCTGCTTCCGCCTGGGTGTGGAATATCGGGACAAGAAATACAACAATGATCATGAATGGAGTGTGACCTATGACCTCTTTAGATGGTAAGGCGCAGGAAACCATCAGCGCACGGCTGCTGGAACATGAGAAGCTGGTCCACAAAGTCATGGGCAGCAAACGGCTGCTGAAGGCAGTGGAAGAAGCGGCGGGGATGATTTCCCTGACCCTGGCCTCCGGCGGCAAGGTGATGTTCTGCGGCAACGGGGGATCGGCAGCGGACGCCCAGCACTGGGCGGCCGAAATCGTGGGCCGGTTCCAGAAGGAACGGCCGGGGATGGCGGCGCTGGCCCTCACCACGGATACGTCCATTTTGACCGCCATCGGCAACGACTACGGCTATGACAAGATCTTCTCCCGGCAGGTGGAAGGCCTGGGCCGGGAAGGGGATGTGCTGGTGGGCATTTCCACCTCCGGCAACAGCGGCAACGTGCTGGAAGCCATCGCCAAGGCCCGGGAAAAGGGCATCCGGGTGATTGGCTTCACGGCCAAGGGCGGCGGCAAGATGGCCGACCTGTGCGACGTGCTGCTGGACGTGCCGTCCACCAATACGGCACGGGCCCAGGAAATCCATGAGATCCTGGGACATATCATCTGTGAGCTGGTGGAAGACTATGCGTAATACGAAAAGTACCCAGTTTTTGACGGACGAGATCCAGAAACTGCGGATCGCGGTCATCGGCGATGTGATGCTGGACCGCTATATCTACGGGGAAGTGAAACGGATTTCCCCGGAAGCCCCGGTCCCCGTGAACCATGTGCGCCATATGGAAAGTGTGCTGGGGGGCGCCGGCAACGTGGCCGCCAACCTGGCCGGCCTGGGCGTGAAGGTGTTTGCGGCCGGGGTCACCGGCCTGGATGAGCACCGGGAAGCCCTGGAACAGAAAATGGCCAGAGCCGGCATCGACTTCACCGGACTGTTCCCCATGCCCGGCCGGAAGACCATCACGAAACTGCGGGTGATCGGCGGCCGGCAGCAGATGCTGCGGCTGGACTTCGAGGAACCCGGCGATTTGAATCCGGATGAAGAGAAACAGCTGCTGGACTGGCTGCAGAAACGGCTGCAGCAGGGTCTGGACGGCATCGTGCTCAGCGACTACGCCAAGGGCGTGTGTTCGGACCACTTCTGCCAGACGGTGATGGCCCTGGCCCACGAGGCCCAGGTGCCCGTGCTGGTGGACCCCAAGGGCAGCGACTGGCGGAAATATACGGGCTGTGACTTCATCACTCCCAATGTGAAGGAAATGTGCGAAGCCGGGGGCAAGGTGGTGCCCAACGAGACGGAACCTCTGGTGGAACTGGCGGCGAAAGCCCGGGATACGTTCCACATCAAGAACGTGGTGGTGACCCGTTCTGAAAAAGGGGTATCCCTGATCAACAACCAGGAAGTCATCACCGAGGCCGCCACGGCCCGGGATGTGTTCGATGTGTCCGGCGCCGGCGATACGGTGGCGGCGGTGCTCCTGGCGGCAGTGGCCGGGGGCCTGTCCCTGGGCGAAGCCCTGAACCTGTCCAACAAGGCGGCAGGCATCGTGGTGTCCAAGGTGGGCACGTACCCAGTGCACCGGGAGGAACTGCTGAAGGAAGTGCTGGCCAGCGAAGAACGGGAAGGCCGGGATTACCGGCCCCTGAGCTGGGACGAAGTGACCAGCCTGGCCCGCACCTGGCAGGCCGCCGGGGAACGGATCGTGTTCACCAACGGCTGCTTCGACATTCTGCACGCCGGCCATGTGCAGTACCTGGAACAGGCGTCCAAACTGGGCCAGCACCTGATCGTGGGCGTGAATACGGATGCGTCCGTGAAACGGCTGAAAGGGGAGACCCGTCCCCTGAACCAGGAGAACGACCGGGCGCGGTTATTGGCCGCCCTGGCCTGCGTGGATGCCGTGGTGCTGTTCGGGGAGGATACCCCCACAGAACTCATCAAACGGATCCGCCCGGACATCCTGGTGAAGGGTGGAGACTACAAGCCGGAGGAAGTGGCCGGCCGGGAATATGCCGGCAAGGTGGAGATCCTGCCCTTTAAAGAAGGGTATTCCACCACCGGAGTGATCCAGAAAATCGTAAAACTGGTCAAGGAGGGCAAATTATGATCATTGTAACCGGCGGTGCCGGTTTTATCGGCAGCAATATCATCAAAGGCTTGAACGACATGGGCCGGGACGACATCCTGGTGGTGGACAACCTGACAAACATGGTGAAGTTCAAGAATATCCAGGGACTGAAGGTACTGGATTACCTGGATAAATACGATTTCATCCAGCGGGTGCGGGACGGCAAGTTCGACCATGAACCCATTGACGTGATCTTCCATGAAGGGGCCTGCTCCGACACCATGGAATACAACGGCAAGTACATGATGGAGAACAACTTCGAATACACGAAGACCCTGATGCACTTCTGCCTGGATCGCCGCATCCAGTTCCTGTATGCGTCCTCCGCCTCCACCTATGGCAGCGGCAAGAACGGGTTCCGGGAAGAACCGGCCTGCGAGGAAGCCCTGAACGTGTACGCGTTCTCCAAGCTGTTCTTCGACAACTATGCCCGCCGGTACTTCGACAAGGCGGAAAGCCAGATTGCCGGGTTCCGGTACTTCAACGTGTTCGGTCCCCAGGAAAACCACAAGGGCAAGATGGCCTCCATGGTGCGCCAGATGTTCCTGCAGTGGAAGGCGGAACACAAGGTGAAGCTGTTCGGGGAATATGACGGCTACGGCCCCGGCGAACAGACCCGGGATTTCGTGTACGTGAAAGATGTGGTGAAGGTCCTGCTGTACTTCTGGCAGCATCCGGAACTGAAGGGCATCTACAATCTGGGCACGGGCCACGCCCATACGTTCAATGACATGGCCAAAGCCGTACTGGAATTCTTCGGCAGCGGTGAGCTGGTGTACGTCCCCTTCCCGGAAGTGCTGAAGGGCAAGTACCAGAGCTATACCCAGGCTGATGCCACGAAACTGCTTGCCACCGGTTATGACGGCGGCTTCACGGACTTCAGCCAGGCCGTGAAGGAATACTGCCAGGTGCTGCAGGATTCTGACGGCTACTACAAGGCATGACAACGGCGAAGAAAGCGGTGTTCCTGGACCGGGACGGGGTGCTGGACATCGATAAAGGCTACATCTACCGTCCGGATCAGGTGGAATGGGTCCAGGGCGCCCGGGAAGCGGTGGCCCTGCTCCACCGCCTGGGCTATGCCATCTACGTGGTAACGAACCAGAGCGGCATCGCCCGGGGCTACTATACCCAAAAAGACATGGAGGTGCTCCATGCCTATATGGCAAAAGAAATGGAAAAAGCCGGCGGCCAGATCGACGGCTTCTATTTCTGTCCCCACCATCCCACGAAAGGGGTGATCCCGGAGCTGACCATCGAATGCAGCTGCCGGAAGCCCAAGCCGGGGATGATCCTGCAGGCCATGGTTGACCATGATCTGAGCCGGGAAGGGTCGTTTCTGATCGGGGACAACGAAAGCGATGTACAGGCGGCCCTGGCGGCCGGCATCCCCGGGTACCGGTTCACGGGCACGGACCTGAAGGCCTTTGTGGAACAGGTGCTGCAGCGGCAGACGGAGGCATGATGGAGTACAAGAACATCCTGATCATCAAAATGAGTTCCCTGGGGGACGTGATCCACGCCCTGCCCTTTGCGGCGGCCCTGCGGCAGCGGTTTCCCAAGAGCCGGATCAGCTGGCTGGTCCATCCCCAGTTCAGTGCCTTTGTGCCCGAACCGCCCATCATCGACGAAATCCTGTACTTCGACAAGGCGGCTTTCGGCAAAATGGGCTGGAGCGAACGGTGGAAGACCCTGAAGAAGACCCGGGAGCTGCTGCACAGCAAACACTTCGACCTGGTCATCGACCTGCAGGGGCTGTTCAAAAGTGCCGTCATGGCTTGGCTCACGGGCTGTCCCAACCGGATCGGCTACTGTGAGATGCGGGAGGGCAGCGGCCTGATTTCCAAAGCCATCACCGGGCCCAATGCCCACAAGCACGTGATCGAGCGGTACCTGGATGTGGCCCGGTACCTGGGGGCGAAGGTGGATTCCATTACATACCCCATGCCGGCCCTGACGGAAGAAATGGAAGTGGTGCGCTTGCGGCTCATCGGGGCGGGCATCCCGGACCGGAAGGGACCGCTGCCCTATGTGGTGTTCGTGCCCGGCGCCCGCTGGGATACGAAACGCTGGCCCCTGGACCACTATGCGGCCCTGGCGAAGAAGTTCCTGGAGAGGGGCCTCTATGTGGTGCTGGCCGGCGGACCGGGGGATGCACCCCTGGGTGAGACCATCCTGCAGCAGGTGGGCGAGGACCCGCGGCTCATCGACTTCATCGGCAAGACCAGCCTGCGGGAGCTGGGGGCCCTGATTAAGGGAGCCCGGTTCTACGTCAGCGGGGATACGGGGCCGCTGCACATCGCCACGGCGCTGCAGAAGCCCCTGGTGACCATGTACGGGCCCACCCGGCCGGACCGGACGGGGCCGTACGGCAACCCCAACGCCACGGTGCTTTTGAGCCCGGTGGAGTGTGCCGGCTGCCTGAAGAAACATTGCGACCACTGGACCTGCATGGGGGCTGTGACCCCGGAGCAGGTGTTCATGGATTTTTTGAAGAAGGAGGGGAAGGCCTGTGATTGAACTGGCAGGAAAGAAGATCATCGTCACGTTTCTGATGCACCTGGGGGATCTGGTGCTGACCACGCCTTTCCTCCACGCCCTGCGCAAGGCGGCACCGGGGGCGGACATCACGTATCTGGTGGATGAGAAGCTGAAGGATATCGTGGCCTATAACCCCAACATCGACCATGTGTGGACCATCGACAAGAAGGGGAAGGACAACAACCTGCCCGCCCTGTGGCGGATGAGCCGGAAGATCACTGACGCCCATTTCGACGTGCTGATCAATCTGCATCCCAACGAACGGTGCTCGTTCATCGACGCCATGGCCGTGGTGCCGGTGAAGGTGGGGGCGTCCCACTTTCTGTTCCGGGGGTTCTTCCATCCCTGGCTGAAGCTGAACCGGAAGATCCACGCGGCGGATATGTACCTGGATGTGCTGAAGCGCATCGGGGTGCAGGACCTGTCCAACAACGGGCTGGAGGTGTTCCCCGGACCGGAGCACAAGGCAAAGGCCGAGGCGTTCTGGCAGGAGCAGGGACTGAACCCGGGGGCGAAGCTGGTGGGCTTCAACATCGGCAGTGCCGTGGTGACGAAGCGCTGGGCGCCGGAGCGGTTTGCCCAGGTGGCGGATACCCTGGCGAAGGAAGGATACCGGACCGTGTTCTTCGGCGGAACCATGGATGAAGAGATGGTGCAGGAAGCGGTGAGTTTCATGAAGAGCAAGCCCATCATCGCCACCGGGAAGTTCGGCCTGGGAGAACTGGCGGCGGCCATGAGCCGGTGCTGTCTCATCATCACCAACGACAGCGGGCCCATGCACGTGGCCATCAGCCAGAAGGTGCCCATCGTGGCCATGTACGGCCCCAGCCATCCGGAACTGTACGGACCCTATACGAAGCAGGCCACCATCGTGCGGGCCATCCCGCCCTGCGACGGGTGCCGGAAGGGCATGAAGCACCACTGTGACGACATGCGCTGCATGAAGGAACTGACCGTGAAACAGGTGCTGAAGGCAGCCCATAAATGGCTGAAATAAAAAAATCTGGATTTTTTTTGAAAAAGGGGTTGCCAAATTTAAGAATATCGGTTATACTAACATAGTCGACGGTTGAGAGATACCGAAAGACATGATGGTCCGCTAGCTCAGCTGGTAGAGCACCTGACTCTTAATCAGGGTGTCCAGAGTTCGATCCTCTGGCGGATCACCATTTTTTT
>Ga0256406_1005627_pt1 | contig 13246 bp, 13 predicted proteins | sample RumenRJG_03DNA_FD_185986 | JGI IMG/M metagenome (GOLD analysis project Ga0256406, IMG submission 185986) | Bovine rumen microbial communities from Lethbridge, Alberta, Canada - RJG_03 | ecosystem: Host-associated > Mammals > Digestive system > Stomach > Rumen | place: Canada: Alberta | collected...
ACTCACGCCTAGGATGGTATCGGAGGAGTGGAATGGATGTGGTAAATTACGCTCTCAGCCCGAAAGTACTGGCCCTGCCAAGTAGGAAAACAGGTCGACCAGGACTGGTCAACCCGTTGGAATACTATCTCAATAATCGTAAGTAAATACAAACGTAGCGCCGTATACGGAAAACCGTACGTACGGTGCAACGGGAGGGTCGAGCCGCTAACGCGGCTCACTCTACCCTATTTCAGATGTACTATGCTGGCATGAAGGGGTCACGAAATGAGCCGCTCATCATTGCAGCTCTTCCTGCAAACGGTTCTGAAGCAAGCTTCATCACATGCCATTTTAACGGCTCGAAAAAGATCTGGTACCTGCTGTACTTCGTCGATCAGAATCAAAGGACGGCAAATAGAAATACAGATCCTCATCTTCAGCGGCACACCTCCAGATGATGCGGAAAGCCATGACTTGCGGAAACGACCTGCAGGCCGGCTTTCTGCATCTTTTTCAAATAGGAAAGCTGTTCTTTGGTAATGACTTCCCCCGGCACAAGAATGGGAATGCCAGGCGGATAGGCAAAGACGGCTTCTCTTGCAATTCTGCCAATGGCTTTGTCTGGCTCTGCATTTTCAGCCTCTTTTTCCATGGCCTGCCATGGTGATAGTGTACCGTTGGTAATGGTATCTGGCAGTGAGATTGGATTCTGGTGATCTTCCTGCGCTTTCAGTTCTGCATCAATTTCCAGCAGAGCTTTTTCCAGCCGGCGGAATCCTTCTCTTGTATCGGCCACACTTGTCATCGCCAGCACCGCATCCATGCGGGTGTATTCTGTTTCAAGATGATACGTTTCCCGCAGTATCTTTGAAAGAGCTGGCCCGGTGATACTGGTGCCCTTTGTACTGATCAGGATCTTGCCGGGATCAAAGTCATAGAATCCAGGATGATTTTCTTTTGCATCGCTGCCATGGCAGAGGATATGCAGGTGCTGCAGGCTTTTCATTTCCTGATCAAAACCGGTTAATCTTTGCCAGTAGGCATCAAACAATTCTCTGCCATGCTCCTTCATCAGATGAATGCACTGATCACAGCTGCATACCAGTACATAGCTTGGTGAACTTGTTTCCTCCACCGCAATCATTCTTCTGATCGTATTGGGATCCATTCTGTCTGAGCACACATGTAATATGGCAGTCTGTGTTAAGCAGGGGAGCGTTTTATGCAGACTCTGCACAACGACATCCGCCCCTGTTTCAATGGCACTCTTTGGGAATCTGTGATCTAAGGAAAGATGAGCACCATGGGCTTCATCAATCAGCAGTCTTGCCCTGTGGCTGTGGACAATGTCAGCGATTCCGCTGATATCTGACAATACACCCTCATAGGTTGGCGATACCAGGATGACAAGAGCAATGTCAGGATGTTCCTGGAAGGCCTGCTGGATCTGCGCTGGCTGGATGGAGGCACAGATGCCATCCCTGTCCATTTTTGGCCAGAGATAAATGGGATCTAATTGTGCCAGGGCAATGGCATTGTAGATTGAGATGTGGCAGTTTCTTGCCACAAGTACTTTCTGATGCGGCTTTGAAAGAGCAAGTACAGACGCTATCAAAGCACCGGTAGAACCATTGACCGTATAAAAAGAGTATCTGCTGTGAAACAGCTCTGCGGCCAGCTTCTCGGAATCCTGAATCCATCCTGTTTTGTCATCTGGATTGTGCAGATCATCGAGATCTGTGATTTCAGTAGAGTCAAACATGTACGGATTCATCATATGCATCAGCTCTGTATTGCGCTTATGCCCGGGCATATGAAACGGATACATATCTCCTTTGGCATAACGTATGTAATTGTTATAGAGTGTCATGGGTGCCTCCTTTTGGTGCAGGTTTGTCTGGATCGTGTACAATAACACAGGAATTGAGGTGGATCATGTTACTGTCTTTGGAAAATGCCAGTTTTAAATATAATACCGAACCGATTCTGGATCATGTGAACTTTGTTGTCAATGACCGTGACAAATGGGGTGTGGTTGGCAGAAATGGTGCCGGCAAGAGTACGTTTCTTGCCGTGATGGCCCAGAAGCAGAAGCTGGATACGGGTGAGATCACAGCAAAGAAGGATCTGGTGATTTCCTACTGCCCGCAGGCAAGTGAGTTTCCTTCAGGCAGAACAATCTTTCAGACGGTCCAGGATGCATTGAAAGAGAAGGTGGAGGATTACCAGATTCAGTCCATTCTGAATAAGCTTGGCCTGACAGATTATGATGCCATGACAGATGTATTGTCAGGCGGTCAGAAGAAGCGCCTTGCTCTGGCCATTGCTTTGATCAGGAAGGCAGATCTCTATCTTCTGGATGAGCCGACCAACCATCTTGATCAGCAGATGATTCTCTGGCTGGAGAAGTATCTGATGAAATCGGACAAAGCCGTGGTACTGGTCACCCATGACCGCTATTTCCTTGCCCGGATTACCAATCACATTGTTGAAGTAGACAGGGGACATCTCTACTGCTATACAGGTGATTATGCGGATTATCTGGAACAGCGTGAAATCCGCAGGGAACAGGCCGAAGCTTCCCGGGCCAAGCGGGAAAACTACCTGCGCCATGAGATTGCATGGATCCGTGCCGGAGCCCAGGCAAGAAGCACAAAACAGAAGAGCAGAATCCAGCGGTATGAAAAGATTGCTGCGATCAAAGATCCTGCTCAGGAACAGACACTGCAGTTACAGGCTGGTGTTACCCGTCTTGGCGGCAATACAATCCTGCTGGAGGATGTTTCAAAGGCATATGGAGATCATGTGCTGTTCTGTCATTTCAGCTATGAAGTGCAGCATCATGACCGCATTGGCATCATTGGCCCCAATGGGTGCGGCAAAAGCACACTGTTAAAGGTCATTGTCGGCCAGATCAAACCGGATACGGGTACGGTGCGCATTGGTGAAACGGTGAAGATCGGCTATTTTGCCCAGCACAATGAAGTGTTCAAAGAGGATGAACGGGTCATGGACTATCTGGAATCCTTCGGCCATACGATCACAACCGCAGATCATGAAACCATTACAGCCAGCCAGATGCTGGAAAGATTCCTGTTTCCTAAAGAAAAGCAGTATCAGCCGATCAAAAAGTGCTCTGGCGGTGAGAAGAGAAGACTGTATCTCTGCAGTATCCTGATGCAGTCTCCGAATATTCTGATTCTGGATGAACCGACGAATGACCTCGATACCGATACGCTGACCATCCTGGAAAGCTTTCTGCAGGATTTCCCGGGTGCGGTATTAGCTGTATCGCATGACCGCTATTTCCTGGATCGGATTGCAGAAAGACTGTTTGTTTTTAACAATGGCACGATTGAAATCCATCAGGAAAGCTATTCTGATTACCTGGATGCACAGGCAGCGGAAAAAAGTGAAGAGAAAGAAAAGAATAAGGAAGTGCGAAAGGTTAGTGCACCCAAGCCTTCCAACCGTCTGAGCTATATGGAAAAGAAAGAGCTGGAGAAGCTGGAAAAGGAGATTCCAGGTGCAGAGCAGAACGTCAAGGATCTGGAAGAGCAGCTGAACAATGCCACTGACTATCCTGAGATCCAGAAGATCAGTGCCGATCTGGAAACAGCCCGCAGTCAGATGGATGAGATGGAAGAACGGTGGATGGAACTGTCTGAGAAGGCAGAAAACTGAATGAAAAAACAACAGATGATACGCTCCATTAAAAGCGATGATCTGTTGTATCTTGCTTATCGTGTTTCCCGGATGATCTGGCACAGTTTGTCCACATCTTCTTTTGCTGTGGACCAGCTTGTCGCAAAGCGGATCACAGCATGTGTTTCATCATACTTCTCCATGTAGCTGTAGACTGCTTTCTGGCCTAATGTCTCCAGTTGATCATTTGCAATGACGAAGAAGATCTGGTTGGTCGGAGAGTCGAAGTACAAGCTGTATCCATCTTTGACAAGTTCCTGCTTGATCTGCTTTGCATACTGTACAGCTGTCTCGCCAATGTGGAGATAGAGATCATCTTTGAACAGCTCATCAAACTGGATGCCAAGCAGCCATCCCTTGGCCAGCAGGGCTCCATCCTGCTTGATGATTGTAAAGAAGTGCGGAATCAGATGGGAATCCGGGATGACAACGGCTTCACCAATGAAGGCACCGCATTTCGTGCCGCCGATGTAGAAGACATCACACAGTCTGGCTAGATCGGGCAGGGTTACATCATTTACTTTGGCTGCCAGGGCATAGGCCAGTCTTGCCCCGTCCACATATAAAGGCAGATGATACCTGTGGCATACAGCACTGATCTCTTCCAGTTCCTTTCTGGAATATAGCGTGCCAAACTCGGTCGGCTGGGAGAGATAGACCATGCCCGGCATGACTATGTGATCATGGTTATCATCCTGTTCATATTCCTGCATGCATGCTTCAATCTGAGCTGCGCTGATCTTGCCGCATTTTCCCTGAAGCGGAAGTACCTTATGGCCGGTATGCTCGATGGCACCGGCTTCGTGTACACTGACATGACCGCTGTCTGCCGCAATCACACCTTGATATGGCTTCAGCAGCGCCCCGATGACAACGGCATTGGCCTGGGTGCCGCCAGAGAGAAATTCTACTTCTGCTGTATCACAGCCACATGCTTTGCGGATCCTGTCCTTTGCCCGTTCACAAATCTCATCCAGGCCATATCCCACTCTTGCCTGCAGGTTTGTTTTGGCCATTGCCTCAAGTATGGTTGGATAAGCACCACACTGATAATCACTGGCCATCATGATCTTTTCCATATGTATCATCCTCCTTAGGACAGCTACATGATAGCTGTCATATCATCATGACGCAAACATCAATAAATCATATTAATCATGATGAAATGTCATGGATAACAGGCGCATATGGACCTGAACAAGTATAAGGCATTTCTCAGTGTGGCAGACAGCGGCAGCTTTACTGCTGCCGGCAGAATTCTGGGGTATTCACCGGCGGTCAAAGTATTTATTAAACATATGAAGCAATGTCTGGATCAACAGGAAAAGAAGCAAGCTGGACTGGCATTCCTGTATGGGCAGGAGCACAATGAAAGCAGGAAGACAACAGGAGGATAATATGTATCGTTTGATTGCATGTGATCTTGATGAGACATTGTTACGGAAAGACAAGACGGTTTCAATGGGAAACCGGAAGGCCATTGCGGATTTTGAGGCTGCCGGCGGCATCTTTGTGTGTGCAACCGGCCGGCCGTTCTGGACGGCGGAAGGCACACTGAAAGAGATCGGCCAGTACAGGCGGTCTGGCTCTTATGTAATCTCGTTCAATGGCGGTGCCATTACCCGCAATGAAGATGACAGGCTGCTCTTTTTTGCAGGAATCAGCTGGGACCAGGCAAATGGTCTGTTTGCCAAAGGAAAGCAGTACAATGTCTGCCAGCATATCTATACTCTGGATACGGTATGGGCATACAACATGAATCCTGGTGAAGTGGATTATCTGAATGGCAGACAGGCATTTACCGAGTTTGATCATGATGACTTGTCTTTTCTTAAAGGGCAGGACATCGTCAAGTGCCTGTATGAAAACACAGATACTGACTATCTGCACAGGATTGCCAAAGAACTGGAACCCATGACAGCAGACATGGATGTCAGCTATTCCTCCAACCGCTATCTGGAATTCAATAAGAAAGGCGTCAATAAAGGCACCGGCCTTCAGCACCTTGCCAGCATTCTTGACATTGATATCAAGGACACCATTGCCATCGGGGATAATTACAATGATCTGAGCATGATCCAGGATGCCGGTCTTGGCGTTGGTGTTGCCAACACAGTGGAGGAAATGAAGCCGTTGTGTGATGTGATCACAGAGCATACATGTGAAGAGGATGGCGTGGCCGAAGTGATCTACAAGTATGCACTGAAGAAGTGATCATAGCAAAAAAGGGCAGAGCCCTTTTCTTATGCCTTCCAGATCATCTTCAATAATGTGACAGGCTTGATCTTCTGACCATACATCAAGACACCGGTACGGTAGATCTTGGCGGACAGTTTGCCAACCAGGAAGACCGAGATGATCAGGATGCCGATGGAGATCATGATTTCCCATGCAGGTACCGTGGTCATGGCAATTCTTGTGAACATGACCATTGGTGAGGTGAATGGGATGTATGAGCATACCTTGATGAAGGTGTTGTTGAGGTTGCCGGATGACATGGAGAACATGGCAATCATGAAGCAGATGACCAGGATCATGGTGATCGGTGTGATGGCTGTGCCCAGGTCTTCGATGCGGGATACGGTGGAACCGATCGCACCGAACAGGAAGGCATAGATCAGCAGTCCCAGCAGGAAGAAGATGATCATATAGCCAAGCAGTGATCCGGGAATGTTGAAGATGGATGAAAGCAGAGGACTGCCTGCCCAGACGGACTTGTTCATCTTTGCAAAGAGAATGGCAGAACCGAAGATGACAGTGATCTGGAAGATACCGGCAATACATGCTGAGATGACTTTGCCAAACATCAGTGAAGTCGGCGAAGCACTGGAGATCAGTAATTCCATTGCGCGGGAATCTTTTTCGGCCGCTACTCTTGAGGCAACCATCTGTCCATACATGGCAATGACGGTATACAGCGCCATGACCATGATATAGGCATAGATGAAGGAAGTGGACATGTCTGCACCAAGATTGACAATATCATGAGAGGCACTCAATGACAGAATCGCACCTGCCTTGGCAGCAGACACATTCTCTTCTTCCAGTGCTTTCTGCTGCAGGGCAGTCGTGAAGATGCCGTCGAATGCTTCTGTATTGGCATCATACATGGACTGGTCCTTGACATAGTAGGTATACCGGGAAAAGTCAGCCGCATTGATCATGACAGCGCCATCCAGCTCTTCATCTTTGACTTGTTTCTGCAGCGTGTCCGCATCATCTGTGACAAACTGTACATCATCGGTCGGCAGTGCTTTTGTGATCGCCGCCTGGATCGCAGTGACATCTGTCTGATTCATTGTATCCCAGTCAGCACTGACAGCAATCGTATTATTGCTTAAGGAAGCAGGTGTCAGGATGGTCTTGATGAGCTTTGGCACAAACATGATCAATGCCATGATGATCACCGCAATGATGGTCACAGCTTTGAATGCCTTGGAGGAAAAGATTTCTTTCAGCTCAAAGCGCAGAATGATTCCAAACGGTTTCATGCCTTGGCCTCCTTTCCAGCATAGTCCACAAAGATATCTGCCAGTGTCGGCATCATGATGCGCATCTCATCCAGATCATAGCTTTCACTCAGTTCCTGCATCAAAGCATGCTTGTCAGCTTCCTGTTCCATCGTGATGACGGCACCATCTGTCTCAAACGGCTGTGCGTCATACTTCTCAATAATCTCGCTGATATTCTGACTGCGCACAAGCAGCCTGTTCTGCGGATAGGAAGCACGGATATCACGCAAAGATCCGGACAGTACAATCTTTCCATCCCGCAGGATCGCAATGTTGTTGCAGAACTCTTCAATATAATTCATCTGATGGCCGGAGAATAACACAATCTTTCCGCGGGCAATCTCTTCCCGCACAGCATCTTCCAGCACCCGGGCATTGACCGGATCCAGACCCGAGAACGGCTCATCCAGAATCACAATGTCCGGATCATGAACCAGTGCGGTAATCAAGGCCGTCTTCTGCTGGTTGCCCTTAGAAAGGGTATCCAGCTTCTTATTTGCATATGCATCCAGGCCAAACTTCTTCAGCCATGCCATGCACTGCTCTTTGGCACTCGCATAGGACATACCCTTGAGCTGTGCAAAATAAATCAGCTGATCGAGAATCTTCTTCTTTGGATAGAGCCCCTTTTCCTCCGGCAGATAGCCAAACCTGATTTTTGTTCGATCAATCGGCTTTCCATCCAGCAGAATCTCACCGCCATCCGCGGGGAAAAGATCCAGCAGGATACGGATTGTTGTCGTCTTGCCGGCACCATTGCGGCCAAGCAGTCCTAAAGCACTGCCGCTTTCTGCCTGCAGACAGAGATCCTTCAGTACCTGTTTGCCGGTAAAGGACTTCTGCAAATGTGATATGGTCAGTTTCATCAGACAATCTCCTGTAAGTGTCTATATTATACAGGAGATGACACAGTCTATTGATTAAGAATTGGTAAAGAAAAAGAAAACAAGCTCAGCGCTTGTCTTCCAGGTATGCCTGCATGATCAGATTTGCCATGTAGATCAGTGAATATGGATGGCTGGCCTTGTCCAGGCGGGATGGATACGGCACAAATAAACTTGTCAGACTTGGATACATGTTTTTCCCGCCGCTGATCATGATCACCGGGGCATGGATATGCAGATCTTTTGTCTCACTGACATCAAAGTAGCTGCCTGTATAGCTGAACAGAATGATCAGTTTATCTTTTCCGGCTGCTTTGATGCATGCCATCTGCTGGGTATGGGAAAACAGAGTCACTGCATCCTTGCCCGCAAGGCACAGATCATCCGCAAGACAGATCGCGGCTGCCTCCGCTTTCATCAAGCCAAACACCCAGATTTTCTGATAGCGGGCAATGGCCTTTGCACACTGCTTCACTGCCTGCATGTTTACACTACTGGCCAGCCTGATGCCGGCTGCAATCTCTTCCTCTAACACAATTCTGGCATCCTGATCCACCTTTTTCACAGGTTCCGGCTTGTCCAACCCTTCTTTGAGCATGTCCCGCAGAGAGGAAAAGTCTTCAAAGCCAATATCTTTGACAAAGCGGGAAACAGATGCGATGCCGACATGGGCACCATCCGCAACTGCCCTGATGGAAAGCTGGTCAGGATCTGACTGGTGCAGCAGCCAGCGGGCAATTGCGGCATTAGCCGAATCAGGTCTTTCACTGGCAATTTCATTCAGCAGAATAACAGCTGGCTTTCCATAGATCATGACAATTTCCTCCTGCTTTCATCTTACCTTCGCAAGGTCTGTTCAGCACATGGAATATGAATGTTTTCCACAATCTGGAAAGATCGCATGATCTGTGTTTTGATGCGTATTCTTACATGTGCAGCAGGGAGGTGGAAAGGAAATGAAGAAAACAGTTTTGATTTTACCGGATGGATGTGAAGAAGGAGAAGCACTGACAATTGCGGATGTGCTGCGCAGAGCGGCAGTTGAATGTGAGCTGTGTGCACTGCAGAACACAGATGTCACAGGTGCGTGGGGCAATGTGATCAGGGCAGATCATGTGCTAAGCAGTATGGATGCACAGGCGGATATGATCATTCTGCCTGGTGGATACAAGGGTGCAGAGAATATGTGTGCAGACAGGCAGCTGCAGGAAATGCTGCAGAAGATGAACAGAGAAGGGAAGATCATTGCAGCAATCTGTGTGGCACCGTTGGCTCTTGAGAAGGCAGGGGTTCTGAAGGGCCATTGCTATACGAGCTATCCCGGGATCAGGGACAGACTGACGGATGGAACATGGCGTGATGAACTGGTTGTCAGTGATGGCAATCTGATTACTTCACAGGGCCCGGCACTGGCCTGGCGGTTTGCCTTTGCCCTGCTGGAGGCATTGGGCGTGGATCCTGAACCGGTGAAGAAGAGAATGGTTTATGACAAGGCATTTGATGAGAAAGGAGAGCAGGCATGAAGAAGGCTGCGGTATTGATGATGGAAGGCTTTGAGGAAAGTGAAACTGTACAGATTGCAGATCTGCTGCGCCGGGCTGGTGTGTCTGTTACGAAGTTCTGCTTTCATGAGGATCTCTGGGTGCATTCCATGCAGGGAATGGATATCAGGGCAGATGAACCATTTGATGCTGAAAAGGCAAAGGACTGTGACATCATCATTGTGCCTGGCGGCAGGACATCCTGGACGCAACTGATGGAAAACAGTGAGGTTATGGATACTCTGTGCTGGTTCAATGATCACAATAAGCTGATTGGGGCAATGTGTTCCGGGACAAAGGTTGTCCATGCGGCAGGTGTCATGAAAGGAAAAACCGTTACCGGCTATACCGACTATGACAAAGTTCTGACAGATGCCCACTTTGTGGATGCCCCGGCAGTATGGGATCACAACCTTGTTACCTCACAGGGACCGGCAACGCCATATCCCTTTGCCTTCAGGATCATGGAGGCACTAGGCATTGATCCTTCCCCTTTGAAGCAGCGCCTTTTGTATCACAAAGCAGGCGGAAGATAAACAGAGAACCCGGCATGACTGCTGCCGGGTCGCTGAATGTAAAAATCTTTGACAGTTTGTTCTTCTACAATGCCGGAAAACCATGATGAATACAGGTGATCTGGCATTTTTCTGATGGAAGAAAAGTGTAGTATGTGAAAGTCAGGATGAAAAAGATTGCAGAGAGCAGAACAAAAGAAGAAATGGCAGTCTCAAACAGAGTTCTGCTATAGGCAGGCAGAATATTTCAGCTTATCATTAGTGCAATAAGGAGATGGAAGCGATGGAATTTGATCTGCAGAAAAGACAGTGTTACTGGTTCAATGAGATTGCGAAGATTCCGCGTGGTTCACGCAGCGAGAAAGCAATTTCTGATTTTGTTGTGCAGTTTGCCAGAGATCATGGGCTTGTCTGGCATCAGGATGATGTATGGAATGTCACGATTGATAAACCTGCCAGCAAAGGTTATGAACATTCTCCTGTGCTGATTCTGCAGGCACATATGGACATGGTATGTGAAAAGACAGCTGACAGTGATCATGACTTTACCAAGGATCCGCTGGATCTGTATGTGGATGGCGATTTGTTAAAAGCAAAAGGTACCACCCTTGGTGCAGATGATGGCATGGGTGTGGCCTATATGCTTGCAATTCTGGAGGATGACAGTCTTGCCCATCCGCCTCTGGAGTGCATCTTTACAACCATGGAGGAAATTGGTCTGCTGGGAGCGGAAAAGCTTCATAAAGAAGATCTGCACGGGCATCGGCTGATCAGTCTGGATGGCGGCGGGGAAGTGGTTACGGCTGCTTCCTCTGCCGGCGGCTGTGATGTGAATCTTGACTATGACATGCATATGGCAGAAAACAGTGATCCTGGTTATGTTCTGCATGTCTATGGCCTGCGGGGTGGTCATTCCGGTGGTGAAATTCACAAAGAGCGCGGCAATGCCAATATCCTTGCCGCAAGAATATTGGAAGAAGCACAGCGTAATGGCATCAGGGTGAATCTTGTATCACTGGAAGGCGGCAGTAAGGATAATGCCATTACCCGAGAGGCAGAATATATCTTTACAACACCTGCAGATGTATCCTGCCTGCAGGCATCTGTGGAAAAAAGTGCAGCAGCGATCAGGGAAGAATTACGCATCAGTGATCCTGGCTTTCAGGTTGATTGTAAGCCGGGTTCAAAGCCTTTGCAGCACGCAGATGACGACTCTTCTGCAGCCCTGCTGGATATGATCTATCTGATGCCAAACGGCTTCCAGCATCGTTCTTTGGCCATTGAAGGGCTGACCCTGACATCATTGAATCTTGGTATTGTACATACGGACGGAAACAAGGTACACATGCAGACACTGATCCGCTCGGCCCTGGAAAGCGGGGTGGATAACCTGATTGGCATTCTGCAAAGATTATCAGAGCGGCTTGGCATCAGAATGGAAGTTTCTGCAAGGTATCCTGGATGGAATTATGCTGAAGTCAGCCCGATGCGGGAAAAGTATGCCAAAGTGGCAGCTGCCCATGGCAGAGAGCTGGAAGTCATAGCGGGACATGGCGGCCTGGAGTGCGGTATTTTCAAGGGGATGGATCCGGAAATGGATATCATTACGTTTGGGCCGATCGCACATGGTGCCCATACACCGGATGAAGAACTTGACCTGGCATCCTTTGACAGAGCATATGAAATGCTGAAAGAAATCATTGCCCTGTGCAGGGACTGATATGCAGATAGAATATTCGTTTACTGCCATCCTGCATGAGATTCCTGACAAGGGCGGTGCTTACATCATCTTCCCCTATGATATCCGCAGGGAATTTGGCAAGGGCCGGGTCAGAGTGCATGCTTCATTTGACGGCATCCCCTATGATGGCAGTATCGTCAATATGGGCGTCAAGGATGAACATGGCAAGATCTGCTACATCATCGGTGTGCTGAAATCCATCCGGAAACAGTTAGGCAAAAAGGATGGTGACAGCATACAGGTAAAGAATACGGCATAGTAAAAAGCGCAGGAGCTTAACCGCTTCTGCTTTTTTAACATGCTAGAATGTTCCAGACATATTTTCTCTGCCCCATTCACCCAGACTATAGACCACTTTCTTCAGTGTCTTTCCGCGCTCTGTCAGGGAATACTCCGGCTTTGGCGGCACCACCGGATATACTTCGCGGTGAATCAGTATGAGAGCAATTCGCTGCATCCTGCCGATCATGTGATTCCCTTCTGCCAGGCCCATGACATTGTCTTTCAGGCATGGGGACCACTAGGCCAGGGACAGGGCGGTCTGTTCACCAATCCCATCGTGACACAGATCAGTGGAAAACATCACAAAACATCTGCCCAGATCATCCTGCGCTTCTGCCTGCAGAAAGGCATTGGCATCATTTCAAAATCCGTTCATCTGGAACGCATGAAGCAGAATCTTGATATCCTGGATTTGTCGCCGTCTGAGACAGAAATGAAGCAGATCTCATCGCTGCAGACTAAGGATGCAAGCTTCCTGCATTCGCCTGACTTTGTTCAGATGCTTTGCAGCAAGTGGCATGCCGCCAGATAACGCCGAAGAACTGTTATCCCTGCACTGCAGAGATGGCAGTTTTTTACGTCTTGGCTGGACATTGCGTCTGGAAGCATCACGGGCTATGATGGTCATACAAGCATCAACAAGGAGAAAGATCATATGGAAGAAGATATCAGAAAGACTGTTGAGAATGTCAGAACATGCAGGCAGAATGTGCTGCCGGCACATTCAGATCATGTGTGGTACCGAAGTGAAGAAGAACTGCAGGCACAGAAGTCATCGTATCGGATGTGCCTCAATGGCATCTGGAAGTGCTGCTATGCAGAAAACTTTGACGGTACACCGGATGGCTTTGAACAGTGTGACTTTGATGTATCAGACTGGGATGAGATTCAGGTTCCTGGTCATATCCAGCTGCAGGGCTATGACAAGCCATCCTACAATAATATTCAGTATCCATGGGATGGCAGAGAACCGCTGCACATTCTGGAAACACCAGAGAAATACAATCCGGTCATGAGCTATGTCACCTTTTTCACTGTGCCGCAGGCAATGCAGAGCGAAGAAATCCGCATCTCATTTGAAGGT